>ERZ773004.422-NODE-422-length-26874-cov-18.485290_pt1 | contig 26874 bp, 26 predicted proteins | sample MGYA00580667_ERZ773004 | MGnify/ENA primary metagenome ERZ773004 (study PRJEB29015, sample SAMEA2737963) | human oral metagenome | biome: human oral; feature: human-associated habitat; material: dental | place: China | collected 2123 ... | reverse complement strand
CGAGCCCGGCAGCCGCTCCGGCGCCGGCCCCGCTCGCGCCGGCCGCCTCGCCCGCGGCCGGGTCGGCGTCTGCGTTGGTGGCGGGGTGTGTGGAGACTGTGCCGTCGGGGTGGAGGGTGACCATGGGGTGGGCTTCGGCATAGTCGAGGGCGGCCAGGACCTTCTTCTCCACCGCGGCCACGCCCGCGGAGGCCTCGAAGGTGGCTCTGGTCAGGGAGGCGACCTGGTCGTGGAACTCACCATGGGATGCGGTGCAGCGGCCCAGGGCGGCGCGCGCCGCATCCACGCCCAGGGCCTGCGAGACGATCTGCGTACCCGCGCATTGCGCATCCTGTTTCAGGTCGGCCACGGTGGTGCCCACGGATCTCAGCGACTCACCGGCCTCTTCCAGCGGCCCGTGACGCCAGGTGCGTACGTCGGTCCAGGTGACCATGGCTCAGTCCAGCCCTTTCGCATGCGCCCAGCCTGTGGCCTGCCCCGCTACTGCGCCGATAGTGGGCGTGGCGGCGGCTACAGCCCCGTCATTGCTGCGGTGAATGGCCACCAGATTGCGAACTCCACTGCCCACGCCTCCGTATTGACCGCCCAAGGCGGCCTTGGCCCCGTCCAGGCCGGCAGCAACCGCTCCCACCAGCCCCGAGCTCACCGATCCGGGCATCGCCGAGGCGGCTCCACCCACCGCCCCAGCGGCATCAAGACCAGTGACTCCATCACGCACCGCATCGATCCGGCCCGCCAAACTTTCAAGATCACCATGAACAATACGGATATCCGCCACTGCGGACCTCCTCGCATAGGGAAACAGGGAAAAATTCACAAGAAAATTGGGAACATCAGGCGTCAAACATGTGCTCATTGACAAGTAAATGATACCGTTTTCGTCTCCCGTCTGTCCATGCTCGCATCACAGAATGAGACAGGCGAGGCCGGTCGTCACCGCGGCGACGCCACGCCCACGGCTGCCCGGGCCGTCTCGCACCTCTTCCTCCAGAACCAATCATCTAGGGTTGGGCCCGTGAATGAGCCCGTCGTCGACGCCCCCTGGGATTCCGCCCAGTACCTGCGCGCCATCCTGCGCGCCCCCGTCTATGAGGCCGCCGAGCACACGCCCCTGCAGGAGATGCCCGCCCTGTCCGCGCGCCTCGGCAGCACCGTGGAGGTCAAGCGCGAGGACCTCCAGGCAGTCCACTCCTTCAAGATCCGCGGCGCCTACAACGCCATGCGCTCCCTGACCGAAACCCAGCGCGCCCGCGGCGTGGTGACCGCCTCGGCGGGCAACCACGCCCAGGGAGTCGCGCGCAGCGCCGCGATCCTGGGTATCCGCGCCACTATCGTCATGCCCACCGTCACCCCGCGCATCAAGGTCGACGCCGTGCGCTCGCTGGGGGGAGAGGTTCGCCTGGTCGGAGAGAACTTCGACGCCGCCAAGGCCGAGGCTCAGCGCCTGTCCACCGCCGAGGGGCTGACCTTCATCGCCCCGTTCGACGACCTGCGGGTGATCGCCGGTCAGGGCACCATCGGGCTGGAGATGATTCAGCAGGACGCCGAGCTCGACCGCGTCTTCGTGCCCGTGGGCGGCGGCGGTCTGGCTGCTGGGATCGCCGTCCTGATCAAGCAGCTCATGCCCGATGTCGCCGTCATCGGCGTCGAGCACGAGGAGTCCGCCTGCCTGGCGGCCGCTCTCGACGCCGCCGGGCCGGTCACTCTCGAGCGCGTCGGCCTGTTCGCCGAGGGCGTCGCCGTGCGCCGGATCGGCGATGAGACCTTCCGCCTGTGCTCGGCCCTCCTCGACGACGTCATCACCGTCTCCTCCGACGAGACCTCCGCCGCCGTGCGCGACCTCTTCGAGGATCTGCGCGCCGTGCCCGAGCCCAGCGGCGCCATCGCCCTGGCGGGTCTGAAGAAGTACGTCGCCGCCCACCGCCTGGAGGGGGAGCGACTGGCCTGCGTGCTTTCGGGGGCGAACCTCAACTTCCACCAGTTGCGCTACATCTCCGAGCGCAGCGAGATCGGCGAGCAGCGCGAGGCGATCCTCGGCGTGACCATTCCCGAGGTCCAGGGGGAGTTCCTCCGCTTCGCCTCGGTGCTGGGCGGGCGGGCCGTCACCGAGTTCAACTACCGGGTCTCCGCCTCGGCCCCTCCCGGGTCGCCGGCGCGCATCTTCGTGGGTGTGCGGCTCACCCGTGGGCGCGAGGAGCGCGCTGAGATCGTGCGCGACCTGGAGGCCGTGGGCTACAGCGTCGTCGACCTGACCGACGACGAGCTCGCCAAGGTCCATGTGCGCTCCATGATCGGCGGACGCGCCCCCAAGGGGCTGGCCGAACGGCTCTTCAGCGTTGCGTTCCCCGAGGCCCCCGGTGCGCTCATGCGCTTCCTGGAGGTGCTCGGCACCCGCTGGAATGTCACGCTGTTCCACTACCGCACCGATGGCGCCGACTACGGGCGCATCCTGACGGCTTTCGAGGCGGGCCCCGACGACCGCGAGCTCACCGAGCATATGGACCGCCTCGGATATGCCTACCACGAGGAGACCGACGACCCCTCGGCCCGTTTCTTCCTCGCACGGTGAGTGTCCTGGTGTCGGCGCCTTTGGCGCTGCCGCCCCCTTCGCCGCCTTCGAGTGCTCGCGGGGACGTTCCGGGGATGGTGGGGCGCCGGCCGCATCGTCCATGTGAGACGATTCATCGACATGTAGCGCGCCTTCATGGGACTGAGGGCCTAATGTAATTCACAAGTCAATAACCGGTGTGCCGCTCGCGCGACCGGTCCCGCATCGATTCCTTGGAGGAACCATGACCCGTCTTGCCGTCATCACCGGCTCTGTCCGTCCCAACCGCGTCGGCTCCGGCGTCGCCCGCTGGGTCGCCGAGAAGGCGAGCACCGTCGAGGGGGTCGAGGCCGAGGTCCTCGAGCTCGCCGACTTCGATCTTCCGGTCTTCGCCGAGGAAGTGCCCCCGATGATGGCCGCCCCGAAGGACCCGGCCTCTGTGGCGTGGAACGAGGCCCTGGCCCGCTTCGACGCCTACATCTTCGTCACCCCCGAGTACAACCGCTCCGTTCCGGGCGCCCTGAAGAACGCGATCGACTTCATCGTCCCGTCCGTGCTCGCGAACAAGGCCGTCGGCCTGGTCGGTTACTCCTACCATGGTGGGCTGCGTGCGATCGAGCATCTGCGGGGCGTCCTGGTCAACTTCACCACCGGCGTCGTGGGGAATCAGGTCACCCTGTCCATGGCCACCGACTTCGACAAGGGTGCTTTCGCGCCCGCTGCCTACCACGACGGCGAGGTCCCCACGATGGTGAAGGCCATCGTCGCTCAGGACCGGGCGCTCGCCGCCCTGCGCTGAGCGGGCGGATGTTCCCCGGCAGGGCGGCCTCCGGCCCGCTCTTCCGGGAGGCATCGCCGGTGCGGCGGCAGCCCGAAGACGGGGCGGATGCCTCGGTCTCAGGCCAGGTCAAGACTCCGGTAGCGGTTGACCGCACCGGCGACGTCCACCATGCGCGGGCGCACGAAGAAGGCCGGGCGCTCATGCGCTGAGCCCAGCGCGTCCAGCCCTTCGTCGTTCAGCAGCGCGTCCAGGTCCTCCAGGCACTGCGCCAGTGAGGAGACCCCGTCGAAGCGCTGCTCCAGCAGGGCTCGCAATGCGTGGGCGATCGCCTCGGTCTGCCCGGGGTCCACGATGCCGGACACGTCGGCGACGTCGATCTCCTCGCGGTCCAACTGGATCTGGTCCAGGCCGCGTGAGCGCGTGCGGATCGGTCCGCGCCGCTCGCGCGGGGGCGAGGGCAGCGGTTTGCGCGGATTCGCCGTCGGCCATTGCGGCAGGGCGGTGGTCTCGCGCGGCTGGGAGGTCACGACGGCGGCGGCCTGCTCGGTGGCGTCGCGCAACTCGTAGGAGTCCATGAGCAGGACCCGATCGGCCACATCCAAGTAGTCGCCAGAGCCTCCCATCACCATGACCGTGGAGACTCCGGCGGCCGCCAGCGCCCCGATGCGGTCGACGAAGGGCGTGATCGGTTCGCGCTCATCAGCCACCAGGGTGCGCATGCGGGCGTCGCGGATGAGCAGGTTGGTCGCCGAGGTGTCCTCGTCCAGCAGCAGGGCGGTCGCTCCCGCCTCGATCGCCTCGATGATCGAGGCGGCCTGCGAGGTCGAGCCCGAGGCGTTCTTGGAGGTGAAGGCCGCGGTGTCCCGCCCGCCCGGCAGATGCGAGATGAAGGGCGACAGGTCGACGCCGGTGACCGCCCGGCCGTCCGCGGCGCGCACCTTGACCGCGTCGGGCACGGTGGCGATCAGCTCGCGACCGTCCCCGGGCACGTGCGGGTAGACGCCCCGCTCCACAGCATTCAGCAGTGTTGATTTGCCGTGGTAGCCCCCGCCCACGATGACGGTGACCCCCGCCCCGATGACGGTGCCGCGCACCCTTCCCGCATGCGGCAGGACGACATCGGCGGCCAGCGACTCCGGGGCCTGCAGCGGCACGGCGCCCGAGCGCATGGGCTCGTCGCTCACTCCTGAGCGGCGCGGCAGCAGGGCGCCGTCGGCGAGGAAGGAGACCCAGCCGTTTGAGCGGACGGCATCGGTCAGTGCTCGATGGTCCTCGAGCGCGGACACGTGGGCGAGCAGCCGCTCGGCCCGCTCGCCGGTCAGGTCCAGGGCGGCGTCGAGCGCGCGGGGCAGGTCGCGCGAGACGATGCGAGCGGCCTCATGGCCCTGGATGGAGCGGCCGCGCGCGGGCAGCGCCATGCGGGCGCGCACCTGAAGCGTCCAGTCTCCCGACGCCGTCCCGTCCTCGGGCCCCTCGGGCAGGACGACGACGGCGGAGCGCTCCAGGATCTCCTGACCCGGAGCGGCGATGGACAGGTTGGTGCCCTTGAAGCCCGCATGCAGCTCGCGCGTGAGGAAGTCTCGCACCGCCAGACGGCGATCCTCGGTCGCCAGGAGCTCGCGATCCTCCAGGATTTCCAGGCCGGGCAGGTCGGCCGGGATCTCCAGGCGGATGCGAGTCGGAGGGGCGTAGGGGTCGGGCTGGACGCGGTCGACATGCAGCACCCAGCCGTCGGGCGCCTCGTAGCGGCCCACGATCGCCTTGTACGCCGCGTAGGAGCGGTCATCCAGAGCGTGAAGGTGTCCCACGAGGTCAGACAGGGAGCCATCGCGCGGCTCGTCGTCGTAGACCCGACGCGCTCGGCCCCCGCGCCTGTCGCCGGAGCGTCCTCCATAGCGTCTGCGGGAGCCGTCCCGACGGGTCCGACCGTATCCGTTGTCACTCATGCCCCGATCTTGGCACACCGCAGCTCTCTGCTCTTCACCGAGATCGGTCGCAACCCGCGTCGAAATCGGTCCGGTTCCGCGTCGAGATCGGTCGTATTCCTTCCGCGTCGAGATCGGTCGCAACCCGCGTCGAGATCGGTCGCAACCCGCGTCGAGATCGGTCCGGTTCCGCGTCGAGATCGGTCGTATTCCTTCCGCGTCGAGCGGCACTGGTGCCGTATCTGTATCTATGTCGATTCGCGACATTGATCTGGGCATGCCCGACGCACTGCCGTCGTGAGCCGATCCAGGCTCGCCGAGGCGATCGACCAGCGGTGCCAGAACAGCGTGCGATCCAGCCCTGCCAGCCCGGGCACGGCGACAAGTCCCGGATGATCGGCCAGTTGGCCGGCGGGCAGCATGCCCCAGCCCAGGCCCGCCTCGATGGCCGCGGCGAACCCTGCTGCCGTGGGGACGATGGCGCGCGGTGCGGTGGCGGGCAGGCCCGCTGCGCGCAGAGCGAGGTCCTGCAGGTCGTCGTCGGCGTCGAAGCGGACCACTGGCAGTGAGGAGGCCGTGACGCCGCCGGTGAGGAGGCCGGGCGCAATGACGGGGGAGTAGGAGACGGCTCCCAGGCGCTCCACTCGGCAGCCGGCCACGCGCGTGCCCGACGAGGACACGGCGCACATGACCTGGCCCGATCTCAGCAGCTCGGCGGTGTTGTTCTCGTCGGCCACGACCAGTCGGAGTCGGCAGTTCCATTCGGCGGCCTCGCGCAAGATCGCGGGGAACCAGGTGGCCAAGGAGTCGGCGTTGATGGCCACCGACAGCTCGATCTCCGTGGGACCCCTGGCTCCGACGGCGGCATGCGCTTCGGTCGGGTCATCGAGTGCGAGCTCAACCGCCATCTCTGCGGCGAGGAGTGCCTGCTGGCGGGCGTAGCGCAGTACCACTTCGCCGTCGGGCGTTGGTGCGGACGGTGAGCCGCGTTGCACGACGACGCGGCCGAGCGCGGACTCCAGGGCTCGGATCCGCTGGCTGACCGCAGAGGTCGAAACCCCGAGACGACGGGCCGCCGCCTCGAAGGTGCCGGTATCGGTGATGGCTTCCAGGGCGGCGAGCTGATCCGGATGCATGAAGGATGGCTTCACGGCATGAAGATTATCGCGCTGGCCTTCAAGAAGGCGTCGTCACTAGCCTCGGCGCGTGATCATCGCACTGACTTCTTCGGCCGCTGTCCATCCTGCCGCTGTATCCGCTACATCCGCTGTATCCATGCCGCTCAGCATGACTCCCGCGCTGACCGGTTTCGGCACCGGACTTGGACTTATCGTCGCCATCGGGGCGCAGAACGCCTGGGTGCTGCGGCAGGGAGTGCGCCGCGAGCACATCGGGCTCGTCATCGCGATCTGCGCCCTCAGCGACCTCGTGCTGATCTGCGTGGGAACCGGGGCGATTCGCCTTGTGACCGGTCTGGCCCCCTGGGTGCTCGAGGTGCTGCGCTGGGGTGGGGTGGTCTACCTGGCGGCCTTCGCCCTGTCCTCCTTCCGTTCTGCGCTGCGTCCCGGCGCCCTGGAGGAGTCGGCGGCGCGCCCGGCCGCGTCGGTCGCAGCGACGACACTGGCGCTGACCTGGCTCAACCCGCACGTCTACCTCGACACCGTCCTCATGCTCGGCACGGTGACCAACGACTTCGGACCGGCGCGATGGTGGGCGGCGGCCGGTGCCTGCGCGGCCTCCGTCGTGTGGTTCACCGGGCTCGGGCTCGGGGCTCGCGCTCTGTCGGGTCCGTTGTCGAGTCCGAGGACGTGGCGAGTGGTGGATGTGCTCGTCGGTTGCGTCATGCTCGGGGTCGCGGCGCACCTGGCCCTGGGCTCCTGAGGCCGGCGTCCGCGTCATGCCGGGGTCGGGCGTCCTCATCCCTGTGTCAGAGCCCGGAGCTCTCGTTCGCCGAGACGGACAGAAATGGTACGACGCCCATGTCGTTCCAGGCGACGAAGGGCGCGGGGGCGCCCAGCAGTGCTTCTGCCCGGGCGGTGGCCTGTTTCACGGCGGCCAGACGGTGGTGCGTCGATGGGCTGGCCGCCAGTGCGGAGAGGAGTTCATCGGCGGCCTGCCAGCTGAAGGTGCTGCCCTCATCGCCCTCATAGCCCGCCCGCGATACCGGCATCCCGGACTCAGGCATGCGGCGTCTTCTCAGGTGGAAGGACATCGGTTTGGGCGGGCAGGTCCGCGACTCCCACCGGGCAGGTCACCCCGTTGGGGCCGTGGTTGCAATAGCCTCCCGGGTTCTTGTGCAGGTAGCCCTGGTGATAGCCCTCGGCCAAGTAGAAGGGGCCACCGAATTCGGCGTACAACTCGTCGGCCGGCCCGATCGTGGTCACGCAGGTTCCCAGCCCCAGGCGGGTCAATTCGCCTTGGAAGAGATCGCGGACCTCGTGAGCGGCGGCCGCTTGGGTGGGCGTCGTCGTCCACACCGCTGAGCGGTACTGGGTGCCGATGTCGTTGCCGTGCCGGTTCAGGTGCGTCGAGTCGTGGTTCTCCCAGAAGGTGCGCAGCAGCGCCTTGCCGTCCTCTCCGACGACGGCGGGGTCGTAGGCCACTCGCACGGCCTCGGCATGGCCGGTGGCCCCGGTGCAGACCTCCTGATAGGTCGGGTTCGGCGTGGTGCCGCCCATGTAGCCGACGGCGGTGGCGACGACACCGGGCCGGCGCCACATGATCCTCTCCACGCCCCAGAAGCAGCCGCCCGCCAGATAGATCACGTGAGTGCCCTCCGGCCAGGGGCCGTTCAACGGGGCGCCGAGAACGACGTGCTCACCGGGCTCCGGCAGCAGGCCGGCCTCGCGGCCGGGGATCGCGGTGCTGCGAGGGGGCATCGAGGATCGTGAGGTGGTCATGGCCCAACGCTACCGCTGGACATCGTGCGTCTGGAGTGCTGAGCCGTTCGCCGTCCGCTACTCGCGAGCGTTCGCCGTGAAAGCTGCTTGTGGGCTGCCGCAGCGAGTCGCCGCGGCAGCCCACAAGCAGCCGAATGCTTTGACAAAGCGAGCCCCACAGGCGTGATTGCCTCAGACCCTGGTGACGTCGACGATCTCCGCCTTGATCTCCTTGCCGGTAGGGGCGGCGTAGGTGACGGTCTCGCCGGCTCGGTGCCCCATGAGCGCCTTGCCGAGCGGTGCGTCGGGGGAGAAGACCTTGACGCCGTCGGGAACGTCTGCGGTGATCTCCTGCCCGCCGAGTGCGAAGCGCTGCTCCTTGCCGGCGACCTTCGCGGTCACGATCGTTCCGGCGGACACTGAGCCGTCGGAGGCGGCCTCGCCGATCTGGGCGTGCTCAAGCAGCTCGGTGAGCTGAATGATGCGAGCCTCGTTGAGTCCGGCCTCCTCGCGTGCAGCGTGATAACCCGCGTTCTCGCGCAGGTCGCCCTCCTGGCGGGCGGCCTCGACGCGCGCTGCGATTTCCTTGCGATCGGTATCCTTACGGCGTCGCAGCTCCTCGGTCAGACGATCGAAAGCGTCATGCGTGAGCCAGGTGCTCTGCTGCTCGGTAGTCTCCTCGGCCATGGATCCTCCTAGACTGAACGACGAGTTCAATCGGTGATCTTAGCCCCGAGCCTCGGCGGACCTCAGCGCTTCGACCTGACATCGACCTGACTTCGCCCTGTCAGCTGAGGATGGCCAGGTAGCAGGCGACGCAATGACAGGCCCAGCCCGCCACCGTGCACAGGTGGAAGATCTCGTGGAATCCGAACCATTCGGGCCGGGGGTCGGGGCGCTGGCGAACGTAGATGACGCCGCCGATGGTGTACAGGAGGCCTCCCGCTACGAGCAGGCACACGATCGCCGGTCCGCCGGTGAACCAGAACTGGGGCAGGAACCAGATTGCCACCCAGCCCAGAGCCACGTACAGCACCGTGGAGAACCAGCGCGGGGCGCTCCGCCAGACCAGGCATTTGATGATCCCCAGCAGCGCCCCGCCCCACACGATGCCCAGCACGAGCGCGGTGGCCCTGCTGCTGAGCAGCGCCACCGACAGCGGTGTGTAGGTGCCGGCGATCAGGAGGAAGATGTTGGAGTGGTCGAAGGATTGGAGGGTGGCGGATACGCGGCGCGACAAATGCCCGTTGGAGATGTGATACACGCCGGAGTTGGTGAAGAGCAGCAGGGAGCAGGCCAGGTAGGCGGCGCATGCCCAGGACTTCCCGGCGGTGGGAGCCAAGACGGTCAGCACGATGCAGGCGGCCAGCGCCAGGGGTGCAGTGCACGCGTGAATCCAGCCGCGCAGGTGCGGCTTGGGGTATCCGTCGTAGGTGAGGGAGGGCTTCTTGGGCGTCGTACCGGTACCCGTGGTGCCTGTCGTGCCTGTGGTGCTCTGCATGGTGCTCTCCTTGGCGGCGCTGTGCGTGCCGGCGTCTTCGGATACGGTCTCATGCGCAGGAGCCTGAATGCTCATGTGCGGACCTCCTCGATGGGGCGCGCGCCCACGGGCCAATAACTTACGGTTCCGTAGGTTACGTTACCGTAAGTTTTCGTGAAAAGGTGGGAAGCGCCTCACTCGGCTACCGTTGCCTCAGGGGCCCGCCGGCGCCCGCACATGGCGGACGATCGCACCCGGAGGAGAGGCATGGCAGGGAACAACCTCGTCTACGAGTTCTATGAGCGCCGCCTGGCGGCGCAGATCGAACCTGCACGAGTGCCGGGTCACGTCGGCGTCATCCTTGATGGCAATCGGCGTTGGGCGCGAACCAAGGGTTTCGGGACCGCTCAGGGGCACAAGCGGGGAGCGGACAAGATCAAGGAGTTCCTCGGCTGGGCGGAGGTGGCCGGGGTCCGCATGGTCACCCTGTGGCTCCTGAGCACCGACAACCTCTCGCGGGACCAGGCCGAACTCTCCCCCCTGCTCGACATCATCGCCCATGCCGTCGACGAACTGGCCTCCACCGGCCGCTGGCGCCTGCGCCTGGTCGGCGCCGTCGATCTGCTGCCCGCCCCCGTCGCCGAGCGCTTGCGCACTGCTGTCGCCTCCACCGCCTCCGCTGCTTCAACCGCGTCCACTGCATCCGCACAGGCGCCCCGTGGAGCCGAAGACGGCGCGCGGGGTGCTGACGGGCCGGAGGACGGCGACACGCGCATGCACGTCAATATTGCGGTGGGGTACGGCGGTCGTCAGGAGATCGCCGACGCCGTGCGGGACATCTTGCGGGAGCGGGCCGTCGCGGGCGACAGCCTCGAGGATGTGGCGGCGACGCTGTCCGAGGAGGACATCACCGACCACTTGTACACCAAGGGCCAGCCGGATCCGGACCTGGTCATCCGCACCTCCGGCGAGCAGCGGCTGTCGGGTTTCCTACTGTGGCAGTCAGTCCACTCCGAGTTCTACTTCTGCGAGGTCAACTGGCCGGCTTTCCGGCGCATCGACTTCCTGCGCGCACTGCGCGACTACGCGGGTCGGGAACGACGCATGGGGCGATAAGGCGCGCCTTCTTGCGCCTCGGAGCTCGGGTGCCTCACATCCGGTGCGGAAGCCCGGGCGTATCGCACCGGATGCATCCCGGTAGGTGAGCTGCCGGCACGGGTGCTCTCTCAAGATGCCGGTGGCGTCAGCTCGCCTCAACGGGCACCGAGGGCGCATCTGATGCTGTTCCGGGCCGGTACTGACCGGACCGGGCTCGCGGTTCCTGAAATTCGGGACAGAATCCGAGACGGCCCCGCGAGCCCGGCTAGTCGGCCTCAGGCCTCGAGATCGGCGCGGGTGGGCGGATTCGCACCCGCCCGCGAGACCGTGATGTCGGCGATCGCCGCTGCATGGCGCACGATGCGCTCGAGCGTGGCGGCGTCGATGGCGCGCAGGGCCTCGCGCCGGTCGGCTCCTACAAGGCCCTCGGACCACAGTCCGTCCTCGAGCCCGCCCATGAAGGAGTCTCCGGCTCCGACCGTGTCGGCGACGACGACGTTCGGGTCTGCGGGGACCTCCAGGCGCAGTCCGGAGGCGGTCAGGGCCAGGGCGCCGTGCTTGCCCCGTGTCACCACGACGACGGACGGCCCCAGCTTCAGCCAGTCGCTCAGGACGCTCTGGAGTGCGGAGTCCTCAGAAGTGTCGATGCCGTAGAGCCAGGCGATGTCCTCATCGGAGCACTTGACCAGGTCGGACAGGGCGACGAGCCGTTCGACGATGGCGCGCGCGCCTGCCGGCTCGCCCATGAGCTGGGGCCGGGCGTTGGGGTCGTAGCACACGGTCGAGGTGGCCCGGAAATCGGTCAGCACCTTCTCCACCGTGGCCGCTCCCGGGGCCAGGATCGCGGCGATCGAACCGGTGTGGACGAGCAGGGGAGGTCCGGCGCCCTCGGTGCGGGTGGGGTAGGGGGGCTCCCAGCTCAGGTCGAAGACATAGGAGGCGGCGCCGTCCGCACCGATGGTGGCCTCGGCGGTCGATGTGCGCGCGGCGCCCTCGGAGCCCGGGGTCAGCCGTACGCCGTCGGCCTCGAGATGCTTGCGGACGGCCTGACCGCGCGCGTCGGTGCCGATCCAGCAGTCCAGCTCGGCGTCGCGGCCCAGCCTCGCCAGCCCGAGAGCCACGTTGGCCGGCGACCCGCCGGGGATGTCGGTGGGGGATTCGTCGGGGCGGATGACAACGTCGACGAGGGCTTCGCCGATGACTAGAGCGGTTCCTGGACGGCCGGGGGTGCTCATGGTGGCTCCTTGCGGTGGAGGTGACAGGTCAGGAGGAGGCTTTCTCGCGCTCGGCGACGGCGGCCAGACGGGCGCGCGCGTCGTCGAGCCATGCTTGGCAACGGGCGGCGAGAGCCTCTCCGCGCTCCCATAGCGCGAGCGCCTCCTCGAGAGGAACCTGACCGGCCTCGAGACGCTGGACGACGGAGACGAGCTCCTCGCGGGCGCGTTCGTAGGGCAGCGTCTCGACATCTGCGTTGGTGTCGGACGAGCCGGTGGCCGGGTCAGTGGCGCCAGTGGAAGAGGACAGGCTCATGGTGTGGATTGTTGCACGTCGCCCGCCCCGCGCGGGCGGGTCTGGAGCTAAGACTCTGGAGCTTTTTCGGGTTCGGGAGCGGGTTTGGTGGCGCCCACGACCTGGGCGACCATGCGCCCGGAGGCGAGTACGCCCTCGATCAGGTCTCCCTTCTTGACGTCCTCGGCGCTGGTGACGATCGTCCCGCCGGGCTTGCGCAGGATGGCGTAACCGCGGTCGAGCACCCCTTGAGGGGACAGGGCCGTCAGGTGCGCACGCTCGGCGCGCAGGTCCGCCTGCGCCAGTGACAGCGTCGTGTCCAGGGCGCGGTGCACGCGCTCGCGGGCCTGGGCCAGCTCGGTCTCCCTGTCCCGAATGATGACGGTGGGGTCGGCCATGACGGGGCGGGCGCGCACCTGGTCCAGGCCGTGCTGCTCCGTCTCCAGGCGCGCCGCCAGGACGCCGCGCATCCGTTCGCGCGCCGAGTCGAGCCCGACCGTCTCCTCGGCCAGGTCTGGCACGATGCGCCGGGCTGCGTCCGTGGGGGTCGAGGCCCGGTAGTCGGCGACGAGATCGAGTAGTGGGCAGTCAGTCTCGTGCCCGATGGCGGAGACGATCGGGGTGCGGGCCGCGGCCGCCGCCCGCACGAGGCCCTCGTCGCTGAAGGGGAGCAGGTCCTCGACGGCGCCCCCGCCGCGGGCGACGACGATGACGTCGATGGAGTCATCGCCGTCCAGCTCCCGGATCGCGGCCGTCACCTCGCGCACGGCCTGCGCGCCTTGAACTGCGACCTCGCGGACGGTGAACGGCAGCCCGGGCCAGCGCAGCCGGGCATTGACCAGGACGTCGTCCTTGGCCTTGGCGTTGCGACCGCACACGAGGCCGACCTTCCGAGGGAGGAAGGGCAGGGGGTGCTTGCGCTCCGGGGCGAACAGGCCCTCGGCCGCCAGTACTCGGCGCAGCTGTTCGATGCGCGCCAGCAGGTCGCCGACGCCGACCGGCCGGATGTCGTCGGCGCGCAGCTCCAGGCTGCCCCGTTTGGCCCAGAAGCGCGGTCTGGCGTGGACGACGACGCGCGCGCCCTCGGACACCCGAGCGCCCGTCGCCGTCTCCAGGGCCGCCAGGTCGCGGGTGAAGATCGATACCGACATCGACATGTCGGCGTCGGTGTCGCGCAGCGAGAGGTACTGCATGCCCGAGCCGGGGCGGCGGTTGAACTGGACCACTTGCCCTTCGACCCACACGTGGGTCATTCGCGCCACGTAGTCGTCGATCTTGGACGACAGCAGGCGCAGTGGCCAGGGGTTGTCCGGGGTGGTGTCCCGGGCCAGGCGGGCGAGCGGAGCCCCGGTGGGTGAGGCGGCGGTCGAGGCGGGGCTGTCGGACGGCACGGGCTGGGAGGCGCTGGGCTCTGTCACGTGCACCACTGTGCCACGTTCTGCTCTGGGGGCTTGCGGCGGGCTGTGGCACAGTGGTCGCGTGACCGACCAGCCCACCGCACAACCCACTGAGCCCGGCACCGGGAGAATCCTCCTGGCGGCTCCCCGCGGCTACTGCGCCGGAGTTGACCGCGCAGTCGATGCCGTCGAGCAGGCGCTTGCGCACTACGGGGCTCCGATCTATGTGCGCAAGGAGATCGTCCACAATAAGTATGTTGTCGAGGCGCTGTCCCGGCGCGGGGCGATCTTCGTGTCCGAGACTGATGAGGTGCCCGAGGGTGCGCGCGTGGTCTTCTCCGCCCACGGCGTCTCTCCGGCGGTGCACGCCCAGGCGGCGTCCCGTCAGTTGCTGACGATCGATGCGACCTGCCCGCTGGTGACCAAGGTGCATAAGCAGGCGATCCGCTTCGCCAAGGGCGACTACGACATCATCCTGGTGGGACATAGCGGTCACGAGGAGGTCGAGGGCACTCAGGGGGAGGCGCCTGACCATATTCAGGTTGTCAACGGCCCCCACGAGGTCGACACCGTCACGGTGCGCGATCCGGAGAAGGTCGTGTGGATCAGTCAGACGACCTTGAGTGTGGACGAAACCCTGGAGACGGTTCGCCTTCTGCGCGAGCGCTTCCCGCACTTGTCCGACCCGCCGGGCGATGACATCTGCTATGCCACGCAGAACCGTCAGGGCGCGGTCAAGACGATCGCTCCGCAGGTGGATGTCATGGTCGTGGTCGGCTCGGGCAATTCCTCCAACTCCGTGCGCCTCAAGGAGGTTGCTCTCGAGGCGGGCGCGCCGGCCGCCCACCGGGTGGATTACGCCCGCGAACTGGAGGAGTCCTGGTTCGTCGGGGCGCGGACGGTGGGGCTGACCTCGGGCGCCTCGGTTCCGGAGATACTCGTGCGCGAGGTCATCGAGCGCCTGGGCGAGATGGGCTTCGGCCAGGTCGAGATGGTGCGCACCGCCACGGAGGAGATCTCCTTCTCCCTTCCCAAGAACCTGCGCGCTGACCTCAAGACCGCCGCCGGGGGCCGGGCCCCGGATCGCCGCCGCAGGCCCGCGGCCGATCACACCTGCTGACAGGGTTTGCCGTTGCATGCGTTGCGCTCGGTCGCCCCGTGCGCGGGCGCGGTTTGGCGCGAGCGACCCGAACCGGGCCGCTGAGGCGGTCCGGTTGTCCTGTGCGTGATGCGGGCGCGGTTTGGCGCAGAGGACCTGAACCGGGCCGCTAAGACGGTCCGGCCGTCCTGTGCGTGATGCGGATCGGCGGCGAGCCTACGGTCAGGCTGCGATGATCTGGGACAGGCGGGTGTGATCGGCGCAGACCTTCTCGAAGGGGACGACCCATGCCGGCCCCTCGGGGGTCGTCACTCGGGTGACGAGGCCCTCCTCCTGAAGGCATTCCAAACGCGTGGCGGTGTCCTCTCCCTGGGTCTGCCAGGCGGGCTCGGTTGAGGGGATGACGTATCCGCCGAGTGTCGGGGCGGCCCAGCGCAGCAGCAGGACCCGGGCTCCGGCGCGCCCGGAGACGTCGGGGTTGGACGCCAGCGAGGAGGCCACGCCTTTGGCCGAGCCGATGCCGACGGCATTGGCCAGGGCTCCGTAAGTCGTGCACAGGGCGGGGTTGTGTGAGAGGAGGCGGGTGACGGCCGTTGCTACGCGCTCACGCGCTGAGGATGAGGCGGCGGCATCGGCGATGGCGCGAACGCGGGCTCCGGTCAGGCGCGCCCTGGTCGCCAGCTCCGAGGAGCTCATTCCGTAGGCCAGGCCGCGCAGGATGAGTCTGTCTCTCTCATCGCGCAGGACGGCCAGCTGGGCCTGAAGATTCTCCTGCTCGGAGGCGAGAGCCTCCAAGCGGTCGATGACTTGCTCGACCTCGGCGGTGATGCGGGGGTCGTTCATATCTGTGGCTGTGTTCAGGTCCAGGTCCAAGTCAAGGTCAAGGTCGGTATCGGGGGTCGTGGTGCTGGTCAGGAGACTCGTAGTCATAACAAGAAACCTTTTCGTTACGTACCAGGGAACGTGGGAAACCCTATATCGTGCGCCGTTCGTCTGCCTACAGGTGCTTAGCCGGCGGTAGCAATATGCGGCGGTTGGAGGGGATGACTGGCGCGGTGGACCTGGATCGTCTTCCGTTAGCATGTCGGTTTCTAGGAAGTGGCTTGCTGTGGGTGCACTGTAGGGGCGGTGCATTTTTATGGTGCGCAACCCGTTAAAAGTCCGTTATTGTTCCGTAACCTGCTGGTTTTTCGCGACTCTCTGCGGAGGTGGGCGGTTCGGCGGCCTGAGGGGCGGCGGAGGCGACCTCCGCACTTGTGAATTGCCTCACTTGGGCGGCGTCGGGCTCTATCGGCGCGGGGGATGCCAGTCCCTCGCCGAGGGTGGTGAAGGATCTCGCGGTGACGAGCAGCCGCGATTCCATCGACCCGACAGCCCGGTTGTATGCGGTCACTGAGCGGCTCAGGGCGGTGCCCAGCGAATCGAGGTGACCCGCCACCGTGCCCAGGCGCTCGTAGAGGGTGCGCCCCAGCGCGAGTAGCTCGCGTGCGTCATCGTTGACGGCGGTGCGGGCCCAGGCCGTGGCGCAGGTGCGGAGCAGCGCTAACAGGGATGAGGGAGTCGTCAGGGCAACGCCTCGTCCAAGAGAGTGCTCGAGCAGCCCCGGGTCGGCGTCCAGTGCCGCAGCCAGGATGGGCTCTGCGGGGATGAAGAGGACGACGAGCTCAGGAGAATCGTTCAAGTGCTTGTCGTAGTGGCGCTCGGCCAGGGCATCGACATGGCCCCGAAGGGCGCGTGCGTGGGCGACCAGCAGCTTGTGGCGCCTGGAGTCGTCTGTGCCGTCTGCGTCCTCGTCCGTCTGCCCTATGGATGCAGCGGTGAGATAGGAGTCCAGAGGGACCTTGGCGTCCAGGGCCAGATGCCCCGATCCCGGCAGGTGGATGACGACATCGGGCCTGCCCCTGGCTGCGTCCCGGCTCGGGGCGGCGCCCGCGCGTCTCCCTATGACAGCGCCGACCGTGCGCTGCTCGACGAAGTCGACATGCGGCATCATTCCCGAGATCTCGAGCACTCGTGCCAGCTCGACCTCTCCCCATACGCCGCGGGCCGAGCGCGAGCGCAAAGCCCCCTCGAGTGTCGTGGTGGCCCGCCGGAGCTCCCGATCGGCCTCGGCGTTGACTCGCAGCTGCTCGGTGAGGGTGGCGTGCTGGGCTGCGCGCTGGCGCTCCATGGCCTCTACTCGGGAGCCCACGGATTCCACCCGGGAGCCCATCTGCTCCAGCTGCGCGCGCACGGGTGCCAGCGCGCGTAGGACCGAGCCATCGCGCTCGGCCCGCTCCTCGGCGAGCTCGGCCCGCTCCGACAGTTCCTCGGCCCGCGCTCGCCACTGGGCCGCCTCCGCGCGCAACATGCTCGCCCCGTCCTCCCCGGCCGTCTGACGGTGCGCGGTGCGGGTCAGGGCGGCGAAATACCCGAGTGCCGCCCCCAGGCCGACGCCGATGAGGAGGAAGAGCAGAGGAAGGGCGATGGTGGTCATGACCGCACCGTCTCACGAGGGTGTGACGTGAATCAGAGTCTCTTACCGGTGGGGATGCGGCGGGGAGGATGCGCCAGTGCTCAGGCGCGAAAGTCGCGATCGTCCGGAGCACGAGCATGGCCGAACATGACCGTCTAGACAGCGGCGCGTGCCGGTGGCGCTGGCAGAATTGCTGTCATGACAGCGATCAAGGGCGTCTCCCTGGAATCGGGATATCTCCTCTCCGTAATGGTGGTCCTTCTCGTGTGCGCGGTTCTGCTCGGGGCGCTGCTGCTGGGGCGCGCCGGAGGGGCGCGCCGGTCCCGATCCGGGCGCGTGTCGCGCTGGGGGGCGGGGGCCCTCGCCGTCGTCCTGCCCTCGCTCATGGTCCTGGCGGTCGGCGGGCTGATCGTCAATCGGGCCGGCCACTACCTCACGACCGTCGGCGACATCTTCGGGTCGCTCTCGTCCCAGTCCACCGGCACCGGCAATGTCCTGCCCCTGGCGACCTCGGAAGAACTCGATGAGCCTCCCGCCGACGCCTGGAAGGCCACCTTCGGGGACGGGGGCGACGGATCGCGGGTGACGACCTGGACCGGGCCGATCAGCGGCATCAACTTGCAGGTCAAGGTCATTCTGCCGTCGGGCTACAAGGCGGACGACGGGCGCACCTACGCCGTCATCGAGGAGCTTCACGGGTACACCGGAACCCCGGACTCCATGATCGACGGCCTGCAGTCGCCCGAGTCGCTTCAAGCCGCCATCGATGCCGGACGCATACCGCCGACCATCATCGTTATCCCCTCCTTGGACGTGGACGACAACCCGCATGATTGCGCCAATCTGCAAGGGCGTCCCGCGGTCGGCACCTGGGCGGCTCAGGAGATCCCGCGCATGGTGCAGGCGTCCTTCCCCAATGTCGCCGCCGATCGGCAGGCGTGGATGATCATGGGCATCTCCTCCGGCGCCTACTGCGCCGCGTGGACCGCCATCGAGAACTCGGATCAATTCGGCTCCGCGGGAGCGATATCGGCCTTCAACGAGCCGATCGAGGGCGGTCTGGCCAACTCTGGCCGCTGGATCGCCGAAAAATACACCCTCTCCACCATGCTGGCCGAGCACGACCCCAGCGATACCCGCTTCTACATCATGGGCGCCCAGGACGACCCGCTCGGTTCGGCGCAGACCGCCTGGCGCATGGCCGACGCCGTCCGCGAGCCCGATTCCGTCACGGCCGACACGCCGGAGACCGGCGGCCACGCCTGGCCGTTGTGGGCCGAGCGCTTCCAGACGATGCTGCAGTGGTGGGGGCAGGATCCCCGGCTGTGGTCCGCCGTGGGACTGGAGGCGCCGTCGAGCCCGCACGCCGACGACGCCGTGGCGAGCATCGTGGACACTCCGGTCTCGGAGCGGGGCGATGTCTCCAGTGCGGTCAAGCCCCTATCTCCCGTGGGACTGCCCGTGCGGATCCTAGCGGGACTGATCGCGCTGGCGGGCGTCGTGGCGCTGCTCAGGTGGGGGCCGCGGCTGGTGCCGGGGGTCGCCTCCGAGGGTGACGACGGCGCGCGATCCGTGTGGGCGATGCGCATCGGCCTGTTCGCGGCCAGGGCGGTCGCGGTCCTGGCCGCCGCGGTGCTCGTGGCGGCGGCGCTGGGTCTGGTGGGCAACGCCATCGGCGGCTTCTACACGACCTGGCACGACCTCGGCTCTGTGGTGACGGACGCGTAGGGGCGGAGCCGTTCCTGACGCCCGTTCGTCCGTGCGTCCGTGTGCCGAGATCGGTCGTACTCCGCGCCGAGATCGGTCCGCTTTCGGCTCGAGATCGGTCGAGTTCCGCGCCGAGATCGGTCGAGTTCCGGCTCGAGATCGGTCCGTGGGGTCCGGGCGGCTGGCCGGCCGTTAGAATCGCGCGCGTGGCACTCACCATCGGAATCGTCGGACTGCCCAACGTCGGCAAGTCCACCTTGTTCAACGCCCTTACCCGTGCGACCGTCCTTGCGGCGAACTACCCGTTCGCCACGATCGAGCCGAATGTCGGCGTCGTGCCATTGCCCGACCCGCGCCTGGGCCGGTTGGCGGAGCTGTTCCACAGCGCCAAGGTGGTGCCCGCGACGGTCTCCTTCGTCGATATCGCCGGGATCGTGCGCGGGGCGAGCGAGGGCGAGGGGCTGGGCAACCAGTTCCTGGCGAATATCCGCGAGGCCGACGCCATCTGCATGGTGACCCGCGCCTTCGAGGACCCCGACGTCACCCACGTCGACGGCAGGATCGAGCCCGCCGGGGATATTGAGACCATCGCCACCGAGCTGATCCTGGCCGACATTCAGACCCTGGAGAAGGCCATCCCGCGCCTGGAGAAGGAGGTGCGCGGCAAGAAGACCGAGGCCGCGGTGCTGGAGACAGCGCGCGCCGCTCTGAAAGTGCTGGGGGAGGGGACTGTGCTCTCCGCGGCCCTGGCTTCCGGTGCTGCCGCCAAGGCCGGGATCGACGGCGATGTGCTGAGCACCTTCCAGCTCATGACGACCAAGCCGATCATCTACGTGTTCAATATGGACGACGCCGGCATGAATGACGAGGCGAAGCAGGCCGAGCTGCGCGAGCTGGTGGCGCCGGCGGAGGCGGTCTTCCTGGATGCCCAGTTCGAGGCCGAGCTGGTGGAGTTGGAGCCCGAGGAGGCGGCGGAGCTGCTGCATGACAATGGCCAGGAGGAGTCGGGGCTGGACAAGCTGGCGAGAGTCGGCTTCGACACGCTCGGATTGCAGACGTACCTGACGGCGGGGGAGAAGGAGTCGCGCGCCTGGACCATCCGCAAGGGAATGACAGCGCCGCAGGCCGCCGGTGTTATTCACACGGATTTCGAGCGCGGCTTCATCAAGGCTGAGATCGTCAGCTACGACGACCTGATGGAATACGGAGGCGTGGCCGAGGTCCGCGCCCACGGCCGCGTCCGCATGGAGGGCAAGGATTATGTGATGCAGGACGGCGACGTGGTTGAATTTCGATTTAACGTGTGACGTTATTGACGCAACGCGTCATGTGTGGCATGGTAATGCGTGATGATCCGGTCCTTCGCTGATCGAGCGACTGAGCGCTTGTGGCGACGTGAGCGCGTACCGTCTATTGACCCGAGGATTCATGGCGTAGCGCTGCGCAAGCTCCGCCTGCTCGAAGCGGCTATTGACGTTGATGAATTGAGAGTCCCGCCGGGAAACCGCCTTGAGGCTCTCCGTGGTGACCGATCGGGTCAGCACAGTATCAGGATCAATGCGCAGTGGCGGATCTGTTTCGTGTGGACCAATGCAGGAGTTGAGGAGGTCGAGATCGTTGACTACCACTGAGGATGAGATGGCTAAGATCCCGCCTGTTCATCCGGGTGAGATTCTTATGGAGGACTTCATCCGGGGATTCGAGATCACGCAGCATAAGCTTGCCGTGTCCATCGGCGTGCCACCCCGGCGCATCAATGAGATCGTTCACGGCAAACGCGCCATCACCGCTGATACCGCTCTGCGCCTGGGGAAGTACTTCGGAACCTCCGCGCAGTTCTGGCTGAACCTCCAGGCCCGTTACGACCTCGATCTTGCTCAGGATCGTGTGGCGGAGCAAATCGCGACCATCGTGCCTCTTCATGCCGCGTGAATCCGTTTGAGTTGGCAGGGAAGATGAATCTTCGGATCGTCCGGTATGAAGAATCGATGCGCCAGAATGCACTCGACATCGCACTGCGCGCGTGGGAGCCGGTATTCCCACAGATGAAAAAGGCGGTGCCCGGCTTCGTCTACGACGCTTTCTACCCCGATGGCTGGCAAGCGCGCCAGCTCTCAGACCTGGGCCAGATACTCGACGACGAACCCGAGACCGTTGATGTCGCCCTTGTCAACGGGGTGATGGCCGGGTGGGTGTGCACCCGCATCCACCCCGAAGACTCGATGGGGGAGGTCTACGTCATCGCCGTCGCCCCTGACTTCCAGCGACAAGGAATCGGTCGCGCCCTCATGGAGCACAGCCAGAACCGCGCCATGGATGCCGGAATGACCATGATGATGGTCGAGACCGGGGGCGATCCTGGCCACGCCCCGGCCCGGGCGGCCTACGAGGCGGGTGGCTATCAGCGCTGGCCCGTCGCCCGCTACTTCAAGGACCTGCGGCAGTGAGCCCAGGCGAGGCGAACCCCAAGAGGACAGCCGCGCCGAACCCTGCCGAATCCGCGAGGCTCATTCATGAACTCTTTCGTGTTTGCGTGAGATGTGGCTGTTGTGCGGGGAGGCGGTGGGTGCCCCGAGGGTGGGGATAGGATGCGCGGCAGGCGGTGCCCAGGGTGCCTCATGGTGAGGGCTAGGGGCTTGGGGGGGGGGCGCAGGAGTCTTCGCGCCGAATGCAGGGCTCCTACCGCCCACCCGTGTCACGGAACCCCTGCTCTCGTCCGCCCCCCGCCTTGGGCATTGCACTCCACGACCTTGTCCTGTGTTTCTCGACCGTCCATGGGCCGGGAAACGCGAGCGAAGGTCGTGCATGCATTCCTCAGCGCGATCATCCCACCTGCACTCATCGCCTGGTACCCCTTGGGTGGAGAGGCGTTGGTCCTTGATGATGCTCTCCCGGTCCTCGTCATCGGCCCCGAACCCGAGTCGGTGGCGCTCCTCCCCCCCCTACGACGAGGCCAGAGTGCCCCCGAATGTCCCAGTCCGGCCCGATGCAGAAATGATGTGGCCCGCTGACCGCTCCAGGTGTCCAAAACGGAGGGTATTGGCCCGAACCTCGCACAGCGTGAAATCGAAAGCACCAGGTCATCGCATGGTTTCTTGGAGATACTTGGGTCGCCGAGGCTTTAATCCCCTCCGTTTTGGACACATTCGGCCTGGCAACCCCATCAATCGGCCTCGCGTGCGCACTGGCCCGCCCCGACGAAGACGGCCGATGGCGTGCGGGGCCTAGGAACAAGCCTCCACGTGGCGTCGTTTTGTGAGGCTGGGCGGAAGGTGACAGGCTCGACGGAGGTGTAGTGGAGCCTGCCGTGGCGCGAACTGCGCAACGATTCCGATCCTCGACGGCGTTGGCGTCGCTGCTCTTGATCGGGCTGTCTACCGCAGCGTAGGACTTCTTCCCATGCAGTATTGCGGACCCTTGATGCACTGCACCTCAAGGCGGTTATGCGTCTTGATGCCGTTACGGCCCTCACCTATGACCGCTGGCTCGGCGAAGCGGCCAGATCGGTGGGACTCCAGGTGATAGCTCCCGGAGCGTGATCCAGGTAATTCGGGCAGGCCCTCACAGCGGAAGAACATTCCCAGCCATCGGGCCCCACCAACCCCTGAACTGGCAACTCACCCCAGTCGCGGCCAGTCGCTCGTCAAATATGCCTCCACTGCGCGGTGACGGAACGTGTACGGCTTCCCGCGTCTGATGATGCCGCGCGTGACATCGAGTCTCTGCGCGGCAGGCCCGGCGTCAGTCGACCGGGTGAAGCCTGCCTCCTGCGCGATCCGCGTCAGGGTCCGGTCCTGCGGGTCGAGTCCCGCCATCGCCTCCAGCACTTCCCGTTCCCGCTGCGGCAAACGCTCAAGAATCCGCTGCACATGCGCCTCCGCCTCGCCTGCTGCGCCCTGCCAGCCCCGTGCCACCTCCCGGGCTGTGATGACATCGCCGTCGCCCGCGTACCAGGCCCGCTCGCCGGCCAGCTGGAACAGGAAGGGCTCCCCGCAGGCCCTCTCCACAATCGCTCGCTGCGCCGCCGGCTCCATGAACACGCGGCCAGGCCCATCGCCAGACGTCTCATTCCCGGCAATCTCCCAGCCCTCGGAGACGAATGGCTGCAGCGCCGTGAGCATTGATGCGTCGTCTATGGCCCCGAGCGTGACCGTCTGGAATCGACGTGCAAAGGTCGCACCCGTCCGTGCTCCCGCCATATCCGTGAACTCCGGCAACCCTGTGAGGAACACGGCGATCGGCAGCGCCCGCTCGAAGCGCACCGCCCCCGGCGCCTCCACCTGTTGCTCATACGTCAATGCGTCCCCCAACGCGATGAGCACCTGGGAGAGCGCATGGCGGTCATCCAGGTGCTGCACCTCGTGGCGAATCGAGAGGCGTGCGCACCTGATAAGTTTATCAATGCCGTCTGATCGGCGGCCGGCTTGGGCGGGACGGCGTCGCCGATGGCCGGTCAAGCGGCTCGGGCGCGCCACACTCCTCATCCGCACTCCCATCCACGCATTACGGAAAACACGACTCGCTTCTCCGGTCATCCCGGTGGCCGCCTGTGCCACCCCGCCACTAGCGTCCTTCTCATGACCGTGGAGCACGTCCCCCTGGCCCCAGAGCCCGCCGCCCCAGCCCTGGGCACCTCTCCTGCGAACGCCTCGGCGTCGCCGCCCAGCACCGTCGCCCCGACCCGGCCGTCCGCGGCGCCGTCGGCCCGCTCCCTGATCCTGACCGCCGCGCACCTCGCCGTCCTGGGCCTAGCCGGAACCGTACCGGTCGTCCTGCTCATCGCCCTGTTCTCACTTGCGGCGGCGACCATTGCCCTGTTCGGGATCGGCCTGCTGTTCTTCATCCTGCTCGTCCACCTCATGATCGGCCTCGCACGCTTCGAGACCGCCCGGGTCCAGGACCTTTACGGTCTGCCCCGCACTCCCGTGTCTCTCGCCTCGCGGCCGACCGCGTCCCACCCCGGCCCCTACCTGCGCTGGCTCTGGCGTCAGGGCACGTCCCTGGCCGTGTGCCGACCGCTCGCCTCCTTCGTGGTCGGCTGGCTGATGGGGCTCGTGCTCCTGTGGTGCGCCCTGGCTGGAGCCGGGCTCCTGGGGTCCGCGCTGCGTCACCTCGTGGACGGCCAGATAGGCCTCGCCCCTATCCAGCTGGTCCTCGGCGTCCTTATGGCACTGGGCGCTCTCGGCGTCACCAGAGCCCACGCGGCCCTCGCCCCCGCGCTTGTCAGTCTCCCCAGCCGCCGCGAGCTCGCCCGGGCTGTCCACGCCACCCGCGAGCAGCGTGCCAGTGCCGTCCGCTCCGCCGACCTGGAGCGCACTCGCATCGAACGCGACCTGCACGACGGCGTTCAGCCGCGTCTCGTCTCCGTAGGCATGACCCTCGGCCTGGCCCGGCACAAGATCGACTCCGACCCCGACGGCGCCCGCGCTCTCATCGCAGAGGCCCATTCCTCCACCAAGACCGCCCTCACCGAGCTGCGACAGGTATCCCGCGGCATTCACGCTTCCGTCCTGGCCGATCGCGGCCTCGACGCCGCCCTGTCCTCTCTGGCTGCTCGCAACCCTCTGCCCGTTGAGTTGGACATGCGGCTCGACGACGCCGTTGGGCCGGGTGGAGAAAGTGCCGCACCCAGCCCCCGATACCGCGAAGCGGAGACCGCCGCCTACTACCTCATCGCCGAGGCCCTGACCAACGCCGCCAAGCATGCCCGGGCCACCGGGTGCCGCGTCCAGGGACGCATCCGCGAGGCCGGTACCCCGCAGGCCAGCCTGTGGATCCGCGTCGAGGACGACGGTGTCGGCGGCGCCCGGATCATGCCCGGCGGCGGGCTGGACGGCATCGCCCAGCGCGTCCATGGCGCCGGCGGCACCTACGCCCTGGCCAGCCCCGACGGCGGCCCGACCAGCCTGGAGGTGAGTCTCCCGTGCGCCTGACGATCTGCGAGGACTCCGTTCTTCTGCGCGAGGGGCTCATCCGGCTGCTCACTGAGGTCGGCCACGAGGTCGTGGTTGCCCTGCCCGACGCCGTCGGCCTCATGGACTCCTTGGCCTGTGACCCGCCCGACTTCTGCATCCTGGACGTCCGCCTGCCCCCGACCTTCACCGACGAGGGCGTGCGTGCGGCTCTGCAGGTGCGCGAGCGCTACCCGGAGCTGCCGGTCCTCGTCCTATCCCAGTACGTGGAGGAGCGCTACGCCGGGGAACTCATCGCCTCCAGCACCAGGGCGCTGGGCTACCTGCTCAAGGACCGGGTGGCCGACGTCGTCGACTTCCTCGACGCCCTGGACCGTATCGCCGACGGGGCTGTGGTCCTCGACCCGGAGGTTGTGGCCCAGCTGCTCAACCGCCGCTCTCATGACTCCCGCCTGTCGAGCCTGAGCGGCCGCGAGCGCCAGGTCCTGGCACTCATCGCCGAAGGGCGCTCCAACCAGGCGATCGCGCAGGCCCTGCACCTGTCGGCCGCCAGCATCGAGAAGCACGTCTCCGCCATCTTCCTCAAGCTCGGCCTCACCGCCGACGAGCACTCGAACCGCCGCGTCCTGGCCGCTCTGGTCCACGTCGCCGAAGAAAGGACTCTCCCATGACTGCTACTGCGCCTCAGGCCGGGGCGGCTGCCCCGCGCCGTCGCTGGTCCCCATTCACCTGGCTGGGTGTCGTCCTGCTGGCAACCGCCGTGATCCTGGGCTTTCTCGGGGCCTTCCTCACCACCATGCGCGTCCGCAGCTACGACCCCGTGTCCGTCGCCGCCGACGGCATGACGAACTTGGACGTCGATGTGGACAGCGGAGACCTGGCGGTCGCCTGCGGACCCTCGGAGAGCTTTGTGCTGACCCAGAAGAACGTGACGGACCGGTGGCACATGGATGCTGAGGGCGGCACGGTCCGTGTCTGGCAGGAGCCCGACAACAACTGGTTGCCCCAGATCTGGTTCTTCGGGAAGCCCGCTGAGAAGGCGGCCCTGGAGATCCCGCAGTCCCTGTGCGAGCAGAGCCTGACGGCTGATCTGAGTGTCGACGCCGGCAGCCTGGACGTCAAGGCCGACGTGGACGGCGCAACCGTGGACGTCAGAGCCGGGAGCCTTAGCCTGGCGGGGGCGGCGAACGCCGTGACAGCGAATGTGGCTGCGGGCAGCGCCGATCTGAACATTGATGACGCCGAACAGGTCGCTGTGGAGGTGAGCGCCGGATCTGTCGAGGGCGCGTTCACGCAGGTACCCGAGCGGCTGACGGCGGACATAGACGCGGGGTCGGCCTCGCTCGCCTTGCCCGCCGGCAACTACACGGTGAACTCCAAAGCCGAAGACGGATCCGTCAGCAACAACCTGACCATTGACTCTTCCGCCCCCGCAGGTGTCATTGAGGTGAGCGTCGACGCCGGCTCGGTGTCCCTCGAGGATAAGAAGTAAGGAGAACGTCGGGCGGCGACGATCCAGTGATCTCGGGAGCTCTCCCTGTCGCTGTTAAGTTCAGCCAATGCCCGCACTGAGATCGATCCGAAGTCCAGAAATGTGGGTCGGGAAAGTCGGTTCGCTTTCCCGGCCCACACGGATGAGAGGCGATTGTCTCTTCGCGGCCCGGTAGTCTGAGGCTTCCGCATCAGAGCCGTAGGCGAAGCACTCCTCGGCCCTGGTCTTGTTGTGGGAGTGCCGGCCTGGCCGGTGGTAGATCATGCTCTCCTTGATCGGCGCCCAGGTGGGGCAGGAGTAAACGCCAGGGGCAAGGCCCAGTTGGGATACATCCCAGGATGTCAGCGATGTCAGCCTGGGTGTGGCTGCGGCGCAGGTAGATCAGGGCCGCGCTTAGGGCTCTGAGCAGGCCAAGAGCCGGGGGCCAGGGCCGCTATGGTTTCGTGGCCGGACGGGTCTGCGATGGCCTGTGTTGTTGGGGTTAGGCGGGTGGTGGGTGTCTGGGTTTTCCACAGAAGGGTTTGTGAGGGTGGCGGTCCTCACAAGGGGGTCGCTACAGTGTTGCTGTGATGCCTGTTCGGTCCTGAGTGGT
>ERZ773004.420-NODE-420-length-26993-cov-6.215198_pt1 | contig 26993 bp, 22 predicted proteins | sample MGYA00580667_ERZ773004 | MGnify/ENA primary metagenome ERZ773004 (study PRJEB29015, sample SAMEA2737963) | human oral metagenome | biome: human oral; feature: human-associated habitat; material: dental | place: China | collected 2123 ... | reverse complement strand
GTCTGTGGCAAAACGAGGGTATGTCTCAAAAAGTGACCTGGTGGAAGTCATTCAATGTATTCTCTACAAGTTGAAAACAGGCTGCCAATGGCATATGTTTCCTGTCTCTTCTTTCTTCACAGGGAGGGTGTTGCACTATAAAACTGTGTATGGCCATTTCCGCAAATGGTCGAGAAACGGTGAATGGGAGAAGGTGTGGTGCATCGTTTTGCACCGTTATAGGTCTTTCTTGGACATGTCCAGCGTGGAGTTGGACGGCAGCCACACCCCCGTCCTTCGTGTTGGGGAGTGCTGTGGCTATCAAGTACGCAAGAGAAGGAAGACGACCAATGCCATATATATCACCGACAGCCAGGGAATACCGCTTGCCATGTCCACTCCCGTTTCGGGTTCGCACAACGATGTTTACAACTTCTCTGAGATACTTTCTGAATTGTTTTCGGGACTTAATTCCTCGGCCTTGCCCGTATCGGGACTCTTTCTTAACGCAGATGCGGTTTTTGACACTGAACAGCTCAGGCGGAGATGCCATGAACACGAGGTTTTCCCAAACGTTGCATTCAACAAACGCCTAGGAAAGCAAATGGAAGAAGAACTACTAGAAGAATTGCTGTATAAGCGGAGGTATTGCATTGAAAGAACCAATGCGTGGATGGATTCATACAGAAACGCACTGAATAGGTTTGATAAAACGCTATCTAGTTGGAAGGCATAGAACTCTATATAGCATTCATACTAATTCTTCTCAAGAAGATAAGAATGGAAGAAAAGTCAAGATGACTTCACTGAAAAGTTGACAAGAATGCTATTTGAAAGACAACAGAAAAACATTTCCCGAAATTTGATGTAACTTTGTATGAATGATTAATGGTTACGATTTACGATGAGCACGATTTTCACAATAGGAATATTTCTCTCGCTGTTCTTGGCAGTATTGCTGTTCACAAAGAAACACAGAATACTGTCGGACACCATTCTTGGCATCTGCCTAATAAGCATAAGCATTTACCTACTGAACTATTACCTGCATTATTTAGGCTATTGGCAAAAGTATCCGCACCTGGTTGGGGCCACACACCCTTTCCCCTTGCTCTATGGTCCCTTTGTTTACCTCTACGTTGTGATGAACTTACGTAAGGAACAGCGATTTAAATGGAAAGACATTCTGCACTTTTTGCCTTTTATGCTCACTTATGTTAGCATGTTCCCCTTTCTCTTCGGCTACTCGGCCGAACAGAAAGCAATGATAGACGAAGAAGATTTCAATAGTCCCTTTCGTTATTTCTTTATCCTTACCTTCATAGAATACGCCATTGTAAGTGCGGTGTATCTCATTCTCACCTACATTAAAATCAATCATTACCAACGCATCATCAAAATAAACTTTGGCTATAACGAGGGCATTAGCCTGTGGTGGTTACTAATGTTGCTCGATGGTTTTGGAATAATCTATGCTGCCGGCGTGGTTAGTTTCATCTATGTGGCACAGTTTGATTTGAACATCAACTTTGGCTTTAATGCAGAATTAATACCCTACGCGCTGTTCGTGGTGTTTGTAGCCTTCATTGGCTTTTTTGGTATCCGCTACCAAGGAGTGTTTACCAACGAAATAAAAGCCATTGAACTGGTTGAACCACAAGAGGAGAACAAATACAAGAAGTCGGGACTAAAAGACGCAGAAGGAGAGCTGCTGCACCAACAGGTATGCGCGCTAATGCAGAAAGAAAAGCCTTATCTTGAACCCAAACTATCGCTGGGGCAGCTTGCCGAAATGCTTGGGGTGGCGGCCAATAAGCTATCGCAAGTTATCAACCAGTACGAAGAAAAAAACTTTTATGACTTTGTTAACGGCTATCGGGTGCAAGAGTTTATCGTGCGCGCCCAATGCGAAAGCAATAAAAACCTCAACTTGCTTGGCATTGCTTATGGGTCGGGCTTTAATTCTAAGTCATCGTTCAACCAAGTTTTCAAGAAGATGATGGGCGAAACTCCCTCGGCGTACCTTAAAAGAAATGCTTAACAAGACGCCCAAATACTCACGATTTAAGCGTTTGTACGTTCAACCGCACACTTTTAACACACCTTTTAAGCATACCATAAGAAACTGATTAGCAAACACCTGGCCGTCTTTTCACCTTGTAAAAACGTCCAATCCCTCACGCTTGGGCGATGCGTATCGTTTTTTATCGCAACTTTGCATCAAATTCTAAAAACACAAACGCGATGAAAAAGTTATTCAGCATCATCATTTGGCTCGCGTTACCCATAATGGCAAACGCACAAGACATAGGACAAACCCTTAAAGGGAAAGTAACAGACCAAGCTACCCGCGAGCCCTTAATCGGTGCAACGATAGTTGTTGAAGGCACCGACCCCACAGTAAGCGTAACAACCGACGAGAGCGGCAACTTTATTTTTAAAGACCTCCCCGTAGGACGTGTCACCTTACAAATATCGTATGTTGGCTATGAAAAACGTGCAATACCCGAAGTAATGGTTACTTCTGGTAAGGAAGTTGTGCTGGACATCACCCTTAAAGAGGCCGTAACCCAAATGAAAGGGGTGGAAATCGTGGCAGGCATACGTAAGGAAAAGGCCCTTAATTCGATGGCCATAGTAAGCGCACGAAGTTTCTCGGTAGAGGAAACTCAGCGTTATGCCGGTGGTTTGAACGACCCTGCTCGACTTGTTTCGGCATACGCAGGCGTGGCGGCAGGCAATCTTCAAGACAACTCCATCGTTGTGCGCGGTAATTCGCCACAAGGTGTGCTGTGGAGATTGGAGGGAGTAGAAATTCCCGCCCCACATCATTTTGCCGGCGGAAATATTGTTGGCGGTGGACTTATTACTTTGTTCAGTAACCAAGTGTTGTCTAACTCAGACTTTTTCACTGGTGCCTTTCCTGCGGAATACGGCAATGCACTGTCGGCCGTGTTTGATGTAAGAATGCGCACTGGCAACTCTTCAAGGCACGAACATACAGCACAAATAGGCGTATTAGGTCTCGACTTCGCATCCGAAGGGCCTTTATCGCGCACAAAAGGGTCGTCGTATCTCTTCAACTACCGATATTCAACCCTTGGATTGCTCAACGATTTGAACATCAACAAGACAAAACAACGAATTAAATACCAAGACCTCTCGTTTAATTTCACTTTCCCCACCAAGCATGCAGGTACGTTCTCGCTTTGGGGTATTGGAGGAATAGACGGTACGAACAAAGACGCCTTGACCGACAAGGCCGAATGGGAGACCGACATGGACCGCATTAAGAACCGCTGGGACATGTATGTGGGAGCTGCGGGACTAAGACATCGCATCACAAGTGGAAACACATTCTTTGAGTCGAGCCTATCGGCTTCGGGCACAAGCAACAAGATTACAACCGACTTGCTAAGCAAAGACCTCACTACCTATACCCCCGACAGTAAGCTGAAAAGTGAAAACGGAACGCTATCGCTATCGTCGGCCTTCACCCATAAGTACTCATCGATGGCCACTTTAAAAGCAGGGGCTAGCTACAAGCACCTTTTCTACAAGTATAACCTAAAAGCCGCCCAAGATTACGACCCTTCCACATATGCCTTATTGGCAAATTCGGCAGGGAATACACCGCTTGTTGAAGCGTTCGCACAATTCAAGTACAACCTCACCCCCTCTCTATTGGCAAACGTTGGGCTACACACCGAATACTTCGGCATCAACAAAGAGCTATCCATTGAGCCGCGCATAGCCCTTCAATGGAACATGAACGATGCGCACAGCCTAAGTCTTGGCTATGGAAAGCATTCGCGACCAGAGAGTTTGGACGTGTATATGCTAAATGTTGGAGGCGAACAACCCAATAGAAACCTTAAACTATCGAAAGCCCATCATGTGGTATTGGGTTACGATTGGTTGTTAACGCCACACCTGCGCCTTAAAGCCGAAGCGTATTATCAACACCTATACGATGTTCCAGGCGAAGAAGGTAGCTCGTATTCGCTTATCAACTACACCCGTATTTTCTCGCTCAACAAGGCGCTTGTAAACAACACTACGGGGCGTAACTATGGCCTAGACCTCACACTCGAACGCTTTATGCACAACCATTACTATTATCTCTTTACCGCATCGCTGTTCAATTCCACCTACAAAGCAGGCGATGGCGTGTGGCACAACACGCGTTATAACAAGCAATACGTGCTGAACGCCTTGTTTGGAAAAGAGTTCTTCTTCAAGAATAACCGAAAGGTATTAGACGTAAATGCACGCGTAAGCGTTACGGGAGGTGAACGTTTCACGCCTTATCTAGAAACGGAATCGATTGCCAAAGAGCGTGTCATATACGACGACAGTCGTGCTTTTGAGAGTGCAATGCCTGCATTGGTGTATGCAGACCTCACCGTAAACTACCGCATCAACCATCGCAAAAGCTCAAGTGTGTTCTCGTTCCAAATGAAAAATGTACTGGGTTCGCCTATCTACATTGAGCACAATTACAACTATAAGACCAAGCAGATACAGCTTAGCAAGGCTACATTTATTATTCCCAACATCAGTTATAGAATAGAATTTTAAATAAACCCCATTCTTATGAAAACATCATATAAGCCCCTAACGTTCTTTACGTTGTCGCTTATCCTGCCTTGGGCGTTGTGGTTTACCGTGGCCTATTGGAGTCATCAGCCCGTATCGCCTTCGCCCTTATGGCATATCACGCTGGAATTGGCAGGCCTATTAACGCCCATTGCAGTGGCAGAAATCCTCTTTATGCGCAACAAGGCATTGCTTACCGACCTGCGTCAGCGGTTCATTGGTAAGGGTTTACTCTTCAATCGGTATTTTTGGATAGCCGTACTTTTTCCGCCAGTCTCCATTGTGGTAGCGCAATTCCTCTCTCTTGGCGTAGGTCATGGCCTCGAACAATTCTATATTTCGGGGCAACCAACCTTCACTTCTGCTCCGCTTTCGGCCTGGTTCGTGCTTTGTTTTGCGCCTGTGGCCGAGGAGTTGGCATGGCACACGTACGGCACCGACGCCTTACGCCAACGCTATACGCTCTTTACCACGTCGGCCATTTTCACCATCTACTGGGGCTTATGGCATCTACCCCTTTTCTTTATAAAGAACTATTATCAAAGCAACATACAAGCAGAGGGTTGGCAATACACGCTCAATTTCTTTGTAAGTCTGTTTACCTTCACCTTTATCATTAACTGGCTTTACTTCAAGTCGGGGCGCAATGTGATGGTAGCCATCGTCTTTCACTTGGCAGCCAATGTTTCCAACGAGATGTTTGCAACCCATCCAGACAGCAAAATGATACAAACAGGGCTGTTCTTTGTGCTACTATGGTACATATTAAGAAAAGAAAAGGTGTTGTTCTTTAAGCCGTAGTACGGGGAGATAAGCCAACCATAATCGCCACCGGCCATCACCATTGCTAGGTAAAGCAACAAAACTGGGGAGAAAAGCTGCGCGTTAATTGCCATAAAAATGCTAACTTTGCAGATGGCTACAACTAAGGCAATGTCTATAACAAAAGATAACGCCAAGCCAAAACTGCAATAACGATTATGCCCAACAAACAAAATACATCTCCCTGTGACGCTTGCCCCAAGGCGGCGATGCACAGTTTGCAACGACGCGGTGCGCAAGCGGGCGGCGAACGCTACGTTGTGGCATTGGCCGGAAACCCCAATACGGGCAAGAGCACGGTGTTTAACGCCCTTACAGGACTGAAACAGCACACAGGAAACTGGCCTGGAAAGACCGTGGGAAAGGCCGAAGGCTACTTCGCTTACCAAGGCGAAGGCTACCGCATCGTTGACCTTCCAGGCACTTACTCGCTCTCGTCTACTTCGGAAGACGAGGAAATTGCTCGCGACTTCATCCTCTTCGGACAGCCCGACGTTACGGTGATGGTGGCCGATGCCACCCGACTGGAACGCAACATGAACCTTATCTTGCAGGTGTTGCAGATTACCGACAAGGCCGTGCTGTGCGTTAACCTGCTCGACGAGGCCAAACGAAACAAGATAGACATCAACCTTAACGCCCTTTCGCGCCGCCTGGGCATCCCCGTTGTGGGGGCCTCGGCCCGTTCGGGGCAAGGTATCGACCAGCTTTTGGAAAGTATGCGCCAAGTGGCAGAGGGCGAATACAAGTGCCGCCCCCACCGCTCTACCAACCTTCCGCCACATGCCGCGCAGCATGTCAAGGAGTTGGCGCGCAAAATAGCCGAGACACACCCCGACATTTCCAACGCCGAGTGGATTGCTTTCAGGCTAATCGAGGGCGACACAAGCGTGAAAGAGCGTTTCGGAAACCCCGAACTGAACGCACTTGCCGAAAAATTGCTGCTCGAAATAGGCAGTAACTTCCACGATCTGTGGGTGGAAGACATCTACACACAAGCGGGTCAGATTTGCAGTGAGGTGGTTACGCAGGGCTACGAACGCGGACGGCTGCCGCTAGACGTAAAGCTCGACCGCATACTTACCCACCGCATCTGGGGTTTCCCCATCATGTTGGCCTTGCTGTGCGGCGTGTTTTGGCTCACCATCATCGGTTCTAACTACCCTTCCGACTGGCTCAACCAACTGTTGGTGGGCATCATGCACCCAGCCATACACGATGCTTTCGTGTCTATGCACGCCCCTTGGTGGCTCACGGGTTTGCTTGCAGACGGCGTTTACCTGGCCACGGCGTGGGTGGTATCGGTGATGTTGCCGCCAATGGCCATCTTCTTCCCCCTCTTCACCCTGCTCGAAGATTTCGGCTATCTGCCTCGTGTAGCCTTCAATCTCGACGAATTGTTTCGCCGTTCGGGTGCGCACGGCAAGCAGGCCCTAACCATGAGCATGGGTTTTGGCTGCAATGCGGCAGGCGTAGTGTCTACACGCATCATCGACAGCCAACGCGAACGGCTCATTGCCATCATCACCAACAACTTTTCGCTATGCAATGGCCGCTGGCCCACACAGATATTACTGGCCACGCTGTTTATCGGTGCAGCCGTTCCTGCACAATATAGCAGCATGGTTTCGCTGGTAGCGGTGATGACGGTGGTGCTTATGGGCGTTGGTTTCATGTTCGGCAGTTCGTGGTTGCTGTCGCGAACCATCCTTCGCGGCGAGGTTTCCACCTTCCATCTCGAACTTCCACCCTATCGTCCGCCCCAGTTTTGGCAAACGCTTTACACCTCTATCATCGACCGCACGCTGATTGTGCTGTGGCGTGCCGTTGTGTTTGCCGCCCCGGCAGGCGCAGTGATATGGCTTTGTTGCAACATCCACGTGGCCGATGCTACCATTGCCCAGCATCTTATATCGCTACTCGACAAGCCCGGATGGTTGATGGGACTGAACGGCGTGATACTTCTTGCCTACGTGTTGGCCATTCCCGCCAACGAGATTGTTATACCAACGGTAATGATGCTGACGATGCTTGTGTTGGGACAAAGCGACATGGGCGCAGCTGGCGTGCTGATGGAAGGCACCGAACAACAAACCAAACAAATACTGCTGTTGGGCGGATGGAACATGCTAACAGCCGTTTGCCTGATGGTTTTCTGCCTATTGCATCACCCTTGTTCCACCACTATCTACACCATTTATAAGGAAACGAAGAGTGCCAAATGGACCATCGTGGCCACGTTGTTGCCCTTAGCCCTAGGTGTTGTAATGACTACGCTCATCGCAACCGTGTGGCGAATGGTGGCGGGATGAGTTTGTGAGGTGGTGAGGTTTTGAGTTTATGAGGTGGTAAGTTTTTGAGTTTCTAAGTTCTTGAGTTTATGAGTTCTCAACTCCGCGTTAGGAATTATAACACAAACAAGTTCAGATAAAAGGCTTGTAAGCTAAGAAACTCGTAAACTTAAATACTTACCACCTCAAACAACAACTCAAAAAACTCATGAACTCAAAAACTCACCAACGCAAGCAGCAACTCAATAAACTCATGAACTCAAAAACTTACCACCTCAAACAACAACTCAGAAACTTATAAACTCAAAAGCTCAGAAACTCAAAAACATGTCATCCAACATCACAACAAAGGCTAAGGCGTTTTTTGCCAAGCCCTTCTTTCACGACCGCCGTACCATTCTTTGGTTGTGGATTGCGTTATCGGTTATTGCCGCCGTGTTGAAATACAATCGCACCGACAACAACTACCGCATCTTCCGCGGTGTGTTTTGGCATACGCTGCAAGGAACACCACTCTACGCAGAATATCCGCTAGAATACTACGACATAAACCACTATGGTCCATTTTTTTCGCTCGTAATAGCGCCTTTCGCGCTGATGCCCATACCCCTAGGGCTAGTGTTTTGGTGCATTGCCCTCTCGCTAACCCTCTATTTCGCCATAACGCGGAGCACGTTTAGCAGTTGGCAGCAGATGTTCGTGCTTTGGTTTTGCAGCGAAACACTGCTCACGTCGCTCTTCATGCAGCAGTTCAACATCGCCATTGCAGCCATCATCATCGCCAGTTACGCCTTGATAGAGAAAGAACGCGACTTTTGGGCGGCCTGCCTCATCGTGCTTGGCACCTTCGTTAAACTCTATGGCATCGTTGGTTTGGCCTTTTTCTTCTTCTCCAGGCATAAGGGCAAGTTCGTATTATCGTTGTTGTTCTGGGGTGTCGTGTTGTTCGTTGCACCGATGATTATCAGTAGTCCGGACTATGTGGTGAGCCAATACCACGAGTGGTTTGTGTGTTTGGTTGAGAAAAACGGCGAAAACCTGGCATCCCAGGCGCAAAACATCTCGGCATTGGGCATGGTTAGGCGCGTGTTGGGCAACCCCCAATACAGCGACTTACTGATTTTAGCCCCAGCCCTTGTGCTTTTCGCCCTACCCTACCTGCGCATCAAGCAATGGCGCAACGAGGGTTTCCGCATGACTTTACTTGCCTCAGTGTTGCTTTTCACGGTGCTTTTCAGTACGGGGAGCGAGTCCAGCTCGTACATCATCGCCCTTAGCGGCGTGTGCGTATGGTATTTTGCAGCCCCTTGGCAGCGTGGCAAGGCCGACATTTGGCTGCTTGTCTTCGTTTTCTTGCTGTCGAGCATGGGCTCGTCCGACCTTTATCCACGCGCCATCAAGCGCGAATACATCCAAGCCTACTCGCTCAAAGCCCTGCCTTGCCTTATCGTTTGGTTGAAGCTATGCTGGGAAATGATGGTGAAGAATTATGAGCCTCACCCACAAACGCTCACCAAAGGGCAAGGGGAGTGATAAGACTGGCAACGTGCCGACAATCGAACAAAACTGGTACGGGCTATAATAAACCCACTTGGGCATAACGCTAAAACCATTCAATGGTACGGAACAGCAACCCTAAGAATGTAAAATTTTTGCACCAAGCTTTAACATTGTGAGTGCCCTCGCCGTAAAATCTTTGGGCGTGGGGCGAAATTTGGCGCGTATTTTTCAAGTTTATAAAAGTCTGATTTACAGCTATTTGCGAGAAACAAAGCGCAAAACACGGCTTTTTTAGCATACAATTGGGGCGCAGGGCACAACTAAGTGCTCTGCCAAAAGCCGCCAAGCCGCTTTTCGTCTTTAAGAACTAACTTATTTATAATCAACCCTTTACATCCGATTTTCATGTCTTTTGTCTGCGCTTTGGTGCTAAAAGCCTTGCGTTTTGGTGCAAATTGCAATGCGATTTGGTGCTAAATGCAATGCGTTTTGATGCTAAATGCAATGCGTTTTGATGCTAAATGCAATGCAAAAGCAAGCGTTTTGGCCAGCATTTTTTGTTGTTGCGGATGCAAATTTGGCACAGATTTTCTTCAAAGAGAAATGCAAAAGCATAGTAAATGGCAAAAAGTTGAGGGAAAAGCACGCAATGTTTGCTGCTGTTTTTATCACTCGGGCGCATTTTATATGGGTTTTTCAAGGTGTTTTTTCTAGAATGGTTCGGCCAAAAAGTGCGTTTTGTAAAATATGTCTACCGTTTTAACAGTTCCTTAGCATGCCGATTAGAAAGTCCGCAATTGAGTTGAAACAGGCTTGATGTAGCCCATTTGCCCTGCCGAAATGTTCATATAACGTGATGCACTTAGACCTCGCACAGACCTTTAAATCCACAATTAACACAATATGAAGGGGCGAAGTTCACATCCATAATCGGTAAAACATATCACTCCCCTCGCCCGTTGGAGAGGGGCTGGGGGGTGAGGTTTACTCCTTACTCCTTTTCTTATACACCACATTCAGCAACAAAAAGTTTATCGGAACCGCAACGGCCATCACCACGATAGGTGCCAACAGCTTGCTAAGTCCCCACCAAAGGAAGAGGTTGAGCAAACCAATCTCCATGAGATAGTTCACTGCATGACTGGCCACAAAGCCCGCAACATTGCCGCGAGTGGCCTTACTTTGAAAGGTGAAATAGGTGGTTAGCACGTAGTTGCACAACAAGCCAACCACGTAACCCACGGTGTAAGACACGTTGGCATTGGCAAACAACAGGCAAAGACAATACACGCCATAATGCAAGGCCGTACATATCGCGCCCACAATGCCAAAGCGAAACACACGCCAAAAGTGCGCCCGAAAGGCGGGATGGCCTTTCCACCAACCTTTAAACCTTTGTGTTGTCGTCATCGCCAACTATCTCGCGTATGTTAAACAAAGGTCTGTTCTTTACTTCGGTGTATATTTTGCCCACATAAACGCCCACCACACCGATAGACAACATGATAACTCCGCCTATAAGCCAAAGGCTTAACATGATAGACGCCCAACCGGGATAGGCAGTGTGAACAATGAGCGCATGAACAACATACACGCCCGCCACAAGACTGAGGAAAAGGAAAAAGAGGCCTATATATAATATAAGGTATATGGGACGAACCGAAAACGAGGTGATGCCATCGAGCGCCAACGACAGCATCTTCTTTAAAGTGTACTTCGATGTGCCTGCCGTGCGCTCGCTTATCACGTCGTCTACTGTGCTGCTTTCAAGCCCTATCATGGGTATCAGTCCACGCAAGTAGAGGTTGCGTTCGCCATAACCGGCAAGAATATCCAGTGCGCGGCGGCTCATCAGCCTGAAATCGGCATGGTTGAACACGCTTTTCACGCCCATTTTAGACTGCAACTTGTAGAAAGCCACAGCCGAAAGGCGTTTGAAAACGGGGTCGGCCTTGCGCGAAACCTTAACGCCATACACAATGTCACTACCCTCGCGATAATGTTGCAGCATGCGAGGAATGGCTGCGAGGTCGTCTTGCAGGTCGGCATCAATGGTTATCACCACGTCGGCCCAGTGCCTAGCGGTGAGCATTCCGGCCATGATGGCACTTTGATGACCCACGTTTCGGGCCAGATTAATACCCCGCACATAATGGTTTTCGCGCTGATGGCGACATATCAGCTGCCAAGTGGCATCGGTGCTACCATCGTTTACAAACACGATCATGCTCTCGGCCGACACATCGCCCAAGCTAACCAGCGTATCGAGCAGCTGTGTTAGGCGCGCCACCGAGGTATCTAGCACCGCCTCTTCGTTGTAACAAGGCGAAACAATAGCCAATCGCGTCATCTCTTCTCCCCCTTCTTTCGTTCAACAAACTGGGTATAGGTAATAAACTCTGCATCGCGCCGTTTCATCATCTTTACCAAACGGTCTAGTCGGTTAACCATATCCATTCCGCTATGGTTGCGTATGATGTAGGGCATCTTGTATTCGGGATGCTCTTTGAGGTCGTAAAACTCCCACGGATGGAAGTAGGTTACGAAGTAGCCATCGTGTCGCAACACGCGCCTAACCATAGCATTGTACAGCCATTGGGGCAAATTGTGCAACGACAACCAAAACAAAGGAAAACGCAAAAGGGGTGTAACCGAGGCCGGAATTTGCATTACCTCGCCCTTCATAAACCAACGGCGGGGCGTGGTGAGGTGCATATAACGGCCTGGAACAAAGGCAGGATTGAGCGAAGAGTTGTACAGATAGCCCGCCTCGGCCAGTGCATCGTCGCTCACGGGGAACATACGGGGCTGCCGATAGCCGTGCATGGGCACGCCCGCCACACGTTCGAGTATGTTTTTAGACCGCCATACGTCTTCGGGAACAGGTTTCCAATGGTCCACTCCGTGGCAAGCCACCTCGTGCCCCTCGTCCATGATGCGGCGAATAAGGCGCGGTGCCTGCTCGGCGAAGTTGCCCGTGCAGAAGAAAGTGGCGCGAACGCCGTTAGATTTCAGACAATCGAGAATGCGCGTTGTGCCTTCTACCGACACGCGCATGCCCTCTTCCAAGCTGATGTCTACGCCATGCTCGCGCGGAACATCAAACTCTTCGGTGTCGAAACTTAGCAATATCAGCTCTTTTTCTTTTGTTTGCATGCTGCAAAGTTACGAAAATAATCGGCAACATACGTGATTTTGGAAAGGGCTTTGATGGGGTAAGATATTTCAAGAACCATGTTCAACAGTTTTCCGGAAGACTTCTAAAACCATGAATGCCTACCAAACGCAGGCTCGTGGCAAAGAAACATGTGCTGCCAAGGCATCAAGTTGCAGATAAAACGCGCGAACAAAATCACTATTTTTGGTGATTGTGGCCTTAAACAATTTGTCTTATCTTTGCAACAAGAGCAATCGAGTTGACTCATATATCCGCGAGCCCATGAATTTGAAACTGGTGAACTCATCAACTGGTTAATTCGTCAACTCATCAACTCATAACCTCATCAACTCACCAACTCATCGACTCACCAACTTATAAACTCACCAACTCATAAGCTCAAATACTCATAAACTCATCAGCTCACCAACTCATCAACTCACCAACTTATAAACTCACCAACTTATAAACTTATAAACTCACCAACTCATAAACTCACCAACTCACCAACTCATAACCTCATAAACTTATAAACTCAAAGCAATATGTTAGATTTATCATTCTTCACAACCCTCAAACTCGGCTGGCTTAACGCATGGATACCTGCGTTTGGCATGGTAGTGATACAATTTGTTTATATGGCCCTCTTCCGCGAAGTGGGAAAGCGCGCGGTAGACACATCGTGGTATACGCCTAGCGACAAGTTTTGGGCGATGGTAAGCTCGTGTCTTCAAATCGTTCTGCTTGTGCTTTCAATCTTCGTACCATTCAAATTGGGAACGGCATGGTTCCTTATAGGCAGCACAATCTTTGCGCTTTCGTTTGCCGCCTTCATCTGGTCCTTTCATAGTTATGGCATCGACCCAGCAGGGAAAACAATCAAGAGCGGCATCTATCGCTGGTCGCGCAACCCCATGTACTTCTTCTTTTTCACAGGAATGCTCGGCACCTGTATTGCTTCGGCCTCGCTTTGGCTGCTCATTGTGATAGTTCCGTTCGTCATTGCAACCCACTTCACCATCCTTGGAGAAGAGCGTTATTGCGCACAAACCTACGGAAAAGAGTATTTGGAGTACAAGGCTAAAACGCCAAGATACTTACTGATTTAACTGAGGAAGGGGAGGTTAAGCGTTGTTAAGGCTGCCCTAAACACGTTTCTATCACGATGCAACAAGTGTGCCGTGCCTTGTTGTTGCGCCAGTAATGCTGGCTAATCGCCAAAGAGGAACTGCCATAACGTTGGAATTTCAACGCCATCGTTTGCGGCCACGCTGCGCACATAGCTATAAGCCAAGATAAAAGATAGTGCCATAACTAACAACCAAGCAGTTATGGCGAGGAAAATAAGCCAAGGGCGACTGAGCCGAGAAAGTTTTTTAAACATAAGCAGTGAGATGTAAGGCGGAGTAATGGGAAGTTTAAGATGGGGGCGGGCGGGCTGTATAATGATTGGCGAGCAATGGGCTGAGCGGCTAAGTAAATTCTTGTTCCATTTAGAAAGCCCAGCCCCTCTGCATTTACTAGGCCGCTTTAACCTTCGTAGCGACATCCTAGGGCAAAGCCCTGTTACGCGCCCACCAAGCAAGACAAAGGGGGATGTGCTGGGCTTTTACCCAAACACATCCCCCTTTTCAATATAGTTAATATTCGTCTTCGTTGAAGAGAAAGTCCTCCTTTGTAGGATAGTCGGGCCAAATATCTTCGATACTCTCGTAGACATCGCCTTCGTCTTCTATCTCTTGCAAGTTCTCCAACACCTCCAAAGGTGCACCCGAACGCATAGCATAGTCTATGAGTTCTTCCTTGGTTGCAGGCCAAGGCGCATCTTCTAGTTTAGATGCCAATTCCAATGTCCAATACATATCTTAATAGTTTTTCTTGTTAATGTTTTCGGTTTAGGCTGCAAAAATAACACTTTTATTGTTATTTGCAAGTGTTTTGCCAAGTTTTTTCCGACAAATCGGCATTATGGTTGATAAAACGTGCCAAAACGAATAGATAATCGGAGAGCCGATTAAGGTATTGTAAGGCAGAGAATGCCACGTGCGCCTCGTGCGATAGGGCTACTACACGCCGCTCAGCTCGCCTGCAAACGGTGCGACAGACGTGCGCCCAGGCTGCCGCAGGCGTTCCCCCAGGTAAGATAAAGTGGGTTTGGGGCGGCAATTTTGCTTGCATTTGGTCGATGGCCGTTTCTAGTTGCATAGCGCAAGACGGGTCGAGGCAAGGCACATCCGTTTCGTTTCCCTGCGCGATGTCGGTGGCGAGGTGGCAACCGATGTTGAAAAGTGCGTGCTGAACACTTTCGAGCAAGGCCACATGCGAATCTTGGGGCAACAGCGCAAGCAGATAGCCCAAGGCAGAATTAAGCTCATCAATGGTGCCATACGCCTCGATGCGGGCGTGCGACTTGTCTATGCGCGCACCGCCCACAAGGCTTGTGGTGCCCTTGTCGCCTGTTTTGGTGTAAACTTTCATATTAGAGGGAGGGAGCGTTAGGTTAAAAGTTAATAACATAGTGCTGCTTGGGGCGTGCGGTATCGAAGAAAACCAGGCCACAATAATGCAGGTCGAAGGTTACGCTCGTGCGCGTGTAGCGGCGCAATTGTTTCCACAATTGCCTGGCCTGACGCGAACAGGCGATGCCGTCTATCATGAGTATGGCCTGCTCGTTGAGCAGCGGCAGCAGGCGTAGGCAGGCTTCTTCGGCATGCAAAGGGTCGAGCAGATGCACCACAATGGGCTGTTCTGCCGAGGCGATGGCGCGTAGGTCTGCATCTTCCAGCTCCACAACGGTCGTTCTTTTGCAGCCCGCCTGCACGTAAGGGCCCAGCCAATGCGGTATCGGGCCACAACAAAGCCACTGATTGGCCTGCGCGAAATTGGCCAGACGGAAATAAAACTCGCCTAACTTGCGCTCACGTTTGCCCAATTGTGGAAAGCTATCGGCTAAGTCGGCGTAGGCATAATAGGGATAATGCTCGTTGACCACGTAACGCACGAACGAATAGGCCGACGGAGACTGAATGCCGAAACCGCGGCAACAGGTAAGTCGGGTAATCCAAATCCAAAGTCGTTCGAGATAATACATGTTTCGTGAGGCATTATATAATGTGTATTGCAAAGTTAAGCATTTTAAACCGAAAGGAAGCCAACGAGAAAACCTAAAACTACTTAAAATATATGTCCGTTGGAAAAAAACAAGGCAATTTTCTAACAACCTATCGTTCTTTTCGCTATTTTTGCAAAAAGAGCAATCAGTCTAACCTTTCACGAATACACGCGAATTGGTAAACTAATGAGCTAATGAACTAATAAACTTAACATCGTATGGACAAGACAAAAATCATTATCACCTCCATTATTGGAGTGGTGATTGTTATTGGGGCTTGGCTAATTGCCGCAGGCTTCAAGAATTTTAGAGAGGGAGAACCCAACATCAACGTTACCGGCATGGCCGAAAAACAGATTACGAGCGACCTTATCGTTTGGAAGATTTCGGTTAATGCCGAGGGTTCTACACGTAGTTCGGCCTTTACCGAGTTCGAAAAGGCAGCTCGCGTGATGCGCCAATACCTACAAACGCACGGCATTCCCGAAAAGGAAATAACAATGAGTAGCGTGGACATCAGCAAACGCACGAAAGACTTTTGGGATGAAGACAGCCGCAAATACGTAACGCTTGAAAATGGTTTCGCCGTGTCGCAGACTTTCACGGTTAGCTCGAACGACCTGAAACGCGTAGAAAGCGTATACCAACGCATTTCAGAGCTGTACAATCGCGGAATGGATTTCAGTAGCGAGAAACCGCTCTACTACTACACAAAGCTAAACGACTTGAAGATGGAGATGCTTAACCAAGCATCGGCCAACGCATACGAACGCGCACAAACCATCGCGAAGGGTAGCGATTCGAAGGTTGGCGCAATTGTGTCTTCATCAATGGGCGTGTTCCAAATTGTAGGTCTTAACAGCGAGGAGGAATACAGCTGGGGCGGAACGTTCAACACAAGCAGCAAAGAAAAGGTGGCTAGCATCACGGTGAGAACGACATATAAGGTAAAGTAAAAGAGTAAATAAGGAACTTAAAGACATCGCAACTTTGCGATGTCTTTTGTTTCTATGCCAGTAAAAATGGCATTTGCATACAATTTTGCATTGTGATTGGTGCTTTGTGTTCTTTTTATTGAAACTACAACAATGTTTTCTAAATTCAAAACCGTTTCATTATAACCCAAATCGGTTCATTAGAGCCGCTTAGCTTTTGTTTGCGTGTTGGACGTCTTGTCCGTCTTATTCTCTCGACATAGCCCGCTGCGCCTTCAAAATAAGACGGACAAGACGTCCAACAAGCAAACAAAAGATGAACGGGAAACTATGGAAACAACTTAAAATCGTTGATAAACGGTTTAATGAACGATTGGGGTTTAACCAGCTAACAAGGCTTGAAAGCCATTTCAACTTGCAAAAAACGCTAGCTTTTGGCCGCATGATGACGACCGAAAACCAGCGTTGATAAGTCTTATTTGCTCGCCTACCGCCTTCGTCTAGTTGCTTAGACAATTATGTTTCCGCGATAGAGAGCATCAGCAAAAGGAGGATTCTGCTTAGAAGAAGTAGGCCACGCCCAATTGCCAAGCGTTGCTTCGGCCGTCGTATTTCTTAACAGCGTCACCAACAGCATCCTTTGAAATCTCCACTTCACCCGTCTTTCCAACGGCAATGTTGTAGCTTAGAGTGGCTTGGAGATGGTCTGCCAAGGTGCAACCAATACCTAGGTTGATGCTGAAGTTAGACGATTTGAGTGTCCAATCGGCCACTTCGGGAATGATTTCCTTTTCTTTCTTACCCAGGTTGAATGCTACCTGCGGACCGGCAAAGAGGAAAATGTTGGCCGTTTCGCCCAATCCAAGCGAGTAGCGTGCATTGATGGGAATAGCCAATTGCTCGCGAGAAACGACGGAACTCAGCGTGCCGCTTTCATCTTTCATCTTAGATTCGCGCTTTTCGTATAGCGCGGAAATGTCCATCCCCATGCCAACGATGGGCAGATTGAACTTCACAGTCGGGCCAATAAAGAACCCTAAGCGGTTGTCTGTCTTCCAAACATTTTCGTTTACAGAAACTTCGGAGGTGTTGATACCACCCTTTAAACCGAATTTCAATTGTGCACTGGCATTTGCAGATAAGGTCAATGCTGCGGCAAGCACAGCCATCTTCATCATCTTTTTCATACAATAATAGTTTTAAATTAAACAAAGTGCGCACTTCGAACGTGGGTATACACGCCAAATGCGCGTGAAAATTACGGTTAGTGTCTCTCTCTTCTTACCGACATGCGTGGCGAAGCGCTGCCCTGACTGCTGCGTGCAGCCTTCTCTTTCTTGGGTGCGGGTGCCACTGTTGCACGGCGGTTGGCGCGGGGGGCTTTCACTCCGCGACTGTTTTTCGTGGTTTGTGCCAGACTGTCGGCTTGTTGTGGTGCCTTCACACCCCACATGCCTTTCTCGAAAGCGGCTATCTCCGCCTCGATACGTTTTTGTTCTTGTGCCATAGCCGAGTCGGTTTTGCAGTATTGCGCCAACGTCAGGCCCAGCATGTTGTTGGTTTTATATATCTTGCCGCGATATTTGTTCATCGTGAAATAGTCGGCTAAGCTCATGGTTGCGGCATTGTTTAGGTTGCTCGTCATTACCGTTTGCTTGGCCAAAAAGGGTGCAAGGTCGTCGTATTTCACCCAAAACAAGGGGTAGGATGTGGCATCGCCGAAGTCGTCTTGTCGTTTCATGATGGGACAAAGGGCCAGAACCTTGGTGTGGAAGGTGGCCGTTGCCTGGTCGTAATAGGCACTTTCCTTGATGTAGTAGGACGTAACCTCGCGCGAAGGGATGTCGCTGTTGTCTATGCGCACGCGCCCATCAACCCGCTCGTAGAAGATGTGATAGTTGTCTAGCAATGCCAATGGCTTTACGCGAGCCGAGTCTTCAAAGCTCTCGTTGCCGTCCAACCGATACTCGTATGCCTTTACTTGTCCGCGCATCACCAGCTTAAAGAGATAGGTAAAGAGGTTCATGCGGCCGTCGATGGGCTCAACGGGGTAGTAAAGTCCTGCGTTGGCGTCTTCGGTAAGGTTCAATTCGCGGTATATGTCGCGCCTCCAAACAACGTCCTCGTCCATCTTGCTTTGTGTGGGAAAGGATATTCGCGCCCTCAGGCTCACGTTGTCGGCGTTGCCTGTGGCGGTGTTTTGTTGGTTGTTTCGGCGTGCGGCAGGTTGTGCGAAAGCCACTTGCAGGGCGCACGACATCAAAAGTATGAATGCTAATCTTATCATCTGTTGTTGAATTGGGTTGGATGGTTGGGGTGCAATCGTGGCCTAATGGCCTATGCTTGCTGCCTTATTAGGCTGCGGTTTTGCCGGCTTTGCACCTCGCATTGTTACCTTACGATTACCTCCATTGCCTGCGGTAGCTTGCGCGTTATGCCATCGGGACCTACGGCCGACACGTTGCTGATGTAGAAACGCTTGCTACGCGACAGCTTGCGGAAGGCATCGCGCTGGCGTTCGGAGAACTGACTGCCTGCCGAAGACATGGGAACGGCGTTGCCCATGTTGTCGAAGAACACCGTCTCGAAACTCAAAACGCGGAAACGGATGTCGAGAATGCCGTCGTCGATGGCGGCATGTATGCCCTCGGCACCCACCAGTGCGCCCTTGCTTAGGCCGCCGCCTTTAAAGCGGTCGGTGCCAACGGCGATGTAGGCAGTGGGGTCGGGCAGCTTACGAACATGGAAAACGGCTTGTCCCAAGGAACGAACCTTACCCTTATCGTTGGCTGTTATGTTGAAAGTTACGTCGCGCCCAACGGCCGAAGGCACAGCCACATAATGCCCGTTGCCCTTGTTGGTGAGTGTTCCGCCCGTCATGGTCATGCTGATGGCGTTCTGCGGGATGCCCGAAACGCTAACGCTCATGGGGTTGGTATAGCCTGCATAGAGCACGTTCATCAAGTCGGCGGCCACCGTTGCGGCTGTTGGCATGGCCACAACCTCGTACTTTTGCAGGAAATTTCGGCGCAGAACCTCGCCCGAACCGTTACGCATGGTGATGTATCCGCCAAACGAATGTTGGCCTACACCGCCTGCGGAGAACGAGTATTTGCCGCCCCGAAGGTTCACACGCGCACCGTTTATGTATATGTCGGGCTGCTGTGTGGTGTCTACCGCCGCCATAACGATGCTCGCCGAGAACGTTTCGCCGGGGTAGAGCGTGGTCTTTTCGGGTATCACAAACGCATCTAGCTTGTTCACCCTAATATCTTTCATGTCGATGTTGGCCACTAGTGTGTGCAACACTTCGCCCTCGGCATAGCGTATGTCGCTCTGTAACTTCGACAAAAGGGTCACTGCGGCCGACACGGGCATGCTCTCGAACATGTATTCTTGCCAGTTCTTGCCCATCGAACGCTTGCCTTTGGGTATCTCGGTAGAGAGGTTTTGGGCGATTATTTCGCGTTGTGTGGGGTCGTTAACCATCTTTAAGATGTAGTTTCGGTAGGCGTTGATGCCCTCGTAAAGCTTACGTCCCTTGCCTTCAATCGGAGCTAGCATCACATGGCTTGCTGCTTCGAGGTTTTCTTTGTTCACAATGTCGCGTACATCGGCGTCGCTTCCATCGGCCTCGCGAACGATTGCTACCTTAAGCTTTTCAACGAAATTGAACAGCGAGTCGCTGGCTCGCTTTACGCCTTCGGCTTTGTCGAACCACGCCTTTACTTTCTCCGGGTTCGACTTTAATTGGCTGGCGAACACGTCGTATAGTGCCTCGTTCTGCTTGGTGGAACCCGATATGGTGCGTTTTAGGCTATCCTCAACCACCGAAAACCCTTCGAGCACTTCGGTAGAAACATTGAGAGCCAGCATCGCCATGAGTACCACATAAAGCAGGTTAATCATCTTTTGGCGTGGAGATATGGGCCTTTTCTTTATTGCCATCTGCCGCGTTGTTATGGGTTTTGCATCTTCATGTTCACCGTCATGGCCTCAATCATGCGGGCATAGATGGCGTTTAGCTGCTCAATCTGTTGCGCCATGCGTCGGCTTTGTTCGTTAATCTGGTCGATTGTGCCGATTTGCTGACTTGCTCCTTTGAGCTGCATCTCGTAAACCTTGGTGATGCCAGTGAGCGTTCGGTTAAGGTTTTCCATCTCTTCGCTGTCTCTTGTGAGGCGCGCGCTTTGTTGACTAACCTTTTCCAACGTCTCGGTAAGCTTGTTTAGCTCGTCGATATAACGGCTGGTAGCCTCTACCACTTCGATGTCGGCCAGCAATGGCGAGCCCTGAGCGGTGCTTGCAGCAGGCGGCGTTTGGGCGTTGGCATGGGCATGAGCCGCAGAAACCGCGCCTGTGGGCGTTGATGCGTTGGCCGAAACAACCACTGTGGGCTGCTGAACGCCGGCGGCAGACTGCCTAACGGCTGCCGCTTGCTGCTGTTGAACACCGACAACGGGCTGTTGTTGAACCGCGGCCACACGTATTTTTGTGGGCTGTTCGGCATTAACGTCCGTGCCTTCTAAGTGCTCTTTTGTTACATGCGAGGGCAAGTCCATGCCGTCGGCCGTCTTGTCGAAAGGCCGGTCGAAGGCCGAAAGAAAGAACACCACTACCTCTGTTCCCATGCCGAAGAAGAGCATGAGGTTGGCACCGGGCAAGTGTGTAAGCTTGAAGAGTGTACCAAGGATAACGATAGATGCGCCCCAACTGTATGCGTAGTTGAGGAATGTTTGTCCGGGAACGCTATCCATCCACTTTTGCAGACGATAGACGAGGTTGTATTTACTGTACGATGTCATTTGCTTTTTTGCTTTTGAGGTTTGCCCGTGGACGTTGTTGCCAGGCTTCTAACACAGCGAAAACCGATGTATGCGCGCGGTTGGTTTTGGTATTCCCAGCTACGCCACGCACTGCGGATGTACGATTCGGGGTCTTTCCACGACCCGCCCCTCACGCTTTTCTTCTTTAAGCGGTAGGGATCTTCCTTAGCAGCCTTGTAATCCAGCTGTGGGTTTAGGTCGTTCATGGCGTCAACGCCGGCCTCGGTGTATATGGTGCTGGTCCATTCGGCCACGTTTCCGGCCATGTCATACAGGCCATTGCTGTTGCTTGGATAGGCACCAACACGACTCGTTATGAGGTTTCCGTCTTGCGTATAGTCGCCGCGGTCGGGTTTAAAGTTGGCGTAGAAACAGCCTTGTCCGTTCTTTACGCTGAGATTTTCCCAAGGAAACTCGGCTCCGCTTTTGCCGCGGGCTGCATATTCCCACTCGGCCTCTGTGGGTAAGCGGTAGCGTTGCACGAAACGAGCCACCGCTCCCAGGCCTTTAAGCAGATAATCGGTGCGCCATGCACAGAAGGCATTGGCTTGTTCCCACGTTACGCCCACTACGGGATAGTCGTTGTAGGCAGGATTGCTGAAATAGTTGCGCAAGTACACTTCGTTGTCCGAGTTGGTGAAATCGTTCACCCAACACGTTGTATCGGGATATACGTTTACTATATAGGTGTTGAGGAAATCCCACGGCCCACTAAGCTGCCTGTTGATGGTTTCGCTCACGATATTCCCGTTGTCGTCCACGTATGCCGTGTCTTTCGATATCATCACTTCTTCGTTCGGGTCGACGGTTCGGTCGGTATTGAGGTTGCGCTCTTGTGGCAGGATGCGGTTTTTGCGCAGTGCGGCCGTTGTATAGTCGTAAATCTCGTAGCGATAATTCAGCTGTCGGTAGTCGAGAAGTTTCTCTCCCGTAACGGGATTGGTTACGTACAGGCTCTCAATGGCGCGCTGTTCGTCTTCGTTAGGCTTGCGTGGTAGCGGCTTTTTCCAGTTCACCTGCGGCCGAATAGCGTTTCCGTCCTTGTCTTCGGTAATCATATAGGTCTCGTCGCCGCCGTAAGCAGGGTCGGCCAAGCGTGTGCGCAGGATGCTGTCGCGTACCCAATTCACAAACTGCTTGTACTTCGAGTTGGTCACTTCGGTTTCATCCATCCAGAATCCATCCACCGAAATGTCTTTCACGGGCGTGTTCTTGCCCCAAAGACTGTCGCCTTTCTCGATGCCCATCTTGAGGTATCCACGGCCCACACGGGTCATTCCGTAGGGCGTTGGCTCGGCGAAGTTCTTGCTCGAACCCACACCAACCACTTCACCACCACGTCCCGAGGCGGAAATACCTTTGCCGCCGAAACATCCTGAAAGCATCAGCGACAGGCCAAAGGCGCACAGCGCCAACACGAATTGCCTTTTTCTCTTCATCATCTGTTTTATCCAATCAACACGAGCCGCACTCCCCAGTATGCCATCTAGCGGCAAACCGCCCGTTGCCCAAGGCCTTTGCGTTGGGGTGCGCCCTACAATAGTCTTACGCTTTTATGTTTATTCTTTCCTTTTTTAACGAAATTCAGTTCCTGCTCATAGCCCACGAACAGCTCGTGGCTGCCGTTTCCCGGCTTAATGGCCGAGGTGTACATCTCGTAACTGTACCCCAACACGATGCCGTGAAAGCGTCCGCCAACCATGCCCGTTACCGAAATGGTGGGCGCATAGCTCACACCTGCGTACAACAAGCGTTTCTCGTTGGTGTATTCCACGCGTGTGGAAATGTCTGCACGATAGCCAGTGCCGTCTGTTCGCACCAAAGCCGAGGGCTTTATCTTAACAAACGGATTGCGTAGCGAAATATTGCATCCGCTCGTTAGATAATATGTGGGTGCGATGTGCAGCTCGTGGCGTTCGCCTAGTTCCACGCCGGGCGAGTTTAGGTGTTGCGCCGATAGCCCCACATACCATGTTCGGGCCATGTAATAGAGGCCAACGCCCAGGTCGACGGCGTTTCCCGTCTCCTCGCTTGTAGGCAAGGCGTGGTCGTTTGCTTCGGCAGGGTCGAGTCGTGTGCCGTCTATGTTCTCCAACAGCAACGCCCCTTGCAGTCCCAATCCCAATGTTGCGCTGCCCAGTTTCAGCTTATAGGCGTATTGCAGGGCAATGCGTTGGTGTTTGAAAACGCCAATTTGGTCGTTCATTAGCTGCACGCCTGCGCCGTGGTTCATGCCTGCGAAGACGAAAGGCATGTCTGCCGCGAGCACCATTGTTCGCGGATTGTTCTCAAAACCCGCCATGCTCATGGCGTAAGCACCCGTTATGTTAAGCTTCGGCTGCTTGCCCACGGCGGCAGGATTGAACGTGGGTTCGAGGTCGAAGTAATGCGAAAAGGTCGCATCGTATTGGGCACTGGCCTCCGCAAAGCCCAGAACCAGCCACAGCGTAATGATGGTTAAACGTTTCAACACGTAGTGTATAACGCGCGGCAGGCGGATATATTGTGCGTGGCGGGTGAATTTTTGAATCTTTTGCTACTGAATGTTAAATGTTTAATTTGCAAGAATGATTGTTAGCTCAATACTTGCGCATGTCGCTTTAATAATCTATTTTTGTGGAAAATGTAAGACGTTAAATGATGAGAAGCTTACATATCTTTTCTAAAGAAGCATCGTTCATGGCACGCATTCTACCAATTCGTGGTGTTTGACTGCTTGGTTGGCTCATTCTAGATGCCAACCAACCCCATTTTTTTGTTCTTCCGTTAAATGCGTAGATGCCTATCATGCAATGATGTAGATAGTCGTAATGTGAAGTATTCCTCATTTCTGAATCCGTAGGCTTGTCTTTTAAGAACCAATTAAAACAGGAAAAAGGATAGAACAAAGGTGGAGGAGTCGCCGTCAATGCCCCTCCTCCCTTGCTTTGGTAATCCCTACTTCACTCGTCATTCGCATGCGTTCAACAAAAGTTTTAAACTGTAAGCAGAATACAGAAACGGAATACAGGCATTTTGCAAATGTGTTTTCTCTTTCATTACCAAGAAGACTACCGTAAAAGGATGCCAAGATAGAGGCGGTAAAAGGAAGCACATTGAACAGAAGAAAGTATAAGAATTGGATAATCACTATCATCACTAAACGCCACGGACATGACTGATTATTTCACATTAATGAACAAAAAGAAGTATGCCGCAGCAGAACGCTTGCTGCTGGAATGCTTGAATGACGACCCGACTGATAACTATGTGCTTAGCCAGCTGGCACTTGTTTCCTGGTACAGGCACAAAGACGAGGAAGCATTACGTTATGCAGACAGGGCCAAAGCGGTTGATCCAACAGCACCGCTTACACTTTCTATTCGCGCCAAGATCCTTTGGTCAATGAAAAAATTCGAACAATCCATAACTGAATGGGAACAAATTCTCAACATGAGTGAACAGGAAGTGGAACAGAAAGGGTATGGAAAGAATTGGGCAAAAAGCATTATCAACGATGCTAGATACTACAATGCCCTCTGTTTGCATAAGCTTTTTCGGGATAAAGAGGCTTTTCCTTTGATGGAAGAGCACCTTAAGAACAGGGCGAAAGGCCTCGCGAGCGACTTCACCAAGCAAGAGGCAACACTATTTTATAAAGAATTGAAATACAGCGATTTCAGACCTTACGTAAGCGAAACAGCCGAGGGTTTCTCCACAAGCAAGCAAGACAAGCAAATCTTTAAAAGGCTAAACAAACTGGAAGATGCCAAGCAATGGGATAAGCTGGTGCGTTATCTTAAAGGTGTTTGCAAGCGGTATCACAGGGAGTATTACTACAAAACCTTGGTGTCTGAATACTGCATCAAGGCAAAAAACAAGGCCGATTGCCTTAAATATGCCGAAGAGGCCTTTGCACAAGAAACTAACGACCCACTTGTGAAGTACACATACGCCGTGGCATTGAAGTATTGTGGCCGAAACGAAGATGCCTTAGTGCAGTTCGAAGGCCTTGTTGCGCTAGGCTTAGACTACATCGCTTACTCGGAACATGGCGAGGGAATGCGCTGGGCAAAGAAAATTGTGCGGCACTCGCAGCGGTATATCGAGGAAATCAAACAAAAGGAAGAAACAGCAGAAAACCATTAAAAGCAAGATGTATGAAGGCATTTGTGTTGTTCATTTGCAGCCTCTTCGCCTTGACGATAGGCTGTAAGGGCGAAGAAAACAAGGCGGATTATCACGAACTTCGCGACAGTTTGGCCAAGTTGGTGTCGCAAGGGGTGTTGCACAACGACTCTGCAATGATGTTGAGGGCATTGTCTTTGTCGGACAGTTTGTTGCGCATCGACACCACGCGCGCCAACAAATGGCATTGCTATTATCGTCGCGCCCTGGTTTTCAGTTGGTTAGGACGTGTCGAGGAGTTTATGGATAACGGCGAGAAAGCATTTCTTTGTCTGCCGGAAGACTATCCAGACCGCCTGCTGTTCATGGCCTCGAAAGGTATGATAGAACAGCAAAAAGACTCGGCCCGCTTTTATTTCGCGAGGCTGTTTGCCGTTTGCGACAGCGCGCTAAACAAGAAGTTCGACGAGAACGTGGCCATCGCGAAGATGAAAGGCATATACCTGCGCGACGGAAAGGAAAGGGCAAGGGCGTTTTTGGCAGAGCAAGTGAAGGCTCATCCCAAAAATACGCAACTGCGGAGCATGTTAGACGATTGGGCCGACATCGCCAATGGTTTCGAACAAGAACGTACCATGCACTCCAAAAGCCCGTCTACCAACCCTTAACCGCACACGGCAGACGGTGGCGAAAGTCACGTCTGTCGTGCGAAAGCAGAAACATAAGCAACTAAAAGCTCTAACTAAACAATGTGGATATGGACAAATTAAATCAACTAATAAGGCAGAAGAAATATAGGGCAGCAAGTAATTTGCTACGGAAAATGGTGGAGCAGGCACCAGAAGACGGCTATCTGCTCACCCGGATGGCAAATGATTTGTGGGATGATCGCAAAAACGAAGAGGCACTGCAATATGCGGATAGGGCAAAGAAAGTTGAACCAACCGACCCCTACGTTATTTATACGCGTGCCCGCGTGCTTTGGGCGTTGGACAAAAACGAAGAGGCGATTGCCGAATGGGACAACATCCTGAATATGAGCGAGCACGACTTGAAGGAAAGCGGGTATCGCCCGATGTGGATTAAGACGTTTGTTAACGATGCCCGATATTACAAAGCCCTTTCCCTTCGCGCGCTTTTCAGAGACAAAGAGGCACTCGCCCTGATGGAAGAACACCTGAAAAATAGGGGAAAGGGCGTACGGAGCAACTTCACAAAGAAGGAAGCTACGCTGTTTTATAAAGAGCTGAAATACAGCTATCTCAATTCGGATGTGGATTATTCGGATGAAGGTTATGCCACCAGGCCACAGGCCCATCGAATAGGAAGGAGGATGGAGGCACTGGAAGATGCCAAGCAATGGGATAAGCTGGTACGTTATCTTAAAGGTGTTTGCAAGCGTTATCCCAAGGAATATTATTTCCATGTGCGACTGTCTGAATACAGCAAGAAGGTTGGGAACAAGGCCGATTGCCTTAAATATGCCACAAACGCCTTTGCACAAGAACCCAACGACCCGTTGGTTAAATATAATTATGCTGTGGCGTTGATGTACTGTGGCCGAAATGAAGATGCTTTGGCGCAGTTCGAAGGCCTTGTTGCGCTAGGCCTAGACTACATCGCTTACTCGGAACATGGCGAGGGAATGCGCTGGGCAAAGAAAAT
>ERZ773004.418-NODE-418-length-27140-cov-140.564335_pt1 | contig 27140 bp, 34 predicted proteins | sample MGYA00580667_ERZ773004 | MGnify/ENA primary metagenome ERZ773004 (study PRJEB29015, sample SAMEA2737963) | human oral metagenome | biome: human oral; feature: human-associated habitat; material: dental | place: China | collected 2123 ... | reverse complement strand
CCGCTCGGCCATCTGGGCGAGGACCGTGTTCTCCGACTTCGCGTACCAACCCATGATGTACTGGTTCATCTCGACGGGGACACCATTGACCCCGCCCTCGAGAAAAGCCTGCTGCTCCAACTCGAAATACGCCCGGTAGACCCGCTCGGCCTCCGCGTACAACTCGTCCTGAGACAACGACGCCGACACCGACACAGACGACGCCGGGCCGGCAGACCCCCGCCGGCCGCACGCCGACACCACGACCACCGCGCAGAACACACCCAGGACCACAGCCCGGCACCATCGCCGACTCACGGAACAACCTCCACAGGGGGCGGGAAGCACACGACACCGCCATCGTCCCATGCCCGCCCCCACCACCGGAAGACCTGTGGAAAACCCCACCACCCACCAGCCGACCACCCCCGCAGACCCAACCGAACCCGACAACCAGCCTGGAGTGATGCTGCGTCCCGGGTTTGGTGGGGGCAGTGAATGCATGGAGGGGTCACTGTCATGGGTGCGCCGAGGAAGTGTCCCGCCGGGTTGCGTGGGCGGGCCACGAGGATGGCCGTGCAGGCCCGTCGGGATCCTGACGGGCCCAGGGGCAGGGTCGCCGATGAGCCGGGGGTCCATCCCGAGGCGCTGCGGGCCCGGGTCAGGAGGGCCGAGATCGACGCCGGTGGGAGGGCCGGGACCACCACGGCCGATGCCCCGGGCGCATCCGGGCCCTGGAGGCCGGGAACCGCGGGCTGGGGCGGGCCGACGAGATCCTGCGCAAGACGAGCGCGTGTTCCGGCCCGGGCGGAGCCAGGCCGCCGGTAGGGGTCATCGACTCCTCCATCCATGACAGCAGGGCGGATCCCCGGGGCCTGGCCGATCCGCGAGCCGCTGACCGGCGCCGGGGTCAGGATCACCCCGTCCGCCTTCCACGCGGCCCGGTCCCGCCCGCCGTCGGCCAGAAGCGTGCACGACGAGACCCTCAAGACCGGGACCGCAGGGATCCACGAGGCGCAACACGCCGTGAACCCGGCGCGCGGCCCTCGTCCGCCCCGGGGCGACTGAATGGTGGTCGCGTCATGCCGGGGCGATGATGCGGAGGCCTGCCGCCTCTGCTGCGCGGGTGAGTCCGATGCCGTACGGCACGATCTCGTCGACGCCGAGTCGGAGCGCCGTGGCGAGGTGGATCGCGTCGGCGGAGCGCAGTGGTGCCTGCGTGCCCGCTGCGAGCAGGTCCCCGCGCGTGACGTCGACGAGGATGATCGTGTCGAGCACGGCGGTGATGGCGGATGCGCCGATCAGTGCTGGGTTCCGCCCGGCTGCGCAGTGCGGTTCGGCGTGCAGTCGCCGGACGCGGGAGGAGGATGCTCCAGAGCGTCCACCGAAGACGCACTGCGTTGAGCCCTGTCGCCGAGCGGTGGAGGACGGGCATGGCGACACCGGGATCGTCCACGGGCCGATGCTCTGCCTCTCCCCCTCGTGGTGGGTGGACTGCGGGGGAGTCGGGCCGCCCCTCGCGCGTCCGCGAACCGCCTCCGACATGGTGATCGGCCGGGGCCGGTGGTGCGTGCTCTTCTCCGCGTCCGCGGATCGCCTGGGTCCGGGCGATCCGGATCCCGCTGCAGGTTCACGCCCGGCCCCGCACGTCTGCTGCGCGTCCGACGTCGCGACCCGGCCGGCGCAGACCCGTCGCCCTGCTCCGCGCGCCCACTCCGCGCGTCCGCGAACCGCCTGCGGTCGAGCCGGCGACGGTGCGTCCGCTAAAGTCGGGGGAGCATCCGGGAGCGGCGTCACCCCCTGAAGCGCCGCGCGGTCGCCCGCGGGCGGCCGTATCCGGCCCCGAGAGATTGGTGTCTGAGTGGTCCGCAGTTCTGTCACCCTGCTCGTGGGCGCGCTCCCGAAGGCACCCGCGCAGAACAGCGCCACGAGGCCCCGCCGTCGCGACATCCAGGGGCTGCGGGCCGTGTGCATGATGCAGGTGCTGGCCTACCACGCCTGGCGCGTCGGCTCTCCCGTCGGGGTGGACGCCTTCATCATGATCTCGGCCTATCTCATGACGGGCTCGTTCGTGCGGCGCACGGAGGCCGGGCGCATGCCCTTCTTCGCCGAGCGCTGGGCCCACACCTTCAAGCGTCTGCTGCCCCCGCTGGTGACAACGGTCCTCGCGACCATCGTGGCGTCCATGGTGATCCTGCCGCGCACCCGCTGGAACGAGCTCATCACGCAGGGCGTCGCCTCGGTGACCTACTGGCAGAACTGGCGGCTCGCCGTCGTGAGCGCCGACTACTTCGCGGCCAACCGGGGAGTCGCCTCGCCGCTGCAGCACCTGTGGTCGATGTCGATGCAGGGTCAGGTCTTCCTGGCCTGGCCGCTGCTCATGACCTGCTGCGTGTTGCTGGCCGGGGCGCTGCACGTGAGACCCCGGAGGATCGTCGCGGGGGCGTTCGCCGTGCTTGCGGCCGCATCGCTGTGGTGGCTCCTGGCGTCCGCGCCGGACGACCCGACCGTCTACTTCGACACCCGCGCCCGCCTCTGGGAGTTCGCGCTCGGCTCGGCCATCGCCGCCGCCGCGCCGTGGATCAGGCCCCGCGGCAACCTGGCGCGCGTCCTGTCGCTGGCCGGCTTCATGGTGCTCGTCGTCTACTGCGTCGAACCCATCGGCCACTACCCGGGGCCCATGGCCGCGGCGCCGATGCTCGCGGTGAGCGCGATCCTGCTCGCCGAAGTGCCCCCGGTGCCGGGCAGTGTCCAGCGGCTCCTGTCGTGGCGCCCCCTGGCGGCGCTCGGCGACATGTCGTACTGCGTCTACCTGATCCACTGGCCCGTCTTCGTGCTGACGATGTCCGTCCTCAGGCGCACCCAACTCGGCACCGGACGGGCGCTCGGGGCGATCGCGCTGTCCCTCGTCCTGGCCTGGCTCATGCGCCGCTACGTCGATCGCCCGGCCCAGGACCGGCCCACCGGCGACCGGCTCGCCGTGAGGAAGGGCCTCATCGTCGCCGTCGCCCTGGCCCTCGGCCTCGGCCCTCTGTACGGAACCCGCGCCGTGCTCGACAACCGGCGGGCCGTCGAGCGCGCCACGGTCATGGACGCCTCCGGCGACCCCCGCTTCCCCGGCCCGACCGCATTGAGCACGGCCGAACCCGTGGACTACACGACCTCGCCCATCCCCGGGCCGCTCACCCTGCACGACGACTGGGTGCCGTCCTTCCCCGAGGCCTGCCCGTCCGACCACGACGCGCTCCTGGCCGGGACCAAGACCAACTGCGCGGTCCTGCCCGGAGCCGACGCGGACTCGCCGAGGGTGGTCGTCGTCGGCGACTCGCACGCCCAGCAGACGATCGTCCCGCTGGCGGCCGAGCTCGCCTCCCGCCACGGCTGGCAGGTCACCGAGTACCTGACCGGCTCGTGCGCCTTCGGCATCTGGGACGCCTACCGAGCGTCCTGCGTGCAGCGTAACGAGGCCGTCCTTGACCTGCTCACCGACGATCCGCCCGACATCGTCATGCTCCAGTCCACCGAGACGATGCAGGACCATTCGGACGAGATCCAGCGCCCCGGAGTCCAGGCCGCCATCGAATACCTCACCTCCCTCGGGGTCACCGTCGTCGGTGTACGCGACAACCCGCGTTCGGCCGACGACCTGTACGAGTGCTCCAACCGCCGCCCCGCCGACACCGTCGCCGGCGGCTGCTCCTTCAGCCAGCGTCAGTACCTCGCCGAGTTCGACCCGGCCGAGGAGTTCACCTCGATCCCGGGCTTCATCGAGATCGACCCGACCGATCTGTACTGCTACGAGGACGAGTGCTACACGATCATCGGCAACGTCTACGTCTACATGGACAACAACCACATCACCGGCACCTACTCGCGGGCCATGGCGCCCGAGCTCGCCGATCGGGTCGATGCGTTCCTCCAGCCGGCCTGAGCCACGGTGCCGCGCGTCGTGACCACCGGTTGTCGGGGGCGGACCGGGCTCTCCGCTACATTGTGCTTCCAGCCGGGCGATCGTCCCGGACCCGCCACCTGCGGGCCCGGCGCACCCGGGAGGACCTGGCGATGACCGAGCGAGTGGGTGCGGCGGACGATGAGCTCTGATGACAACGCCGGCCGCAGAGCGTCCCCGGGCGCCCCGGCCGGGGGCGGCGGGCCCCGCCGTCGCGACATCCAGGGGCTGCGGGCCGTGTGCATGATGCAGGTGCTGGCCTACCACGCCTGGCGCGTCGGCTCTCCCGTCGGGGTGGACGCCTTCATCATGATCTCGGCCTATCTCATGACGGGCTCGTTCGTGCGGCGCACGGAGGCCGGGCGCATGCCCTTCTTCGCCGAGCGCTGGGCCCACACCTTCAAGCGTCTGCTGCCCCCGCTGGTGACAACGGTCCTCGCGACCATCGTGGCGTCCATGGTGATCCTGCCGCGCACCCGCTGGAACGAGCTCATCACGCAGGGCGTCGCCTCGGTGACCTACTGGCAGAACTGGCGGCTCGCCGTCGTGAGCGCCGACTACTTCGCGGCCAACCGGGGAGTCGCCTCGCCGCTGCAGCACCTGTGGTCGATGTCGATGCAGGGTCAGGTCTTCCTGGCCTGGCCGCTGCTCATGACCTGCTGCGTGTTGCTGGCCGGGGCGCTGCACGTGAGACCCCGGAGGATCGTCGCGGGGGCGTTCGCCGTGCTTGCGGCCGCATCGCTGTGGTGGCTCCTGGCGTCCGCGCCGGACGACCCGACCGTCTACTTCGACACCCGCGCCCGCCTCTGGGAGTTCGCGCTCGGCTCGGCCATCGCCGCCGCCGCGCCGTGGATCAGGCCCCGCGGCAACCTGGCGCGCGTCCTGTCGCTGGCCGGCTTCATGGTGCTCGTCGTCTACTGCGTCGAACCCATCGGCCACTACCCGGGGCCCATGGCCGCGGCGCCGATGCTCGCGGTGAGCGCGATCCTGCTCGCCGAAGTGCCCCCGGTGCCGGGCAGTGTCCAGCGGCTCCTGTCGTGGCGCCCCCTGGCGGCGCTCGGCGACATGTCGTACTGCGTCTACCTGATCCACTGGCCCGTTGTCGTGCTCTTCCTGGCCCAGTCCGAGCGCGCGCAACTCGACGCGGGCAGCGGCGGTGCCCTCATCGCGGCCTCGCTGGCCCTCGCCTGGCTCATGACGCCGCTCGTCGACCGGCCGGTCCAGCGCTTCCCGAAGGGCGGCGGGCACGTCGTGCTCAAGAAGACCGCGCTCGTGCTCGTCGCGCTCGCCGTCGGCCTGCTCCCGCTGGCGGTCGCGGACAAGGCCTTCGACAACGAACGCGAGGCGCAGCGGGCCGCCGCCCGCAACAACGACGCCGACGACCCGGAGCACCCGGGCGCCGGGGCGGTCGCCGAGCAGGGCTGGCAGGACGGCTCCGCCGGGCCGATTCCCGGGCCGCTGGCGATCCACGAGAACTGGGTGCCCGATCTGCCCGGCCCCTGCCCGCCCGGGCAGCGCGAACTCTTCGGCCGGACGAAGACGCTGTGCAGCTCGATGCCCGCGCCCGACGGGGACGGGCCGGCCGTCGTCGTCGTCGGCGACTCCCACGCCGAGCAGACGATCATCCCCACCGCCGAGCTGTTCGCCGAGCGCCACGGCCTCGGCGTGGCGCAGTACCTCATGGGGGGCTGCTCCTTCGGGCCGCCCGAGTACTACGAGGGCGACTGCCGGACCAGGAACGAGGTCGTCATGACGCTCCTCGACGAGGACCCGCCGGACCTCGTCATGCTCGACACGACGGTGTCCGCGCCCGACTTCCCGTCCGAGGGGCTGCGGCCCGGCGTGGCCGAACTCGTCGAGCACCTGACATCGCTCGGCATCACCGTCGTCGGCTTCCGCGACAACCCGCGCTCGGTGCAGGACCTCTACGAGTGCTCGGACGACGCGACGCACGGCGGGTGCTCCTTCGCCCAGGGCGACCACCTGGCGCCGGTAGACCCCGCCGAGCAGCTGCTGACGATCCCCGGCTTCCACGAGATCGACCCCACCGACCTGTACTGCTCTGCGGGCACGTGCCGCACGATCATCGGCAACGTCCACGTCTACCTGGACGACAACCACATCTCGGGCTCCTACGCGCGCACGATGGCGCCGATCCTCGTCGACCGGATCGAGTCGCTGCTCGAGCTGAAGGTGTGAGGCCGGCGGACGGAAGGTGTGAGATCGCCGGGCGCGCCCGGCCCGCGGCATGGAGGGCCTCGGACGAACGACGTCGACGGTGACGACGTCAGCCCGGGACGGGGGCGACAACACCCCGGGACCATTCGTGCGACAGGGACAGCGAGTCATGCCGGGCCCGGCGACCGTGACCCCTTCCAACGGGGCCACCAACAAGGCAACGGGAGTGAGCGCGGCGAGACAGCCGTCCTCGAGATCGACGAACGACGCCCGCCCGAACCGGAGCGGCGAGGCCGCCGAATGCGCCGGTTTCGGCTCACCGGGCGGTCGCGCCTACCCTTTACGGGTTCACGCCGACGAGCTCGAGGAGAATCCCGTGCCGACCAAGTCCGGCCCCGCAGGTCGCGTCCTGACCACTGGACTCATGCTGTTCGCCCTGTTCTTCGGGGCGGGCAACCTCATCTTCCCGCCGGCGCTCGGCGCCTCGGCCGGCTCGAGGCTCGTCCCGGTCGTCCTCGGCTTCCTCGCCACAGGCGTCCTCATGCCGCTCGTCGGCGTCATCGCCGTGTCGACCTCGGGCGAGGGCATCACCGGCATCGCGGGGCGCGTCGGCCCGCGCTTCGGCGTCCTCATGCCGCTGGCTGTGAACCTGTCGATCGGGCCCCTCTACGCGGTCCCGCGGGTCGCCACCGTCTCGTACGAGCTGGCCACCCGGCCCGTCCTCGCGCTCCTCGGCCTGCCGACCGGCCGTTCGGCGCTGGCCGTCCACGTGCTCGTCTTCTTCGCCGTGTCGGTGCTGCTGGCGCTCAGGCCGTCCCGGATGGCCGACCGCGTCGGCGGTTGGCTGACGCCCGCCCTGCTCGTGCTCATCGCCGTGCTGTGCACCGTCGTGCTCGCCGGCATGCCCGCGCAGGGGCGCCCCGCCGTCGGCGAGTACGCCGCCCGCCCGTTCGCCGCCGGCCTGACCCGCGGCTACATGACGATGGACATGCTCGCCGCGACCGTCTTCGGCATCGTCGTCATGACCTCGCTGCGGTCGAAGGGCATCACGACGCGGCGCTCGATCATGAGGGCGACGTGCTGGTCCGGCATCATCGCCGCCCTGCTGCTCGCCGTCGTCTACGTGGGGCTGGCGCTGCTCGGGACGCGCGCCGTCGGCGACGCCGGCGACGGCACCGCTCTGCTGCGCAGCGCCGCCGCCTCCTCGCTCGGCACGGCGGGGGTCGTCGTCTTCGCCGCCATCGTGCTGCTGGCCTGCCTGACGACCTCCGTCGGCCTGCTCAGCGCGTGGGGCCAGTTCTCGAACGACCTGTGGCCGAGGGTGAGCTTCACCCGCGAGGTGCTGGCCGCCGCCCTCGTCTCGCTCGTCCTGGCCAACCTCGGGCTGGCGGCGATCCTCACGGTCGTCTCCCCGCTGACCCTGCTGCTCTACCCGATCACCATCACCCTGGTCCTCGTGACGCTCGTCGACGTCGTCGCACCGGGACATCTGCGCGCCGCCTACCGGTGGGGCGTCGTCTGCTCGACGGCGCTCGGCCTCGTCTCAGCCCTGTCCGACCTCGGCTGGACCGCGCCGAGCAGGCTGCTCGCCCGCACCGGCCTCTGGAACGACCAGACCGGGTGGATCCTGCCGACCGCCGTCTTCGCGGTGGTCGGCCTGGTCATCGACGTCGTCGCGGGGCGCTGGAGCATGCCGGTGGAGCAGGGCGGGCGGGGCGACCCCGCCGTCTACCGCCCCTGAGACGGGGGCGCGCCGGCGGGCGGCGGACCACGCGGGGGAGCGGGGCCGGTCCGATCGGCCGGGCCGGGCCGGCTCGGAATGGGCGGCGGCCCCGCGGCGTTGTACCCCGGGGGACGCGGTCGTGCGGCCGTTCCGTCAGAGAGGAAGCTCATGCTCGTCTCGGTTCGGTTCTCGCGGTGCTCGCGGCGCTGCTGCATGTCGTCATCTTCGCGATGGAGTCGTTGGCGTGGACGAGCGGGCGCACCCGTGCCACCTTCGGCATGAGCGAGGAGGAGGCGCTGGCCACCCGCGAGATGGCCTTCAACCAGGGCTTCTACAACCTCTTCCTGGCCGTCGTCACCGGGCTGGGCGTGGCTCTGTCGGCCTGCGGCGCGCACGGTGCCGGCGCGGCGCTCATGCTGGCGGGGGCGGGGTCGATGCTCGCCGCGGCCGTCGTGCTGTTCGCCGGCTCGCCCGACAAGCGCCCGGCGGCGCTCAAGCAGGGCGTGCTGCCGCTGCTGGCCGTCGTGTGCGTCGGGATCGCGTTCCTGTGAGAGCGGGGGAGGGGCGCGGTGCGGAACCGCGGGCCGACCCGGGCGGGGTGAAGGCGGCCGGGCCGCCTCCCTCTCCCGGAGCTATTCGGCTTCCAAAGCCCTCGTCATCCGCGTGAAATGCGCCGGGTCCGCCGTTCTGAAGTAGTCGAACCAGGCATCGAGCACGTCCTTGCCGTACAGCTCCAACTCCTCGAGGATCAGCTTGGCCCACAGGAGGGAGCCGGCCGAGCCCGCGGTGATGACGTTTCGGTCCGCGGTGGCGGGCGTTCCCTCGTACAGGTCATTGCCCCGGTACGCGGTGATCGCAGCGAGGAGTTCTGGTGCATTGCTCGTGTGTCTGCGGTTGTTGAGCAGACCCCTACTGGCGAGGCCGAGGGTGGCGCCGCATATTGCCGCGACGATTCCTCCCCCGGCCAGTACGGCTTCTGCAAGGTCGAGGGCGGCGTGCCTGTCCTCCGAGAGCCACGTGTCCCCGCCGATCAGGACGAACGCGTCGATGCCCTCCGCATCAGTCTCCGCGAGGGTCTCGTCGGGGATGATCCTCATTCCGCCCGCCGTGGTCACGGCATCGCGCGCATCAGCTGCGAAGCTCATGGTGCAAACTGGCGTCGGGGTCGCTCCTTGGAGCGAGACGCCATGCAGCAGATAGCCGTGCTCCCAGTCGGCCATGGTGTCCTGGACGTACATGCAGATGTGCTTCATCGAGCAGTCCTCCCCCTCCGTTCTCCTCGGACCGAGGCCCGAGGTCGACACCGACGGCCTTCTTCAGGTTCGCGCCGTCGGTTCTCCTCTTCGTCCCCACGGGTCGAGGAGCTTGGTCACCCGGCCGGACGTGACTCGGGCCGCCGTGTGTGAGTGGGGTGCTCGACTGGGCGAGCCGATGATCCTGCCCCGTCTTCCCAGGTGGGCCCGTTCCCAGTTGGTCTCGGTGATCGTGCTTGCACAAGGGTAGTGCTGCGGATCCTTCTGGTCGACGGAGCGGTTCCTCTGCTGGCCCGGTGGGGCGATGCGGCTCGGCGGATCCGGCAGGACACGAAAAATGTCAGTGGTGCCCGCGAGCATGGCGTGTATGAAAGAAACGTGCCCTCGCGCAGTCAGCGTTGACAGCTGTGTGCGTCGTTCTGCGCTCGGACGCTCCTCCGCCGGAAGGTCGCGGGGGAGCCAGCTTCGAGGGCGCTTGGCCAGTGAGAAAGGGAAGACCATGACGGAGCTCACGCTCAGCACCTTGCAGGAGAAGCTGTCGGACACGGAGTGGGCGGCTGCTCGCATCGTGGCTGCCTATCAGCCCAGCGGAGGGCCCGGAAGTCGGGTGTTCCCTCCGACATTCCCCACCACGGCGACGGATCCTTCGCCATACCTGATGGAGGAGCGAGTGCGTGATCGTGATGGCGAGGTCCGCAGGGCGACGGTCCTGGACCAGGTGCCTGCACAGGCGAACAGGTGTGAGGAGGCCACGGCTGCGGCATGGCGCCAAGGTGTTGTGCGCGTGCCGATGCTTCGGCTCGTTCACAGGGGCGCGTCGAGTTTCGAGCTCACGGGGCTCGATGCGCCGCACCGGGCGTTCGACGCCTACTGGCGCGACTCGCGGCTCGACGGGGCGAAGTTCGACAGCACCGAGATCGGACGGGCCCTGCTGAACTCCTCGTTGACGGATGCGACGGCGCTGCTCGAATACGACCCCGGCACGCTCGTCTACGGCGGCTGGAACAGCCATCGGAAGGGAAGGCAGGCCAAGTTCCCGCGGATCTACAGCAGCGAGATGATCGGCTGGGATCCCGTGGTGGGCGTCCGCAGGGCGGGGCGCATGGACCCGGCGAACCTCACCGGGTCGCGCACGGGCGAGGGCGACGAGTGGTCGTACTCGCCGATGGCGGACAAGAAGAAGGACTCCAAGCTGAGTGAGATCGGGCATGGCAACATCGCCCCGAGTACCACGCACGGCGGCGTCACGATCACCGAGGCGACTCGCACCGCCGTTCTCAGCCTGACCGCCACCCGCCGCATTCGGTTCGGCTCCCTCGACCGCGCAGCCGTCGATGCCGCTCACGTCCTGCTCGCCGCCTTCGGGCTGCTGGGTGACCGGCTCGCCTTCGGTCAGGCGGGGCTGTGGCTGCGCAGCGGCTGCGATCTGGTGACGCAGTCCGAGACACTGGAGTGGATCGGCCGTGGCGGAACGACGGAGCAGTTCTCCCTGTCCCCGCACGGAGCCGTTCAGCTCTACGACGAGGCGCTCCGCGCGGCCCAGGCGGCCGGGGTGCCATTGCACCTGGAAACCGTGGAACTCACCCCGTCCGAGCCCTTGGCCGAGGCCCTCGACTTCAGCCTGACCAAGGCCGAGTCGGCAGGGGAATGACATGCCCATCCGTCTGGACATCACGCTGCTGAGCGGGCGTTATGACGCCGGCGGCGGGGATGACCCCCATGCGGCGGAGTGGCCGCCGCACCCGGCCAGGGTCTTCTCGGCCCTGCGGGCAGTGGCGGCCGATGACGAACTGGCTCCGCTGGCCGAGCTGGAGCGGCTCTCGCCTCCGCTGATCCATGCCTCTGCGGCAGGGGAATACCGCGCCAGAGGCTATGTGGTGACGAATGCTCGGGAGCGGAAGGGCACGCATCAGAATCATCCTGCTCGAACCGCCGGTTTCCGCCAGCGCTTCGGCAGCCTTCCCTACGATGCCCGCGTCCAGTTCGACTGGCCTGACGGTGATGCGCTGTCCGACGGTTCCCTGGCCTGCCTCGACAGGCTGGCCCGCCGGGTGCCGTACCTCGGACGATCGACGTCCCCGGCCATCCTCATCTTCAGCCGGGTGAGGGATCCGGAACCGCTGCCCGGGCTGACCACCTACGAACCGGTGGAAGGGCCCGGGACGGCGAGCATCAGAGTCCCCTACCCCGGCTACCTCGACGAACTCGACGCACTCCACGAGGCGGACCAGCCCGCCTGGCAGGCCGCCGGGGCACGGTCCCGACGCTCCTACCGGGAGGCGGGCGCCGAGGAAGAGGTTCCGGGCCGGCAACCCGTCGAATCCCCTTACCCCGACCTGGTCGTCCTCAGGTTCGTCGGCCGGCGTCCGCCGGGGAGCCTCGTCGGGCGTTTCACGGAGGCGCTCCGTCGGAAGGTGATGGGTCAGACCGAGGAGCCGTTGCCGCCGGCCCTGCACGGCCACGGCCTTCCCGGGGTGCCGCACGTCGCCTACCTCGGGCTCCCGTTCGCCGGCTACGAGCATGCTGACGGGCAACTGATGGCCCTCGCCGTGGCCATCCCCGGGCTGGACCGGGCCGAGCGGCGGCGCATCCTGCGAGGCATCCTCGGCAGTGATCCGAATCACAGCGTGTCACTCTACGTGCCTGGTATCCACGGGAGCTTCGAGCTGCAGTACTCCCCGAACGACCCGCTGCCCCGAAGCGCCACCGTCACGCGGTGGACAGGGCCCTCACACACCTGGGTGTCGGTGACGCCCCTGGTGCTGGACCGCTACCCGAAGGACCGCGACCTGGCCTCGGCCGCCACCACGTCCCTCGTCCAGGCGGGCCTCCCGGCGCCCCGCGAGGTCGAGCTGAGCAAGCAGCCGATGACCCAGGGGGCCATCCGCTTGAGGCCCGATGAACTGCCGAAGCGCTGCCGCGGGCGTCTCTACACCCATGCCCGCGTCATGTTCGACCAGCCGGTGAAGGGGCCGGTTCTCGCCGGCGCCGGCCGCTACTTCGGGGTCGGGCTCTTCGCCCCGGAGAAGGAGGGAGAGCAACGATGAACGTCGGGGACTTTGATTCGTTCATGCGCCAGGTGCACGGCCACCCGCCCTTCCCCTGGCAATCCCAGGTGGTGACCGAGGCCGTCGAAAGGGGTGCATGGCCCGCGCTCGTCGACGCACCGACGGGTCTGGGCAAGACCTCGATGCTGGACATCGCCGTCTTCCTGTTGGCCATGAGCGCAGGCGGCGAGGCGCCGGTTGGCCTGGGCCGCCGCCGGATCTACATGGTGGTGGATCGGAGGATCGTCGTCGATCAGGCGGAGCAGCACGGTCGACTCATCGCCGATGCCCTGGATGAGGCGGAGCGAGGGACGATCTGCTGGGAGATCGCCGAGCGACTACGGAGCCTTTCGTCCGCTCGTGAAGGCGATCCTGCACTGCGCGTGGTGAAGATGCGCGGGGGCACGACATGGGACGCGGCGTGGCTGTCGCGCCCCGATCTTCCAGCCATCGTCACCGGCACCGTTAACCAGGTGGGGAGTCGACTGTTCTTCCGCGGCTACGGGGTCAGTGCTCGACGGCGTCCCATCGACGCTGCTCTGGTGGGAACGGATTCGGTCATCATGATCGATGAGGCGCACCTCGCTCAGGCCTTCACGGCGGCGTTGGCGTCGGCCTCGGAGCTGGATTCCAGTGAGGTCCTCGGTCTTCCGAGCACGTCGATCGTCCACCTGAGTGCCACAGCAGTCGAGCAGTCCGATGGGTGGAGTGCCCAGTTCGATGAGGAGGCTCACCGTCTCAACGTGACGGCGGATCGGCGGCTGCGGGCCGCCAAGACGCTCAGTTTCGTCGATTCCAGCGAGAAGACGATCGTCAAGGAGGTGGCTGGGCGGGCTGCTGAGCTGGCGAGCAGGCCCGGGGCACGGGTGCTGGTCGTGTGCAACACGGTCAACCGGGCACGTGAGGTGCACGACGCTTTGATCTCCAGGAAGAAGCCATCCTGCGTCGCCGAGACAATGCTGCTCATGGGCAGGTCACGTCCGTTGGATCGCGAGCGGATCGCCGAGCGAGTCACCGAACTGTTCGGAGCCGAACGTGAGCAGACGCCGGTGTCGGTCATCCTCGTTGCGACCCAGACCATCGAGGTGGGCATCGACCTCGACGCCACCGACATGGTCACCGAGACCGCTGCGTGGGACGCCTTGGTGCAACGGTTCGGACGGGTGAACCGGCGCGGAGACTTCTCGGACGCCACGGTGACGGTCGTCGAGGACAATGCCGAGAAACCTCCGGTTTACGGTCAGGCCAAGAGCAGAACGGCCGCATTCCTGCGTGCTGCTGCCTGCGATGGGCTCGATGTGTCACCGCTGGCCCTGCGACACGTGGATGTGCCCAGCGGCCTGACCGCTGAGCCCCCACTTCTGCCGGTGCTCCTTCCGGCGCAACTCGATGCGTGGGCTCGCACCGGCCCCGCTCCCTCGAACGATCCGCCGCTCGATCCCTACCTGCACGGCATCAAGAAGGCCACCACCCAGGTCACCGTCGCGTGGCGAGACGGCTTGGTCGATGCCATGGGAGAACTGCTGTCGGCCCGGGAGGCGGGTGCCGCTGTCGATGCGCTGCCCGTTCGCAGCGAGGAGTGCGCCGAGCTCTCCTTGCGGGCGGTGAGGGACTGGCTTCTCAACAAGAAGCCGTCGGTCATGGCGGACGTCGACGAATTCGGCGACATCCCCTTCAGCGAGGGCGAGTCAGACGCTCGGGTGCTTCGTCGCGCGGCCGATGCCGACTGGCAGTGGGTCGCGGCCGCGGCCCTGCGGCCTGGGGACGCCATTGTTGTGCCCAGCCGTTACGGCGGTCTCGACCGGTTCGGCTGGAACCCGGTGGATCACGAGAGCGTCAGGGACGTTGCCGAACTAGCGTCCTTGCGCCGTGGGCGTGCCGTGCTCCGACTCGACCCCGAGCTCGGCGACCGATTGGGGCTGGAATCCCCGCCGGTACTGGCGGAATCGAGAGCAGCCTGGTCGAACGCCGAAGACCCGACAGAGCGCGAAGAAGTAGCGCAGCATTTGGTCGAGACCGTCCGTGAATGGCTCAGCGGTGAGATTGTCCCCGCTGACGGCAGCCCGTGGACCGCGGAAGACCTCGCCGACCTGCGGAAGGCCCTCTCCCAAGGGGCTGTGGTCTCCGACGGCGACGACGCTTCGACTCCCCCGGCCCTGCTTCTCCACACGTCATCGCCCCGAAAGGCATGGCAGGGCGTGGACGAAGGGACTCCTGCTGACAGCTCCAGTTTGAATCGGCGAGTGAGCCTGGCCGACCACTTGAAGGCGGTTGCTGCTCGCAGCGGGCAGATCGCTGACAATCTCGGTCTGCCGCAGGAACTGAGCCGCGTCATTGTTGATGCCGCACGCTGGCATGATCTGGGGAAGGTCGACCGGCGGTTCCAAGCCATGCTCTTCGGTGGCAGTGAGATCGCTGCCGAGCTGGCCGAGGAACCGCTGGCCAAGTCGGGAATGCCCCAAGACGACAGGGCTCAACGCCTTCGTGCCCTACGGCTCAGCGGCCTTCCCAGGGGTGCCAGACACGAGGCATGGTCCGAGACCATCGTCGCAGCGCACTTGCAGAGCCTGGAGGAGCCCTACCCGGGCGATGAGGACCTGCTGCGCCATCTGGTTGCCAGCCACCACGGCCATGACCGGCCCCTGCTGCCACCCGTCGACGACCCGGGAACGCACACCGTGGACGCCGACGTGGAAGACGTCCACGTCCACGTCTCACTTCCCACTGGAGTCCGGTTGGCAGACGCCGACAGATTCGTTGAACTCAACGCCAGATACGGCAGGTGGGGTCTCGCCCTGCTGGAGACCATTGTGCGGTGCGCAGACATGACTGTTTCATCGGAGGGATCATGAATGACGTCAAATTCCCCGCCCTCGTGGGCGACTCGCCGCTCGCCATCCTTGCCGCCATCGGCACTCTTAAGTTGATCTGCGACTTCGTTGATGATCATGCCCTGCTGTCTTGGGACGCCGCGGACCGTGCGCCGGTGCTTCACTCCTCGATGCCGTCGGTCGACGACATCGTGGCCCGACTTGCCCAGATCATTGAGTCGATGCCTGAGGGTGTGGTAGTGCCCGGTGGTCCTCCAGGATTTCCTCCCCCGGGGGCGGCGCCAGATCGTCTGCGCTTGGAACTGGGCGAGCTACGACATTTTACCGGTATGCTCTGCAGGGATCAGTCCTCGGCTCCAACAGTGCGGGCATGGATTTCAGGTCTGGTAACGGACCTCGTTGTCGATCCTTCGGGACGTGGGGCGATAAGCCAATACGCTGCGCCTTCAGGGAAGCAGTCCATGGCCACAATGCTGCAGAAGCCATTGGAACTGGTGCGCGATACTCCGGACTACCTGCGTCAGGCTTTGGTCGGCTGGCGACGTGTTTCGGGGGTCACTGGTGAGTACTTGGATCACAGGGCTAATTGGGATAGCAGTGAGGACGGTCGTGGAAAAGCGGAGATGCGCGGTGTCCCGGGAGCAACGTGGTTGGCATTGATGTCATACCCCTTGTGGATCACGACTGCCGCTGGTCCGCGCGTGCGGACCAGCGGTTGGCACACGGTGAGTGAAGAGCGCCGCCATGAGGAGGAGCTCAGACTTCCTCTGTGGGGCGAACCGCTGGGGCCCGCGGCTGTCAAGGCGCTCGTTGAACATCCTGTGCTTGAGGGGGACTGGGATGACATCGACCAGAACGCACTCCGGACGTTGGGTGTGATCCATGTGTGCAGAGCCCACCGCCGCAAGGCGGAGGGCGGTAAGTCTGCTGGCGTCCTGGTGCCGCTGCCATGAGTACCGTCAGACCCGACCTTCCGGGTTTGCCTGAGACGCTTCCGGCCCGCATGCTGAACGAGTTCGTGTACTGTCCCAGACTGTTCCACTTGGAATGGGTTCAACAGGAGTTCGCAACCAGTGATGATGTCGAGGAGGGCCGCTACCTGCATCGCGTCGTCGACCAGGAGACGGGGAATCTTCCCGACGAGTCCGAGGCGTTGGCCGGGAGGGCTGCCAGATCAGTCTCGCTGTCATCGCAGCGGCTCGGCATGGCCACGCGGATGGACTTGGTGGAGGACGGCGGCGACGGTACTGTCGTGCCGGTCGACTACAAGAAGGGCCATCCTGACAAGAACGGTGAGGCTTGGCCGAGCGATCGTGTGCAGGTACTGGTCCAAGCGCTGCTGCTCCAAGAGGCCGGTTATGTCGTCGAGCGGGCCGAGATCTGGTATGCCGAGACCCGGCAACGCGTGCACATCATGGTGGACGATGCCGCGCTGAAGGAGATCACCGATACCGTGAAGCGGGCATGGGAGGTGGCAGCCGACCCCGTGGCGCCACCGCCTCTGCATGACAGCCCGAGGTGCCCGCGGTGCTCGCTGGTGGGGATCTGTCTTCCTGACGAGCTGGAATCTCTGCGCGTTCCTCCTGCGCAACGGCGTCCACTGAAGCGTCTGATGGCGCCGGTTCTGGAGGGTCGTCCCGTGTACGTGACCGTGCAAGGAGCTGTCATCGGCGTTCGCCATGAGCGGCTGGAGATTCGTCTCAAGAGTGAGTTGGAAGTCAGCTATCGGTTGATCGACATCAGCCAGGTCTGCGTCTTCGGGAATGTGACGGTATCGGCTCAAGCCGTGCGGGCACTGATGTCACGGGACATTCCAGTGCTGTGGTTCAGCTACGGGGGATGGTTCTCTGGAATTGCTGAAGGGCTGCCGGGGAAGAACGTCGATCTCAGGATCGCGCAGTTCTGCGCCACGGAGCTGAGAAGACTGGAGATTTCCCGTCGAATGATTTCCGGGAAGATTCGTAATAGTCGCACAATGCTGCGCCGTAATTCTCGCGGCGTGGTCGACGATGTCGGGGGTCAGCTGAAGTCGTTGGCTCTTCAAGCCATGCAGGCTGACTCTCCTCAGCGGCTGCTGGGAATCGAAGGTACTGCGGCACGTCTCTACTTCGAGAACTTTATTTCGCTTCTCGGTGAGAACGTGCGAATTGATGTTTCCGGTTTCAGTGAGGGTGGACGCACCAGGCGTCCTCCCGGGGATCCAGTGAATGCGCTTCTATCGTTCTGTTATTCTCTGCTCATCAAGGATTTGACGGTGACGCTTGAGGCGGTTGGCTTTGATCCTTATTATGGCATGTTCCACAGGCCTCGGTTCGGGCGTCCTGCTCTGGCTCTGGACTTGGCGGAAGAATTCAGGTCTTTGATCGCTGAGAGCGTTGTGCTGCAGGTGCTGAACAATGGTGAGGTCGGTCCTCGGGATTTCAAGTTCCGCGCCGGAGGGTGCATGCTTGAGGCTGATGGCCGCAAGGCCGTCCTGAGGGCCTATGAGCGGCGGCTCGACCAAGAGGTGACCCATCCACAGTTCGGGTACAAAGCGTCGTATCGGCGTGTCATGGACATCCAGGCCCGGATGCTGGGTGCGGTCATGCTTGGAGAGCTCGATCAGTACACGGCGATGATGACCAGATGAGGACGAACAGAAGAAGATACCTGATCGCCTATGATATTCGTGATCCGGCGCGACTTCGTCGAATCTGCAAGTTGATGGAGGCCAACGGTGAACGTCTCCAGTACTCTGTTTTCGTTTGCGACTTGAACAGGACTGAACTCATTCATCTGCGTGCGGATGGTGAGGATATCATGAACTTGGCTGTGGACTCGGTGGTGATCGTCGACTTGGGTGACCCCAGCGGGGACCGGTTCACGTTCGTCGGACACCGCAGGCAGCTCCCCACGAGAGGATCCCAGATTGTCTAGCGAGCGCTCTGGTGCCGATTGGGTCACCCGACAGTGCTCGCGCCCTAGTCAGGGCTGGTTCTTGTCTACCCTGCCGGCGCTCCCTCCCATCGGCTGGGGGTGCCGAGTGGCAGTCCTCGCAAGAGTGTGCAACACTGGTAGCCAACGGCACCGAAGCAAGCGAGCCGTATTCCCGGTCTTCATGACCGGGCTCCATTGAGGCCTGAGCACCGTCGCCGACGCCGTCGACTACGTCGAGTATTCCCGGTCTTCATGACCGGGCTCCATTGAGGCGCCGCCCTCGGCATCTCGCAGACGGCCACCGGCGACGTATTCCCGGTCTTCATGACCGGGCTCCATTGAGGCTCCGTCAGCTTCCCACCGTGCGTGTGCTCGAGCGCGGTATTCCCGGTCTTCATGACCGGGCTCCATTGAGGCATGCTCGTGATCATCATCTTGTCCTCTCTTCTGGGGGGTATTCCCGGTCTTCATGACCGGGCTCCATTGAGGCCGGTGGGGCTGAAGAATGCGAGGGTCTTCACGAAGCGGTATTCCCGGTCTTCATGACCGGGCTCCATTGAGGCCGTACTCGCTGAGGTCGATGACCGCGTCGACCCGAGTATTCCCGGTCTTCATGACCGGGCTCCATTGAGGCTCCTCTCTTCTGGGGGCCAGCCCTGTGCCGGCCCTCTGTATTCCCGGTCTTCATGACCGGGCTCCATTGAGGCAACTCGCTCCTGGACCGGACGCTCCCGCAAATCAAGGTATTCCCGGTCTTCATGACCGGGCTCCATTGAGGCTGGCTGGCCAGCGCCATGGTGGCGACCCCTCCGAGGGGTATTCCCGGTCTTCATGACCGGGCTCCATTGAGGCCGTGCGGATGATGTTCCCGCCGTGCGGCGGGCGTGAGTATTCCCGGTCTTCATGACCGGGCTCCATTGAGGCACATACGCTCTGGCAGAAAAGATATTGTCGGAAACAGGTATTCCCGGTCTTCATGACCGGGCTCCATTGAGGCAAGGCGGCCGCCTCGATTTCGGCTTCGGTCCACGGGTATTCCCGGTCTTCATGACCGGGCTCCATTGAGGCTGCACAACCTGCACGCCGCCCACGCCAACAATTCTAGTATTCCCGGTCTTCATGACCGGGCTCCATTGAGGCGGGCAGAGGCTGCCCGGGATGATGCCGTGGATAGGTATTCCCGGTCTTCATGACCGGGCTCCATTGAGGCTGGATAACTTTTGGTTGGGGGTGTGGGTTGGCCCCCGTATTCCCGGTCTTCATGACCGGGCTCCATTGAGGCCGGGGGGTTGCGGCGGCTAGCGGGCCCAGCGGGGGATGTATTCCCGGTCTTCATGACCGGGCTCCATTGAGGCGTCATCATGCGGTAGTCCTTCATGATGTCGAGCGTGGTATTCCCGGTCTTCATGACCGGGCTCCATTGAGGCCCACACTCACACCTCAACTCCTCTCGGTCGGGTACGTATTCCCGGTCTTCATGACCGGGCTCCATTGAGGCGCGCGCACATCACGGCTGCGATGATCCATGCGACTGTGTATTCCCGGTCTTCATGACCGGGCTCCATTGAGGCCCAAAGGACGTCGAGGCCGTCCGGGCCCGCCGCCAGGTATTCCCGGTCTTCATGACCGGGCTCCATTGAGGCATCGCTTGGGGGCCGAAAAAATATGTTGTAGGTGGTGGTATTCCCGGTCTTCATGACCGGGCTCCATTGAGGCCTGGCAGACGTGCAGGAACTGGTCGAGCATGGGGCCGGTATTCCCGGTCTTCATGACCGGGCTCCATTGAGGCACACTCGCGGCGCTCACCGTGCAGGGCATCCCCGCCTGTATTCCCGGTCTTCATGACCGGGCTCCATTGAGGCAGCTCCCAGCTGCCCTTCGCGGACACCGCGACCGTGTATTCCCGGTCTTCATGACCGGGCTCCATTGAGGCCGCGACATCGACTTCCACTTCTCCAGCTCGGCCCGGAGGTATTCCCGGTCTTCATGACCGGGCTCCATTGAGGCCTTGACGAAGGCGGACTCTCTGATTTCGTCTCCAAGCTCGTATTCCCGGTCTTCATGACCGGGCTCCATTGAGGCTCTTCAGAACACCTCTGGGCCAAGCCCGGTGCAATCGGTGACCGTTGATGACATTCGCAAGTATTCCCGGTCTTCATGACCGGGCTCCATTGAGGCTCTTCAGAACACCTCTGGGCCAAGAGCCACTCGCAGGTATTCCCGGTCTTCATGACCGGGCTCCATTGAGGCCCCGTCTTGGCATTTCGGTTGAACAAGAACCAAGCGCGTATTCCCGGTCTTCATGACCGGGCTCCATTGAGGCAGGTACGTACCCCAATCCATGCTGGCGAACTCGCCGATGTATTCCCGGTCTTCATGACCGGGCTCCATTGAGGCCACAAGAAAATGAAATACTGTTGGCCGTCATCCAGTAGTATTCCCGGTCTTCATGACCGGGCTCCATTGAGGCATGTCGTTGTCCAATTCGGACTTCTTGTAGTCAAGGTATTCCCGGTCTTCATGACCGGGCTCCATTGAGGCTAGATGACACCGTCGACATTGAAGTCGAGCTTCCAGTATTCCCGGTCTTCATGACCGGGCTCCATTGAGGCCTGTCAGCCGCAGGTCGGGCGGCACCCATAGTGTGGTATTCCCGGTCTTCATGACCGGGCTCCATTGAGGCTGCGTGGTCTGCCGGTCCCGGGACGAGAAGCAGGCCGGTATTCCCGGTCTTCATGACCGGGCTCCATTGAGGCCAGTCGAAGCCCGGGGTGAGGGTGACGATGACAGCGGTATTCCCGGTCTTCATGACCGGGCTCCATTGAGGCGCAACCCCCTCAAAGGTGTCGCAGTACGTGAACGTGGTATTCCCGGTCTTCATGACCGGGCTCCATTGAGGCCTCTCGTTGCCCGGGTCGACGGCCCACGAGGACGACGTATTCCCGGTCTTCATGACCGGGCTCCATTGAGGCGCTCCGCCCCTGGGTGTTACGGTGCTGGTACCCATGTATTCCCGGTCTTCATGACCGGGCTCCATTGAGGCCGGCCCCTAGGGTGCTGGCATGGGTGGTGCGGTGCGCGTATTCCCGGTCTTCATGACCGGGCTCCATTGAGGCCCACCATTGTCGCAGCCGTCGCACTGGCACTGTCCCTGTATTCCCGGTCTTCATGACCGGGCTCCATTGAGGCAATGAACTCTTCAAAGTGCCAAGGGAATCGATGGACGTATTCCCGGTCTTCATGACCGGGCTCCATTGAGGCTGCTTGGGACTGATAACCTTCTTACGCCCCGACTTGTATTCCCGGTCTTCATGACCGGGCTCCATTGAGGCTACTTGTCCTTCATAGCTACTCCTTTCTCATAAAAAGGTATTCCCGGTCTTCATGACCGGGCTCCATTGAGGCTCCTCCATGGCTCGTCGAGCCCCGCAGTTGATGAGGTATTCCCGGTCTTCATGACCGGGCTCCATTGAGGCCTGCGAAGGCGATTTCGCTGGGGATCAAGCTGCCCCGTATTCCCGGTCTTCATGACCGGGCTCCATTGAGGCGGTCCCTGGTTCGTAATCGTCCATCTTCTGGAGATGGTATTCCCGGTCTTCATGACCGGGCTCCATTGAGGCCCGGAGGTGCGGCAGGTGTCCGCCGTGTTCACTGGGGTATTCCCGGTCTTCATGACCGGGCTCCATTGAGGCTTGATGAACCGCTTGCCGTCGTCCGACTTGACACCAAGTATTCCCGGTCTTCATGACCGGGCTCCATTGAGGCGGGTCAGAGGGCTGTGGTGTAGATGGCGGTGTGGTGGTATTCCCGGTCTTCATGACCGGGCTCCATTGAGGCTCCCTTGGATGTCTCCGACTCTACAGGGTTTCGCTGGTATTCCCGGTCTTCATGACCGGGCTCCATTGAGGCTCGGGGGTTGCGGGCCCCACGATGGGCGTGTAGTGTCGTATTCCCGGTCTTCATGACCGGGCTCCATTGAGGCGACACCGGGCCGCGCCTGACGCGCAACTGGTGATCTTGTATTCCCGGTCTTCATGACCGGGCTCCATTGAGGCGGGGCTGTTCTCCCAGGCGTCGCGGGCCTCGTCGAGGGTATTCCCGGTCTTCATGACCGGGCTCCATTGAGGCCGGACGAGCAGGGCCCGCTTCTGCTCGGGGCTGAGCGTATTCCCGGTCTTCATGACCGGGCTCCATTGAGGCAGCCAGCTGGAGAAGCTGGCCCCGCCCCGGCTGGTCGTATTCCCGGTCTTCATGACCGGGCTCCATTGAGGCGTTCTTGGTGGTCTTCTGACGCTGACAGCTCACATGTATTCCCGGTCTTCATGACCGGGCTCCATTGAGGCCTGATGAGGCGCAGCAGCTCGCGGGCGCCCTCGTCGTGTATTCCCGGTCTTCATGACCGGGCTCCATTGAGGCCGCGCGTCCAGTAGCGTATCGCGCATATAGCGCGCCCGTATTCCCGGTCTTCATGACCGGGCTCCATTGAGGCCGGCCGTACTGGCGGACGGCCTGCTGTGACGCGGCCGTATTCCCGGTCTTCATGACCGGGCTCCATTGAGGCGAAGCCTTCGGACATCGGCCATGTCATTCGTCGAGGTATTCCCGGTCTTCATGACCGGGCTCCATTGAGGCGACGGTGCCGTCGAGCCGGTGGGCGGCGTCGGCGATGTATTCCCGGTCTTCATGACCGGGCTCCATTGAGGCCTGGACGACTTCACCGAGAGGGCTGCGCGATGACTCGCGTATTCCCGGTCTTCATGACCGGGCTCCATTGAGGCTTGGTGTTCAACTGGTTCTTCAACGTCATGAACCAAGTATTCCCGGTCTTCATGACCGGGCTCCATTGAGGCTTGGTGTTCAACTGGTTCTTCAACGTCATGAACCAAGTATTCCCGGTCTTCATGACCGGGCTCCATTGAGGCGCGGTCAGGCGCAGGTCGGGCGGCACCCACAGCGTGGTATTCCCGGTCTTCATGACCGGGCTCCATTGAGGCCGCTGTGGATGCAACCCCCCCCCCCGAAAGATTCTCTGGTATTCCCGGTCTTCATGACCGGGCTCCATTGAGGCTCTAGCATCAGGTTGAGCCGCTTGCGGAGCTCTCCCGGTATTCCCGGTCTTCATGACCGGGCTCCATTGAGGCACGTCGTTCCTCTCCTCGGTGTGCAGCTCTTGGCAAAGTATTCCCGGTCTTCATGACCGGGCTCCATTGAGGCGCCTTCACCGCATCCGACCCCAGATCACAGTCTGCGTATTCCCGGTCTTCATGACCGGGCTCCATTGAGGCATCCAGCAGGCGTGACACGCGGTAGCCCCAGTCACGTATTCCCGGTCTTCATGACCGGGCTCCATTGAGGCATCCGGGGCCGGCACCGTGCCGGCCCTCCCGTGGGGGCGTATTCCCGGTCTTCATGACCGGGCTCCATTGAGGCCGAACTACACCGGCGAGCTGTTCGCCGCCTCCCCCGAGTATTCCCGGTCTTCATGACCGGGCTCCATTGAGGCCCCTCCTGGGGGGGGGATGGCGACGATGAGCCGGCCGGTATTCCCGGTCTTCATGACCGGGCTCCATTGAGGCTGGCTCGTCGCCTTGGGGGACGGTGGCGACTTTGTAGGTATTCCCGGTCTTCATGACCGGGCTCCATTGAGGCTTCGATGAGGATGGACGGGCAGCGCTCGTCCTGCGCGTATTCCCGGTCTTCATGACCGGGCTCCATTGAGGCCTCCTGATACTCGCTCAGGACGAAGACGCGACCCAGGGTATTCCCGGTCTTCATGACCGGGCTCCATTGAGGCCTCCTGATACTCGCTCAGGACGAAGACGCGACCCAGGGTATTCCCGGTCTTCATGACCGGGCTCCATTGAGGCACCTCGATCACCGTGTACGGGCGGTTCGAGGCATAGCTGGTATTCCCGGTCTTCATGACCGGGCTCCATTGAGGCTCCTCTGGGGGTGCGCTGGGGGTGCAAGGGTGCGCCGGTATTCCCGGTCTTCATGACCGGGCTCCATTGAGGCAGGAACTCGTTCGCGATAAGCTCGCTCTTCACGAGGTGGTATTCCCGGTCTTCATGACCGGGCTCCATTGAGGCATCTCCCATACGCCCTCGTCGCCGTCCGGGCCGTCGAGTATTCCCGGTCTTCATGACCGGGCTCCATTGAGGCAAGAACGACGTGCGGGCACTGACGGCACTGACGAGAGGTATTCCCGGTCTTCATGACCGGGCTCCATTGAGGCCTCAACGCGCTGCGCGGCCGCGACCAACACTCACGCGTATTCCCGGTCTTCATGACCGGGCTCCATTGAGGCCTGAGAATTTAGGCTGCTGCGTGATAGATCTGCTGGGTATTCCCGGTCTTCATGACCGGGCTCCATTGAGGCGTCGGGATCTTACAAATGTCGTCCGGCCGCCTCGTGGTATTCCCGGTCTTCATGACCGGGCTCCATTGAGGCACGCATTTGCAGGCCGAGGACAAGGATGATCCAGCCTGTATTCCCGGTCTTCATGACCGGGCTCCATTGAGGCATGCCGTCGTTGATGCCCCACACCGAGGCGGCGGTGAGTATTCCCGGTCTTCATGACCGGGCTCCATTGAGGCCCCGCACCCTTGCCGTAGTACATTGCGGCACGGGCGGGTATTCCCGGTCTTCATGACCGGGCTCCATTGAGGCATTGTCGTGCGGGGTGCGCTGCTCATGAGGTGGTCTGTATTCCCGGTCTTCATGACCGGGCTCCATTGAGGCCCGAAGAAAATCTTCCGGGGGGCTAGCGGGCCCAGGTATTCCCGGTCTTCATGACCGGGCTCCATTGAGGCGCCCCGTAGGCGATCGCGTAATTCTTCTGCCACGTGTATTCCCGGTCTTCATGACCGGGCTCCATTGAGGCAGAGCCATCATGAAATCCAGCCCGTAATGCCGCACCGTATTCCCGGTCTTCATGACCGGGCTCCATTGAGGCGCCACGAACACGTCCGAGTCCGCGACGACGCCGAGGTATTCCCGGTCTTCATGACCGGGCTCCATTGAGGCGGTCTGGTATCCGTTCCTCCCGGTCTCTCGCATGGCTGTATTCCCGGTCTTCATGACCGGGCTCCATTGAGGCCTGCTACAGGGGGAGTTCCTCCTCACCCTTCTCCGGGTATTCCCGGTCTTCATGACCGGGCTCCATTGAGGCAAGCCGTCCCGGGCCCCTTCCTGCGCGCGTAGAATGTATTCCCGGTCTTCATGACCGGGCTCCATTGAGGCTCGCGAACAGGCCGGACGTCTGCCCGACCTTTTTCAGTATTCCCGGTCTTCATGACCGGGCTCCATTGAGGCATCCTCCAGCTCACGCAGCCCGGCCAGCATGTCCAGGTATTCCCGGTCTTCATGACCGGGCTCCATTGAGGCGCTGGGGGGTGTTAGTTGCGGCGCTGTCGGCGGTCGGGTAGTATTCCCGGTCTTCATGACCGGGCTCCATTGAGGCCTCTCGGTGTGTCTCACACTCTACGGGGGTTTGCTGGTATTCCCGGTCTTCATGACCGGGCTCCATTGAGGCGATGCGGGCTGGGCCGCCGGGGCGGATGATGTCGGCGGTATTCCCGGTCTTCATGACCGGGCTCCATTGAGGCGTGTGAACCAGCGCATTTGCTCATCGGGCATGACCAGGTATTCCCGGTCTTCATGACCGGGCTCCATTGAGGCCTGGTGAAGGTCGGCGGTCGTCCGGGCATCCCCGGTATTCCCGGTCTTCATGACCGGGCTCCATTGAGGCGTCGTTGATCGTTTTTCTCCTTGTTCCTGGTGGGTGGTATTCCCGGTCTTCATGACCGGGCTCCATTGAGGCGTCCTGAGTCGAGCGATCCCACGATACGACTTGACCGTATTCCCGGTCTTCATGACCGGGCTCCATTGAGGCGAATAAGAGGTGTACCTCGTGGTGTTGATGCGGGATGTATTCCCGGTCTTCATGACCGGGCTCCATTGAGGCGATGATGTCGTGGGCGGTCATCCAGATCGGATTCGGGTATTCCCGGTCTTCATGACCGGGCTCCATTGAGGCGATGATGTCGTGGGCGGTCATCCAGATCGGATTCGGGTATTCCCGGTCTTCATGACCGGGCTCCATTGAGGCGATGTTGCGGGTGCCGATGTTGATGGATACCCATTCGTATTCCCGGTCTTCATGACCGGGCTCCATTGAGGCGTGACATGGGCCGGCTCCGGAATCGGGGCTACTGACCACGTATTCCCGGTCTTCATGACCGGGCTCCATTGAGGCTGAAGGACTCCGTCGCCTCGATCAAGGGCATCGCGTATTCCCGGTCTTCATGACCGGGCTCCATTGAGGCTCCGAGGAGCCGGTCCTCGCGAGAGGCTCGGTGAAGGTATTCCCGGAGGATTATTCAAAAGTATTTTTTGGTTTCTTGTGGCTATGGATGGCATGAAACGAAACCGTATTTTTCGTGGATTTCCTGTGCCGTTTCGGATATGATTGAGGCATGCAGGTTGAGGTCACCCTGGAAGAAACCGCCGTCCTGATCAGGTGGAAGAAGCGTTCCGACAATCATGTGCTGGTGCGGATGAAAGCAGAAGCGATCCTGTACGCCTCCGAAGGAGTCAGTATCAGCATCATCGCGAAAATGGTCGAGCGGGCCGAGAGGACCGCACAGGAATGGCCGGCCGAGTGGCAGGCCACCAGGATGTGCTCGGTCCTGACCGGGCACGCCGGGAACCAGAACGCGGCGAAACCCACCCGCACCCAGAAGGAAGAACTCAAGGCCATCTTGGCCCAGCCACCCTCCCAGGCGGGTGTCCACGCCGAGTTCTGGGATGTCCCGGCGATACGTGAGGTCGTGAAGATCATGTTCGACGCCGAACACCAGTCGGACTCCTCGTACCAGCTGCTCCTGCGCTTCTGCGGGCTGAGCTTCAAACTGCCCGACCCGTTCGACAAGCACCGCAACGAGAAAGCCATCACCAGACGCATGACCGAAGTGAAAACCCAAGTCAAGGCCCTGTTGGACGCCGGCTGGGAGGTCTACACGGCAGACGAGGTCCGCTTGGAACACGAGGCCGAGACCCGCCGCATGCAGCCCCCGAAAGAGGGCAGCGCACCAAGCTGTCCGTGGACCGGCAGAGGACGTCCCAGTCGTTCTTCGGCGCACTCTCCCTGACCAGCAAGAGGGTCACGCTGTACCCGATCGAGGGGAACCAGAACACCGAGCAGACGATCCTCGCGCTGGACCGGCTCCAACGAGAAACCGAGACAGAGAAGATCGCGGTCG
>ERZ773004.417-NODE-417-length-27178-cov-6.503410_pt1 | contig 27178 bp, 17 predicted proteins | sample MGYA00580667_ERZ773004 | MGnify/ENA primary metagenome ERZ773004 (study PRJEB29015, sample SAMEA2737963) | human oral metagenome | biome: human oral; feature: human-associated habitat; material: dental | place: China | collected 2123 ... | reverse complement strand
GTTTTTGCTAGTTCATAATCATACTGCGATGCTGTCCCCAGCTCATATTTTTTAGCCTGAATAGCATAATCTTTTTTAGTATCTTCTAAGGTAAGCGCTTCCTGTTCAATTTCCTTCTGTTTATTCTTATAATTTTTATATAAATCAATCAAATCACGTATTTCAGAATTTTTAGTAGTTTCATCGTTAATTTTCTGTATATTTCGTGAAATTTGATTAGTTTTTTTATTATAATTTACATCACTATATCCAAAATAATCGTTTAAAGTTTTAGAAATACCAATTTTATTTTCTGTAAGCTCACTACTTCTAAAATTATATTCATTTCTGTAATAAAGCATTCCATACTTTACATTATTTTGCATAGTTAGTCCATTTGCTGCTCCGTGTAATGTATAATTATTATCTGAAGTTACACTGACTTCATTCCATTCCCCATTTTTCAAAGATTTCTCTTTTATATCAAACTTTCTCATATTTTTTTCATTAATTTTTGTCGTATAAGAATTTTTTTCATACTCAGAAATCAAGTCATCCACATTAACTGCAAACCCTACTACACTAAACGTGAATAATGCTGATAAAACCTGTATTTTTCTATTTTTAAAATTCAAAAATATCTTAACCATGTAATCTCCTTCCCTCTAGAATGAACAGCTTATTTTTATCAAGATTTATTATAACACCTATTTCATAGAATATCATTTTTTTTTGACAAATTTATGTCATTTTTTTAAATTTTTTATTTAATTAACCTTAAAATGAATCGATTATTTTTTTATATTTTTAAGTACTAAATTTGTTTAACAATGTAATTTATCAAATTGTATAGTCTTTGAGTATTTAAATTAGTGATTTTAAGATAAAATTATTAAACAAACTTAATTTTTAAAATATTGAAATATAATAAATAAAATGATATACTTTTATAAAATAAGTAAAATTTATAATTAGTTTTTAATAAAAAATAGCAACATAAATTAAATAATATAAATTGGAGGATGATTTAATGGAAAAATCAGCATTTTATCATAGGACTGAATCCGAATACGCCTATCTTTATACAGAAGATGAAATTCACATTAGACTAAGAACTAAAAAGAACGATGTTGCTCAAGTAATACTTCACTATGGAGATACAGCCCTGTTTGACTTTACGCAGGACTATCAGTACCATATTCCAATGTCAATAATTACAAGCAATCTTTACCATGATTACTGGCAAGCCAGTGTAAAAGTTGATTATCGTCGGATTTCATATTTATTTGAAATATTGGGAACAGATGGGGAAAAAGTGTTTTTTGGTGATATGGGAGTTGTTGAAAATCAGCCATATCAGTACCAAGCTGGGGCAAATAGTTTTAAAATACCATATTTACATGATTCTGATAGGGTAAAAGTGCCTAAATGGGTTCGAGAAACTGTATGGTATCAAATTTTTCCAGAGCGTTTTGCTAATGGAAATCCTGAAATTTCTCCCATAAACAGCTTGGCTTGGGATACAGATATTTCTCCTAAGCATGATGATTTTTTTGGTGGCGATTTATATGGGATACTCCAAAAACTTGACTATTTACAAGATTTGGGTATTACAGGTCTTTATTTCTGCCCTGTATTTGAAGCTCCAAGCAATCACAAATACGATACCGTCAATTATTTTGAAATTGATAAGCATTTTGGAGATAAACAAACTTTTAGGAGATTAATTGAAGAAGCTCATAAACGAAATATGAAAATTATGCTGGATGCTGTTTTTAACCATATTGGAAATCATTCAGCACAATGGCACGATGTTATAAAAAATGGAGAAAATTCCATTTACCGTGACTGGTTTTACATTCACAGTTTCCCAGTTTATACCAACACAGAAAAAATTCCAGATATTCATCATCACTTAAATTATGACACCTTTAAATTTAGTCCAAAACTTCCTAAACTAAATACTTCAAATCCTGAAGTCAGACAATACCTGCTCGATATTGCAACTTACTGGATAAAAGAATTTAATATTGATGCATGGCGACTAGATGTGGCAAATGAGGTTGAACATCAATTCTGGAAAGATTTTCATAACACAGTAACAGCTATTAAGCCAGATATTTACATACTCGGAGAAATCTGGCACAATTCACATACGTGGCTAAATGGCGATGAATTTCACGCTGTAACAAATTATCCTCTTGCTGCTAGTATAAAAAATTATTTTCTAACAAAGACACTTTCAGCAGAAGAATTTAAGAATCAAATTAACAGCCAACTTATGTATTATCGTCAACAAACTAATGAAGTTATGCTAAATATGCTCGACTCACACGATACCGATCGTATCCTCACCACAGCCAGAGAAAACCATAATGCTGTAAAATCTGCACTAGCCTTTACGTTCCTGCATTTAGGATCTCCATGTATTTATTATGGCACTGAAGTTGGTATGAAAGGTGGTTCAGATCCTGATTGCCGTCGAGTTATGCCTTGGGATGAAAATAAGCAAGATACAGAAATGAAACATTTTATTAAAAAGTTGATTGCTTTGAGAAAAGACTACATAAACTGGATTATTTATGGAAAACGAAACATTGAAATCCTTGAAAATAATATTTTACAAGTTACAATTAATTATAATAATTCTGAACTTACTATAAGCTATAATAACACAAATAATATTATTAAATTAGCAAAGACAAGGAAAACTCTTTTAACTAATTCTAAACTTATTCCCGAAGATAACGCTGTTCTCCTTGAACCTGATACTTTTCTAGTACAGCTGCTTTAAACCAAACTTAAGTTTTAGATTTATCAATTTTAATCAAATTTTAGAAAATTCCTCTTGCACGAGAGGATTTTATTTTATAATCTATCATATTTATTAAATTTAAAGCTAATTTACAAAACAAATTTAGACTGTTGCGAACCGTTGCGAATTGTTAATTTATATTTTTTAGTCGTTAAAATTCAACATAAATTCTATTTAAAATATAGATTTACAATTTCACACATTTATTATATAATAATATATAAAATAAATAATTAAGCTAAGAAAAGGAGTATTTTATTATGGCAAGTTATAAAAATTTTGACTTCAAAAAATTATATTTTCTTGTATATATTGCTTTAATTCTGCTAGTGGTGTTTATAGCTTTTAAGCTAGGAATATTCTTATTTCCATTTACAATAGCATTATTTCTGTCAATATTAACACGTCCGTTTACAAGATTTTTAGAAAAAAAATTGAAATTATCAAAAAAACTTTCAACAATAATTTCAATTGTAACATTTTTAATTATATTTTTTGGAGCAATTGGATGGGGATCATTAAAGTTAATAAGTGAAATCTACAAATTATCACAAAATCTTAACAATTACAGCGAGATAGCACAAAAACTATGGTCTGACAATATGACAAAAATCGATACTTACTTAGGAAATTTCCCTTCAGGTTTTACAAGACAGGTAAATGATACTATAAACAGCTTTATTTCATCAGGTTCTGCACGGCTTGGAATATTTATAAAGGGATTGATAAATTTTATCACTTCTATTCCAACGCTGATTTTATACATTTGTATAACAATTTTAGCGACTTTTTTCATAAGTCTTGACAGAGATGAAATTGTAGCTTTTTTGGAACAGCAGTTGCCAAAATCTTGGCTGGATAAGGTTTTTAATATTAAAACAGACATGTTTACAGTTCTTGGCTCTTATATAAAAGCTCAGATTATCTTAATGACAATTTGTTTTTTTGAACTTTTGATATGGCTCAACTTATTATCATTCCTAAAATTAAACGTTCCTTATCCTTTACTAATGTCAATTTTAATTTGTATAATCGACGCTTTACCAATTTTAGGAGCAGGAACAATTTTAATCCCATGGGCTATAATTTCTTTTGCTTTAGGTGATATTAAATTAGGAATTATGTTAATAATAATCTACCTATTTGTTTTATCAGTGAGACAAATGCTAGAGCCAAAATTAGTAAGTCAAAACTTGGGAGTTCATCCATTAATCACACTGATTTCAATGTATTCAGGTTTTAAAATTTTTGGAGTAATTGGATTTCTAATAGGACCTGTTGTAATGATTATTTTAAAAAATGTATTTTCAAGAGAATTGGAAGTTGGATTTTTTAGAGATATTTTTGGTGATTCATCGGACAACAGCAAACTTGATACTGATACTAAATCTCATTAAAAAAATAGAAGTGAAATTCTATAATAATTAATTTGATAGCCTTTTTAAAAAATCAAATTTAGTTCTTAAGTATTCATATAAGGAACTTTTATTTAGATTATGAAAAACTTCTTATTGTTAATAAATATTTTTTCATAATCTTATGTTTTTTCTTTTTATAAAGCAAGGGAAATCAATCGCCATTTCCCTTCATTTTGCAATCGCAATAATAGTTATTTTAACATATTTAAATAATGGCATATTAAAGAGAATGGCGAAAGAAACACATAAATTTGTCTAATCGTTTTCATTCAAAAAAAGAAGGACACAGTTTTTACACTTGTCCTTTTTTTACAAATCTAAATTCCACTCTTCGGTTTCCTTCTCTTCCCTCTTCCGTGTCATTGGTTTTAATTGGATTGCTTTCTCCACGCCCTATCAGATCCACTACCCTGTCTTTTGAAAGCCCAAGTTCTATTAGTTTTAAACTGACTTTTTCTGCTCTTCTCAGTGATAACCGCTTATTATATGAAGATACGCCACTTTTATCAGTATACCCGATAATTGACACAAGAAAATCATTCTTTTCAATGTAATCCTTTATGTCACGCAATACAGGATAGGCTTCCTTCTTTAAATCTGTACTGTTCTTTTGAAAATTTAAATCATTTGATCTCAATGTTATAATCTCTGATTTTGATATTTGTACTTTTTGTGGATTGTTTATAGGTTTTTCCTGAATTTCAGAAACAGTCGCCGTTGTCTGCTCTGCTTCAGACTGTGTTGATGTCGCCGTTACAGGTTGATTATTTTGAACAGCTTGCGTTTTCTGCTGTGGCAGGTTAACAGCATTTTTTCCAGAAGTTTGATACGTCCCTGAAGACCTGTTATTAACTATTCTTGTCCCTGTTCCGTCCTGTGTCAGGGCAACGGTAATTAAATCAGGATTGTCTGCCGTTGCCACTGGTTTTTGCGGATTCGGTGTATCAAGCGTAGGAACTTCATTTGCCGTATCCTGCTGTATATCCGCCACATTTGCACGAATTATATCCTTTCTCATATCGGAAGTTGTCATTTTTTCAGATACCGCAGGTACCGCCATTGCTACCATTGAAGAAACTGCAACTAATGTTGGCTTTTTCATGATTTTATTCTTCCTCCCTTTTAGCCAGCTATTTTATTTTTGGCTTTTTTCTAAATCATATTTTTTAATTAATTCATCATATTTCCCATTTTCTCTCATTTTTTTCAGTTCAGCATTTATTTGTTTTATTAATTCAGGGTTTTTACCTTTGTTTACAGCCATTGCCATTCCAATTTTAGCTGGTTTTTCATCAAAAATTTCCATTTCAGGATTTTTTTTCATATATTCTTCAGCTACTGCCTTTTCAAGAATAATTGCGTCAATTTTTCCTGCCTTTAAATCTAAAATTGTATTTACAGTGCTTTCATTTGGCACAACAGTTGCTCCATTAATAGTTTTTGCTTCCATTTCTTGAATTGTTCCTAACTGCACTCCAATTTTCTTGCCACTTAAAGTAGCTGGTGTAACTGCAGTATTGCCTTTTTTTCTCAAGTAAGTTTCTTTAGAAACGAAATAATCATCTGTAAAATCAACTGATTTTTTTCTTTCTTCAGTAGAACTCATACCAGATACAATAATATCAATTTTTCCTGCTTTTAATGCTGGTATCAGACCATCAAAGGACTGGTCTATAATTTCAACTTCATATCCAAGATTTTTCCCAATTTCATTTATCATATCCACATCAAATCCTGTTACTTGACCATTTTCAACATATTCAAACGGAGCAAAAACTGCATTTAATCCCACTCTTAATTTTTTCTGCCCGCTATCTTTTTTTCCACACGACACAAGTCCAAAAATTACCAATGTCAATACTAAAAATACTTTTTTCATAATTTTCCTCGCTTTCTATTTTTATATTTATTTTTATCTAAATTTACTAATTTATCTTAAATACCTATCATCCACTATCTAGTTAAAATAATTTTTTTAATGATTTAGCACTTTGTCTAAAAATTCCCTTGCTCTTTCTGTTTTTGGATTATCAAATAAATCCTGCGGTTTTGCATCTTCCAGAACATATCCCTCATCCATAAAAAATACTCTATTTGCAACATTTCTAGCGAACCCCATTTCATGTGTCACTACAATCATTGTCATTCCAGCATTTGCAAGTTCTCTCATTACCTCCAGAACTTCACCTATCATTTCAGGATCAAGTGCCGATGTTGGTTCATCAAACAGAATTACTTTAGGATTCATTGCTAATGCCCTTGCAATTGCAACCCTTTGTTTCTGTCCACCAGACAGCTTGTTTGGATAAACATCCTTCTTATCAGCAAGTCCCACTTTTTCCAGTAATTCTATTGCCAGTTTTTCTGCCTCAGCTTTTGGCATTTTTTTTAATCTAATTGGTCCCAAAGTAATGTTTTCCAGTACAGTTTTATGTGGATACAAATTAAAGTGCTGGAATACCATTCCGACTTCCTCACGAATTTTGTTTATATCCACCTTACGTTCCAAAATATTTTTATTATTTATTTTAATCTCTCCTGATGTAGGTTCTTCAAGCCTATTTATACAACGTAAGAATGTTGATTTTCCACTTCCAGAAGGTCCTATAATCGAAATTACTTCCCCTTCTTTTATTTCTGTACTAATTCCTTTTAAAACTTCCAATTCTCCATATTTTTTCTTCAAATCTTTTATCTTAATCATTTTCCTTTAATCTCATCTCCAATCGTTTCCCAATAAATGAGAATAATTTTACGCTGATATAATAAACCAAACCAGTAAACAATATTGGTTTTACACTATAATATACAGCTTGTAAGCTTTTACTGTTCATTGTAATGTCAACAACACTAATATATCCCACAACGGCTGTTTCCTTAAATAAATTTATAAATTCATTTAAAAGTGCTGGCAAAATATTTTTTATAGCCTGTGGCATTATAATTTCATTCATTGCCATTCTATAAGGCATCCCAGTTCCTCTTGCAGCTTCCATTTGTCCCTTGTCTATACTCTCAATTCCAGAACGGATTGTCTCTTCTACATAAGCTGCACTATTAAGTCCCAAAGCAATTAATGCAATCCAGTAATTATTAAGTATTACAACTACAAAAGATAATGTCAAAAGCTGTAAAACCATGGGAGTTCCTCGCATTATATCAACATATTCATCAATAATAACATCTTTTATCATATCTAAAATTTCTATATTGGTTTTCTGAAATTTTAAGAATGCTAAAAGCATTCCTAAAAGAATACCAATAGCAGCTCCTCCAACTGTAAGTCCCAACGTAGTTACAAAATAGCTGCTTGCATAAATTCCCCATTCTTTCGGCTTCATGTCATACGGAAACACAAGAAGCACAGCAACAGTTACAACTGCTATAAAAAATGAGGTTTTTACTATTTTTCGTGTTTTTTCCAATTCTTCCATTATATTTAATGAACTTTAATTTTGTTCATATCCTCCTTATATTCTAGTTATTATAGTATTATTATACCTAATATTTATAGGTTTTTCAATAAAAAAATTTTATTTTATTATCTAACTCATTCCTTTTCTTCTATTTAGCCCTCTTCAAAGACTATTAAATATTTTTTCAAAATATTTTTAAATAATTAAGTGATATAGTTACTTGATTTTGGAAATAATATTTACAAATCTAACAAAAATTCCAAAACAGAACATAATCTAAAAAGGAGTTATAACTATGAAATTATTTAAATTTTTATTTTTTTCAGTTATTGTATTAATTGCAGGCTTAGGTTATTATATTTACACTCAAAATCAACTAAAAATACCAGATTCTATGGTAAAAAGTGCTGTTGCTTCCAAATTTCCGATAGAAAAATCCTACCCTCTTGGAAAAATCAAGCTATTTAATCCAAAAGTACATTTTGAAAATGACAAGCTAATTATTGAAGCAGAATACCTAAATGACGCACTAAACGATCAGATTAGCGGAACAATGACCTTTGCAACTGATATTCATTATGATCCAATGAAATCAAACCTTTATCTTGATGATTTTCAAATTGTAAGACTGACAAAAGAAAACAAAGAAATTGATCTTGATAAAAAACCTATTATCAGAACAGGGTTAAATTATGCCTTTAGTCAGCTTGAAAAAAAAGAAATTTTGAATTTATCAGGCGTTGAAAAATTTCAAATGATAAAGGATATAAAAATTGAAAATAATAAATTGACTGTTGTTAAATAAAAAATAATTTTAATTATTATTCAGTTAAAATTTTATGTTTGAAAAAACGTTCCTGAAATTCAACCAGTACTTCCATTTGGGAAACTGTATAATTTTTCCCATCTGGAATTACTATAAGTTTATTCTCTTCATCATCATACCTATACACAATAGCTCTACATATTCCACAAAATTCATCAACAGGTTCAAAAACTCCCAAAATATACACATCTATTTCTTCTCCATCTTCACTAATAGTATTTGGAATATATCCATAATTTACTGGATATATAAAATTATATTTAGGATGTCTTTCTCCCATTTTTCTATCCATCTTTACATGTATTTTTTGTCCTAAAAATTTTTTATAATTATCTAAACTCATAAAAATCCTTTTTAAATATCAATTTTAATTTATATTTCTTTAAAATTTTTCTGTTTTTATTTAAAAACTTCCTTTTAACATTCCTAAAAAATATATCACTGCAATAGAAACAATTATTATTATTCCCAGATTTGTCTTCCTAAAAGTTAAATATGCTACGATTACCATTCCAATCAGAACTCTTATTATGTCAAAATTTGTACTTCCAGTAGAAGTAAAAATATCTGGAAATACTAATACTGTCAGTACTGTATAAGGAAGTGCTTCAAAGAACTTATTAACTTTTAGGTTGTTTTCTGGAATTTTTACAAATATTGGCAATGTCCTCAGTATTACCGTCATGATTATGAGTGTCATCAAAATCATTGTTAAAATTCCTAAATTTTCGTTATAATTCAACCTTATCACTTCCTTTCTTTTTATCAATTTCATCGTTTTCCTGCTTTTCAGAATTTTCATTATAATAAAGCTGTGCGTATATAAAACTTGCCAAAAACATTGTCAAAATCATAACCCATCCTGAACTTACCTTATTTAAAATAGGCAAAAATGAAAATGCCATTTTTATAATAAGTGCCAGCAAAACAATTCTTATATATTTAAAATTTTGACTCAAAGCCATTATTAACATACTGAAAAATATTGAATAAAGCACAAAATTCATACTTGTCATAAGTGATTCTGGCAATTTTTCACCAAATATTGCTCCAAAAATTGTACCAAAACAGTAGCAAAAATATGGAATTGTATTTACTCCCATCATATACCACGCATTTGTTGCCTTTTTCAATGTCAGATATGTTACAGTTTCATCAGTAAGCCCCACACCTACCAGAAACTTCTGAAAAATAGGAGTTTTTTCACCAAGCTGTCTAAAAATAACAATATTTAACAATAAATATCTTAAATTGATAAGAACAATAGATAAAATCACTTCAACTGGAGGCGATTTCATCACATAAAGTACCTTTAACAGTAATGAATGAGCCCCTCCTGCATACATTCCAAACGATGTAAGCCCAATCATTGGCAAAATTTGAGAAAAACTTTTAGCTGAAATCAGTCCGATTGCAACTCCAAAGGGAATGTAGGCAATTCCGATTCCAGTACCGTCTTTTAATCCCTTTAAATAGTTTTCCAGTTTTCTTATTTGTGCCATTTTTTGTTCTGATTCCTTCCTTATATAGTATTATTCTAACAATTTCAAAACAATTAGTCAAATATATAATATATATTTCTATCATATATAAAATATATTATTACTTTAATAATCCCCAATTTTTAGCCACACTTCCATTAGCTTTCAAGGGAACTTTCTTAAATTTAACAGTATTTTCCATAATATTTTCAATTTTTTTCATATATTCCTTAGCAAATTCGTCACGAACTTCAAAAATCAGTTCATCGTGAACTTGGAGAAGCATTTTGATATTTTCATCATTTTCAAATTCCTCATGAAGTTCAATCATAACTTTTTTTATAATATTTGCCGCTGTTCCCTGAACGACAGTATTTACCGCCATTCTAACAGCCTGTGCCTGTATGTTCTTATTTGTAGCATTAATTCCGCTAATGTATCTTCTCGTACCGTAAAAAGTTTCTACAAAACCGTGAAGTTTAGCCGTTTCTGTCACAATATCCAAAAATTTTCTGACTCTAGGATATTCCTCAAAATATGTCATAATATATTGTGAAGCCTCCTGAACTGTAATTCCCAGTTCCTTTGACAATCCAAATGGCGTTTTTCCATACAGAATACTAAAATTAATTACTTTTGCAATACTTCTCTCATGCCGTGAAATTTCATCTTCTTCTGTTTTGAAAAATATCTTTCTTGCCGTCAAGTTATGCAAATCCTGATTATCCTGATACGCCTGTACTAAATGCCTGTCTTTTGACAATTCAGCCAAAACTCTCAATTCAATTTGTGAATAGTCAAATGAAATCAAGCTATGCCCTTCCTTTGCGACAAAACCAGTACGAATCCTTATTCCATCATCTGTTCTCACAGGAATATTCTGTAAATTTGGATTTGCTGACGAAAGCCGTCCAGTAGATGTCCCATTTTGGTTAAAAGTCGTATGAATTCTCTCCTCTTTATCCGCCAGTTTTGGAATTGGCTCAATGTATGTTGACAATAATTTCTTATAAGCCCTGTATTCCAGCAACTTTTTACCAATCAACCGTTTGTCTTCTGTCAATTCTCCATTGTTTGCAATCATTTCCAGAACTTCCACATTTGTTGAATATCCAGTTTTTGTCTTTTTACCTGATGGAATCTGTAATTTTTCAAACAAAACTTCTCCTAATTGTTGTGGTGAATCAATATTAAATTCCCTATCAGCAAGTTTATAAATATCGCTTTGGAGCATATTTATCTTTTCTTCCAGCTCATTCTGGAATTCACTGAAATATTTTTTATCAATTTTTATTCCAGTTTCTTCCATTTGTGCCAATACTGGTATTAATCGACTTTCCAGCTTGTCAAATATATTTAAGAACTGTTCATTTTGTAATCTATTTCTAAAAATTGTTTCCAATTTATAAATAAAAAATGTCCTCTTTGATAAAAACTCACAAATCACATCATCAGAAACATCGCTAAAATCCTTCTTTCTTCGTTCCTTTTTAAATTGCTCCTCAAAAGTTGCAATCTCAACACCAAACTCATCCAGAATTATTTCCTCAATTTCCTGCAAACTTTCCGTCCCAAGTACATATCTTGCAAGCAAAATATCAAAATATTCAGTACATTTTATTCCAAACCTGTCATTATTTATCCCATAAGTTTTACCGCCAACAGAATATCCAAAATACTCACTTTCCCCACTTTTCATATACTCTTTCACATTATAGGCTATAATTTCTTTCCCACTCAATAATTTATAAATATTCTCAATATTTTTTTTATTATCTTTTTGCTCATTAGCATTATCACTTAAACTAAACAAATTAATCTGTACTCCAGACTCTGCATTTTTTTGATTTCCATTTTGCAAAATATCCTGAAGTTCACTGTCCAAAAGAACAATATTCGTTTTTTCATCACAAATGGAAAGTCCAAGCATATTTTCAAAAATAGCCACTTTTTTATCCATTTTCTCAATCACAGAATAAGCATCATTCCAGCTCACAACTTTTCCATAATTTTTCTCAAAATACACTTTTTCATCTTTAATTTTCTTACCTTTTTCAGTTTTCTGATTTTCTAACGCAATCTCTTCTGCCCTTTTCTTCTGAGCCTCATATTCTGTTGCCAATTTTTCTTTTAAAACTTGAATTTCATCAATTTTTTTGTCTATTTCTGAATTATGCTCATACTCTACATGCTCATAAAAATGTGAAATTCCATCAAAAATCGGATTTTCCTTATCATACTCCAATTCCTGCTTTTCAACTTTTTCTCTTTCAAGTCTCTCTTTTTCCAATTTTTCTTCATTAATTTTTTTATTTTTTTCTAAAATTTGCTTTTCTTCTTCAGTAAGTTCCTTTTGGTTTCCATTTTGCAAAAATCTTTCCTTTTCTTCTTCCACAGCTTTAGAAAATCTTTTAAAATCAAGCTCCTCATAAAGTTTTAAAAGACTGTCAAAATCCTTTTCCTCAAATTTCAATTTATTTTTATCATATTCAACATCAAGCTCCCTTTTGACAGTTGCAAGTTCTCGGCTTATAAAGGCATTTTCCTTATCAGTCAGTAATTTTTCCTTCTGTTTCCCTTTTATTTCATCAATATTTTCATAAATTCCTTCTAGATTTCCATAAGTCGTAATAAGTTTCACTCCATTTTTAGGCCCAATCCCAACAACTCCTGGAATTCCGTCCGACTTATCCCCCATAAGCCCAAACAAGTCAGGAATCTTATCAGGCGTAACTCCCAAATATTCAACTACATCTTCATCAGTCTTTATATGTTTAAATGCAGAATTTTTATCCCCTTTTCCAAGCAAGGCAATGTTAATTTTTCCATCTACAAGCTGTGCCAAATCCTTATCCCCAGTTATTACAAAAACCTCAATCTGCTCATCTTCATCATTAGAAAATTTAGTGGCAAAAGTGGCAATAACATCATCCGCTTCCTGCCCAGCCTTCTTATATTTCGGAATTCTATACCCATCCAATACCTTCATAATAGTATTAATCTGCATAACCAGTTCTTCAGGCATACTTTCCCTATGTGCCTTATACGTTTCCAGCTCTCCAGCTCTCTCCAACTCATCCCTTTTCACATCCAGACAAGCCACCAGGTAATCAGGTCTAAATTCCCTAATTACACTTTCCAGCGTATTAATAAACCCAAATGTCGCTCCAGTAGACATTCCGTTACTATTTCTCATTCCCATTAGTGCAAAATGGCTTCTATACATAATCGCACTCGTATCCAATATAACTGCTCTTTTCAACTTAATTATTCCTCTTTTCTTTAAATTTTAACAATATTCATATTTGTATATTTTACCATTTTTACATTTTTTCTCAAAGCATTTTTTCTTAATTTAATAGAACAGCCTAAATCTTAATAATTTTATTTTATGTATTCAAATTAGTAATTTTTAATCTATAAAAAGGCTGTACTTAGATTTTATCCTAAGCCAGCCCTTCTTAGTAAACAAATTATTCTATTATTTCTAAAATTGCCTTTGGTTCTTCAACTTTCTCCGGTGTTATCACATACGCATCCAAAATCATGTTTTTAGAGTCTTGCACATTTTTATCATCATTGTAATAAATTTCGGCGATTTTTTCATTTTTTGATACTTTTTCCCCAACTTTTCTAAAAATATTAATTCCAACTGCGTGATCAACCTCATCTTCTTTTTTAGCACGTCCAGCACCTATAATCATTGCAGCTTTTCCAATTTCTTCTGTCTTTATTTTTTTTACATATCCTTCATTTTCAGAAAAAATTTCCATCACAGAATTAGCTTTCGGAAGTAAGTTATAGTCATTTATAAGCTCTTTATTTCCGCCGCTTTCTCCAATAAATTCTGCTAATATTTGCAATGCGCTTCCATTTTTTATTACTTCATCAATTTTTTCTTTTGCTTGACTAAGTTCTGCCACCTCACCCTTTTCCTTCAAGGCAAGTCCTGCAATGGTATAAACAACTTCTTTTACGTCAGCTGCACAATTTCCTTTTAAGAACTCAATAGCCTCAATGATTTCATTTGCATTTCCAATTGCGTGTCCAAGCGGTTCATCCATATTACTAAGCACAACTTTAACTTTTCTTCCAGCACCTTTTCCGATTTCAATCATTCTTTCAGCCAATTTTTTAGCTTGCCCCAAATCTTTCATAAAGGCTCCATCCCCAACTTTTACATCAAGAATTATAACATCTGAATAAATTGCTAATTTCTTACTCATAATACTGCTGGCAATTAACGGAATACTTGGAACAGTTGCAGTCACATCACGTAAAGAATACAGCTTCTTGTCAAGAGGGACTATCTTGTCGCTGTATCCCATCAGCCCAACTCCAGTTTTATTAGCAATTTTTACAAGTTCCTCTTTTGTCGTTGAAAACTTGAATCCTTTAATTGACTCAAACTTGTCAATTGTTCCTCCAGTATGCCCAAGTCCTTTTCCAGATAACTTCACATTTCCCATCCCAAGTGCTGATAAAATAGGGGAAAGTATTACTGTAACCTTATCTCCAACACCTCCTGTACTATGCTTATCCACAAGAAATCTATCTATCTCATCAAATTTTATCACATCTCCAGAGTCTCTCATTACCATTGTAAATTTCAACAGTTCTTCCTGTGTCATATCATTAAAGTAAACTCCCATAAGAAATGCTGACATCTGATAATCAGGAATATTTCCAGCCAAGTATTCATTTAATAAAAACTCTATCTCTGTATCAGATAGTTTAAGGTTGTCACGTTTTTTCTCAATTATATCAACTGCTCTCATAAAATCATCTCCTAAATATTTCTTAAACTATGGCTTGGAAATCAAAATATTCCAAATCATAAATTACTAGTCCAATAAAAAATTATAAATATAAAAAATTAAAGAAAAGATAAAAAGGTTGTAAAAGAATGATATTTAATTTATCAATTCTCAAACAACCATTTTTATAAATTTTTGCACTTTGAAAAATATTTATAATTACAATGTAGATTTTACTTGAATTTTACCATCTTTAATGTCTTGTTTAATTTGTTCAAGACGTTTGATGTTTTCTTCTCCAATTTTATCTTTTGTAAATTCAAAGTTAGTTGTTCCTACTCCATTTTCCTTGATTCCAAAAACTTGTAATTTTGCTTCAAATTTTCCATCTATAGTAGATTTTACAACATCAAATACTGCGTTATCAACATATTTCATCATAGATGTCAAAATTATTCCTGGATACAAATTATCTTGGTTAGAATCCACACCAATTCCATAAACATTTTTTTCTTTAACTGCTTGGAATACTCCTAGTCCACTTGCTCCAGCAGCATGATAAATAACATCTGCACCTTGTTGAATTAATGTTTCAGTTTTAGCTTTTGCTGATGCTTGATCGTTAAATGAGTTAGTTCCACCAATGTATACAGGTAAAACTTTGATATCTGGTTTTACATATTTCGCACCTTGTGTATATCCTGCATAGAATCTCTTAATTAGTTCAGATTCATTTGCACCCACAAATCCAATACTTCCTGTTTTGTCCATCATTCCAGCCAATGCTCCTACTAAGAATGATCCTTCTTGTTCTTTAAACAAAATAGAAGCAACATTTGGTAGTCCATTTACAGTTTCATCAATTATTGCAAATTTTTGATCAGGAAAAGCCTGAGCTACTGCAACTAATGAATCTTTCATACTGTATCCAACTGCTATAATCAAATCAAATTCTCCAGATTCTGCAAATTGTGTTAAAGCATTTTTTGCTTCTGTTGACGGGTCTTTTGGCTCATATTCTTTAAAAGTGATTCCTAGTTCTTTTTGTGCTTTCTCTAATCCTCTGAAAGTTGCATCATTAAATGATTTGTCACCTTTACCTCCAGTAGAATACACTACTGCAACCGCTTTTTTAGAATTTGTCGCATCTGCAGATGTTTTACCATCTTTTACCTGCTCTCCTGTAGCTGGTTTATTTCCACAAGCTACAACTAACATCAGTGCAAAAATTACACTAAAAATCGTTACAATCTTTTTCATTTTCTCCTCCTAAAAAATTTTATATTTATATACTTAATTATACCCTATTTTTTTCAATTTTAAAATAGTGTCTTCATAAATTTTTTACAAAAATTCTTTCGGAAGCATAAAATGTTATTTTATATAATTATTTTTTCTATACTAATAGATAGCTCGAAGACCTATTCCTCCTCTTACATTTTTACCTTTTGCATCATATCCGCCATTTAATGTTATTCCAAACATCTGGTTTTCTATTCCGATATTAAAATCTGTTTTAAAGTTTCCCTTTTTATTTTCCTTTTCGCCTCTTATATTGAACCAGTCCGCATTTGTCTGCGATACTTTGGCTTTGTTTGCCACATCTCCTATTCTACCAAACTCTTTTTCATAACCTGCTCCTAAAACTGCGACAATGCTAGTTCGTAAACCTATAGGCTGTTTATATTTAAATTCAGCTCCTATTTCAGATTTTGCCAAATAGTAGTCATTCCCCTTGACTTCAAGACGCATTTCCCCAGATTTTTCCTTAATATTTTCAAATCTTCCATACTCCAGTTTCAGGCTTCCGTAGGATTTTATGCTAGTCCTTTGGCTCGTTCTGATTTCTTTTGACAATTCATTTTTAACAGCCGCTCCATAAACTGAGTAGTCTGATTTTGCATTAAAGATTTCATCAACAACAAGATATTTTCTGTGCATGCTGTTTCTTGAAAGATAGCTTTCTCCCGACACTGTCCATTGCAGGCTTCCGTTATAATCATTTTTCGGCGACATTGTTTTAAAGATTCCTAATTTTAGCATTGCCTGATTTTCTTTTGATTTTCCTGCATCCTTGAACTTGAACTTGTTATTTATCATACCTGCATACCATCCTGAGCTGTTTCCAAGTCTCACAGCTTCATTCTCCTTTAAATAGGCAAAACCGTAGGCACTGCTTGTATAATCAATTATTCCAGCGCTATTTGACCTGTACTCATCTCTTATTCCAAAAGTTTTTATTTTATTGGATTGCTTGGACTTAGTGTCCCATTCCTTTAACAAATAGGAAATTTCCTTGTCAATCAGCCTTCCAGTACCATAAGTTCTTTGCTGAATATTGGCATACTGATGTCCCATCATTTCATCAAATGCTTGTGCTAGCAATGTTTTTTCATTTTTTCCAATGCTGTTTAATTTGTCAAATAATATCTTTTCTTTTGAACCTAGGGAATTCATGTCATATCTTTGCTCCAGCCCGTCAGAAAAATTATAAACATTTGCATCCTTGGCAAACGAAGTATACGGTATTTTTACCAAATAGACAGATTTCAGCTGCTCGCCATCCACATCCGTCTGAACGGTTCCTACCCATGTCAATGATCCTGAATAAATATGCCATTTCTTAATTTGCGGATTGGATAAAATTGTGGCGTTGTATGGCTCCAGAATATTTTCCTTAATTTTTATAGCCTTGGAATTTGTATATTTTGAGGCTTCCGTTCCAAGTATCAGATCGACCTCCGTTTCTTCAGAAAGATTGTTCAGACCTTGAATCGGATTGGTAAATTTTATACCTGAAGTATCTATATACATACCGATTTTGCCAACAAACTTATTTGGGTTATGAATATTGCTTTCCGTTTCAAGAATTTGTTCAGCAGAATCTCCTGACCCGACAACTTTTATTTCAGGTGAGCTGGCAGAAATATCAAATTCCACAGGATTTACTGCTTTTCCGTTAATTTTTATCTCAGGTATCCTGTCACCAGCTAAAGATACAATTTCAACACTTCCATCTGGAACTTCTTTCCCAGTTTTTGGTAATTTTGGCGACTGAATCCGTGTTTCAGCGATAATTCTGGAACTGCCTTCCTGTGGAACAGTTGCCAAAGGCGAAGAGTATTCTTCTAAAACTGCGTCCCTCTTGACAAGCGCTCCAACTCCTGCTCTCGGAAGAATGTTAATTATTCCGTAGTTTTTAAAGACAGCCCTGTTCGTAGCAACCGCTCCGATAGCTCCAACAGCATCTGGTGTGGCTGTAATTAATCCGTTATTTATTCCAACAGCCTCCTGATCCAGAAACATACCTATCGAATTTTTCCCTGACAAATATATTTCTCCGTTATTAATAGCGACTGACCCATTTCCAATTGCATACATTCCAATTCCATTTTTTCCTGTAACTTCAATTTTCCCTGTATAAACAGAAACGTTGTTATCTTTGTCATAATATCCAGCAGCCATTCCGATTGAGTAAAGTTTTTCTGGCACTTTTGATGCCCCAACTTTAATTGTTGCGTAATTTTCTGCAAGATTTTGCCCTGTACTGTAAATTCCGACATTTCCAACTCCATTTGTCAAGTCAATTTCAGCAAAATTTGAAACAGCTCCTCCCGCATAGATTCCGTAGTTTTGATTGCCGTATGCTTTTATTTTTGTATTGTTTATTATATTTCCTGTTGATTTTTCAGAATACAGGAAGATATTTTTATTTTTTAAGGAAACATTGGAAGTATTTGAAGTTATCTGATTATTGTTTCCTGTATTGACAATGGCAAATGAATTTTCATCAAGATTAATTGAAGAAAAATCATTGTTTACAATTTGATTATCTCCAGTTACAAGCACACCTTTTGCCTCGTCTGTTCCAATCGTCAGTTTTCCTTGCAAATTCAAGTTTCCGCCTAAGGAATAAATCCCTGTCCCTGCATTTCCTACAGAAACATTCGAAGTATTTCCAGTATTTACAGAATAACCATAAATTCCTAACGACTTATCTCCAGCTGTTATCTTTCCACTGTTTTCCACCATGCTGTTTACGCTATTTGTATAAATTGCTATTGCAGGGCTATTTTCTGACAACGCAGAACCCACCGTTATTTTTCCAAGATTTTTAATGTTGTAGTTTCCAGTTCCTGTGGCATACATTCCAACCGCATTTTCTCCAGCAAGTTCAATTTGACCTGCGTTTCCGTTTACCAATTCCTTAGACCCATGAGGACTTTCAAAATTCATTCCAAATGTATTTTTAGAAGCTGAAATTATTTTTCCGTTGTTGTATATTCCGCCTGGCAAAGCAGTATTTGAACCTGTTGTTTCTGCCCTGTAAAGTATTCCGCTTGATCCCTCCCCTAGAGTTATAAGTCCGTTATTATAGGCTTTTCCCGCTGCCGTTCCTCTATTGTCTTCTGTCAGATAAAGACCCACTGAGTTTTTTGCTATTGAAATATCGCCGTTATTTATAATTTCCCCTCTTTTTGCATAAATTCCAACGGATCCTTCCCCTGTCAAGGTAATTTTATTATTATTTGTCAATTTTACTTTGGAAGCCGGCCTGTTATTGTTATTTTCCTGTGCAATAGCCAGCTGACCGTTTTTAGTTCCTGTCATGATTTTAGAATTTGTAATGGAGGAACTAAGAATTTCCAATTCATTATATGGATCTGCATCGTCATCTAAATTAACATCCTGATCCAGTTCCAGATTACTGTTTACCATTGCCGCAGAAATATAGCCAGTTCCATTGATTTCAATTGGTCCTGCCGCTGACAGGTTTGTCGGTATTCCTGATAAATTCAAGTTTCCGTTTGCAAGAAACAGTATTCTTCCACCTTCTTCCATATTTAACTTGAGTTTACTGCTGTTGTTATGGGTAAAATTATTTGCATACCAAGTGGAAAAGTTAAAAGTTCCAACAGGCGCATTGCCTAAATCATAATAAAATACTGTTCCATGTTTTTTTACATTTGCTGTTACATCTTTTTCAAAAATAATTTTCCCTCCAGGCGTAAATGGAGTGTATGCAGTATAAAATGTGAGAGAATCTTTCCCTGTATTCAGAACCACATTGTCTTCCAGCTGTATTTCTCCACCTTTATTGGCAAAAATATTAAAAGCTCCATCGGTTGCCGTAATTTCTGCCTTAGATATTTTTATTTTTGAAGTATTTAAGTAATTGGCATTGTCTCCTCTATTTTCAGCAAACAGCCCTACCGACTTAGGTTTTGAAACTTTAATTTTTGCAGTTTCATCAGATTCAATTATGCCGCCCTGATTTGCGTACATTCCAGTCGAACCTTTAGTGCTTTCAGTTGTGTTTCCATCAAGTACAGTTTCTGCATGATTTTCAATTTTCCCGTCCTTTGTGGCAACCAATGCCCTTACTCTGTCTCCGGAAATAGTAACTTTCCCTTTATTTTCAACTTCACTTCCAGCAGAACTCACAATTCCAGTGGCATTTTTGCTCTCTCCGTTTGTACTTTCCTTAATTGTAATTACACCTTCATTAACCATTCCTCTGCTTGCCTGAATATTAAGTCCAACATTTCCATCTCCACCCTCTATTGTTAATTCTTCATTATCGCCATCTTTTGAAAATTTAATGCCATTTTGCTTATTAATTCTTAAAAGTGTATTATTTTTTCCGTCAATGGATTTCAATTTGAAGTTTTTAAATTCTATTAACCCGCTTTGAGCAACAGATCCGCCTCCAATGTGCATACCATTATTATTTTCCCCATGCAATTCAACATTAAAGAAGGATTTTTCTAACTGACCATTAACTATAGCCTCAAACAATCTGCCTCTAGATAATTTAGAAAAATAAAATCCTTTAGACCAGCTCCCTTCTACAACAATAGGCTTATTCAGCTGAAATATGGAAACAGGATGCTGAGTATGCGGGATTGTAGATGTAAACTGCATACCATAACCGCCTCTTCCATTTAATGTTATATTTCCATTATTTGTAAAAATAAAATAATTTGATAAGTTCATAAAGTTATAAACTACATTGGAATAATTACTGCCATCAACTATTATGTCTCCATTATTTATAAAGCTTGAGAGAGCAGTATTTCCTCCAAAGTTAAGAAAGTTTACTGCAGAACCAAATCTTTTTTTAGATTTTATAAGCCCTTTATTTATAAATTTTAAAGGTTTATTGGCACTATTGTCATTATAAAGAGAAACTGCAGAAGTACTTAGGGAATCTGAAACAATTGCCGCTCCTTGTTTTAGAGTTGTGGTCGTAATTCCATTTGGGCTTCCGTTCAGCATAATGATGCTAACTAGATTTCTGTATTTCCTTCCATTGGAGTGCAAAAATTCAATTGGAGCTTCTCCCGAAGAAATAATATCCATATTTTCAATGTTAAAATCGTGGCCTCCTCCCATTCTTACCCCTACTTCTCCATAATCTTCATATTTAAAATCCTTGTTAAGATTATTGCTATAATTAAAGACTGTACTATGACTGCTACCTTCTATTCCTGTAAAAGTTGTATTATTTGTCTTAAGAGTAAATTTGTTGCCATTATTATGCACCAGTTCCATTTTCCCTTTTCCGTCTGTTCCTCTAATGTGAGTTTGGGAAATAGGTCCCGTATCCCCAGCATTAGTTCCCACAAGTACATTTGGTATTCCTTTTTCATTTCTAATATTACTGTAATCCTGATTATTAGTTTCTATTAAATATCTTGAAGATACAATGCCAATATCGGGAATTACTGGAGGTGGAACTACTTCCACATCGCCATCTGGCACTTCAAATGCAGGCAGTTCAGGATTCTGAAAATTGATTCCAGGTCTTGAGGCAAGAACTAGCGGTTCAATTTGGGCAATTCTTCTTGGATTCACATTCGCTGAAACTTCCCATTCCACTACCGGTTCTTCTACATCTCGAAGTTCAGTGCTTCCATACGAATTTTGCATAAGCCCCGAAGAAGCCAAGTTATATTTGGAACTTAGGGATGACACGCTTCTGTTCAGGATGCTGGAACTTCTCGTAAGGTTTCTTTTAGTTTTTAACGATTTATCGCCTCTTCCATTATACAGCCCTCTCCAGTTGTTAAAGTAGTAGTTGTTCCCAAATTGCCATGAACTCCAGATTGGTCTTATTACATGGTCTCCCTGCTCCATTAACTGAATCAGTTCAAGGTTTGACTGCTTTATAAGTTCTGTATTTTCATTTCTAGCTTTTTGTAAATTTTTTCTGAGATTAGAAACAGATGCGTCTATTTGCCTGATTTGATTAGTGATTTCAGTTTCAGCTTCCAATGGCGTGGCCAATAAGTTGTTCTCAAGCCCCAATGCCCCCGTTAATAAAAATGTAATCAGCATTCTGTCAGTATATCTGAAATCCTTAACTCTTTTGGCAAAAGATTTTAGATTCTTTTTTAATTTTATAAAATTTCCAGTCATTTATTCACTCTCCTATTTTAATTTTTATTTTTTTAAATATTATTTTTCTAATTCATTTATAGAGTAAAATCTGTTAATATCGAATAGTTTAAAATTACTCCAATTTGTCAGTTTAAGCAAAATATCCATAATTTTAAGTTAGTTTCCAAAGTAATTTTATCATACAAATAAAAAACAAATAATCTTAGTTTAATCATATATTTTTATATAAAAATTTTTTTGAAAATTATTGTCACCTGTATAATAATAGCTGTAATCAAAAAAATCAAGCGCTTTTTAAAAAATAATATGCCATTAATCCATAGTTAATTAAGTTAAAAGTGAATTTATGCCAGTTAATTAAAAAAATTAACAAATATGAACTGCATTCAAACTTATAAATTACAGATGTTATATAAAAATTTTAAATGACTTTGAAAGTAAATATTAAATAATTTAAAATATATCACAATTTATACTGTTCTAAGAAAAACATAAGAATATTTTAAATAAAACATACATTAGCAAGATTCTTTTGTTTTTTAGTTTATACAGAAAATTTCCTTTTTACACTAAAATATTTTTACAACCAAAATTAACAAAATCAGGCAATAAAAAAAATCAAACTATTAACAAAAATTCATGTCATTGTAATAGTCTGATTTTCAAAAAATTATTTTACTGTAATGTATTTTCTCTTTTAGTCAACTAATGCAGGATTAAAATCTTCAACCCAAGGCAATCCAAACTTGTTTAACGCATCCATAAATGGATCTGGATCCATTTCTTCCACGTTGAATACTCCTGGTTTTTTCCATTCTCCAGTAAGAACCATTGCGGCTCCGATCATCGCAGGCACTCCTGTCGTGTAAGAAATCGCTTGTGAGCTAACTTCCTTGTAACATTCCTGATGATCGCATACATTGTATACATAATAAGTTTTTTCTACACCATCTTTTTTACCTCTGAAAATATTTCCAATGTTTGTCTTACCTTTTGTTCTAGGTCCAAGTGAAGCCGGATCAGGCAATACAGCTGTCAAAAATTGCAACGGAACAATTTGCTTTCCTTCAAACTCTATTGGCTCAATTGAAGTCATCCCAACATTTTCAAGCACTTTTAGATGAGTCAGGTAACTTTGTCCAAAAGTCATAAAGAATCTAATTCTTTTAATTCCTTTAATATTTACTGCAAGTGACTCCAATTCTTCGTGGTGCAGTAAGTACATATCTTTTTCACCAATTTGCGGGAAATTGTACACTCTTTTAATTTCCATTGGCTCTGTTTCTACCCATTTTCCATCTTCCCAGTAACTTCCATTAGCTGTAACTTCCCTAATATTAATTTCTGGATTAAAGTTTGTTGCAAATGGGTAACCGTGATCCCCTGCATTTGCATCAAGAATGTCAATGTAATTTATTTCATCAAAATAATGCTTTTGTGCATAAGCTGAAAATACTCCAGTGACACCTGGATCAAATCCACTTCCTAAAATAGCAGTAATCCCAGCCTTTTCAAATTTTTCCTTATACGCCCATTGCCATTTATACTCAAATTTGGCTGTGTCCAAAGGTTCATAGTTTGCTGTATCCAAATAATCAGTCTTAGTTTCAAGACAGGCATCCATAATTGTCAAATCTTGATATGGTAAAGCCACATTTATCACAATATCAGGCTTATATTCATTAATCAATGTCACTAGCTCAGGCACATTATTTGCATCCACCTTTGCAGTCTGAATCTCAATTCTTCCAGCATATTTACTTTTTTCAATTCTTTCCTTGATTTCATCACATTTTGCCTTTGTACGGCTGGCTATCATGATTGAACTAAATACTTCTGAATTTTGTGCACATTTGTGGCACACTACATTTGATACTCCTCCAGCTCCGATTACTAATGCTTTTTTTCCCATTAATTTTCGCCTCCTCAAATTTATTTTATTTTTTTATTTATTAATTCTGAATTTTTTCTCAACATTATTATACTGTAAAATTTTTATTCTGTAAATTACTTTTTTAAAAATCTTGTAAAATCATTTGACTTAGGCTATTTTTATTTGCTATAATAAATTAAAAGATAATAAATTTTAGGAGGAATGTAAAAATGAAAATTGTAGTCTTCGATGCAAAACCTTATGATATTGAATTTTTCGACAAATGGAACGAAAAATTTGGAGCAGATATTACATATTTTGAAGAAAAATTAAGCTTAAAAAATGTGATGCTTACGAAATACCAAGATGTTGTCTGTACTTTCGTAAATGATGACTTAAATGCAAAAGTATTAAATATACTTGCAAAAAATGGTGTAAGAGTTATTGCCGCAAGATGTGCTGGTTATAACAATATCGACTTAAAGGCTGCCCGTGAAAACAGAATTACTGTTTTAAGAGTACCTGCCTACTCTCCATTTGCCGTTGCTGAACATTCACTAGCTCTTCTTATGTCAGTAAACAGAAAAACTCACAAAGCCTACAACAGAACAAGGGAAGGCAACTTTAGTTTAGCAGGATTAACTGGAATGGATTTAAACGGAAAAACTGCTGGAATTATAGGAACTGGAAGAATCGCAAGAATTTTTATAAAAATTTTAAACGGATTAGGAATGAAAGTTATTGGTTACGATAAATTTCCTAATGAACAAGCTGCAAAAGAAGAAAATTTTACTTATGTAACATTAGATGAAATATTTGCAAATTCTGACGTGATTTCATTACATTGTCCATTATTCCCTGAAACAAGACACATAATTAACAAAGAAACTATTGCTAAAATGAAAGATGGCGTTATTATCATCAATGCCGCCAGAGGTGGATTAATTGATACCGAAGCTCTCGTTGAAGGATTAAAAGACAAAAAAATCGGCGGAGCAGGACTTGATGTTTATGAAAATGAAAGCAGCTATTTCTTTGAAGATGAATCAGCAAGCGTGCTGGAAGATGATTTGCTAGCTAGATTATTATCATTCAACAACGTCGTTTTGACTTCTCACCAGGCATTCTTAACAAAAGAAGCATTAGATAACATTGCTGAAGCTACATTTAACAACATCTTATCATACGTAAAAGAGGAAACTTTACAAAATGAAGTTTGGTATGACGAAGAAAACAATAAAGTTGTTGAAGGTGTCAGAGTTCAAAAATAATTATTATCTAAAATTTTAATAAAAGTTTTACTTTTAAAAACTTACAAAGGGGCTGTTTTAAAAGGCAGCTTCTTTTAATATTTTCCAAAAAAATACAAAATCTAAATTTAAAAGAGTTTTTGTATTGAGAACTTATTTAATAGTTATTTTCTTTTTTCCTAAAAAAATTTTTACTTTAGAATCAAAAAAGCTAGCAAATATAATATAAAGAAAGGTTTAAAAATATGGATTTATTTGAAATAAAAAAACAGAATGAAATAAATGAAATTAACATTGAAGAAATCAGGAGGCATCTTTGACATTGAAAATTTAAAAAATGAAATTAACAATTTGGAAAAAAAGACGTTTGAGGCAGATTTCTGGAATAGCGAGAACAGTCAGGAAATATTAAAGACTATTAGTGCAAAGAAAAAACTTCTTGAAGAATACCATAATTTAAATGGACTTTTTGAAGATGTTTGCACTATTATTGAGTTTATTGAGATGGGGGATAATTCGTTTGAAAATGAACTTGAGCAGAAAGCGCAGGATTTGAAGAACGAAATTGATAATTTTAAGACAAAATTGCTTCTGGATGAGGAATACGACATGAATAATGCAATTCTTACGATAAATTCGGGGGCTGGTGGAACTGAGGCATGTGACTGGGCTGAAATGCTTTACAGAATGTACGACAGATGGGCAAATCGGCATGATTTTAAAGTTGAAATCCTTGACAGCCTCGCTGGAGAAGAAGCTGGAATAAAAAGTGTAACATTAAATATAAAAGGAAATTATGCTTATGGATATTTAAAAGGGGAAAAAGGCGTTCACAGGCTTGTCAGAATTTCTCCATTTGACTCTAATGCCAGACGGCATACTTCATTTGCCGCAGTAAATGTTACACCAGAAATAGAAGATGACGTTGAAATTGATATTCGTACAGAAGACTTGAAAATTGATACTTACAGGGCAAGCGGCGCAGGCGGACAGCACGTAAACACAACAGACTCAGCCGTTAGAATCACTCATATTCCCACAAACACAGTAGTTACATGCCAAAATGAACGTTCACAGCTAAAAAACCGTGAAACTGCAATGAAAATATTAAAATCAAAATTATTTGAGCTGGAACTAGAAAAGCGTGAGAAGGAAATGGCGGAATTAAAGGGAACAGAATCAAAAATCGAATGGGGAAGCCAAATCCGTTCGTATGTCTTCCAGCCTTATAAAATGGTAAAAGATCACAGAACAAAGGCAGAAGAAGGAAATGTGGAAAAAGTTATGGATGGAGACATTGACTTATTTATAAACGAATATTTAAAATATGCTAAATCCTAATAACATGTTTAAAATTTAAAATAATTTTACTTATAATAACTAAAAAATTGAAAGGATTAGAATATGAAAAAAACTAGATGTCCATGGGCAAAATCTGAAAATGACATTATCTACCATGATACCGAATGGGGAGTGCCTTCCCACGATGATAATTATCTTTTTGAAATGCTAATATTGGAAGGCTTTCAGGCAGGACTTAGCTGGAATCTTATTTTGAATAAAAGAGAAAATTTTAGAAAGGCTTTTGACAATTTTGATTATAAAAAAATTGCAAAATATGATGAAGCTAAGTTGGCTGAACTGGCTCAAAATGAAGGAATTGTGAGAAATAAATTAAAAATAGCCGCTTCTGTTAAAAACGCCCTTGCATTTATGGAAGTACAAAAGGAATTTGGCTCATTTGACAAGTACATTTGGAATTTTACAGATAACAAGCAAATTATTAATAACTGGAAAGAGATATCAGAAGCACCTGCTACTACAGAATTATCTGATAAAATCAGCAAAGATTTGAAAAAACGTGGCTTTAAATTTGTTGGCTCTACAATCGTTTATTCTTTCTTACAGGCAATCGGAATAGTTGATGACCATTTAATTAGTTGTCCTTATAAAAAATCA
>ERZ773004.415-NODE-415-length-27182-cov-19.748111_pt1 | contig 27182 bp, 21 predicted proteins | sample MGYA00580667_ERZ773004 | MGnify/ENA primary metagenome ERZ773004 (study PRJEB29015, sample SAMEA2737963) | human oral metagenome | biome: human oral; feature: human-associated habitat; material: dental | place: China | collected 2123 ... | reverse complement strand
GGCGGGCAGGGCCACGGCGATCTCCGCGGTGACCATGCCCGCCTCACCGGGCGCGGCGGTTCGCGAACGCATCTCCATGGGACGGAGAAGGCCCTCTCTCCGCGCCATGACGTCTCAGCCCGCTGAGAGGGCGGACTCGATCAGCCCCTGCAGAACGCCCTGCAAGGATCCCGACCGTATGATGGCGAGCAGGAGCCCGGCGAAAGCGGCGGCTGCGAGGGTGCCGATGGCGTACTCGGCGGTTGCCATGCCGGCCTCGGCGTCGCCGTCCTTCGTCCCGTCCCGAGCGAGGCGATCCTCGCCGCGGACGTGCGCAAGGCTCCAGGCATCGCGCACGGTGTTCCAGATGAGCTTCATCATGTTCTCCTCGAGGTAGAGGGGCCCGACGGGCCGACGGTGAGCACGCCCGCCTGCCGAGCCTCGCGGGCGCGGTGCCCGCCTCACCAGGGTCGAACACCGGCCCAGTCGCGCGCATACGGGCCTATCGAGCCCGGTGGAGGGAACCTGCTCGAGCACAGGTGTGGAGCCCGGCAACCGGATGCCCGCGGGGCGCGAGGCAGGTGCGGGGGCGCCTCATAGCCTCACCCTCGCCGAGTCATTGAGGTCGACATTCTTGAACGAAGTTGGCGGCGGCACCGTCGATCTCGTTCGAGAATGTCGATCTCGACGGAAAGGAAGCGCGCCGGAGGAAGCGCGCGGGAGGGGGTGCCCCGCCCAGCCCAGCTCAGCGCCGAGCGCGGGCACGGCCCCAGCACCAGCCGGAGCGATGCCGCCACGTGCTTCATTATGACGGCTAAAATCGCCATAATTACTCTTATTGACTAGAATGATCGCCATAAGGAGGGTGAACGTGGCCGCTTACAGAATCAATCGTCAGATGGAGCACCTCGGGGCGCACATCCATGGTTGGCGCATGGTCCTCGGTCTGACCGCGCAACAGGTCTCCGAACGCGCCGGCATCACTCGGGATACTTTGCGGCGGATCGAGTCCGGAAGTCCCGGTGTCAGCTTCGGCAATGTCGCCCAGGTGCTGCGAGCCCTCGGCATTCTCGATCACGTAGTCGATGCCGCCGACCCCCTCGCCAGTGACATCGGCCGTCTCCGCGCCGGCAACCTCGGGAGGAAACGCGCACGATGACCGATCTCGACGTTTTCATCGACCCCATCGACACTGCAGGCTCCCCGCGCAGAGTCGGGACCGCCCATATCACCCGGTTACGCGGGCGGGTGTCCACGACCTTTCTCTATGACTCCGGCTATCTCACGGAAGGCGGAGCCGGCATCGACCCCTCGCCGAGGCCATCCGCGATCTCTCCCTGTCGCCACGCCGCGATCTTCATGAGCTCTTCAGACGCGTGATCGCCTCTGTGGCACTGGGCAACACCGACGACCACCTGCGCAACCACGGATTCCTGGCGAGCCGCGGCTCGTGGACCCTCAGCCCCGCCTTCGACGTGAATCCGAATCCCGATCCCATGGCCAGGCGCTCGACCTCCATCGCGGGGGCCGACACCTTTCCCGAAGAGACCGAAGGGCTGCTGGCCCTGGCGGAAGACTGCGACATCACTCGGGAATCCGCACGCGAGCGCATAGGTGCCGTCGTCGACCATCTGGCGCCATGGCGAGAGTGCGCTCGGAGCAATCGGCTCTCAGAACACGACATCACCATGATGGCGGAGGCGATCGCTCCGCGCCTGGAAGCGCTGGGGAAAGCCGCCCGAGCCCGTTGAGCCGCGTGGAACCGGAGGCACGGGGCAGGTGTGGGTGCGCCTCATAGCCCCGTCGAGATCGACATTCTGGAATGAGATCGACGGCGCCACCGCCAACCTCGTTCGAGAATGTCGACCTCGACAAAAAGGACGCGCGCCGGAGGCGGACAGGAAGCACGCAGAAGGGCGCCCCGCCCAGCACAGCTCAGCGCCGGGAGTCCTCGTCCTCTCCCGTGTCCTCTCCCGCGCCCTTGCGGCGGGCCTCCTGACGCAGCTCGCGCAACTGCTCGCGCTCACGACGACGCTGAGCTCGATCCTGCGCCCACAGCACGGCACGGCGCTGGCGGGCCTCCTCGCGCTCGAGCCTGAGCTGACGACGCATCTGCTGGCGCCAGTGCGTCCGCTCGGCCTCGATCTGCTCCAGACGCTCCGCCAAGCGGCGAGCCTCGGTCTGCGACAGACCATGGTGATGGAAGAGAAGATCACGGCCGCGGCGCGGCAGGCCGTTGACAGGCGTCGAAATCGCAGCAGACGCGGGAAACGGCGAATCGGCGGGAAGCGGCTCTGCGGAGCCGGCGGGCGCCGCGTCACCGCCGTCGTCGGGCGACGACGCCCCCAGACCGGCGGGCCGCCGCGGCTCGCTGACGAGCATCTCGCCGGTATCGCCTGAGGCCTCGATCAGGCCGTGCCCGTGCTGCTCGCGCGGCCCCTGGACGACGGCGAGCGCCTCGACCGCGGGGGCGTGATCGTCGTCGGAGGACAGAGCCAGCCCCAGAGCCGGCATGACGAGCACGCTGACGGCGCCGGCCAGCACAAGAGTGGAGGCGAAGGACGCGCTCATCGCGTCGGCACTCACCGCCACCTGGGTGACGGCCACGATGATGGGCAGAGCAGTGGTGGAGTAGACGGCGATCTGCAGGGACTGGCGCATGGAGTAGGCGCGCGAGCCGTTGCGGCGCCGCTCCAACCGGGAGGCGACCCACACGGGCAGGCCCCGCACGAGCACGAGCAGGAGGAGGAAGGCGCCGATGGTCGCCAGCGACTGCTCCGACATGCCCAGATCGATCCCCATCCCGGAGACGACGAAGAAGATCGGTATGAAGAAGCCGTAGGCGAGCCCGTCGAGCTTCTCCTCGAACTGGCGGTTCCCGTCGGGCAGGGCGTAGCGCAGGATGAATCCGGCGGCGAAGGCGCCCAGGACGACGTCGAGGTCGAAGGCCTCCGCGAGCGCGCACAGGCCCACCAGCAGCAGGACCGTGATGCGCACCGTGGTCTGCGCCGTCGTCGTGCCGCCCAGGCGGATCGCCTCGATGAACCGCCGCCCGGCGCGGCGCACCCGGTCGGTGAAGCGCACGATGAGGAGGGTGACGGCCAGGAAGACCAGGAGGATCGCCAGGCTGGCCCAGGTCGAGCGCGACCCCAGCAGAAGCGCCATGAGGATGATCGGACCGACTTCGCCGACGGCGCCGTGGTTGAGGATCGCCGCGCCCACCGCCGTGGGCAGCAGCCCCCGCTCGCGCAGGATCGGCAGAATCGTGCCGATGGCCGTGGAGGTCATGGCGATGGCGATGGCGATGCCGTTGGCGGAGAAGGCCCCACCGGATACGCCGACGACGGCGACCGACGCGAAGGCCAGGCCGAGCGATCCGGCCCAGGCGGTCATGGCGTGGCGGCCGCCGGAACCGCGCAGTTCGTTGACGTCGATCTCGTAGCCGGCCATGAGGAAGAGGAAGGCGACGCCGAGCTCCTTGAGGAAGGCGATGTCCTGCCCCTCGTGGGCGATGCCCAGACCGCTGGGGCCGATGAGGACGCCCCCGGCGATGAGCAGCACGGTCTCGGGCAGCAGGCGCCTGGGGACGCTCCAGGAGATGAGTGGGGCGGCGAAGGAGACCGCGACAATGCACAGCAGGGAGACGAAGACGGCGCTCACATCCGCTCCTTTCCTCGGTGACAGGGACCCGGCGACCGCAGTGGCGGCCAGCGGTGGGGATGATACCCAGGGACGGCGCCGGGGCGTGGAGCCGTCCTCGTCGCGGTCCCCGCGCGTCGAGGTCGACTTTTTCGAACGAAGTTGGCGGTGGCACCGTCGATCTCGTTCGAGGATGTCGATCTCGAGGAAGCCAAGACCAATCGCGAGAATAGTCGCTATTTTCGGAAAAAAATTCCCTTACAGGGGCTTCGTGCGGTATGTTCTCCTTATGTTGCTCGACTTCACGGTCTCCAACTTCCAGTGCTTCAGGGACGAGGCGCAGCTGTCCTTCGTGCGCCCGTCCCTCAAGACACAAGTCCCGAAGCCGCCTCAGACATGGGCCGATGTCACCTTCCGCATCGCCGCCGTCTTCGGCGCGAACGCCTCGGGCAAGTCGACGCTGCTCTCCGCCGCGAGCATGCTGAGCGGAGCCATCAGCAAGCCCGGCCTGCTGCTCTACCACCCCCACGCCACGGCTGCGGTGGAGCGCCCGACCACCTACGACGTCAATTTCGTGGCCGACGGCGTGCGATACCACTACGAGGTCGAAGCCTCGGTCTGGGGCATCCACTCCGAGTCCCTGCACGCCTTCCCCAAGGGCACCGCCCGCCACCTGTTCACCCGGACGCAGGCCGACACCGAAGCACCTATCGAGGTCAAGGTCGGCCCTGCCCTCAAAGGCCCCACCGCGGAGGTGAAACGCCTTCTCACCCCCACCGATCTCATGCTCGCAGTCGCGGCGCGCTACGACCACGCGACTCTCCAGCCGGTCGCACAGGGACTCCGAGCCGGAAGCACCGTCGTTAAAGTCCTTCGGGAAGAGTCCGATCAGAGACTTTGGCTCCAGTGGGTGATGGCCCGTATGGTCGAGGATCCGTCGAAGTGGAGTGCGATCATCCGTGCCCTCGCGAGCACCGCGGACCTCGGCATCACCGACGTCGAGGCCCGCGAGAAGGAGATCCCACCAGGACTCCTCAGACGGGTCCGGGCAATGCTCGCCGCGGGCGCGGACGATGACGAACTGCGGGAGATCCCCGAGGATGCCGTCCCCTCCGTCCAGCGGTCCCTCGTCTTCACCCACACCGACGGCGACGGATCGTCCTTCGAACTCGGCCTGGGCGCTCAGAGCGCCGGCACGATCACCTGGCTCGCGACGGCGGCCCCCGCGATCGAGACGCTCGCTCGCGGCAGTCTTCTCATCCTTGATGAGCTCGACGCCAGCCTCCACCCTGCGCTCACCGCCGCAATCGTCACCATGTTCAAGGACCCGGACCTCAACCGCACGGGAGCGCAGATCCTGTTCTCCACCCATGACGCGACGCTCCTGGGCAACTCACCGGCGCGCTTGCTCGACCCCGGCGAGGTCTGGTTCTGCGAGAAGGACGGCGGCTCCAGTGAGGTGTTCCCGCTGTCCGACTTCGACTCCCGTCCGGGCAACAACGAGCAGAAGCGCTACCTCGCCGGCAGATTCGGCGCGCTGCCCGATGTCGACCTCTTCCGGCTGCTCTCCCGCGACGTCCTGGGTGCGGCCGTCCCCCAGAAGGGATGAGTCATGGGGCGAGATCTGAGGCGCGGGCGCAGGAAACGGACGCAAAAGACCACGATTCTCCTGGCCACCAACGGCGGGAAGACGGAGAAGACCTACCTCGGGATGCTCAAGGACCGGGTGCCTCGAGACTCGGGCCTGAGCATCAAGACGTCGTGGCACGACGGCAAAGAGCCCAAGACGATCCTCAAAGCACTTCAGCACCCACGGGCAAGACACGAGCTCGACGAGTACGACGAGGTGTGGATCGTCGTCGACCACGACGGGACGGATCGCAGGCCGTTCCTCGCCGCATGCCGCAGGATCGCACAGTCCAAGGTTATCGGCGTCGTCTCCGTGCCCTGTTTTGAAGTCTGGCTCAATGCGCATTACGGACGAGTCCGCAACTACCAGAACCAGGAGGACGCCCAGCGCCACTATCTCGAACTGACTGGGCTGCCCGCCAAGGAGGGGAAGAGCCTGCCTGACGACTTCCCGTTCGATGCCTTCACCCGGGCCCGTTCGAACTCTCGACTGCCCGGCGTCGCCCTGCCCGAACTCAATGCGCAGGGGCCGTGCCCGTCGACGACGATGCCGCACTTGCTGAAGCGCCTCGGGCTCCTGTGAACGACCCGCTCTGTCCTTTCGCCCCGCGCGTCGAGGTCGACTTTTTCGAACGAAGTTGGCGGTGGCACCGTCGATCTCGTTCGAGGATGTCGATCTCGACGGGTGGAATGGGCAGGGCGGGGTAGGGCGGGGGCGCAGCCCGCTCAGGGCTCCGGGAAGGTCGGGAAGAGCTCGGCGGGGACCAGCTCGATCAGGGCGAGGCGGTCCCCTCCGTCGGCCTGAGTGTCGAGGCAGAGTTCAAGCCAGCTCAGGAAGCGCAGCGACTCGCGAGTCGTGGGATGAACGAGCGGGAGTATGCCGCAGTCGTTGGCCAGGTCGAAGTACCACACCGTCCCGACCACCTCGGGGTCAGCGGCCGTCACCACCAGGATCGCGTTCATGCCGCAGCCCTCCGTGCACAAGGGGATCCAACCGCGGTCGGACTCACCGCGCTCCAGAGCCTCCCAGTAGGGATCCTGGTTCGCGGGGTCGCAGATCAAGGGACGGGTGAAGGTGTAGGGGAAGGGCGCGCTCGGCTCGAGATCTTTGAGGTCGTCCTCCCGATCCGGGACGCCGAGTTCGCGCAGCCCGTAGAAGGGCCAGTTGCCGCAGCCGAAGACGCGGGTGATGAAGGCGCGGTAGTCCGCCGGAAGCACGATCCCCTGCTCGCGCTCGTAGGCGGCCACCCGCTCCTCATTCAGCGGGGGCTGCAATGCGATCGCTCTGCGGGACGTGCTCGTCAAGCTTCCGCGGGAGAACAGGATCGACAGCTTGGCGGTCACGCGCCGAAGGTCGTCATCAACGCTCACGGGCACAGGCTACGCGAACCCGTCACTACTGCTCCCGCTCGGCCTCCCTCAAAGCTGCTCCGAGGGCCGGCAGAACACCGCGGCTGCCCAGCCTCCACCTCCACCATCTGGTGCTGAGCCGTCGCAGCGCCCGCTGATACAGCTCCTCGGGAGAGGACCACTCGGGACTCGTCGCGCGGACGTCGGCCAAGAGCGCGACCAGTTCGCGTGGGTGGATCTCCTCAATGGAGTCCACATGGTCCAGAGCCCTGCGGCGGTAGGGCGGCGCCACCTGCATGGAGTCCATGCTCCGCCACACGAAGTCGTGCTCGTCGATGTAGGCGAAGGACTCCCCCAGGATGTTGCGCACCTGGGCCTCGCGCTCGGCATTGATCCGCGACAGGCCGAAGGCACGGCAGACCTTGACGATGAGCCGGTGCCGGGTGATCGGCGACTCGACGGCGCAGATGCTCCGCGCCACCTCGACGACCTGTGCTCGCGCCGCGCCGTCCTGGGCAGCACGATCCAGGATCTCCGCCGGAAGCTCGCCCGCAGGCCGCCACTGACGGTAGTCGATCGGGCCGGGAGCAGCAGACCCCATGACTCCGGCCGGCTCCTCCTGCGCGCCGTGCGGTTCATCCGGACCCTCATCGGCCGTGACGGCGCCCGCCTCGGCATCCGACGACGTCGGCTCCTCCGGCTGCCCCGGCTCCTCCGACTCCTGCGATGAGGCCGGCTCCTCCGGCTCCTGCGCGGGCTGCTCCTGCGGGGGCGGTCCGCCGGCGGCCTCGACCAGCCGGGTGACGACGGCGTCGGGGTCGGCGACCCACTCGGGCATCCAGACCCGCTCGACCCGCTCCCACCCCATGGTCCCCAGAACATCGACCGGCAGCAGATCACGATCCATCACGCTCTTGCGACGGTCCCATCCGGGACCGTCCAGGAGCACCGCCACTCCGGGCCGCCCGGAAGCACCGAGCACGAGATCGATCTCGAAGGAGGAGTGGCCCACACCGACGCTGACCTCCAGACCCGTCTCCCGCAGACGCTCGGCGATCTCGTTGCGATGCAGATCCACCGCACTGCGCGAGGCCGGCAGCGCCCGCGGCGCACTGCCACTGCGCGCCTGCTCCAAATAGGCGCGCAAATCCCTGAGCCCCTGGTGGGCCGACTGCTCAACGCGCAGGTCCTCCGGGTCGAAGCTCGCGAACAGCACGATCTGACGCCGCGCCCGTGTGATCGCCACATTGAGCCGCCGCTCCCCACCGGCATGACCGAGCGATCCGAAACTCAGCGGGATATCGCCGCGCTCATTGGCGGAGAACGTCAACGAGAACAGGATCGCATCCCGCTCCTCACCCTGCGCATTCTCCAGGCTCCGCACGAACAGGCCATCAGTCGCCTCCAGCGCCTCATCGACCCGCTGCGAACCGAGCTCCTTGCGCAACAGCTCCTCGATCGCGGCGCACTGGTGGGAGCTGAAGGTGATGATCCCCAGGGATGGCACGCCCTCCGGGTGCGCCTCGAAGCGCCGGACCACCTCCTCGACGACCTGACGCGCCTCAACCGGGTTCGTGCCGGGCCGAACCCCCGGCCGCCTGACCCGTGGTTTCTCCTCGTGATACGCGCCATCCTCAACCCGCCGCAGGCAGACGCCGTACCCGCCCGGGCCGTCATCGGACCGACCGGCCATGGCCAGCGGGCTGGGGAAGGTCAGCAGACCGCCGTCGTAATAGTGCCGGTTGGAGAAGGCGATCAGAGACTCCACCCGACTGCGGTAGTGCCACGTCAACCGACGACTCGGCACACCACCGGCCAGGCAGCGGTCCAGAATCGAGCCGCTCTCGCGGCGGTTCGCACCCTCCAGGTCCTCACCGGGCTTGGAGGCGCCCGGCACCGGGGCCGGCGGCATCTGCTTGGGGTCGCCCACGACGACGACCGACCGCCCCCGCCCCATGGCGCCAACCGCGCCGGCCACCGTGATCTGAGAGGCCTCATCGAAGATGACCACATCAACATAACGACGATCGGCCGGGAAGAAACGCGCCGCCGAATCCGGCGAGACCAGAAGACACGGAGTGATCGCAACCACGAGATCCCAGTAGGAATCGATCAGGCCCCGAACATTCAGAGTCCCCCGACGGCGATTGAGCTCGCGGCGCAGCTCCTCGGTGCGCGGACCGGCCTCCCGCAGCACCCGATCGCGATGGGCCAGAACGCTGCCCAGCAGCTCGGGCGTCAGCGCCTTGCGCAGCCTCCCCAGGGTGTCACGGTAATCCTCGAGCAGCCGAGCATGGACGGCCGCATCGAAGGCATCCAGCCCGGTCTGCCGCGCCCGGGCCTCGAAAGCGGCCCGAGCCCGCTCCAGCCCGTCGCCCTCGGCGTCGCGCTCCTCGATCAGCTCCCGACGCGCCCGGTAATAGGACGCACCATCCCGCGGATCATGCAGCCCCTCCCGATACTCGCCCAGGCGCTTGCGGAGGGCTGCCAGCTCCCGGCGCAGCGCATCGGGGTCGTCGTCGGCCGCGTCAGATTCGGGGGCCCGCAACTCGAGCGCGCGACGCAGGTCCCGGTAGATCTCGGCGGGCTTCATGCCGTTGTCGTGGAGGTTGAGCAGCAGGTCGCCGATGCCCGCCTCCTCGCGCAGGCGCCGGGCGACGACGTCGAGCGTCGTGGCCTTCTCCGCCACGAACATGACGGTGCGCCCCTGCGCCAGGGCCCGGAAGATGATGTTGGCGACGGTCTGGGACTTGCCGGTTCCGGGCGGCCCCTCGACCACGAGGCTGCGCCCAGCCAGGGCGTCGGCCACCACCCGCGCCTGATCGGAGTCGGCGACCAGCGGCAGGTTCTCCACCACCTGGTCGTCGTCCTCCACGGGGTCGTCGTTCGCGGGCTCGACGAAGATACTGCCCTGGACCTTCAGGAGGTGTCCGACCAGCGGGTTGGAGGTGATGGTGGGCCAGTTCTCCTCCAGGTCCTGGCGCATGCGGTAGGTGGAGAAGCGGAACATGCCCAGGCCCACGGAGGGCTCGACGACGACGCCGCGGCGCCCGGCCCTGCGCAGCCGGCGGCGCAGGCTGTCCAGGGTGGCCTTGACGTCGATGCCGTGCTCGTCGCGCACCGGCTCGCGCAACTCGACCAGATCAACGCCGGTATCGACCTTGAAGCGGGCGAGCAGGGAGTGGTTGGGGGTCGAGGCCTCGGCCTCGTCCAGGACGATCCCGTAGGTGTCGCCCTCCTGCTCCAGGTTGACGGGGATGAGGATGAGCGGCGAGCGCACCCAGTAGCCGTCGATGCACCACACGAGGGAGCCGAGGGTCAGGTAGAGGTTGTTCGCCCCGGTCTCCACCAGGGTGGTGCGGGCGGAGGCCGCCATGGTCTGCAGACGCCGCGCGCACTCCTCGGCGGGCAGGTCGATGCACACCGTCCGCTGCTCGGTCAGCAGCGCCCCCTGGTCTCCGGCATCCGCGGAGGCGTCGTCCGCGGCGTCGTACATCGAGCGCAGGACCACCAGGTCTCCGGCGTTGATGAGACTCTCGAGCCGGCCGAGCAGGTCGGGCTCCACCATCAGCTCGATGGAATCGTGCATCGGGCGGTTGATGAGGGGGTTGCGCCGGGACAGGTCGAGCAGGTTCCGCTTCCACTCCGCGACGGCGGGCGGGGCGGGAAGAGCCTCGGCAGCGGCCGAAGCGGGCTCGGCCCCGGAGTCGGAGCCCGCATCAGAACCGGAATCGGGTCCAGGTTCAGAGTCGGGCTCATCCTCGGCGGACGACCGGTCGGCCTCCGGAGCATCCGGGGCATCCGGAGCGAGAACGGATGCGTCGTCGGGCGAGCCCGGGCGGGTCGACGCGGCGAGCTCAATGACGACGCCGTGCTCGTCGCGATCCAGCATGGGCTGCGGCTCCGCGCCGTCGGCCCGGGCGACGTCCAACGGGACGGCGAGAGTCAGGTCGGGCAGGGTCTCCAGCGCCACGCTGCGCACTGTGTCGGGCAGCTCGTGAAGGACGGCGATCGACGCGCCCACCGCCAGGTCGGGGTCGATCATGCCCATGACGCCGCGCTGGATGAGATCGGCGGCATCCTGCGCGCTGACGTGCGGCTCCCCGTCCGCGTCCTCCTGATCTCCCTGATCCCCCTGCGGCCTGCGATAGCCGAGGAAGACGGCCTTGGGGGCGAGCAGGAGGACAGGGACCACGCCCAGCCGTTCCAGGACTCCGGCGAGCAGGACCGCGATGTCGAGGACGCTGCCGGTGCAGGCCTCCAGCAGTCCGGAGGCGGTGCGAATGGGGTGCGAACCGGCCTGCCACGGATCGCTCGCGGCCTTGATCATCACGCGGCGGTCGCGCAGGGCGGCGCACGCGGCCACGGCCAGGGCATCGGGACCGGAAGAGCCGTCGGAACCGGCGTTCTCAGCGTTCTCGTCGCGCCGGACGAGGCGGAGCGCCTCAGCGGCCAGAGCGCCGATGGCGGCCTGGTCGGGCTGGACGAAGGTCGCCAGCGCCGCGCCCGCCCAGCGCCCGCCGCCGTCGAGCCGCCACTGGCGCGGGGGCAGCACGGTCAGACCCGGGAGCCTGCGCACGGCGATTGCGCCATCAGCGGCACGCAGCTCGACCCGCACATGGGCGGCCCCCGGCTCCACCTGGAGCAGGTTGGCCCGGTCCAGCGCAAGCGTGCGGGTCTCGGTCAGCACCGGCTGGGAGGTGTCCCAGGTCAGGTGCCAGGGCTCGGCGATCTGGCGACCGCCGTCGTCCTCGATGAGCGTGAGCGTCACCTCCAGGGACCCCGGCGGCAGCTCCTGGGAGCCGCGCGCCTCGGAGACCAGAGTGCGCCGCTGCTGATCGTCGCCGGACGCGTCCAGGCCGGAGGCGTGCGCACCCGAGCTGAAGGCATACCCCGGCAGGGACAGGCGGATCGAGACCGCGGGCGCGGCCCCCGCCACGGCGTGGGCGTAGCTGAGCACCGGGACGCAGACCACCTCGACGCCGACGGCGTCCAGAGGGCCGCTGCCAGCGCCCTGACCGCCGTCGATGGCGGCGATGAGCTCGCGCACCTCGGCCTGGTCGGACTCGGCACCGATGAGTCGAAGGGTCTCGCCCACCGCGTCGAGGACGGCCAGGGTCCTGTCGGCGTTGAGGGCGCCGCCGCTGACGACCTCGTCGCGCAGGCGGCCGACCTCGCGCAGCGCAGTCCTCAACTCCGGCGACAGGTCCAGTCCGTCGGAGCCGTCGCTGTGGACGGTCAGGACGCGGATCTGGGTGGACAGGTCCGCCAGGTCGGGAGGGTCTGAGGCGTCGCTGTCCGCGAGGAGGGCGCGCAATCCCTCGGGCGTGCAGCGGTCACCCAGGGTGCTGCGGAGGTAGCGCTCCAGATGGGGCGGGAGGACACCGAGGAGTCCTCGAAGGGCAAGATCGCGATTATTGAGTTTCATGAGGCTCAGATAGCTCAGGTAGGGAATCGGCTGGGGCGCTGTCGGAGGACAGCCACGACCAGGCGGAATGAGGCCGAAATGCGCAGACCGCGGCGCCCCACGACACGGTCGGGGGCAGCGGAAGCATCGACGGCAAGTCCATAGGCGGGTAGTTGGTCTGGATGGTTCGTCTGGTTAATGCTGGGATGGCGCTTAATGTATCCCACAAACGCCCCGCTGTAGCCGGGATTGTCCATCGCATCGCGGGGGCAGCGGGAACCTGTCCATAGCGGCGGTTTAGAACCGTCGCCGGCGACGGCAACGCGCAGGGCTCTCACGCGGTCACGCCCATATCGGGCGCTCGCTGAACCTCACTGAGTCCGGCCCGGGGCTCTAAACCGCCGCGGTGGACAGCGACAGAAGCCGCCGACGGCGGCCAGCCCGGCAAGCACGCAGACTAGACCGGAAGTGACGCATGAGACGACGCACAAGCATGAAAGCGACATTCCTGGCAGCCGCTCTTGCGGCAAGCGGCTGCCGCTACCGCCCCGGCTCGGGTAAGCCTACTGCGGTGCCTCCCATTGAGCCGTCGACTGCAAAGTCGAATACGAAGACGGCGGAGGCCACGGACTCCACCAGCAGCCCCGAAGAGACAACAACCGATGACCGTCTCAGTGACCCATCGAATGCCAAAACGCTCGAGATTCGCGACGACCTGACGCACACGCATCCCGTGACCTGGGGCTCCTGGTCGCTGTCCTCCCCCACCACTGTGGACGTTGTCTTCTGGAGTGGCCCGGACAAATGCGACGGCGTTTCCGCAGAGGTCACCGAGACCGATCAGGACGTCACGATCAATCTGAGCGTCGGCGCTCTGCCGGGCGTCACCGAGTGCGAGGGGATGGCGATCACGTCGAAGTGCACCATCACCCTCGAACGGGAGCTCGGCGACCGCCAGGTTCGTCAGGACAGGTAGGCAACGCGCCGGGCGGCCCGGATCGCGCCCTCAGGGGCGGGCTCGGGCATGGCCCGTTCGCGGGGCTGGCGGCCGGGTCCGGCGCTTGGACCGATCTCGACGCGGAACCGGACCGATCTCGACGCGGACTGCGACCGATCTCGACGCGGAACTCGACCGATCTCGGCGTTTCAGGCGGGCGGCGCCTCCTGCTCGTCTGCGCTGCCAGCGCCCTCGCAGCCCTCGCCCTCGGCCCCCTCGCCCTCGGCCCCCTCGCGCTCGGCCTCCTTGAGGGCGGCCTCAAGGGCGGGCAGGATGCCGCGCGCGCCCAGCCTGCGCTTCTTGGAGCTGAGCCGCCGCAGTGCCTTCTGGTACAGATCGTCGGGCGACCGCCACTCGGGGCTATTGGCCCGGAGATCGGCCATGAGCGCGACCAGCTCGCGCGGGTGGATCTCCTCGATGGAGTCCACATGGTCCAGGGCGCCGCGCCGATAGGACACCGGGAGCAACGAGGCGTCGTAAGTGCGCCACACGAAGTCGTGCTCGTCGATGTAGGCGAACGACTCCCCCAGGACGCGGCGTACCCTCTCCTCCCGGGACCTGGCTGTTCGCGACAGGTTGAAGGTGCGGCAGAGCTTGACGATGAGTCGGTGCCGGGTCAGTGGGGACTCGACGTCGCAAATGGCCCGGGCCACCTCGATCACACGCGCCGCGGCCTCGGGGTCCTTCTCGGCCCGATCGAGCACGTCCAGCGGACGCGTCCCCTCAAGCCGCCACTCCCGGTAGTCGGTCGGAGTCGCGGGTGCCGTCGGGGTGGCGGGCGCGGAGCCGTCCGGCGTGGACGGAGCAGTCGAGGCGCTGGACGCGACCGGGGCGGCAGGTGCAGCGGGTGCGCCCGCTTCGCTCGGGGAACTTGGCGCACTCGGGGCACTCGGTGCGACGAGGACCGCCGTACCGTCCGGCGCGCTGGGCGCATCGGGTACTGGAGAGTCCACGGCAGTCACGACAGCGGCCACGGCGCCCGGATCCGACGACGTTGCCTCATCCTCGGACGGCATCGCTTCGGGCTCATCGCCCCCGTCGGCCTCGGGGACCTCCAGTTGCTCCGCCTGGTCCTCCATCGCTGCGAGGCTCCCGCCGGCGGCCTCGACCAACCGGGTGACGACGGCGTCAGGGTCGGCGACCCATTCGGGCGTCCAGACCCGCTCGACCCGCTCCCATCCCATGGTCCGCAGGACATCGACCGGCAGCAGATCGCGATCCATCACGCTCTTGCGACGGTCCCACCCGGGACCGTCCAGAAGCACCGCCACCCCGGGCCGCGCCGCCTGCGCGTTCCGGGCGAACCGCTCAGGCAACGCGCCCCGGCCCGACTCCTCGGCTCGCCCCGAGGCGCCGAGCACGAGGTCGATCTCGAAGGAGGAGTGGCCCACTCCGACGCTGACCTCCAGGCCCGTCTCGCGCAGGCGTTCGGCGATCTCGTTACGGTGCAGGTCCACCGCGCTGCGGGAGGCGGGCAGCGCCCGGGGCGCACCGCCGCTGCGGGCCTGCTCCAAGTAGGCGCGCAGGTCCTTCACCCCCTGGTGGGCCGAGCGCTCGACATGCAGGTCGTCCGGGTCGAAGCTGGAGAAGAGGACGATCTGGCGCCGAGCCCGGGTGATGGCGACGTTGAGCCGCCGCTCCCCGCCGGCATGGCCGAGGGACCCGAAGCTGAGCGGGATGTCACCGCGCTCATTGGCGGAGAAGGTCAACGAGAACAGGATCGCGTCCCGCTCCTCGCCCTGCGCATTCTCCAGGTTCCGCAGGAACAGGCCGTCGCGCACTCTCAGCGCCTCATCGACGCGCTGCGAATCGAGCTTCTTGCGCAGCATCGTCTCGATCAGGTCCCGCTGCCGGGCGTTGAAGGTGATGACCCCCAGTGACGGCGCGCCCTCCGGGGCGGCCTCGAAGCGCCGGACCACCTCCTCGACGACCTGACGCGCCTCCACCGGGTTGGTGCCGGGCCGGATTCCCGAGCGTCCGATCTGAGTCCTCTCCCCGTAGTAGGTGCCGCCCTCCACGCGCCGCAGGCAGACGCCGTACCCGTCGGGGCCGTCGTCGGAGCGGTCGGACAGGGTGAGCGGGCTGGGGAAGGTCAGCAGGCCGCCGTCGTAGTAGTGCCGGTTGGAGAAGGCGATCAGAGACTCCACCCGACTGCGGTAGTGCCACGTCAACCGACGGCTCGGCACACCACCGGACAGGCAGCGGTCCAGAATCGAGCCGCTCTCGCTACGGCCCGCGCCCTCCAGGTCACCGCCGCCCCGCGCTGTGCCGGGGGCGGATGCGGGCGGCATCTGCTTGGGATCCCCCACGACGACCACTGACCGCCCCCGCCCCATGGCCCCCACAGCACCGGCCACCGTGATCTGGGAAGCCTCATCGAACACGACCACGTCCACGTAACGGCGGTCGGCCGGGAAGAAGCGCGCCGCGGAGTCCGGCGAAACCAGGAGGCACGGGGTGATGGCGAGCACAAGGTCCCAGTAGGAGCTGATGAGCTCCCGGACGTTCAGAGTCCCCTTACGACGGTGGACCTCGCGACGCAGCTCCTCGGTGCGCGGACCGGCCTCCCGCAGCACTCGATCGCGGTGAGCCAGAACACTGCTCAGCAGCTCGGGCGCTAAGGCGGCGCGCAGCTGCTCCAGGGTGGTGCGGTAGTCCTCGAGCAGCCGGGACTGAGTAACCGCATCGAAGGCATCCAGCCCGGTCTCCCGGGCCCGGGCCTCGAAAGCGGAGCGGGCCCGCTCGAGCTCGCCCTGCTCGCTCTCGGCGGGGTGAGCCTGCGTCGCCCCGTCGCCGCTCTCGGCGTCGCGCTCCTCGATCAACTCCCGACGCGCCCGGTAATAGGACGCACCATCCCGCGGATCATGCAGCCCCTCCCGGTACTCCCCCAGACGCCCGCGAAGCTGAGCCAACCGCCCGCGCAGCTCGTCCACCTCGGCAGCGCCGACGTCGGGGGCCTGCAGGTCGAGCGCGCGCCGCAGCGCCTCGCAGACCTCGGCGGGCTTCATGCCGTTGTCGTGAAGGTTGAGCAGCAGGTCGCCGATGCCCGCCTCCTCGCGCAGTCGGCGGGCGACGACATCGAGGGCAGAGGCCTTCTCCGCCACGAACATGACGGTCCGCCCCTGCGCCAGGGCACGGAAGATCAGGTTCGCCACGGTCTGCGACTTGCCCGTCCCCGGAGGCCCCTCGACCACGAGGCTGCGCCCGGCCGCGGCGTCGGCCACCACCCGCGCCTGATCGGAGTCGGCGACCAGCGGCAGGTTCTCAACAACCTCGTCAAGATCGTCCACCGGGCCGGTCGGATCGACCGGATCCGGGAACGCCGTCGGGGCGGCGCCCGGGGCCTCCAGGAGGTGACCGACCAGCGGGTTGGAGGTGATGGTCGGCCAGTTCTCCTCCAAGTCCTGCCACATGCGGTAGGTGGAGAAACCGAACAGCCCCAAGTGCACGGTGCGCTCGACAACATCACAACGGCCCGCCCTGCTCAGCCGACGACGCACCCTCTGCAGGGTGGCCTTGACATCGATGCCGTGCTCGTCGCGCACCGGCTCGCGCAACTCGACCAGATCAATGCCGGTATCCGCCTTGAAACGTGTCAGTAGGGAGTGGTTGGGAGTCGAGGCACCGGCCTCATCCAGGACGATCCCGTAGGTGTCGCCCTCCTGCTCCAGATTGACGGGGATGAGGATGAGCGGCGAGCGCACCTGGACGCCATCAAGACGCCATGCGAGCGTGCCGATGGCCAGGTAGAGGTTGTTCGCCCCGGTCTCCGCCAGGATTGTGCGGGCGGAGGCCGCCATGGTCTGCAGGCGCTGCGCGCACTCCTTGCCGGAGAGGTTGATGTAGGCCGTCCGCTGCTCGGTCAGCAGCACGGCCCGGTCATCGGAACTCACAGACGCGCGGTTCGCAGCGCCATAGGGGTCCGGGCGCAGGGTCACGAGGCTGCGGTCGTTGACGAAGTCCTCCAGCCGGCCGATGAGATCGGGCGGCACCCACAGCTTGACCGTGTCGCGCGAGGTACGACTGATGAGGGGGTTGCGCCGGGACAGGTCGAGCAGGCTCCGCTTCCAGTTCTCGACGGCGGCGGGCGGGGCGGGAAGAGCCTCGGCGGCGGCCGGGGCGGGCTCCAGCTCGGCGGCGGCCGGGGCGGGCTCCAGCTCGGCGCCGGCCGGGGCGGCGGCCGGAGCGGGAAGGACCTCGACGGCCGAGGTGGGCTCCGGCTCGGGCCCGGAGTCGGAATCAGAGCCGGGAGCGGAGTCGGAATCAGAAGCGGGCCCGTCGTCGTCCGGCAACCACCCCGTGTCCGGCACGACAGCGGGCTCCGGTGCGGCAGAAGGCTCGGCGCCGGGCGCGCCTGGGCCGGCGGATGCGTCGAGCTCGTGGACGACGTCGTCCTCATTGCGCTCCAGCATAGGCTGCGGGGCTGCGCCGCCGGCCCGGGCTGCGTCCACCGGAACGGCCAGAAGCATGTCGGGAAGCGCCGCCAGCGCCGCGCTGCGCGCCGGAGCGGGCAGTCCGTGAAGAGTCGCCGCCGATGCGCTCACCGCGAGGTCGGGGTCGATCATGCCCATGACGCCGCGCTGGATGAGGTCGACGGCCTCCTGCGGGGAGATCGGCGCGCTCCCGTCCTGTTCGCGCCGCCGGTAGCCGACGAGGACGGTCGTGGGCGTGAGCAGAAGGGTGGCGGCCACGCCCAGCCGCTCCAGGACGCCGGCGAGCAGGACCGCGATGTCGAGGACGCTGCCGGTGCGCGCATCGAGCAGCCCGGCCGCGGTGCGAATGGGGTGCGAACCGGCCTGCCACGGGTCGCTCACGGTCTTGATCATCACGCGACGTCGGCGCAGGACGGCGCACGCGGCCGTGGCCAGGGCGTCCGGGTCGGCGGGGCCGGCAGGCCCGGCATTCTCGTCGGGCGGGGCGAGACGAAGCGCCTCGGCCGCCAGAGCGCCGACAACGACCTGGTCGGGCTGGACGAAGGTCGCCAGCGCCGCACCCGCCCAGCGCCCGCCGCCGTCGAGCCGCCAGTGCCGCGGGGGCAGCACGGTCAGGCCCGGGAGTATGCGAACGGCGGTTGCGCCGTCGGCAGTGTCGGCAGTACGCAGGTCGATTCGCACGTGGGCCGCCCCGGACTGATCGACCTGAAGCAGGCTCGCGCGATCCAGTGTCATGGCGCATGTGGCGCTCAGCACCGGGTGGGACGTGTCCCAGGTCAGGTGCCAGGGCTCGGCGATCTGGCGACCGCCATCGTCCTCGATGAGCGTGAGCGTCACCTCCAGAGGTCCCGGCGGCGTCGCCTGGGAGACGCGCGCCCCGACTGCCAGGGTCTGTCGCTGCTGGTCATCGGCTGCGAGCATGGGCGAGTTCGAGCCGGCATCACGCGGGCCCGGGCGCTTCGCGAGAGACAGGCGGACCGACACCATGGGCGCGGCGCCCGCCACGGCGTGGGCGTAACTGATCACGGGCACGCACTCGACCTCAATGCCGACGGCGTCCAGAGGGTTGCCGCCGGCACCCCGGCCGCTGTCGATGGCGGCGATGAGCTCACGGATCTCGGCCCGGCCGGAGTCGGCGCCGATGAGCCGGAGCACCTCGTTGACCGCGACCAGGGCGGCCAGCGTCCTGTCGGCGTCGAAATCACCGCCGTGGACCGCCTCATTGCGGACGTGGCGGACCTCGTGCAGTTTGCTCCCCAGACCCCGCGGCAGGGTGACGAGGTAGCGTCCGTCGGCGCCGCGAGCAGTGAGGATGCGGATCTGGGTGGACAGGTCCGCCAGGTCGGGGAGGTCCGAGCCGCTGTTGCTACCGCCGAGCAGGAGACGCAGCCTCTCGGGCGTGCAGCGGTTGCCCAGGGTCGCGCGCAGGTAGCGCTCCAGGTGGGGCGGGAGGACGCCGAGGAGTCCTCGCAGGACGAGATCGCGATTATTGAGCTTCATGGGGGATCAAAGGGATTCGGGTAGGGATTCAGCGAACTTCAGCGGTTTTCAGCGGGAAGGCCGTTCCCCGGCGCCTCGGTTGGGAGACCGCTGCACCGTTGGAGGACGACCGTTGTGGGCGGGGAGCATCGACGCATTCAGACTACAGCGTCATTGAGACGTCACTACGACGTCATTGCGACGTCACTGAGACTTCGCTGAGCCGCATTCGCCTTGCCACATGATCGTGATGCGCCGCGGCAGCGACTGCCACCCCCGCTACCGCCGTCGGCGCACGATCTGGGCGATGAGCTCGCGGCTGCAGCCCAGGGCCTGAGCCAGCGCCGTGTAGGACCAGCGCTTCGGCTCATCGGCCCGCAGCCGGTCGATGAGCTCGTCGCGCTCTGCCCGGTACTGGGCGGCGACGGCGTCGGCCTCGAGGGCCTTGGCATGCAGCTCGGCCGCGCGCGCCGCCAAGGGATCGGAGCTGCCCACAGTACGAACAGGGCGAGGAGGGCGACCATCCCCTGTCGGGGCGGTCGCCCTCCTCGCTCCCAGGCCGCGCAACGGGTCAGAGGCCACGCGCGAACTCCGTGATGAGACTCGGCACCGCGGCATCGAAGCCGACGACGTCGAGCATGCCCGGATCATCCGGATCGGCGATGGAGAAGCCCGTCGATGTCATGCCGACCACGATGAGCCGCGCATCGATGCCGCTGCACTCCCGATAGCGCCGCAGCGCCTGGTGCGGGTGCACCTTGCCGGACCAGGTCTCGTTGTCGGTGTAGATGACGAACGTGTCCACCTCGAGCCCCTGATCGATCGCGTGCAGCATCGGCAGTGCGCAGTCGGTACCGCCCATGGGTATTGAGCTCACCGCGGCCAGGGCGTCGTCGAGGCGGCGCCGCGGCGAGATGCCCAATGGGGTCAGGGCGGGCTTGTACCAGCCGCCGGCCGAGGAGAATCCGTAGGCCGTCGCGTCCGGCTCGGTCGCCAGCTGCACCAGGGCCAGCGCGGCCGACGCCTCGCGGGCGGTGATCGCCATGCCCGAGATCGGCATGGTCATGGATCCGGAGACGTCCACGGCCAGCATGGTGCGCTTCCCTGAGGGCTCGACCGCACCGAAGGCCGCGTAGAAGGCCGCGTCCAGCGCGTCGGCGACCTTCGCCGTCGGCTCCCACTGCGCGGTGCCGCGGTGCGAGGCGCCTCCCGCATAGGTGCGCTGGGCGACCAGCACGCTCACCGGGTGCACGCGCGCCTTGCGCAGGCGGTCGGCGTCGGTCAGCTGTGCGCAGACCTCCTTGGTGCGGCCGCCGATGGCGGGCAGCATCCCCAGACGGGTCAGGCGCGGCAGCTGACGCATGAGCGCGGTCATCGGCACGCCGACGTCGAGCAGCGCATCCCACACCTCGGGCCGGGCCAGCGCGGCGTCGGGCAGCATCTCCCAGGTCAGGCGGTAGTCGCGGACGATCTGCGCCCAGGAGCGGGCCGCGGTCGGCTCCTGCGCCTTGATGAAGCCCTCGATGAGGGAGGGGGTCACCTCCCCGACCGCGCCATGGGCGATCCAGTCGAAGGCGGCCCGCAGGCCGGCGTCGTCAGTGCGCGGGTGCGCCAGGCGCAGCAGGTCGCGGTGCGTCCAGCCCTCGCGCTGACGGTACTTGACCGCCTGGTAGGCGAGCCGGTCGGCCGTGCCGCCGGTGTACCAGGAGCCGACGGCGCGGCGCAGACCGCGCCCCCATCCGCGGAACTGCTCGACGTAGCCGGCGAAGGTGAACAGGTGGGACCCGGTGCGGACGACCCTCGGCAGTGCGGCGAGGGCGTCCTCGCGGGCCTGCGGCACCGAGGTGGCGTAGGCCAGGGCGAACAGGGCCGGGTTATGCCGCGGCGCCGCCCCGCTGGTCGAGACCTCGACGATCGTGTCCACGAGGGTGCGCGGGGCCTCGGCGGCCATCCGCTCGAGGACCTCGAGGTTGTCGATGGCCAGGTCCTGGGCGCTCGTGTAGTAGGTGCCGCCGTCCACCCCCAGGATGAGGAATCGGCGCAGGCGCGCGGCGTCGTCGAGGGTGAAGGTGTAGCCGCCGGCGGAGTTGGGCGACTGGTCGGCGGAGGCCCGTCGGCTCTGTGGCGTGAGCCGGGTGCTGATGGCGCTCAGAGTGTCCATGTCCTCCCCTTCCGGACGACTCGTTGATTCGGGTGGCGCAGTCGGCGGGCATGAGCCGACCGGTAACCGGTCAGGACCGATCAGTACCGGTCAGGCGCGCCCGCCGGACGGCACGGTGTCAGTCATGCCGTTCGCGCGTGATAACCGACGGGCTCCGGCCCACTCGGGGTGGCCGGGCCGCGCGGCCTGGCCACCCCGAGTACCCGCGCGGACGCCGGGAGCGGGCATGTGAGTGGCCCTCCGGAACCTCCGAAGAGGATCGGGAATCGAACCCGTGTGCCATGTCAATAACCGAAGAGCCTCCGGCCCGCCCACGGCATCCGTGCAGGTGCCGGCTGCGCCGACGAGCAAGAGTGTAGACCCCTACACAGCTGCAGCGCATGCAGTTCGATGCATAAGGAGCGAGAACGTCATGAGCGCACTCCACCCTGGTGCGCACGAGAGAAGAAGAGGAGCCCGGACGGTCATGGTGGTGATGACCGGATGCCAGCCGCTCTGCCATTGAGCTATCGACGTCATGTCGGCGGGGACTCGAACCCCGAACCTGCTGGTCCGTTTAACAGACGATAACCGATCATCCTCGGCCCGCCCGGGCGACAAGGGAGCATAGAGACGCCGACGCAATCGGGTCAAGACACTCCGAGTCGCCGGGCGGCCGGGCAGCAGCCGGCCGCGCGCACCCGGGAGACGGCTAGAGACGGCTATTGAGATGGAGGCGGACCCGACCGCCTCCGCACAAACCCGCACAAACCAGAACCCCGACGCGGTGTGAGTCGTTCGCACGACCACAACCGACGTCGGGGTTCCGACTGCCTCGTCAGGACCCTCGGTTTCTTGAAACCTTGGGAGCCGCCTGGAGGCAATCAGGAGGCTCGCGAGAATTATGCGCCAAAGCCCCAGGCCGTGTCTATAACGTGTCGATAAGCCGCACCCACCACGAAGACCAGGATCCGCCACCCGAACCCGCACTCGCACAGGAATCCGCGGAGCCGCAACGTTATCGAGCGACCACTGAGCCTGAACCTCACCTCTCACCCTTCGAGGCTGACACAGGTGGACATACGCCACCTCGAAACGTAGTGTCATCTATGACATCTGCGTCAGATGTGACAGAGAGACCACCATGACTGACCTACTTGAAGTAGCACCATCCAACGTTGATCCTCAGACGCGCGCCTCACTCACCAGGTTCGCCAGCGACCTCGGCGAGGGCGCACTGCGTAATCTTCTCCTCGCCCTGTCCGACTCGCTCGCGTCCGGCTGCACCGTCGCCCTGCTCGACGTCGACGCCGATTACACACCCGCCCAGGTGGCTAAACAGTTGCGGATGAGCCGTACTCACCTGTACAAGCTGCTCGACTCCGGGCATATCCCGTCCCACCGCGTCGGTCGGGATCGTCGCATCACCGGACGCGATATCGTCGCCTTCGAGCGTCGCCGCCAGGAGGAGCGCCGCGCTCTCGCCGAGCGCTTCAGCAACCCCGAGGCCATCCAGCGCGGCGCAATCGACGAACTCGTCGAGCAGATTTGACCCGCATTCTCTGCGAGCACCGCTTCGCGGTTGGGTCGTGCTGCACAATGCAGGTGTGCAGCACGACCCGACCGCCCGTCCCACTCTGAGACTCCTTGCGGAGCTCACGCAGGGGTGGGAGGACCCGCACGAGAGGCGAGCCATCACCGACGAGCGATGGGACGCTGTACAGCCGCTCTCCCATCTTTCTCATCCGATTCTCGACAAGTGCCGCGATCTTCTGAACACGACCACCTCGGACGCCCCTGCCGCTAATCGCACCATTGCATGCTCACGCGACCTCCGGTTCCTCAGGCGCGAAACCGTTGCCAAGATCCTCACCGACTGGGAACGGCTGGTGCAGGAGCTGGCAAGAAGACTGCTGGAGGAGGCCATGCACAACGGACGTTCTCGCCTGGCCGTCCCTCACCCGACGGAGCCAGCGCCACTGACCACTGTTGACCTTGAGTTCTCGGCTGATGACGACATTGAGGAGTTCGTTCTCTCGTTCATCGATCACACTCAGCGGGGATCACAACTCGCCTACCTTCTGGAACGGCGGCTGCTCACCAGCATCGCTCCGCCACAGCAGGACTGGGACGTTGCAGGAGGCATCTATTCTGCGATGGAGGCGCCCGGGCACGGCAACCGCCAGGTCGCGCGACTCCAGGAAGCCGTGAAGAACAGCCAACTTCTGGAATCAGTCCCCGGAGAGGTAGCGCACCGGGCCCACAGACTCCACATCGGTGACGCCGCTGTTCAGGGAACGGCAGTCCGGGCACTCTGCGGCGTGTTCTTCGTACCCCGTACGGATCCCACCGATCTGCCCTACTGTGAGGAATACTCCCGACGCTACGCGCAGCTGCCGCCCTTCTAGCGCCAGACGCACGGCCGCCGTCCGCCACAAAGATGAAGATATAGAACCCACCGCCCGAGTCCTGATCCGGGCGAGCATCCTCGGCATCGCGCCGTCGTCGAGCAGCCGGAAAGCGACTGCGGAGCAGGACAACCGCGAACCGCCGCGCACGCCGTCGTCGTCCACGACATAATGGACCCATGCTCATGCCCTACTCTCCGGGCCCCGAGCCACTGACTCGCATGGCCGACGGGACCATCAAGCAGATCAGCCCCTTCACCGGTACGGAGGTGTGGACGGTGCCGGGCCGCGGCAACCGGCCGATCTCCCACCCGGTCGCCGAAATCCACCCGCTGACCCCCGCCGAGCGCACCCGCGCCTGCGCCTTCTGCCCGTCCCACTACACCGAGACGCCACCGGAGAAGAGCCGCGTCGTCGCGCGCCCGGACGGCAGCTTCGAGCAGATCGACGGTCTGCCCGCGAGCGCCCTGTTCGACACGGTCGCCGAGTTCCGCCGCGTGCCCAACCTCTTCGAGATCCTGTCCTACGACTACTGGCACGCCAACCACGGCTACGAGATCCCCGACGCCGCCCGCGAGCGCATGGAGGCCTACCTCGCCGATCCGGCCGGCGCCGCTCACGTCGCGCGCGTGGCCCGGAGCAAACTGCGCGCCTCCGGGCAGGACCCGGCGTCGTGGGAGTCGATGGACGACGACGCCCGCCACCAGTTCCTGGCCGCCTTCTTCGCCGGCGGCCACGACGTCATCATCGCGCGGCGCCACTTCACCGACGCCGCCATCGACACCAGCGGCCTGGCCGGTTCGGGCACGCTGACCCCCGAGGAGCACCGCGCCTACATGCGCCTGGCCGTGGCGGCGACGACGGACCTGTACAAGGCCAATCGGTGGGTGCGCTATGTGGCGGTCTTCCAGAACTGGCTGCGGCCCGCCGGAGCGAGCTTCGACCATCTGCACAAGCAGCTGGTCGGCATCGACGAGCGGGGGGTGTCGTCCGTGCTGGAGCTCCAACGGGTGCGGGCCAACCCGAACCTCTACAACGAGATGGGCGTGGACTACGCCGCCTACAACGGACTGCTGGTGGCCTCCAACGAGCATGCGGTCGCCTTCGCCGGCTTCGGGCACCGCTACCCCACGCTGGAGGTGTACTCGACGTCGGCCACCTGCGAGCCCTGGCTCATGAGCCGCGCCGAGGTCGACGCCGTGGCGGACCTCGTGCACGCCCTGCACGCGGCCACCGGGGCGGATGTGCCCAGCAACGAGGAGTGGCACCACAAGCCGATCGATGTCGATCAGCCGATGCCGTGGCACATCACGCTCAAGTGGCGGGTCTCGACTCTGGCCGGCTTCGAGGGCGGCACGAAGATCTATCTCAACACCATCGATCCGTGGACGCTGCGCGACCGGGTGGTCGCCCGCCTGGAGGATCTGCGGGCCGACCGCCTCATTGCGCCGATGACCGTGGGCGAGGAGTGTCCGCGCGAACCCAACCGGCTGCTGTACAACCCCGTGCTGGGACGCTGATGAGCTGAGGATCAGGAGGCCGCTGGACCGATCTCGACGCGGGTTGCGACCGATCTCGCGCCGGAAGCGGACCGATCTCGAGGCGCTTCTTGTCTCCCCCTTGACGTACGTATAACGTACGTACACCAAGGGGGAGACATGACACCTGCCAAGACCAGACGACTCGATCTGCGTACGACACCGCACCAGGCGGCACTCATCCAGCAGGCCGCCGCTCATACAGACCGTACCGTCAGCGAATTCGTCCTATCCGCAGCTACCCGCTCCGCCGAGCGCGTCCTGGCCGAGCGTCGTTCTTTTCTCTTGGACTCGCAGACGTACGAGGCCGTCGAAGCCATTCTCGACGCCCCGCTGACCGATACATCCCGCTTCGAGCGGCTCTGGTCTCGTCCGTCCCCCTTCGGCACACGCCTCGAGCTGCAGCCTGAGGAGTGACGAGAGCGCATCATGAACGGTGACGGGCTTCATGCCCCCCGAAGACTCGAGCGCCATGATGCGACGGAGAACTTCCACAGCGGAGCGGAGGACCTGGATGACTGGCTCGCTCGCCTCGCGTGGCAGAACCAACGATCGAGGGACACTGTCACCTACGTGTCCACCCAGGACGGCGAGATCCTGGGGTACTACGCCATCGCGATGGCCTCATACGCACGCGATGAGGCGCCCGGAGGGCTAGGCCATCGCAGCCGCCCTGCACAACTGCCCTGCGTGCTTCTGGCGCGCCTCGCCGTCGAGCGACGCGCTCAAGGTCTGGGGCTCGGGGCCGCTCTCCTGCGCGATGCGATCGAACGCAGCTACCGACTCAGCGAGGTCGTAGGTGCCGCAGCCCTCCTCGTCCACTGCCGCGACGAGGCTGCACGCGCCTTCTATCGTGCGAACGGCGACTTTCTCGCGTCGCCCGCCGACCCGGTGCACCTGCTACTGCCGATGAAGCAGGTCCGCCGAATGCTCAACGGTTGAGTACCGACTCACATCGCGCTGCGCCGTACTGCGCCGCCCTGCTGGACCGATCTCGAGGCGGGTTGCGACCGATCTCGGCGGGAGGGGGCGCGGGGAGCGGGGTACGGGGCGCGGGCTAGAGGCCGAGGGCGCTGCGCTCCTCGGACCCGACCCAGCCGGAACGCCCCTCCAGGGCGTGGAACCAGCGCGCCAGGGCGGGCCAGAAGGCGACCGACGGCGCCTCGCCGCCCGGGTAGTGCCTGCGCCCGCCGTACTCGTAGGCCTGCACGGTGGTGAACAGGCGGATGTCGCTGCCGGTGGGCGCCACGCCGCACAGGAACTGCTCCACGGAGACGACGGCGGACAGCGGCGGGACGTCCTGCACCGTCAGGGCCGCCTCGCGGGAGGCCTCCATGCGGGTGGCGCGGGCGAGCAGGGTGTCGATGACGTCGAAGGCGATCAGAACCGAGTTGGCCGCCTCGACCGCCTCCTCCTCATCCTTGCTGTGCGTGGCCGTGCCGTGAGGGCCGTTGACGTGCTCGGCCAACCAGGCATCCCAGGCGTCGGTGGAATTGCGCCGGTTGATCGGGTAGAGATCGGGAGCGCCCTTGCGCTGAAGTCGCCACCAAGCGGTGGACAGGTCGAAGAGCATGTCACCGGAATCATCGGAGACGACCTGCCCGGTGGTCGTATCGACCAGGGCGGGGATCGTGAGCGGCGGCGTGTATCCGGGCGTCGTCGCATAGACCTCGGCCAGGGAGCGCGCCCCGAGCGCCGGGTCGACTCCGGGTTCGCCGTCGGCCCCGGTCAGCTCCCAATAGCCGTCCTCACCGCGGCCGTAGGTCCAGGACACGGGAAGGGCCTCCACCAGACCCAGTAGACGCCGCGCGATGAGCACGCGGCGGCACCATGGACACGATCCGGAGGCGATGAGTCGATAGCGGCCGGCATCGACGGGAAGGTCGTCGTCGCTGAAACGGTGCGAGATGGCAATGGGCATAAGGGCCTCCCGGCGAATGAGGATGAGCGGCAGGTGGGCGGCGGATGAGCGGCAGGTGAGCAGCACAGCGTCTCAAGCCAATGGTCGCCCCTGCACCAGGCGCGCGCCGCCTCATTCACCCCAGGCGAACCTACGGCATCGTCCGACTCCGCGACGCGACGATGCGGGCCCGCCCAGCCATCCGCGACCGATCTCGGTGCGGAGTACGACCGATCTCGGTGCGGAACCGGACCGATCTCGGTGCGGAACCGGACCGATCTCG
>ERZ773004.411-NODE-411-length-27299-cov-76.357840_pt1 | contig 27299 bp, 20 predicted proteins | sample MGYA00580667_ERZ773004 | MGnify/ENA primary metagenome ERZ773004 (study PRJEB29015, sample SAMEA2737963) | human oral metagenome | biome: human oral; feature: human-associated habitat; material: dental | place: China | collected 2123 ... | reverse complement strand
CGCGGTCACCGGCGCGCCTGGGCACCCACGCGAGGCGGGCGCCGCTGCGCTGGGCCAGGGCGCGCACCGCTGTGAGCAGCCCCGGGGTGCGGGCGGCGCGCTCGCCCACCAGGACGACTCCCCCTGACAGGGCGCCGAAGAGGGCGGCGTTCTGGCCGCCGGGGGCGATGGAGTCGACGACGGCGGGCTCAGTGCCGGGCGCGGAGCACAGCACTGTGGCGGAGAGCTTCTGGGAGCCGGTGGACGTGTAGGGGGCGACAGTGGCGACCCGCGCCCCGCCGCGGCGCACGCCTTTGCGCAGGCGCAGGAAGAGGGCGCCGCACTCGTCCTCGGGCTCCAGGGCGACGAGGAGGACCTGGCCCGCGCGCTCCAAGTCGGAGTAGGTGACGCCCAGGCCGGTGCCCGCGACCGTGGAGGCCAGGAAGGACCGCTCCTCCTCGGTGGCCTCGCGCGAGCGGAAGTCGATGTTGTCCGATCCCAGGACTGTGCGCGCGAACTTGGACCACGCCCAGGCGTCCTCGAAGGTGAGCCGCCCGCCGGGCAGGAACCCGGCGGAGGGGGCCGCCTCCAGGCCCTTGCGCGCGCGGTCGAGGGCATCCGACCACGAGGTGGGGACCAGTTCCCCGTCCTCGCGCACCAAGGGCGTCCTCAGGCGGTCCTGCCCGTCCCATTCGAAGGCGAAACGGTCCTTGTCGGTGATCCACTCCTCGTTGACCTCGGGGTCGTTGCCGGCCATTCGGCGCACGACCACTCCGCGGCGGATGTCCTGGCGGACCGCCGATCCGGAGGCGTCGTGCTCGCTCACCGACGCGGTGGAGACCAGGTCGAAGGGGCGGGCGCGGAAGCGGTAGGACGCCGCGGTGAGGGCGCCCACGGGGCAGATCTGGATGATATTGCCGGAGAAGTACGAGGCGAAGGCCCGCCCCGACTGGTCGAGGCCGGCAGGGCCCAGGTCCCCCTCGTTGAAGGAACCGGCGATGGCGTCGGTGCCGTAGGGGCCGGACAGGTCGGGGGCCGTGTTGTCCTTGGCCGCCGGGTCGAAGAACCCGAGTGTGGTGGTGTCGAAGCCGCCGATCTGCTCGCCCATGAAGTAGTGGTCGTCGGTGGGGGCGGTGCCCCCGCCCCGGCCCTGCAGGTCGATGAACACGTCGCCGGAGATCTCCTTGCCGAAGCGCACGCAGCGCTGGCACAGGATGCAGCGCTCGCGGTCGAGCAGGATCTGGGAGGTGATGCGCAGGGGCTTCTTGAAGGTCCGTTTGGCGTCGGCGAAGCGGGACTTGCCGCGGCCCTCGGTCATGGCCTGGTTCTGCAGGGGGCACTCGCCGCCCTTGTCGCACACGGGGCAGTCCAGCGGGTGGTTGATGAGCAGGAACTCCATGACGCCGCGCTGGGCGGTGTCGGCCACCCCGGAGGTGTGCTGGGTCTTGACGACCATGCCCGGGGCGACGGTCTGCGCGCACGAGGGCTGGGGCTTGGGCATGAAGCGCAGCTCGCCGGTGTTGCGGTCGGGCATGCCGACCTCGACGAGGCACTGGCGGCACGCGGCGACGGGCTCCAGCAGCGGGTGGTCGCAGAAACGGGGGATGCGGATGCCCGCCTGCTCGGCGGCCCTGATGACCAGGGTCCCCTTGGGTACTGAGACGTGGACGTCGTCGATGATGATGTCGACCATCGTGGGGGCGTCGCTCATCGGGCTCCTCCTCGCGCGTGGGTGGCGGACGCCCCGTAGGGGAAGCGCTCGCGCGCGGGCGTGGTCAGCCCCGCCTCGAACTCCTCGCGGAAGCGTTTGATGCCGGACATGATGGGGGTCGCGGCGGCGTCGCCCAGGGGGCAGAAGCTGCGCCCCGCGATGTTGTGGGCGATCTCGTCGAGCAGGTCGACGTCGCCGGGCAGGCCCTCGCCCCGCTCCAGGCGGAGCATGATCTGCTTGATCCAGTAGGTGCCCTCGCGGCACGGCGTGCACTTGCCGCACGACTCGTGCTGGTAGAACTCGCTCCACCTGGCGATGACGCGGACGACGGAGACCGTCTCGTCGAAGACCTGCAGCGCGCGGGTGCCCAGCATGGATCCGGCGGCGCCCACGGACTCGTAGTCGAGCGGGGTGTCCAGCTCGTCCTCGGTGAAGATCGGCGTGGACGAGCCCCCGGGGGTCCAGAACTTCAGGCGGTGGCCCTGGCGGATGCCGCCGGCCATGTCGATGAGCTCGCGCATGGTGATGCCGAAGGGCGCCTCGAACTGGCCGGGGTTGGCGACGTGGCCCGACAGGGAGAAGATGCCGTGGCCCTTGGACTTGTCGGTGCCCATCGAGGAGTACCACTCCGGCGAGTTGCGGAAGACGCCCGCCACCTGCGCGATGGTCTCGACGTTGTTGACCACGGTGGGTCGGGCGTACAGGCCCGCGACCGCGGGGAAGGGGGGCTTGAGGCGCGGGTGGCCCCGGCGCCCCTCGAGGGAGTCGAGCAGGGCCGTCTCCTCGCCGCAGATATAGGCGCCCGCGCCCGCGTGGGCGGTGATGCGCAGGCCGCCGAGCACGCCGGATCCGGTGGCCTCGCGCACGGCCTGGAGGAGGCGGCGGTAGACGTGGGCGACCTCGCCGCGCAGGTAGACGAAGGCGTGGTCGCAGCCGATGGCGCGCGACGTGATCGCAATGCCCTCGATGAGCACGTGCGGGTTGCCCATGATGAGGGGGATGTCCTTGCAGGTGCCGGGCTCGGACTCGTCGGCGTTGACGACGAGGTAGCGGGGCCCGCCGTCGTCGGGCGGCAGGAAGGACCACTTGAGGCCGGTGGGGAAGCCCGCGCCGCCCCGGCCCCGCAGGCCCGAGGCCTTGACGGCGTCGATGATGGCGGCGGGCTCCATCGTGCGGGCCCTCTCCAGCCCCTGGTAGCCGCCGCGCTGGCGGTAGGAGTCGAGGGTCCAGGAGCGCTCCTGGCCCCACCCGTGGGTGAGGACCGGGGTGAGCGGCCCGGGCGCGCGGTAGGTCGTCACGCCTGCTCGCCCCCCTCCGCCTGGGCGCCGCCGGGGACGGCGACGGGTTCGGTCCACCCGTTCTCCTGGGCGATCCCCACGCCCAGGAGTGTGGCCGGGCCCGCGGAGGGGCCCTCGTCGGCGCGGCCGTCGGGGAAGCCCGCCAGGAGCCTCTCGTTCTCCTTGAAGGCGGGCGCCACGGCGGGGCCGCGCGTGGGGTGGATGTCGCGTCCGGCCTCGATGTCGTCGATGAGCGCCAGCGCGGACTCGGGCGTCTGGTTGTCGAAGAACTCCCAGTTGACCATGACCACGGGGGCGTAGTCGCACGCGGCGTTGCACTCGATGCGCTCCAGGGTGATCCGGCCCGACTCGCTGGTCTCGTCGCTGCCGACGCCGACCTTGGCGGAGACCCGCTCCCAGATCTCGTCCCCGCCCATGACCGCGCACAGGGCGTTGGTGCACACGCCCACGAGGTAGTCGCCGGTGGGGTGGCGCTTGTACTGCGTGTAGAACGTGGCGACGGCGGAGATCTCGGCCCGGGGCAGGTCGAGGATCCGCGAGATCAGGTCGATGCCGTCGGCGCTGACGTAGCCGTCAACGGACTGGACGAGGTGGAGCATCGGCAGCAGGGCGCTGCGCGAGTGCCCCTCGGGGTAGCGGGCAATGATCTGCGCGGAGTCCGCCCGCAGCCGGGCCTCAACGTCTGGGGTGTAGCTCATCGGTCAACGCCTCCGAGGACGGGGTCGATTGCGGCCAGGGAGACGACCACGTCGGCCAGCTGGCCGCCCTCGGTCATCATGGCCAGTGATTGAAGGTTCGCGAAGGAGGGGTCGCGGAAGTGCGCGCGGAAGGGGCGCGTCCCCCCATCGGAGACCAGGTGGACTCCGAGGATCCCCTTGGCGTGCTCGACGGTCTGGTAGACCTGCCCGGCGGGCACGTGGAACCCCTCGGTGACCAGCTTGAAGTGGTGGATGAGGGACTCCATCGACTCCCCCATGATCTCGCGGACGTGGTCCGGCGAGTTGCCCTGCCCGTCGGAGGCGACGGACAGGCGCGCGGGCCAGGCGATCTGCGGGTCGGACACCATGGTGGGCGCCCCCTCGCAGGCATCCAGGCGCTCCAGGGCCTGCCACACGATGCGCATCGACTCGTAGCACTCGTCGAAGCGCACCATCGTGCGGTTGTAGACGTCGGACTGGTCCCGGGTGGGCACGTCGAACTCGTAGTCCTCGTAGCCGCAGTAGGGCTGGGTCTTGCGCAGGTCGAGGGGCAGGCCTGCGGCGCGCACCCCCGGGCCCGTGTGGCCCAGGGCCATGAGGGCGCTGAGCGGCATGACGGCCACGTCGCACAGGCGCTTCTTGAAGATCGGGTTCTCCTGGAGGATGTCCTGGAGCTCCCCGATGTCGCGGCGCACGCCCCGCAGGCGCTCCCGGATGTAGCCCGTGGTGCCCTCGCCGATGTCCTGGATGACGCCGCCGGGGCGGATGTACTCGTGGTTCATGCGGAGCCCGGTGACGCGCTCGAAGACCCGGAGGATCTCCTCGCGCCCGCGGAAGGCGATGGTCATGATGGTCGTGGCGCCCATCTCGTTGCCCGTGGAGCCGATGGCGACCAGGTGCGAGGCGATGCGGCACAGCTCCATCATGACGACGCGGATCATCGAGGCGCGCTCGGGCACGTCGTCGGTGATGCCGAGCAGCTTCTCGACGCCCAGGCAGTAGGCGGCCTCCTGGAAGAACGGCGCCACGTAGTCCATGCGCGTGCAGTAGGCGACGCCCTGGGTCCAGGTGCGGTACTCCATGTTCTTCTCGATGCCGGTGTGCAGGTACCCGGTGTCGACGCGGGTCTCGCGGACCTTCTCGCCGTCGAGCTCCAGGATGAGGCGGAGCACGCCGTGCGTGGAGGGGTGGACGGGCCCCAGGTTGACGACGATGCGCTCGGAGGTGAGCTTCTCGATCTCGGCCAGGACCTCGTCCCAGTCCCCGCCCTGGGCGAGGACCTCGGGGATGTCGTCGAGGGGCAGGTCGGCGGCGCCGGGCGCTGCGTGGAAGGCGGGTCGGCTCATCAGTTCACGCTCCTACGCGTGTCGGGGGGCGGCGTGGTGGCGCCCTTGAACTCGACGGGGACGCCGCCCAGGGGGTAGTCCTTGCGCTGGGGGTGGCCCACCCAGTCGTCCGGCAGGGCGGTGCGGGTCAGCGAGGGGTGCCCGGTGAAGACGATGCCGAGGAGGTCCCACGTTTCGCGTTCCTGCCAGTCGTTGGCCGGGTAGACGGAGACGATGGAGGGGATGCGGGGATCGGCCTCGGGGCAGACGGCCTCGAGGCGGATCATCCGGTTGTGGGTGATCGAGTACAGGGGGTAGACGGCGTGGAGCTCGCGCCCGGTGTCGGCCGGGTAGTGGACGCCGTTGGTGCCCAGGCACATCTCGAAGCGCAGGTCGGGGTCGTCGCGCAGGTAGGAGGCGACGCGCACGATGTGCTCGCGTGCGATGAAGACGGTGAGCTGGCCGCGGTCGACGACCACCTTCTCGATGACGTCGGCGACTTCGAGGCCGTCTGCTCCGATGAGCTCCTCGAGGGCGTCGACGGCCTGGTCGAACCAGCCGCCGTAGGGCCGGGCCGCCTCGCCGGGCAGGAAGGAGTCGGCGACCAGCCCCGAGAAACCGGAGGTGGAGGAGTCGGCGCCGGCGCCGAAGAGGCCCTCGCGGCGGGCGATGGGCTCGGGCAGCGCGAAGCCGCGCGGGGACGGGGCCGCCTCGGCCCGGGCGGGCGCGCCCTCCCCGGGGATCGACAGGTCGCTCATACGAGGAGTCCCTTCATCTGGTGGGTCGGGGTCGCCTCGAGGGCGGCCCGCTCGGCTTTGCGCGCGATCTCGCGGCGGTGGACGCCCAGGGGCTCCTTGCCGATCTGCTCGCGCAGCACCAGGACCGCGTGGATGAGCGCCTCGGGGCGGGGCGGGCACCCGGGCAGGTAGACGTCGACGGGCACGATGTGGTCGCAGCCCTGCACGACGGCGTAGTTGTTGAAGACGCCGCCGGAGGACGCGCAGGCGCCCATGGAGATCACCCATTTGGGCTCGGGCATGGAGTCGTAGACGCGCCGGATGATGGGGGCCATCTTGTGGCTGACGCGGCCCGACACGATCATCAGGTCCGAGTGGCGGGGCGAGGCCCGGAAGACCTCCAGGCCGAAGCGCGCCATGTCGAAGCGGGGGGTGCCCGCGGCCATCATCTCGATGGCGCAGCACGCCAGGCCCATGGTGACGGGCCACTGGCTGTGCTTGCGGGCCAGTCCGAGCACTTTCTCGACGCTGGTGAGCGCGATGCCCGCGGGCAGGGATTCTTCAAGACCCATGTTTCTCCTCAGTCCCTCTCCGTCAGTAGTCCAGGCCGCCGCGGCGCCACTCGTAGGCGTAGGGCACGGCCAGGGTCACCAGGAAGCTCATCATGACGGCCAGGCCGAAGAGGCCGAGCTGGTTGAAGCTGACCGCCCACGGGTACATGAAGACCACTTCGATGTCGAAGATGATGAAGGTCATGGCGACCAGGTAGTAGCGCACGGGGAAACGGCCCTCGGTGAGGTGGGCGCTGGTGGGCTGGATGCCGCACTCGTAGTTGTCCGCCTTGGTCGTGGACTTCTTCGTGGGGCCCAGGACGGCGGAGGCGGCCAGGCCCCCGAACGCCAGTACGAGGGCGGCTGCCGACATGATGAGCAGCGGCACGTAGGGATTCGTCATTGTTCCTCCCGGGGTGTGGGCGAGGTGCTGGTCGTGGTCATGCCGGGGGCACCAGCTTCGTCAGCGTTGTGATGAGTCGGTCGTCGATGTCGCCGCCGTGGCGCTCGTACCCGTCCGAGAGTAGCTTGTGGACGAGTTTCATCAGGCGCGGCACGGGCAGGCCCAGGTTCGTGCACGCCCTCATGATCCGGGGCTTGCCGATGAGGGCGACGAAGGCGCGCCCGAGCTGGTAGTAGCCGCCGTACTCCTCGCGCAGCAGGCGGGGGTACTCGCCCATGGCGCGGTCGAATCCGGCTCGGGTCGTGCGGCGCAGGGCCTGGACGGCGCAGGAGGCGGCGAAGCGCCCGGCGCGCATCGCCGGGGCGATGCCCTCGCCGTTGAAGGGGGAGACCATCCCCCCGGCGTCGCCCACCAGGGCCAGGCCCTGGGCGTAGTGGGGGGCGCGGTTGAAGCACATGGGCAAGGCGGCCGAGCGAAGGGGGCCGATCTGGTTGCCGGGGGTGAGCCCCCATTCGGCGGGCAGGTTCGAGGTCCACGCCTCGAAGACCTTCTTGTAGGGCAGGTCGGTGCCGCCCGCGCGGGAGGAGACGGAGCCGAGTCCGACGTTGACGACGCCGTCGCCCATGGGGAAGATCCACCCGTACCCGGGAAGCAGGTCGGAGCGCCCGGGCTCGCCGCTCCACAGCTCCAGGTGGGACTCCATCCACTCCTCGTCGCCCCTGGGGGAGCGGAAGTAGGCGCGCGCGGCGACCCCCATCGGCCGGTTGGCCCGCTTGGCCAGGCCGAGGCCGGTGGACAGGCGCGCCGCGACTCCGCCCGCGTCGACGGTGAGGGGGGCGCTGACGGTGTAGGAGCGGGCGTCCCTGCCCCGTCCGGATCTGACGGCGACCCCGGTGACGCGGCCCGAGGCGTCCGTGGTGGCCCCGGTGGCGGTGGCGCCCTCCACCAGGCGCGCCCCGGCCTCGACGGCGCGGCGGACCAGGGCGTGGTCGAGGTCGGCGCGGGCGCGGGTGAGCCCGTACCCGGGCAGCGACTTCTGGTCGGGCCAGTCCATGTGGATGGTGTGCCCGCCGCCGATGACGGTCAGACCGCGGTTGCGCGCCCATCCCGTCGTGTCCACGCCCATGGCGGCCAGCTCGTGGACCGCGGCGGGGGTGAGCCCGTCGCCGCAGATCTTGTCGCGCGGGAATGCGCTCTTGTCGAGCAGGAGGACGTCCGCGCCCGCGGTGGCCAAGTGGTAGGCGGTGGCGGCTCCAGCGGGGCCCGCGCCGACGACGACGACGTCGGCGCCGGTATCGCCCTCGCTGTTGGCTGCCACCTTCATCCTCCGTGTCCATGGGTTGCGCGCACGCACGTGCGCGACGGACCGCGCGCTTGCGATCCGTTGGCCCACATTAACCATCGGGGTGACCCGGCGCACCTCGATCCCGTTTCGGCCTGTTTCCGCGGCAAAACAGGGGCGGCGCCCGCGCGTCGGAGCGGAATTTGCGAATGCCCCGCTTTCCTTAATCGCGGGCGGGCCGGGGACGCCGGGGGGCGGCGCCCGCCGCACTCACGACACGGGGTAGCAGTGCTCGGGCCGGGCCAGGCCGGGGCCGAAATCGACCTCCCGCCCGTCGATGCGCCACGTGTTGCGCGAGACGCGCTCGATGTCCTCATCGCGCGCCAGCCACGCCCTGGCCGTGCCCTTCTCCTCCTCGGTGAGCCACGCGACGGGGTCGGAGGAGGACTTGAAGCCCGCGACGGCGGCGACATCGCGGAGCCATTCGATCTGCTGGTCGTTGAGCAGGTTCTTCACGTGGCGGAAGAACACGACATCGGGATCGACGTCGATGAGGGAGCGCAGCCACAGGCGCGCCACGGAGCCCTTGAAGGCGTTGCGGGCCTCGGCGTCCGAGGGGTCCTCGGTGGCGTAGTTCTTCCAGATGGGCGCCACGTCGCAGCTGACGCGGATGCCGTCGAGGACGCCGATGGAGGGGATGACCAGGGCCCCCGAGCCCAGCAGGTACGCGTCGGGCGCCTCCTCCCGGATGACCGCGCAGCCGAGGCGGTACGCCTCGTCCCCCCAGGCGTCCTGGAAGCGCTGGCCGGGGACGGCCGCCGCGTTGATGAAGTCGAGTTTGAGGTAGCCGATGCCCGCGCCGACCAGGGTGCGCGCGAGGCCGCGCAGGTAGTGCTGCGCGGTGGGGTGCGTGGTGTCGAGCGCGTAGTACGGGCCGCCCCAGTTGTATCCGGCGACCACGGGGGAGCCGTCGGGGCCGTGGACGAACGCCTCGGGGTGGGCCTCCAGCAGGGGCGCGCCCTCGCGGGCGATGAAGGGCGCGACCCACAGCCCGGGCGTCATTCCGTGGTCGCGGATCCTCCGGGCGCACTCGGCGAGGTCGCCGAACTTGGCGTTCGGCCGCCAGTCGCCGACCCCCGCCTGCCACCCGTCGTCGATCTGCACGGTCCGGTACCCCAGGCCGGCCAGGGAGTCCAGCTGCTCCTCGATGTCGCGCCACGTGACCTTCTCGTAGTAGGAGTACCACGAGCACCACACGCGGGGGGCGGGGCGGCGCGGCAGGGCGCGGGGGGCCAGCGCCGCCGTGTAGCTGTCGAAGACCCCCTGCTCGTCCCCCCAGGCGACCATCCACAGGGCGTCGCCGCCGGGGTCGAAGCCGACCAGCGTGTCCTCGTCGCAGCGCACGCAGGGGTGGGCGCCGTCGAGGGCGCCCACGAGCAGCGCCTCGCCGTCCTCCCCGCGCGCCACGGCCCCCATCCACGATCCGTGGTGGCGGAAGGGGTCGTCGGAGGAGGGGTCGTCGGCGGTAGTGCGCCGCTCGGGGTCCGCGATGCGCAGAGGGGGCCCGTCCAGGGCCGACCAGCCGCTGGGGGACCAGGAGTTGTGGCCGCTGCGGTAGTACTGGCCGCCCGCCATCGAGTGCAGGATCGCGACGCGCGATGCCCTGATGAGCACGTGGCCGTCGCCCTCCTTGACGATGCGGGCGCCGGGGGAGGCGAGCAGGGGCGCGCCGTTGGGCAGGGCGGGGGCGGGGCTGGTCATCGCGTGGTCCTTCGTGTGGGGGGCGGGCCCGTTAGCGCCGGGCCCGGGAGGGCGGGAGTCGTCGGCGGCAGGGGACGAGGCGGGAGCCGCTTCCCACTGCGGCACCGGCCCCCGCCTCGTCGATGGGGCTACTTGAGCAGGTCGTTCGCCTTCTGGTTGGCGGCCTCCAGGGTGGACTTGGCGTCCGCCCCGTCAGCGATCGCCTTGATGGCGTCCTCGATGAGGGTGTTGACCTCGTCGCCGTGGGCCAGGACGGGGACCGGGAAGGTCTCCTTGTTCTCGACCACGCTGGTGAACGCGGAGTTGTCCTGCCCCTGCGCCTCGCGCGCCTTGAGTGAGGCCTCGGTGCCCTTCGTGGCGGCCGGGAAGATGACGCCGGACTCGCCGACCTTGACCTGGCACGCCTCGGAGCCCATGTAGGCGACCCACTTGAAGGCCTCGTCGGGGTGGGTGGTGCCCGACCACACGACGTCGTGCAGGCCGTTCATCGCGGAGCGGCGGCCGATGGGGCCCTTGGGCAGCGGCGCGAAGGCGAAGGCGCGCTGCGCGTCCTTGCCCAGGTAGCCGCTGGCGGTGAAGGAGCCCTGGATCGTGGACGCCGCGGTCCCCGCGTTCATCGTGGCCTCGGTGCCCAGTGTGGACTGCTGGTCGTACTTGGGGGCGTAGCCCTTGTCGATGAGGCCGTGGATCCAGGTGACGGTGTCGACCAGGGACTGGTCGGAGTAGTTGAACTTCGTGGGCGCCACGTTGCGGTCGCCGTAGGTGAAGCCGTTGGAGGCGGCCAGGTTGCCCCAGCCGTTCTGGCCGATGGCCCCGTCGGCCCACTCGGGGTAGAAGCCGTAGCGCACGACGTTGCTCTTGTCGAAGTCGGGGTCGAGGCCGTTCTTGCCGTTGGCGTCCACGGTGGTCTTGGCGATGAACTGCTCGAAGGTGCCGCCGTCAGTGGGGTTCCACGTCAGTTCCGCCATGTCCTCCTTCGAGTACCCGGCCTCGGTGGCCACGGCGGTGTCGTACAGGAGGCCCTCCGTGTCCCAGTCCTTGGGCAGGCCGTAGCGCTTGCCGTCGTACTTGGACAGGTCGGCCAGGCCGGGCTGGTAGATGGAGTCGTCGACGCCCGCCTTCTGGGCCATCTCCGTCAGGTCCATGATCTGGTTGTTGTCGATGAACTGCAGCAGGTGCGCCGAGTGGTTGGTGAAGACGTCGGGGGCGTTGCCCGCGGCCAGCTGCGTGGTGAGCGTCTCCCAGTACTGCCCCCACGCCGTCTGGGTGATCTTCACGGTGATGCCCGGGTTGGCCGCGTGGAAGTCGTCGGCGCACTGCTGGTAGAGGGGCGCCTGGCGGTCGTCCCACAGCCAGTAGTTGATGGTGACGCCGTCGGCGCCGGATTCCCCTCCGGTGGTCGAGGAGGTGTTCGCGTTGCAGGCGGCCAGGGACGCGGTCATGAGCGCCGCGAGGCCGACACTGGCTATAGTGCGGGGTTTCATGGTATTCCTTCGGGTCGGGGCACGGGGCCTATTTGATTCCTGAGAAATTGAGCGATTCGACGAGCTTACGGCCCATGAGGACCAGCAGGATGAGAACGGGGATGACGGACAGGGTCGAGCCCGCCATGAGCCCCGTCCAGTCCGGGGCGCGGTTGGGGGACTGCTGTTGGAAGATCCCGAGGGCGACGGTGAGCAGCTGGGCGCCGTTCCTCCCCACGAGCAGCGGCCACAGGAAGTCCTTCCACATCCCGATGATAGTGATGAGGGCCATCGTCATGATCGGCCCTGTCGACATGGGGATGGTCACGCGGAAGAAGCGGGCGATGGGCCCCAGGCCGTCGAGCATCGCGGCCTCCTCGATCTCGCGCGGCAGCGACAGGAAGAACTGCCGTAGGAAGAACACGGAGAAGGGCGCCATGAACAGGGCCGGCAGCATCATGCCGTGCATCGTGTCCAGCCATCCGAGCTGCTTGACCAGGACGTAGTTGGGCAGCAGGGAGAAGATGCCGGGGACCATGAGCGCGCCGATGACGCACCCGAAGAGGAGGTTCTTGCCGGGGAAGCGCAGCCGGGCGAAGGCGTAGGCGGCGCACGCGGCGAAGAAGGTCTGGGCGATGGCGATGCCGCCGGAGTATATGAGGGAGTTGGTCGTGGCGATCGCGAAGTTGATCGTGGCGCCCGAGCCCCCCGCGGCCTGGGCCTCCTCCACGGAGACCAGGCCGAGGATCCGTTTGAAGTTGATGAGGGTGGGGTGGGAGGGCCACAGCCTGGTGGAGTCGGCGATGAGGTCGGCCTGGGGGGTCAGCGCGGTCCTGATCATCCAGTAGAAGGGGAAGACCGTGACGAGGACCGCCAGGGCGATGATGATGTAGGCGGCGACGCGCGACGCCTGGATTCTGCGCAGCACTGGTGCTCCCCTTTCAGGCCAGGTCCGACGTTCCCGCGCGCATGAGGCGCAGCTGGATGGCCGTGAGCACGCCGAGCACGCAGACCAGCAGCATTGCGACGGCGCTGGCGTAGCCCATCTTCAGGAACGTGAATTGCTGGTAGATGTAGTAGTAGATGACGCGCACCGCGGGTATGGGGTGCCCGGCGTAGCCGATCTGGACGGTGTCGAATATCTGGAACGAGCCGATGAGGCCCATGACGAAGACGAGGACCAGGACGGGGCGCAGCAGGGGCAGGGTGATGGAGAAGAACATGCGCGCCTCCCCCGCCCCGTCCAGGGCGGCGCTCTCGTAGAGCTCGCCCGGGATCTGCAGCATCCCGGCGTACAGCAGCAGCGCCGTGTAGCCCGTGTACGCCCAGATGTTGATGCCCGCGACGATCGGCATGGCGGCGCGCTCGTTGAAGAAGGTGACGCCCTCGATGCCGATGCCCTTGAGCAGGTGGGTGACGAAGCCGAGGTTCGCGTCGAGCAGCCACCCCCAGATCAGGGCGATGGCGACGTTGGGCACCAGCCAGGGCAGCAGCAGCATGGAGCGCACCCACGTCGAGCGGGCGAAGCGCTGCATGAGGGCGGCGAGCAGGAGCCCGAGGAAGGTCTGCCCGATGATGTTGTAGGCCGCGTAGGCGACGGTGACGACGAAGGCGTCCCAGACCTCGGTCGAGCCCAGCGCGGCGGAGTAGTTGTCGAGGCCGACGAAGTTGGGGGGCTTGAGCATCGAGAAATCGGTGAACGAGTACCACAGGCCCCGCAGGGCGGGATAGACGTAGAATACGAGGAAGCCCGCGAACGAGGGCGCCAAGAGGACTGCAGCCGCAATCCGGTCGTCCCTGCGCTTCCTGGCACGGGGGGCCGCTGTGCGCTCCCCCGCCACCACTGGACTCGTCATTGAGAACACCTCCATTGATGTGACACGACTAATGAAACATCTTTGACAAACTTTGTCAAGACCATTGACAGAATTGCTCCCCACTGCTTGACTTCCTTATATGGGGGGACCCTCCTCCACAGTCAACACGGAAGGATTCTCAAGGATGAGGACTGCAAGGAAAACGGTGACCGCAGCAGCGGCCGGGCTCCTCGTGGCCGCCGGGGCGTGCCTGCCCGCGGCGCTCGGGACCGGTTCGGCCTCGTCGATCGCGTCCACGCCGTCCGACCAGTGGCAGCCGGTCGCATCGGCCCCCGCCCCAGTGGCGAACCCGCTCAAGGGCTTCATGCCCTTCGCCCCCGACGACGGCTCCGCGCCGCCCTCGGCCTCCGACGGCCTCGGGTACACGATGGAGTGGACCTACATCCCGGTGTCCTCCGTCGTCACCGGCTACCACGCCTACGACTTCTCAGCGTTCGAGGCACGCCTGAACCAGATCGGCCAGCGCGGCCACCAGACCGTCTTCCGCTTCTACCTGGACTACCCGGGCCGGCCCACCGGCGTGCCCCAGTACCTCATCGACCAGGGCATCGACACGTCCCGCACCTACACCGTCTTCGACAACAACAGGATCTCCTTCTCCCCCGACTACAACGACTCCCGCGTCCAGGACATGATCCTCGACTTCGTGCGCGCCCTCGGGCAGAAGTACGACGGCGACGCCCGCATCGGCTTCATCACAGCGGGGCTCATCGGGTTCTGGGGCGAGAACCACACGTGGCCGATGAACGGCGAGACCAGCGCCGACAACCCCAAGGGAGAGAACTGGATGCCCGCCCAGGACTTCCAGGACCGCCTCGTCGCCGCCTGGGACGACGCCTTCAACACGACCGCCGTCCAGTACCGCGAGCCCTCCGCGGCCACGAAGGCGCACGGCATGGGCTACCACGACGACTCCTTCGCCTACTCGACCCTGGACAACGTGGACTGGCACTTCATGTCCCACATGAAGGCCGAGCACGAGGAGGACGCGTGGCAGCACGCGCCCATCGGCGGCGAGGTCTACCCGCCGCTCCAGACCTGCATCTTCTCCCAGCCCCTCAACTGCCCGGGGGCCGACGCCGAGAAGGCCCAGGGGCGCAACTTCGACATGGACGCCTCCTTGGACGCCACCCACGCCACGTGGCTCATGAACCACAAGGCGTTCTCCGAGGGCTACACCGGCGCCGACCTCGAGCGCGCGAAGGCCGCCAACGCCCGCATGGGCTACGTGCTCAGCGCCACGCGGGCGCGCGCCTCGGTGTCCGAGCCCGCCTCGAACGGGGCCGGGACCCGCACCGTGTCGGTGGAGGCCGAGATCGCCAACAGCGGCCTGGCGCCGTTCTACGCGGACTGGCCCCTGGAGTTCGCCCTGCTCGACCCCTCTGGCGCCGTCGTGGGGACCCAGCGGGCCGGGGGCGTGCTGCCCACGATCCAGCCCGGCGCCAGCGCCACCGCCCGCGCCGACATCACGGTTCCCGCCGACGCGGGCGACCTGGCGGTGACCATGCGGGTCGTCAACCCGTTGCCCGGAGGCGCCCCCGTGGCCTTCGCCAACGAGGGCATGGGCACGCGCCTCGAGGGCGCGCTCACCCTGCCGCTGGCGGTCTCGACGCTCCAGACGGGCCCCGCGCCCAGCCCTAGCGCCTCCCCCGACCCCGCCGGGACGGCCACCCAGGCGCCCGCGGATCCGGGTGCCCCCACCGCCAGGCCGACTGCGGGGACGAAGGCCTCGCACCTGGCGAACACCGGCTCGCTGACTGCCCCCCTCATCATCGTGGCCGCAGTGGCCGGGGCGGTCGGCGCGCTCCTGGTCCGGCGCAGGCGCTGAGGACCGGGCGGGTGCGGCCCGGCCCGGCCGCACCCGCCTGAGCGGGCCGCAACGCGCCCTCACACGATAAACTTGTGGCACAAGGGAGGCGGGCACCGCCATGATCCGAGGACGCACCATGCTTGAAGCTTTTGGACCCGACCGCGTCCGTGAGTTGAACTCGCTCACGGTGATCTCGTACCTGCGCGGCGTGGACTCGGCGACCGTCACCCAGCTGTCGCAGGCCACCGGGCTGTCACGCACCTCCATCTCCTCCACGGTCGCCCACCTGGAGAAGCTGGGGTGGATCCTCTCTCTGCCCCCGGCGAACGGGAACCTGGCCGGGCGCCCCGCCAAGCGCTACCGCTTCGCGTCCACGGCCGGCCTGGTCCTCGGCGTCGACATCGGCGCGAACCGCGTCAGCGCACTGCTCACGGACCTCAACGGCGCGGAGCTCGGCTACGCGGAGGACCCCGTCTCGCCGCGCACCCCCGCCGCGACTCGCGTGGAGCGCACCCACGGGGTCATCGACGAGGCCCTGAACCGCGCCGAGGTCGACGCCCAGCGGGTCTCGGTCGTCTCCGCCGGCCTCACCGGCCCGGTCGACCTGGAGGGGAACAGCCCCTTCGGCAACACCCTGCCCGGCTGGTCCGCGGTCAACATCGTCCAGGATCTCTCCGAGCGCTACGGGCGGAGAGTCCTGGTGGAGAACGACTGCAAACTCGCCCTCACCGCCGAGGCGTGGAGGGGCCAGGCCATCGGGGTGTCCAACGGGGCGTTCATCATGGCCGGCGCCCGCGTGGGCGGGGCCTTCATGATCGACGGCGTCGTCTGCCGGGGCGGGGGCGGGGCCGCGGGCGAGGTCGGCGCCCTCGACATCCTGCGGTGGGCGAAGGCCCCCGCGATCTTCACCCGCCACCCCGACCTGCCCAAGGGACTGCCCCTCATCATGGCCGCCGAGTGGGTGTGCTCGCGGATGCGCGGGGGCGACCGCGAGGCGGCGCGCCTGGTGCACCAGTTCGCCCACGACCTGGCCGTCGGGGCGGCGGCCCTCGCGCTCACCGTCGACCCCGACGTGCTCATCCTCGGCGGCGGCATCTCGGCCTCCGCGGATCTGTGGAAGGAGCCCTTCGCCGAGGCCCTGGCCCCCCTCGTGCTGCGGATGCCAGAACTGCGGGTGTCCCAGCTGGGCTCCCGCGGGGTCGTGGAGGGCGCCGCGTGGCGGGGCGCGCAGTTCCTCGAGGCGCACTCGTACTCCGCCTACCTGCTGCCCGCGCAATCCCTCACCCAGTACGCCTAGTCCCCCGCGCAGTCCGCCCAGAAACCTGCGCCTGCGCCTGTCTGCACCACTTAGGCACTGCCCGCACCACTTAGGCCCCCGACACGCCGGGAGGACCAGGGCCCACTCGGGCCCAAGTGGCGCAGCCGCGCGTTAAGTGGCGCAGGGGCGCGCTAAGTGGCCCAACCGCGGACGGATCCGGCAGAGCGGAGCACTAGGGCGCGTCTCTTCAGTGGGCCGGGTGAGGATCGTGTGGGTGAGGAGGCCTGCTGTGTGGACGATGGCGAGTGCGTCCGTGGCGGGCGGCCAGTGCGCCCCCTCCATTGCTTGTAGGACGCGAAGGCCTGCTCGACGACGTCGCGCATGGCGTGGGAGGCGGGGGCGAAGGAGCACTCGCCCCCGCGTCTGCGCCTGGCCGCTTCCTTGTCCTCCCCGACGGGGATATGGCAGGAGAACCCGCGCCTTGGGCAGTGCCCGCTCCTCGCGCGCCAGGAATGCCCGGCCAGTCGTTCGGGTCTCCCAGGAAAGAGACAGCCCGCTCCTCGCGCACCAGGAATGCCCCATCGCAGCGGAGGCCGTGACGGCGGCGAGTGCGCCCGCGCCTCGCGCGAGAAGCGCCCCCTGCGTCGGCGCGCACCACGTCCGGCCTCGCCCGGGCCCCCGCACAGTCCACCCACGCCCCCGCGCAGCCCGCCCACACCCCCGCGCAGTCCGCCCAGGCGCTCGTCCCAACACTTTTGTCTAGAATGTTGCATAACCCATCCGCCACGAGAATAATTGATGGCGCCCATAGACGGCACTCACCCGACGGAGGAACCATGGTCGCCGAGCTGCGCATTGGAATCATCGGCCTCGGAGCCAGAAGCGCCATCGCAGCGAACCTGGCCAGGACGGGCCTCGGCGCCCGCCTCGTGGGCGGAGCCGACCCCGACCCGCAGATGCGCGCGCGTGCGGCCCGAGCGTTCGGCGAGCACCTGGCCTGGGTGGAGGACACCGACCAGCTCCTCGCCGCCGGGATCGACGCGGCGATCGTCACCAGCCCAGACGACACGCACGAGGCCATCACCTGCGCCCTGCTGGAGGCCGGCGCCGCCGTCTACCTGGAGAAGCCCATCGCCATCACGATCGAGGGCGCCGACCGCGTCCTGGAGACCGCGTACCGGACCGGGACCCCCCTCTACGTCGGGCACAATATGCGCCACATGGCGGTGGTGCGCACGCTCCGCGACGTCATCCGCCAGGGGACGATCGGACAGGTGAAGGCCATCTGGTGCCGCCACTTCGTGGGCAACGGCGGCGACTACTACTTCAAGGACTGGCACGCCGACCGGTCGCGGACCACCGGCCTGCTGCTGCAGAAGGCGGCCCACGACATCGACGTCATGAACTGGCTCTCCGACTCCGTCCCCGCCCGGGTCGTCGCCATGGGCGACCTCATGGTGTACGGCTCGCTGGCCGACAGGGCCCCCCGCCCGGGCCAGCTCATGCAGGACTGGTTCTCCTTCGACAACTGGCCCCCCGAGTCCCTCACCGGCCTCAACCCCACGATCGACGTGGAGGACATGTCGATGCTGCTCATGCGCCAGGTCTCGGGGGCCATGGTCTCCTACGAGCAGTGCCACTTCACGCCCGACTACTGGCGGAACTACACGGTGATCGGCACCCGGGGCCGCGCCGAGAACTTCGGCGACGGCCAGGGCGGCGTTGTGCGCGTGTGGACCCACCGGCGCGGCTACGACGCCAAAGGGGACATCGAGATCCCGCTCCGGGGGGACGCCGGGGGCCACGACGACGCGGACGTCGCCACAATGGCCGAGTTCCTGCGCTTCGTCCTCAACGGGGAGCCCACCGACACCACGCCCCTGGGGGCCCGGGAGGCCGTTGCCGCCGGGGTCCTGGCGACCCGTTCGCTGCGCAACCACAACACCCCCTACGACGTGCCCCGCGTCCGCCCGGAGCTGGCGGCGTACTTCGAGGACAACCAGCGGCGCGCCACCCGGCTGCGGGGCGCGTAGCCGCGCCCCGGCGCTGGGGCGCGCGCAACCCGGCCCACTGAATTGAGCCGGTTCCGGTGCGGAAAGCGGCTGAGACGGCCCGCTGAGGAGGCCGGCCCTCGGCCCCGCAGCGGAAGACGGCTGACCCGTTCCCCTAACGGCCCGCGCACCGGTAGTATAAGAACACTCATTACAAATGAGTGTTGCATATTCGCGAGACGCGTGAGGAGACACGGATGTCCCAAACCCTTGAAGAGATCGCCAGCCAACCGCGGCTGTGGAGGCGCGCACTGGAAGTCGACGCCTCCCCGCTCCCCCGCGACGGCGAATCCCTGGCAGTCGTCGGATGCGGCACCTCGTGGTTCATCGCCCAGGCGTACACCACCGCCCGCGAGCGCGAGGGCAAGGGACCGGGCGACGCGTTCACTGCGACGGAGTTCCCCTGGGACCGCCACTACGACCGCGTCATCTGCCTGTCCCGATCGGGAACCACCACTGAGGTCGTCGACGTCCTGCGCCGCCTGGCCGAGCGCGGTACCCCGGGCCTGCTGGTCACAGCGGTCGGCGGCGGACCCGCCTCCCCCTTCGCCTCCGCCGAAGTCGTCCTCGGCTTCGCCGACGAGGAGTCCGTGGTCCAGACCCGTTTCGCCACCAGCGCCCTGGCCTACTTCCGCGCCTCGCTCGGCCATGACATCGCCGCGGCCGCCGCCGACGCCGAGCTCGCGCTGGACGCCGAGCTCCCCCAGCGCTGGGTCGACGCCGACCAGATCGCGTTCCTGGGCACCGGCTGGACCATCGGGCTCGCCAACGAGGCCGGCCTGAAGCTCCGCGAGGCCTCCCAGTCGTGGACCGAGGCGTACCCGGCGATGGAGTACCGCCACGGCCCCATCTCCATCGCCCAGCCGGGGCGCCTCACCTGGGTGTTCGGCCCGGTCCCCGAGGGCCTCGGCGAGGAAGTGGCCGCGACCGGCGCGGAACTGGTGTCCTCGCAGTGGGATCCGATGGCCCACCTGGTCCTCGCCCAGCGCCTCGCCGTCGCGCGCGCCGCGGCCCGGGGCCTGGATCCCGACGCTCCGCGCAACCTCACGCGCTCGGTGATCCTGCCGTGAGCGCCGACGACCGGTGCGGCGGAGCGGAGGGGGGCGCTCCCCGCTCCGCCGCACCGGGACGCGCCCTCCCCTCCGGCGGCGCAGGACACAGCCCCTCCCCCGCCGCACCGGTCCCCGCGGCCGTCGGAATCGACATCGGCGGCACCACGGTCAAGGGCGCGCTGGTCGGGCAGGACGGCTCCGTCCTCGGAACGGCCGGCCCACGCGCGACCCCCGTCGACGACGTCCCCGGCCTGGTCGGTGCCGTCGTCGGCCTCGTGCGCCGCCTGGACGCGGGACGGGGAGTGCCCGTGGGCGTGTGCGTTCCCGGGATCGTCGACGAGGCCCTGGGCGTCGGCGTGCTGTCGGCCAACCTCGGGTGGCGCGGCGCCCCACTGCGCCGGCTCCTCTCCGCCGCCCTCGGCTCCCCTGTCGCGCTGGGCCACGACGTGCGCTGCGGCGCCCTGGCCGAGTCGCTGTGGGGGGTGGGCGAAGCGGACATGCTCTACGTCGCCATCGGCACGGGGATAGCCTCGGCGCTCGTCATCGGCTCGCGCCCCTGCCCCGCTCCCGCGTGGGCGGGCGAGATCGGCCAGATCGTGGTCGAAGACCCCGACCACCCCGGCAGGAGGGCCCCCCTCGAGCAGATCGCCTCCGCCTCGGCCATCGCCCGGCGCGCCGCCGAAGCCGGAATGATCGGCCCCGGGGAGGGGGCCCGCGAGGCAGCCGAGCGCGCGCGGGCGCCCGGCGGCGGACCCGCCGCAATGGTCTTCGCCTCCGCGATGGGCCTGCTCGGCGCCCAACTGGGGATCGTCCGCCACCAGGTGGGCGACGTGCCCCTGGTCATCGGCGGCGGCCTGTCGGAGGGCGGGCCCCTCGTCTACGACAACCTCGCCCGGGGCGCCGCCTCCGTCACCGGGCGCATGCCCCCTCCCCGCATCGTCCCCGCGGCGCTGGGCCCTGCGTCGCAGGCGCTCGGCGCCGCCGCCCTGGCGCTGCGGAGCGCCCAGGGGCCCTCCGCGCCAGCCCACCAATAGAAAGGCAGCCATGTTCGCCGATACCGCAGCACTCGCCCGCGAGTGCGCTCAACAGGGCCGCGGCCTCGCGGCCTTCAACGTGGTCCTCCTCGACCACGCCGAGGCCTTCATCGACGCCGCGGAGCGCTGCGGCCTGCCCCTGGTCCTCCAGCTCTCCCAGAACGCCGTGAAGTACCACGGCGGCCGCCTGGCGCCCCTGGGGAAGGCGCTCCTCGAACTGGCCCGCGCCTCGTCGGCGCGCGTCGCGGTCCACCTGGACCACGCCGAGGACCCCGGCCTTTGCCGAGCGGCCATCGACCTCGGTTTCTCCTCGATCATGTACGACGGGTCGGCGCTGCCCGACGCCGACAACCGCGCCTCCACGAAACGGATCGCCGAGGCCGCCCACGCCGCCGGGATCAGCGTCGAGGCCGAGCTCGGCGAGGTCGGCGGCAAGAACGGGGTCCACGACCCCTCCGCGCGCACCGACCCCGACGAGGCGGCGGCGTTCGTCGCGGACACCGGGGTGGACATGCTGGCCGTCGCCGTCGGCTCCTCGCACGCGATGGCCACCCGCGACGCGGTGCTGGACGACGCCCGCATCGCCGCCATCCACCGCGCCGTCGCCGTGCCGCTGGTGCTCCACGGCTCCTCGGGCGTGCCCGACGACGGGATGCGCTCGGCGATCCGCGCCGGGATGACGAAGATCAACGTGTCCACGCACCTCAATGCCGTGTTCACATCCGATGTCCGGCGGATGCTCGACGAGGACCCACGCGCCGTCGACCCCCGCAAGTACATGGGCCCCGGCAACCGCGCGGTCAGCGCCGAGGCGGAGCGCCTCATGCGCCTGTACACCACTGTCCACGACTAGCTGTTGTGGGGTGTGAGGGTGTTGTCGTGGGGTAGCGGCCCGCGCTGCGCCGACGAGGGCCCCGGGCGCCGACTGGGCTGCGCCGACGAGGGCCCCTGGGGCACGGACTGCGGTGACTGCAAATGAGGGCCCCGGGCGTAGGCTGCGGTGACTGCCGATGAGGGCTCCGGGCGCGGCCGCCGGCGCGCGTTATCGGCATGAGCGCGCGTTGTCCGCACCGACGCGCGTTGTTGACAATCTGCATGGGATATCGGCACCGACGCGCGTTGTTGACACCAGCGCGCGTTATATCCCCCTCGCGGTGTCAACAACCCCCTCACGATGTCAACGACCCCCTCACGGTGCCGACAACGCGCGTCCGCATCGACAACGCGCCCTCGAACTCGCACCCGGGCCGACAACGCGCGTCCACACCCAAGGGGGGCACCCGCGCCAGGGCCGGGCACGCTGCGGACACGGCCGACCACGCCCACTGCCCAGTGAAACACCCGCGCTAAGGCCGGGCACGCTGCGGACGCGATCAACGTGGACACGGCCGACAACGCGCGTCCACACCAGGGGGAGCACCCGCACCAGGCCCAGACCCCAGGAGGACTGCTCCGGATCGCGCACCACCCCCTCGGAGTACGCACACAAGGACCCCGATTTAAGAAACACGCACCGCACACAAGGGCGGAATCAAGCCCTTGTGTGCGATTCCGTGTTGCCTAATTCCCTCCCTTGTGTGCGACACCAACGGAGACGAACACCGAAAAGGAACGAAGCGAAGGGCGAACCCACCGTACAAACGGCGAACCTACCGAGGAACCGACCAACCAAACCAGCAAAACGACCGACCCGCGGAGAAAGGAGCGGCTGGCCGCCAGGGGAACTGCGCCCGCACCGCCCGGGAAGCCGCGCCCGGGGACGGCCCGCACCGCCCAGGGACGGCCCGCACCCCTTCGCACGAACCCCTGGGCCCCTCAAGCGGCTGGGGGCCCGCCCACACCACCTGGGGAGCCGCGCCCGCAGCGCCGCCCTACGGCAGTGGCTTCACCGCGCGGTGCAGGGCGACGATGCCACCCGTGAGGTTGCGGTACTGGACCTCCGACCAGCCGTTGCGGGCGATCATGGCGCCCAGGGCGCGCTGGTCGGGCCACTGGCGGATCGACTCGACCAAGTAGTCGTAGGCCTGGGCGTTGGTGGAGGCCAAGCGCGCGAGCAACGGCATCACCGTCCGCTGGTAGGCGCCGTACACGGCGCCGAAGGCGCGCGAGGGCGGCGTCGAGAACTCGCAGACCACCAAGCGGCCCCGGGGGCGCACAACGCGCGCCATCTCGCGCAGGGCCCCCTCGGGGTCGGGCACGTTGCGCAGCCCGTAGGAGATCGTCACCGCGTCGAAGGACGCCTCCTCGAAGTCGAGATCCATGGCGTCGCCCTGCACGAACTCGATGTCCGGGTGGCGCTGGCGGCCAACCTCGATCATGCCCTCGGACAGGTCGCAGGCCACCACCTCGGCCCCGCCCTTGGCCAGGGCGGCTGAGGAGACGCCGGTGCCCGCGGCCAGGTCGAGGATCCGCTCGCCGGGGTGCGGGGCCACCGCCTTGCGGAACGCGGCCATCCACACGTGGTTCATGCCCCCGGTCATGAGGGCGTCCATCATGTCGTAGCGCTCGGCGACGTGGTCGAACATTGACGCGACGTCCGCCTGGGTCTTGTCTAGGTCTGCGCGCAGGACTTCACTCATGCCCCAATCCTCCCACGTCCGGGGGCCGGGTGTCGCGTCGCCCGCTACGATGGGGGCGTGCTGCCAACCGCCCCCCTATCGGACCTGCGATTCCACGTGCGCCAGGTGCCCCCGTCGTCTCCGTTGGCACGTGCCGGGCTCCTCGATTTCCTGCCGGAGGCGCAGGGCGGGTGCGCGTGGATGGGGCGGCGGCGCTCGATGGTCGGAGTCGGCGCCGCCTGGAGGTTCGCGCACCGCGGCCCCGGGGCCATCGCAGAGTTCCACGAGCAGTGGGAGGCGGTGGCCAGCGGTCCTCCGGCGCCCGGGCCCCAGCCGGTCGCCTTCGCGTCCTTCGCCTTCTCCTCCGGGGTTTCCGTCGCACTCGTCCCCGCCGTGGCCGTCATCGACTGCGAGCACGGGCGCTTCGTCGTCCGCGCGTCCACCCCCGGCGCCGGAGCGGAACACGCCGCCGGCACGGCCCCCGCCCCGGGCGCCGACGCCCTCCCCGCGCCCTCGGCTGCGGACCTGCCCGCCGATCCGCTCGAGGCCGCCGCCGCGCTCCTGGAGCGCCGCTCCCCCGTCGCCGTGGCGCGCCTGGTCGGTTCCGAGCAGGGCTCGATGACCCGCAGCCAGTGGCGCGGGCAGGTCACCCGGATGGCGGCGCTGCTGCGGGGGGGCCGCGCCCAGAAGGCCGTCCTGGCGCGGGACATGATCGCGCGCGTTCGCGGCTTCGACGAGCGCCACCTGCTGGAGCGCCTCGGCGCGCTCTATCCGTCGACGTGGATCTTCGGAGTCGACGGCCTCATCGGGGCGACCCCAGAGATGCTGGCCTCTGCGCGCTCCGGGCGCGTCTTCTCGCGCGTCCTGGCAGGGACGTGCGCTCCCGGCGGAGGTCCGGCGCTACTGGAGTCCGACAAGGACCTGCGCGAGCACGCGCTCGCCGTCGAGTCCGTGGCCTCCGCCCTGCACCCCCTGTGCTCCGACCTGCGCGTCCCCCAGGAGCCCTTCCTGTTGGAACTGCCCAACGTCACCCACCTCGCCACTGACGTGTCGGGCGTCCTGGACGCGTCGCTGTTGGAAGCGGTCGCCGCCCTGCACCCCACGGCCGCGGTCTGCGGGACGCCGCGCCACGACTCCATGGGGCTCATAGAGCGCTACGAGGACACCGACCGGGGCCGCTACGCGGGTCCCGTCGGCTGGATCGACACTTCGGGGGAGGGCGAGTTCGCCCTCGCCCTGCGCTGCGGCCAGGTCGAGGGCGCCGGGTCGGAGTCGGAGGAGGGCTCCCGGATCAGGCTCTTCGCGGGCGCCGGGATCATGCCCGACTCCGACCCGGGGGCCGAGTTGGCCGAGACGGAGGCGAAGATGCGGCCCCTCCTGGACGCCCTCGGCGCGCGCTGAGGAGACGCCAGGGCGCGGCGGAGAAGGGCTCCGCACCGACGACGCCCGGGCGTTGTCGGTGCGGAGCCACTGGCCGGGACCGCTTCGCGCGGCTGCCCTCACTTGGCCTGGAGCGCCACCTGGACCTCGTGCGAGGCGCCGTCCCTCACGTAGGTGAGTTTCACGGCGTCCCCGCCCTTGTAGCGGCGGATGTAGCCGGTGAGCTGCTTGGCGGAGGAGACCTCCTGGCCCTCCACCTGGGTGATGACGTCGCCCTTGCGCAGGCCGGCCTTGTCGGCCGCACCGCCCGAGGTCACATCCGCGATCTCGGCCCCCGCGTAGGTGTCGCCGCCGACGCTGACGGCCGCGGTCGTGACGTTGACACCGAGCACCGCGTGGCTGACAGTGCCTTTGGCGATCAGCTGGTCGGCGACGGAGGTCACCAGATCCGAGGGGATGGCGAAGCCGAGGCCGATCGATCCGGCCTGCCCGTCCGAACTGGTGACCGACTTGATGGACGAGTTGATGCCCACGACGGCGCCGGTCTGGTCGAAGAGGGGGCCGCCGGAGTTACCGGGGTTCAGCGAGGCGTCGACCTGGATGGCGTTCGTGATCACCGTGTCGGGGGAGCTCTGGTTGCGCTTCTGCTGGCCGAAGGGATCACTGGAGTCCCCCTGCCCGTTGTTCTTGGAGGAGTCGTCGTCCACGGCCACCTCGACGGGCCGGTTGAGCGCGGAGACGATCCCCGTCGTCACGGTCTTGGACAGGCCCAGGGGCGCGCCGATCGCCATGACCGGCGCTCCGACGGTGAGATGCGAGGACGAGCCGAAGCGCGCGACCGTGAGGTCCGAGGGCGGGTTGACCAGCCGGATGACGGCGAGGTCGGTCGTGCGGTCGTGGCCGACGACCTCGGCGTCGTAGATGCGCCCGTCAGCGAGCGTCACCTGGATCTTGCCGCCGGATTGCACTGCGGCAGCGATGACGTGGTAATTGGTGACGATGTCGCCCTTGGCGTCGTAGACGACGCCGGATCCCATGCCCGTGGACGAGGAGCTCTGCACCTGGATCGTCACCACTGCGGGGGACACGGCGGAGGCGACCGCCTGCCAGTCTGGGGCGGAGTCCGCAGAGGCCACGGACGCCACCGTCCCGCCGTTGGCCGAGGCGGCCGACGAGTCCTGGGTGGAGTCGGGGCGGAGCACGAACCACAGGCCGCCCGCAGTGACCAGCGCCGTGACGAGCATCGAGGCGACGAGGGCGAGCCATCCCGGCCCCTTCCTCACGACGGCCGCCCCGGTCACGGGCGCGTACTCGGGCGCGCCGGTGACAGGCGCGTACTCGGGCCCGCCCTGCTGCAAGGGCATCTGGCCGACTGGCTGGGGGAAGTCGTGGGGCCCGTCGCCGCCTGGAGCCTCCTGCCCGTAAGCGGGACCCGCCTCAGCCGGGGGCTGCCCATAGGCGGGGGACCCCTCGGACTGGAACTGCCCGTAAGCAGGCCCAGCCTCAGCGGGCGGCTGCCCATAGGCGGGGGACCCCTCGGACTGGAACTGCCCATAAGCTGGCCCGGCCTCGAACCCCACCTGCCCATAAGCTGGCCCGGCCTCAGCGGGCGGCTGCCCGTAAGCGGGGGACCCCTCGGACTGGAACTGCCCGTAAGCGGGCCCGGCCTCGAACCCCACCTGCCCGTAGGCGGGGGACGCCGCGGACTGGAACTGCCCGGCGGTCGCACTGGGCAGCTGCGCGGTCTCCTGCACGCGCGGCAACTGCATGGTCTCCTGCACGCGCGGAAGCTGCATGGTCTCCTGGGCGCTCAGCGGCAGCGCGGCGCCGTCGACCCTGGGCAGTTGCGCGGTCTCATCGGCGCCCGGCAACCACGCTCCCTCCTGCACGCGCGGGAGCTGTTCCGTCTCGGCGGCGCTGGGAGCGGCGGACGGCGCCTGTGGGGCGGCACCGGCGGTGGGCGCCTGCCCGGCGCCTGACACGTATGGGGCCTGCTGGGCCTGGTCGGTCCACGCCTCGGGCCGGGTCCCCGGATCGCGGGGCACCCACTGGGAGTTCTCGTCGCTCATAGGTCCTTCTCGTTACTGGGTTGTGCGTTGAGTCAAGTATGCACGTCCTTCATTCCCAACCACTGGGGGTTCACTGAAAGTTGTCTGAATCCTCATACCCGACCGGCCGCCAAGCCGAGCGCCGAAGCGCTGCCCGCCGTGGCGTAGAGTCCGGCGGCGCGGCTGATCGGCACGTGGAGGACGCGCACTCCCCCGCCATCCGCCCCCTCCCGCAGTGCCCCGCGCAGTCCGTCGGCGTCCAGCCGCTGGTAGCGGGCGCCGTAGGCGGCGGCGAGCGCCGCGGTATCGGTGCTCTGCCCCGCCCCGAACCACCGGTCGTACAGGTCGGCGTGCTCGCGCCGCCCGTGCTCCAGGGTGGCGAAGATCCCCCCGCCGTGGTCGTCGGCGACGACGATGTCCAGGGGCGCGCCCTCCGCGGCGGCGAGCGCCAGCGACGAGGCGTCGTGGAAGAAGGCGAGATCGCCCAGAAGGACGACGGTCCTGGGCGCGGGCGCCCCACTGGCCGCCCCCAGCCCCCGGGCGATGCCCGCAGCCGTCGCGATGGTCCCGTCGATGCCGGCGAGGCCCCGGTTCGAGTGGATGCGGCGCCCCGCCAGGTCCGCGCACACGAGGTCGACGGCGCGCACCGGGTTGGAGGCACCCAGCACGAGCGGGCCGTCGGAGGCCTCCTCGACCGCGCGCGCTACCTCGAACATGGTGGGCGGGCCCCCCTGGGCCGCGCACCGGGCGACGAGGGCGTTGACGGCGGCGCGCGCCGCGCGGTCCTGCTGCTCCCATTGGCTCAGCCAGTCCGGTGGCGCCCAAATGCCCCCGGCCCCTCCGCCAGTCCCGGGCTGCGCCGCGCCGCCCCCTGCTGCGGGCGGGGCCAGGGCGGCCACGACGGCGTCCGCGTTCGCCGCGGGGTCGGACCACTGCGGGTGGGCGTCGACGACGACCAGGCGCACGTCGGGGCGGGCCAGCAGCGCGTTGACCGGGCGCGACAGGGTGGGCCTGCCAGTGAGG
>ERZ773004.408-NODE-408-length-27588-cov-5.522755_pt1 | contig 27588 bp, 23 predicted proteins | sample MGYA00580667_ERZ773004 | MGnify/ENA primary metagenome ERZ773004 (study PRJEB29015, sample SAMEA2737963) | human oral metagenome | biome: human oral; feature: human-associated habitat; material: dental | place: China | collected 2123 ... | reverse complement strand
AATTTTATAAACTTTGCCGGCTCTGCTAAAATCCAAATTTAACTCTAAGTATCGCCCTTTTTGTTGCGCTCCGTGATAAATTTAGCTAATAAATTTATCTCCAATTTACTCACTTCAAATAGCGCCGTGATTTTCTTTTCGGCTAGGTCTAAATTTTTGTTGCAAACAGCTTTGAAATATCTACGCAACTCGGCGTAATCGCTTGGATTGCTGATCATAAAATTACAAAACAAACCGTTTTTGCCCTGTAAAAATATCATATCAAAAACGCTATCGACGCCCCCTCCGAAGTGAAAAATGATCTGAGGCAAAAGCACCATGCAGATCGTCGCTAAAATTATAAAAATAGATGTCGCTACGGGCAGCACTACAAACATCGCCGCCATGATAATGACAAGAAATATTATGCCTGATTTACCGCCGACGCTATCTAGCCCGTAATGTATCGGAAGCGCGTAGGATACTGTTTTGTGAAGCTTTCGTATTTGACGCGGCGCAATTTCCGCAAAAATGTTACCGTCAATTCTCTTGACGATTTTATCATTATAAAAATAGACATAAGCGTTTCTATAGAAATTCATATCGAATTTTCTCCTGCCTATGACGAGCAAAAAGCATAATGAAATTTTAAATATATCGGAGTTGCCGCCAAAAAATACGTTTCTTAAAATTCCGAAAGCCATTAACGCAAGCATCAAAATAATCGAAATTTTTATGACTTGATTAGTTTCGTCTTTGATGACTAGCGGCTCTTTGTCGTAGTCTCTTGCAAATTTTCTCAGGCTTAAATTTAACTCATCTTGCATGCTCATTCCTATTTTGCCTGTGTAGTAAAATTCTACTACGGCTTTCTCACGCCAGACGCGCAGCTTATTTCAAGCCAAAATTTTGCTTGATGTATATGTGCAAAATATCGATCGCGGCGGGCGTTACGCCGCTGATCTCGCTCGCGGCAAAAAGCGTCGGCGGCGCAAATCGATTTAGCTTCTGCACGATCTCGTTGCTAAGCCCTCCGATCTTGCTAAAATCGATCTGCGGCGGGATCGCGACACCCAGCAGTCCCTTCATCCTCTCGACCTCTGCGCGCTGCATCGCGATGTAGAAATGATACTTGCACTGCGTTAAAATTTCATCCAAAACCTCATCGCTAAAGCCCTCAAAATGCGGCGCCAGAGCGAGCAGACCCGCCTTTGAAAAACCGCTTTTGGCTACGATTTTTTGCAAGCTACAGCTTTGCGAAATGGGCTCTGCGCCGATACTTTGCAGCAGGCTAAGCGTCTGTTTCGAAGGGGTAATCTGCGTTTTTAGCAAAAATTCCATTCCACTCTGCACATCAAACTTAAATTTGCTCGCCCGCTCGTAGCTAGCCTCGTCTAAAAGTCCGATCCCGCGGCCGTATTCGCTTAGGCGCAGCACGGCATTGCCCTCGCGCAGCAGCAGGCGAAATTCCGCGCGCGAAGTAAACATTCGGTAAGGCTCATTCGTGCCTTTGGTAACCAGATCGTCGATCAAAACGCCGATATACGCCTCATCTCTACGCAAAATCAGAGGCTGCCGCCCGCGCAAATCAAGCACGGCGTTGATGCCCGCCATCAGCCCCTGCGCCGCGGCCTCCTCGTAGCCGGTGGTGCCATTGATCTGACCTGCCAAAAACAGCCCGCGGATCTTTTTGGTTTCGAGGCTGTGTTTAAGCTCGGTAGGATCGATGAAATCGTACTCGATCGCATAGCCCGGGCGGACGATTTTAGCATTTTCAAAGCCCCTGATCGTGCGCAAAAACGCAATCTGCACGTCGTAAGGAAGGCTCGTAGAAAGGCCGTTTACGTAGTACTCCGTAGCCTCACGCGTCTGCGGCTCGACGAAGACGTGGTGGCGGTCGCGATTTGGAAATTCATAAATTTTAGTCTCGATGCTCGGGCAGTAGCGCGGGCCGGTGCTTGAAATTTGCCCCGTAAACATCGGCGCGCGGGCGAAATTTTCGCGGATGATCTCGTGCGTGCGCTCGTTCGTATAAGCGATGAAACAAGCAAGCTGCTTCGGCGCAAAATTTTTGCTGCGAAAGCTAAAAGCGCGCGGATCCACGTCGCCGTCTTGGCGCTCAAGCACGCTAAAATCGATCGTCTTGGCATCGATCCTTGGGCAGGTGCCCGTCTTTAGCCGCCCCATTTGCAGCCCCAGACTTCGTAGCGATTCGGCTAGCTCAACGCTTGCTAGCTCGCCCACGCGCCCTGCTTGCAGCTTGTTCTCGCCCACGTGAATTAGCCCGTTTAAAAAGGTACCGGCGGTGATTATCAGATGCTCGGTCTCATAAACGTTGCCAAGATGGGTCTTAACGCCGCAAACGCGCGGGACACCATCCTGCTCGCAGGTTAAAATTTCGCTCGCGATCTCCTGACTTACGTCCAGCCCCTGCGTGTTTAGCAGCAAATTTCGCATATAGATGCGGTATTCATCCATATCGATCTGAGCGCGCGAGCCTCGCACGGCTGGACCTTTGCTCTCGTTTAAAATTCTAAACTGCAGCCCGCACGCATCCGCCGCAAGCCCCATCTGACCGCCCAGCGCGTCGATCTCCTTTACCAGATGTCCCTTAGCAAGGCCGCCGATTGCGGGGTTACAGCTCGCAGCGCCGATCTGTTCGGCTAAGATCGTAATTAGCAGCGTCTTTGCGCCCATTTTTGCGGCGGCCAAGCTTGCCTCGATACCCGCGTGCCCGCCGCCCACAACGATAACATCGTATTTCATTTTTTGCCTTTAAATTTAAAGCCGCAATTTTAGCCAAAATAAAATTTCAAAACGATAAATCACGCGCAGATGCCGCAGACGAGCCGTCTGCAAAAATCGAGGCACAAAATCGGCGAGCAAGGGTATAAAATTCCGCGTGAAATTTTTAGCGCAAAATTCCTGCGCCTAAATTTCACACGCGAGCTTTGCTTTAAATTTAGCGTTGTATAATTACGCATTTTTTTTCAAAAAGGCTAAGTATTGATAGACAAATTTTATGTTTCTGAGCTGAAAGATCGCGTGACGGCGGGCTGTGAGATTACAAAGGAGCAGGCGCTAGAGCTGGCGCGATGCGAGGATTTGGGCGCGCTTTTTGCGGCGGCGGATGAGATCAGGCGCGAGTTTTGCGGCGATAAATTTAATCTCTGCACGATCATAAACGTAAAATCGGGGCGCTGTAGCGAGGACTGTAAATACTGCGCGCAGTCGGCGCATTTTGACACGGGCTGCGAGACTTACGGAATTTTGAGCGAGCAGCAGGTGCTAAGCGCCGCGCTTGCAAACGAAGCCGAGCAGACGCACCGCTTCTCGCTCGTCGCCAGCGGGCGCGGAATTTCTCAAAAAAGCTCCGATCTGAGGGCATACTGCGCGATCTATGAGCGGCTGCGTAGTGAAACGCGGCTGCATCTGTGCGCCTCGCTAGGGATCGCTTCAAAGCCCGCGCTAGCGCTGCTTAAAGCAAGCGGCGTGCAGACCTATCATCACAATCTCGAGACTTCGCGCAAATTTTATCCGCAGATCTGCACGACGCACAGCTACGATGACCGCATCCAAACGATACAAAACTGCCGCGCCGTGGGGCTTGACGTATGTAGCGGCGGGATTTTCGGGTTGGGCGAGGGCATGGAGGATCGCATCGATATGGCGCTGCAGCTGCGAGAGCTGGGCGTTAGCTCCGTGCCGATCAATATCCTGACCCCGATCAAGGGCACTCCGTTGCAAGACGCCGCGCCGCTGGCGCACGATGAAATTTTAAAATCGATCGCGATCTACCGCTTCATCTTGCCGCGCGCGTATCTGCGCTTCGCAGGCGGCAGGCGAAATTTGGGCGAGCACGTGCGCACGGCGCTTGGATGCGGCATCAACTCGGCGCTTACGGGCAATTTCCTAACCACCACCGGCGATAGCATCGCAAGCGATAAGGTGCTTGTGGCGCAGTGCGGATTCGACCTCGCAAAGGGTGCGGATTAGAGGCGGTCGGGAATTGAAGATAAAATTTAAGAGGCGGCTATGAAGTTAAAATTTTCCTCTGCCTTGATTTTAGTCGTATTGCTTTGCGGTTGCTCGCCGCTCTCGCAGGACGGCAAGGAGGCCTTATTTGCAACAGGCGCGAGCAGATGCGATGTCGCAAACCCGCTAAGCAAGGAGCAGCTAAACCGCTGCACGAAGCGGCAAAAGATTGATGCCGAAGTCGCGCGTGCGGCGCAAGAGCAAGCAGCGTCGCAAGATACGCTTAATTTATTCGCAAAGAATAGCGCGCAAGCCCAGCAAAGAGCACAGGAGAGGTATATCGCCACGCAGCAAAGCCTAATGCAACAGCAATCGCAGCAGCAGCTGGGGCAGATGCAACAGCGACAGAATATGAGAAATTTACAAAACGAGCAGAACTGGAACAGGCTGCGCAATCTGGAAAATATAAGCAGCGGTAGGATTTAGCCGTGAATTTTACAATTTGATCTAAATTTTAATTCGCGCGACTTTCATTCTAGATCAATTAGCCTCGGTAAAAATATGATGAAATTTTAATCAACATACTACAAAATCAAATGAGGTCTTAAATTTCAAGGGCAGACAGCTGAATGATAGAAAATTTTAATTGATTTTAAGTGATGAAATGGTGACCCACAGGAGATTCGAACTCCTGTTACCGGCGTGAGAGGCCAGCGTCCTAACCACTAGACGAGTGGGCCGCGAAATTAAAAATGAGATAATAGCGAAGTGTATATAAATTTTGGATTAAATTATATATTTTTGGCAAAAATAACACAAAATAAAATTTTCTCCGAAAACTTAAAGCCTTTTGGCATAGCCGCAAATCTTGGTGCTCTAGAGAGTCCGATATGCCGCCCATTCTAGATGGCATATAAATAAGTTGCGTCGCTGCAGCCATAAGCCAAATCGATATCATAAAGCTTGCTGCGCCTTGCTATCAGCATCAAAAAATGCCAATAATTTTATCGCGCTGATTTAAAGCAGGTTATAAAAGGCCATTTAGCATACCTTTTATTCAGCTTCTAGGCTTTTTAGATACTCATATACTCTTTTATCCTCGTTTTTCCTTGCCCAATCCGATGGAGTTACGCTTTGGTTATGAGAACATCTAGCTTTTGGATCGGCGCCTCTTTCTACTAGATATTTTACGATTTCTAGACTATGAGAACTTGCCGCATAATTTACCATGGAGCAGCCATCCCTATCCTTTGCTTTAAAATTTCCGCCGTATTTTTCCAAAAGCTTTACGAGCCTAAAACTCTTCTCATCGTCGTGTTGGCTTCCGAATACGCTCATCATCATCGCGCTATCGGTCAGTCTTTTTGCACACTCTAGCATCGCGCGAAGCGAATTTTCGTTACCTAACATTACCGCCATTTCGATGGGAGTGGTATTTTCATGACCTTTAAAATTCGGATCGCCGCCCATTTCGCAGTATTTTTTAGCATCTTCGGCGTTGTCTGAATATGCCGTTTTGTGAAGCAGCGTTTGTATCTCATCCGCGCTCAAACTCTCTTCAGTCTTAGGCGTAACGAAAAAGTTTTTGTCGTAAATCTCCTTTAATGAATTTGTGCCGTAGTATTTACCCGGCTCGTCTTTAAAAATCAAATTTATACCATTTAAATCCGTAAGTTCTATAGAGTCGTTTGTTTTTAAATTTATTATCTTGTTGAAGTTAAAAACTAAATCATCCTTTTTAACCCCGCTATCAAAGATGAAAAAGTGGCTAAACTCGTAAGGAAATTCGTTTTTGTATTCAGGGTTTGACGCCGGATTTATCCTAGAATCGCCAATTTCTATCTTATCGTGCCCCCATCTTTTGCCGAATATAAATATATTCGTACCCCAGCTTTTTGAAATTTTATCATCGTTCTCGCCCATTACAAAAATATCGTTTCCCCATGGGTCTTCTACATCGCTTCTGCCGCCCGTCAAAATATAGACGTTGTTATTTCCGGGGCAAATTATAGAGTGCCTCGTATCGCTTTTGGCTATAATGATTTCGTCTGCGTTTTGGTTGCAGCGAGAATTTATATCCCAATATATGGTTTTGCTAAAATTTAAACTCACATCTTCTAATACGGTGGTATCAAATCCTTGCGTCACTAAAATCTTTTTAGGAAAATATCCTTTCGCTTGCCCGTCTTTGATAAATTTTTCCAAGCTTTGAAAGTCGGTTATATTGCCTCCAAAACAGCTGCCGACCGCCAAAAACAATATAACGATAAATCTCATACTCGCTCCTCTTTTCGAGATAAAATCTTAAAAATTATACAAAATTTGTAAGCAAAATTTACTAAAAACAGCTCAATTTAAAAACCAAAAATAAACGTTTTTAATGCTTATAGTAATGGCATTTGGATAGTTATAAATTTAAGCTACTCCGCTGCTTTTAAATTTAAAAAGTTAAATCCATTTTAAACACAATTTGCGTAAAATCCCATTTCAAAAACGTATTACGCGAGCGGCGGCGGCAAAGTAAAATTTGCGGTAACTACGGCGTTAAATTAAAAGCACTCGTAACAGCGGAACTAAATAAAATTCGCGGCAGTAGCCCAAGAATGAGATATTCGGCGGCATGCTGGGCTTAAATCATTCACAGCGACGTAAAGTACGAAGTATGCGCGGCGGCGTAAAATTAAAATTCGCACCGGCTAAATTTAAAGCCCGCGTGGCGATAATCAAAGCAGCGCCCGCCGTTCATCTGCGTAGTGCAAGCAGCGAGCCGCGCATTAAAATTTAAAGGTATAAAAGAATGAAGATTTTCAAAGAGCGAAGCTGCAAGGCACGCTCGGCGCGCTCTGCCTATTGGTCGGCAGCGCGGCGTATTCTATAAAAGGCGAAATCGCGTACTTGGATTCTCAAATCTTAGTGTGGATTTTTGCCTTCACATTCCTTTACCACGCGCTTAAAAACATCCAAAATATCACGGGTCCGCAGGTTTTTATAATCTTCAAATACGCCTACAGCATTGCGCTTGCGGCGCTGCTATATTTTTCAGCCATTTATATACTCAGAAGATGCGATTGTAATAGGCTGCAAATATACGTGCCGTATTTGATTTTTGCGGTTACGGTCGCTTGGATAATTATAAATTTTAAATTGCGCGCTGCTACCGGATGCAGGCTTTTTGCCGTATACGCCGCGCTGCTAATCGCAGGCGCCGGCGCAAACATCGTCTACGGCATGATGTTTAAAATACCGGCCCCCGCCGCTATAACGATGGGCGTCATAAATTGCATGGAACTGCTAAATTTAATCTTAAATCCATTGGCGTCCGTAATACTGCTTCTTGCGTGGCTTAACATGAAAAACCCCGCCAAAGCAAAGGATCTATGGAGCCGGGCGCATAGATAGAATTTTGCCTGCGTTTGATACTCGCGCGGAGTTTAAATTTAGGCCGCGCCTGGGTGCTTGCAAAGATAAAATTTCACGCTCGCCCGCGCTATTTCGTCAAAGACACAGCCGCCAAAACTCGCCCGCCGTTCAGCTACGTAGCGCAAGCTTTAAGCCGCATCGGCGCGATCCTTGACAAGATCAAGCAAAGATAAAATCAGTCAGATGCCGCTTTATGCAATTATAAGGCCCCTTCGCCGCACTCGTAGCCGAAAATTTTAATCCCGGTGTCGCTCTGCTCGTAGCGCAGCGCGGGGATCTTTTGTAGTAGATTTTTTAGCTTTTCCAGATCGTTTTTCCGCCCGCCGTCGAAGGCTCGCGGCACCCACACCCACGCGATCTCGTCGTATGCAAACGAACCTACCGTAAAGCTAGCTCGCTTTGAGCCCGCCTCCCATTTGGAGGAGTTTTTGATCGCGTAGAAGTTTGGATAGAGGATTTTTTTGATGATAAAGCATTTGCAAAATTTAAAATCCGCGAAAAACTCCGCCCACGTCGCATCCTCGGTAAAATAACCCTTCGCACGCAGACGCTTCTTCTCTTTGCGCAGCCTAATCGGCTCGTAAAATCGCTGCCAAGCCCTCGCGCAAGCATCCATAAACGCGAGCATGCGGGCGAAGTAAATTTTAAAAAGCGCTTTGAAAAGCTCCATCTACTTCTCGATCTGCGATTTTAGCGACTTATCGATTGCGATCTCGCTGGAGCTTATATCGATCGTCTGAAGCGCCTTGTCCTGAAAGATAAATCCGACCTCCTTTGCGCCGAAGCTCTTGGCGATCGCCTCCAGCGTGTCGGTCGCGGATTTGTGGATCTTGCCGCCAAGATCGTTGATGATTTTTAGCGAGAGCTGCTTGACCTCGTCCTTGGCGTCGTCGATGAGGCGGTTTTTATCGCTCTCGTCAAAGCTCGCGCCGAATAGCCCGTTTAGCGAATCGGGCAGCAGAAACGGCAACAGCTTGGCGTTTTTCTCGTCGTAAATTTTCATATCTTTGATCGAGTATTTGTATTTGCACGGCGGCATCTTGATCTCGTAGCGACCCTCGCCCTGCGGCAGTATCGCAAACTCTGGGCTTAGCAGGTCGTAAACGAACTCGATCTCAAACTCGAAGATGATGGCGATCTGCTTTTTCGTCATCAGCGGCGAGACGAGCGAGCCCAGCAGCCCGCTGCCTACGTTTTGCTTGCGCGTGACGATCTCTTTGGAGTAAATTTTAAAAACGCTCAGCTCGCCGATACTTTTAAGCCGCGTGATATCGGTGGCGATCTGCGGCTTGCCCGCCTGCTCGCCGCTTTTGCGCATCTTAAAAAACATAAAAACCAAGATACAAAATATCACTAAATTTAGAAGAAAAGCAAAATTTTCCAAATTTCATCCTTTAAAATTTTATCGGTATTTTAGCAAAATACAGCGCCGATTTGTAGTGTAATTAAAATTTTACGATTTTTGCGACGCGAAATTTTAAAATCAAAACTTGCGGCGAAGCCGCAAAATAGAAATCATCGAGCCGTAAGGCTCGCCCCTTGAGCGTGCCAGGGGTTAGGGGATTTTAAGGGGAAAGGGGAGCGCCTCGCAAAACGAGCGTAGCAACGCAAGGCTTAGCCTGGCGGCGTTTCTTGCGAGCGCAGCGAAGCAGAGTAAGTAGCACCCCTTTCCCCTTAAGAGAAAACGCCGCCACGACCTAAATTCTAGAGGCAAAATTCTACATAGAGAAATTTTAAATTTATTACAAAATAAAATTCTATTTAAATTTCAGCCGTGACATGCATATCTTGAGGCGGGAAGGGGGCCCCGATTGCGAGGTCACACTTCTCGCAGAGGCGGCGCTGCCCCGCAGCACTGCATTGCTCTGCTCGCCCACAAACCCCACCCATCCCCCGACGACGCTAGCGGTGCGGACTGCGTCCGCGTTATTTAAATTGCGGCTTGCGCCGTATATTTGGAATTTTAAATTCTACGTAAAATTTAAAACCGCGAGCCGCAAAGTATTTCGACGCAGCGAGTATAAAGCGGCAAATTTAAAATTTAGCGTGGTGAGTCAAAACCGTAGCGAGCCGCAACCTGTGCGCAAGCGAGTGTAAATTTAGCCGCGCCGTAGCATTGGTGCAAACGCGGAGTAAATTTTACAATCTCGGCTAAATTCAAGAGCAAATTTTGCAAGTGCAGGCAAATTTCACAAGCCCGAGCAAAATTCTACAAAATCTCCCTGAAATCATACCCTGCGTTTTTGAGTGCCCAGGCGATGTCCTCTTGGTGAGCCTTGCCTTTGGTCTCAAGCGTGATCGTGATCTGCGCGTCGCCGTACTCGATATTGGTCGAAAAGCGGTCGTAGTCGATCTTGACGATGTTTGCGTTGGCGCGGCGCAAAATTTCGGTAAGCCCCGTAAGTGCGCCCGGTTTATCGACAAGCGTGACATTGATCGTCATCTTGCGGTGCGATTTTATGAGGCCTTTTTCGATGATGATATTTAGCATCTGCACGTCGATGTTGCCGCCGCTTAGGATGATGCCGATCTTTGCGCCCGCGGGGAATTGGAATTTCGCGTTCATCAGCGCCGCTACTCCCGCCGCGCCCGCGCCCTCGACGATGATTTTTTGCTGCTCGAGCAGATAGAGTATCGCGCTTGCGATCTCCTCGTCATCGACCTGCACGAACTCATCGACGCACTCGATGATCGTAGAGAGCGTGATTTCGCTCGTATCCCGCACCGCGATGCCGTCGGCGATGGTGCGGACCGATTTGGAATTTAGCGGCTTTTTCGCGACGAAGCTATCGTGCATCGCGGGCGCGCCCTTGGCGGCTACGGCGATGATTTTGATATCCGGGTTGATCTGCTTGGCGCAGCTGCAAACCCCTGTCGCAAGCCCGCCGCCACCAACCGGAACGACGATGTATTCAAGATCTGCGACCTCCTCGATCATCTCAAGCGCGATCGTGCCTTGACCCGCTTGGACGAACTCGTCGTTGAAGGGATGCACGAACGTCAAATTATGCTCTTTGGCATATTCCAGCGCAAACGCATACGCCTCGTCGAAATTATCACCCTTCAGGATGATCTCCGCGCCCAGAGCCTTCGTGCCGCTTACCTTAAGTAGCGGCGTGGCTTCAGGCATTACGATCACAGCATGCACGCCGAATTTTTGCGCGCTCATCGCTACGCCCTGGGCGTGGTTGCCCGCACTTGCGGCTATTACTCCATGCGCCCGCTCCTCGTCCGTTAGGTGCGCGATTTTATTGTAAGCGCCGCGAATCTTATACGCGCCGGTGCGCTGCAAATTCTCGCTTTTGAGATACACTTCCGCGCCGTAAAGCTTGCTGAGCTTCGGCGCCAGAGCAAAGGGCGTTTTATAGACGAAATCGTTTATCGTGCGCTTTGCTTGGATGATTTTGTTTAGATCAACCATCTACTTCCTTTCATAATTTTAAATTTTGTTATTATACATATTTTAGGCGGAATTTTATCCCGCGCGCAGCCTAAATCCGCAGCTTCGGTTTTAGCTCCGCTTAACTCCTGCGCCGCAGCAGCACGCCGCATTCGATATGGCTCGTATGCGCGAACTGATCGAAGATCGCAAACCTCTGCACCTCGTGCGTTGCGCAAAGCGAGCGTAAATTTTCAAAAAGCGTCTGCGGATTACAGGAGATGTAGATCAAATTTTGAAAATTTTTTATGAAATCAATCACGCTAGGCTCCAGCCCCGCACGCGGCGGATCGATCAAGACGTGTGAAAAATCGTAGCCTAAAATATCGATCCCCTTTAGCCGCTCAAACTCGCGCCTGCGCGCAAACGCGCTCATCAACTCATCCGCGCTAAGGCGGACGAATTGCGCGTTGCAAACGCCGTTGAGCTCGCAGTTTATGCGGGCATTCACAATCGAGCTTTTTGAAATTTCGCTCGCCAACACGCGGTTAAATTTATCCGCAAGCGGGATGGTGAAGTTGCCGTGCCCGCAGTAAAGCTCCAGCAGATCGCGCGCGGCTGAGCTTTCTGGGCGCACGGCATGTTTTTCGCAGCTCGAATTTTGCGCGACGGAATTTTCGCAGGCTGAATTTTGCGCGCTTTTCTTTTCACAATCCAAATTTTGCGCAGCGGAATTTTGCACTTCCAAATCCTTGCGAGCGAAATTATCATCCGCAGAGCTCTCGTCTTTGGACGTATAGTTAAATTTCACGGAATTTTCGCCGTTAAATTTTGCAGAAGCGGAATTTGCTTTAACGGAATTTCGGTAGGCGGCGTCAAATTCGGCGGAATTTTCAGAAGCAAAATTTCGATCCGTAGAATTTCGCGGGGTGGACTGCTCGCAGCCGTAATTTTGCACAGCGGAATTTTGCGAGGCAAAATTTTTTTCAACAAAATTCCTATCGGCGAAATTCTGTGCGGCGCGTACCTCGTTCGTGCCCTCTTTGCCGAAGTCCACGCAGCTTCTCGCCCAGGCGATCATCTTTTCGTTCACGCCGCGGTTGGGCTGGATGAAGGCGTTTTCGCCGAAGCGAAATTTATAAACTCGCCCGTCCACGCAAAGCTCGTCTGTGAGGCTTAGCTCGCCGCTTAGCAGCTTCTGTCCGCGCGCGCGAGCCATGACCCCGATGCCAAGCTTGTCCGCCAGCTCGCAAATCGCCTCCTGCTCGCGCTCGCCCAGGCGCTTGTGATAAAGCAGCGTCGCCAAAATCCCGCTAGCGCACGAGATGAACTCGACGCCAAAGAGCCTTTCTTTTAAAGCTTCGCTCCGCCCAAGCGCCTCTAGCAGCCGCGGCATTAAATTTGCGATAGGAAGCGCTACCTTGGGGCATTCGTTAATTAAAATTTTCTTGCTACGTGCGCCGCCCATCGTGTAAGCAAGATCAAATGCGCTATGCCAAATATCGTGCCAGATGCCAAATTCCGCCCTGATGCGGTAATTTTGTGGGCTTGATGCGAAAAACTCAAATTCGCCGTTAAAAAAATCTCTAAATTTATCGGCGATCAGACGCTTTTTATATAAAATTTGATCCGCATAGGGCTCGCCGAGCGTGCAACTGCCGCAGCTACCGAAGCTTTCGCAATTCATACATCCACTCTTTTACCCACTACGCGCAGTAAAAGAATGATAGCCGCGATACCCAAGATCAGACATCCCCACACGCTAAGCCCAAAGCCCGCAGGTAGGTAGCCGCAAACGATACTGATGCCGCAAACGACCAGCGCATAGGTCATCTGCGTGCTTACGTGCTCGATGTGATCGCAGCCCGCGCCCATCGAAGAGAGGATCGTCGTATCCGAAATCGGCGAGCAGTGATCGCCGAATATCGCTCCGGTAAGCACCGCGCTGATATTTACGCACATGAAAACGTGAAATTCCTCGCCGCTAAGGCCATATTTTTGCCCCACGGCGTGAGCAAGAGGCACGGCCAAAGGCGTGACGATGCCCATGGTGCCGAAGCTTGTGCCCGTTGAAAATGAGATAAACGAGCTAAGCACGAAGATCACGATCGCAAGAGCAAAGCGCGGCGTAGCGTCGCTTAGAAGCTCGACCAAGTAACGCGAAGTGCCTAGCTCTTTGATAACAGAGCTTAGCGACCACGCAAAAAGCAGGATTATGACGGTATTTAGCATGCTTTTCCAGCCGCCAACCCAGACCTCGATCGCCTCTTTGACGCCGTAAATTTTTTGCGCGATCCCCAAAACGACGGCGATGATCGACGAAAAGAGCGCAGATTGAAACAGCACTACCGAGGCGTCTGCCGCGCTAAATGCGGTACGGATCGAAGTAAAGCTAAGAGGAGCTGCCTTGACCGCCTCCAAAGCCTCGCCCTCCAGCGAGCTGTAGCCGTTGAGATAAAATCCGATGACGGAAAGGACGATCATCGCTCCTAGCGGGATTATCGCGTTTAGCTTGCGAAGCGCGACGCCTTCTTTGGGTACAAAAATTTGATCCTCTAAATTTTTGATCTTAAAATCCGCAGCTCCGCTCTTGCCGCCGCGAGATGCGATCTCTGCGCGATACATCGAGCCAAACTCCCTACTCATCACTGCGGTTGCGACTACGAAAAAGATCATAAAAATATTATAAAATCTATACGGGATCGTCTCCACAAACACGGTGAAAGCGTTTATGTTTTCTATGCCGATCTGTGAGTAGGCCTCTTTGATCGCCGAAATTTCGACTCCGACCCAGGTGGAGATCACCGCGATGCCGGTAATCGGCGCTGCGGTCGCGTCGATGATGAAGGCGAATTTCGCGCGCGAAATTTTAAATTTATCCATAAGCGGCCGCATGATAGGGCCCACGATCAGCGCGTTTGCGTAATCGTCGAAAAATATCACGATACCCATCAGCCAGGTGTAAATTTGACCCAAAACGGGAGTGTCTGCGTGCTTGCTAAGCCAGAGCGCAAGCGCCTTCGTGCCGCCGCTTTTAGTCACCAGAGCGATGAGCCCGCCGATACACATGACCTGAAGCAAAATGCCCGCATTCCACGTATCAGCCATCGATTTTACCATGCGGGAGCACAGATCGGTAAAAGCGAAAAGCGCCGAAGCTGCGATATTTTGATCGACCATACCGATAAGAAAGGTTCCGCTTAGCACGCCCAAAAACAGCGACAAAATCACGTCCTTGGTGATGAAAGCAAGCACGATTGCCGCAACCGGCGGGATAAGCGTCAGCACGCCGTAAAGCTCGCTGTTTCGCACGGCGGGCTCCACGTCCGCAAGCGCCAGCGCGGGCAAAAAAATCGCCGTAAAGATAAGCAAATTTTTCAACATTTTAATCCTTGATGATTGATAAAATTTTAAAATTTAACCTCCGATCGGGGGTTAAATTTTAAAATTCTGCGCACCTTGCAGCAATTATTTGTATTCACGCGCTTTCTTTTACGGCGATTATTGAGCGACTTAATCGCGCAGCAAACTCTACAATTTTACTGCGTTTGCAATTTTGCGAACGCATTTTTAAGTAACTTGTCGCGCAGCAAAATTCCTACGGTGCAAAATACCGCGCGCGGCGTAATCAAAAAGCGTTTTATAAGTGCATTTAAATTCTACTTAACATAGCAAAAGCCCCAAATTAAGATAAAATTCCGCAATACTGCGATGCTTACTTTGTCGCAAAAGCGATAAGTTTATCGCACAAAATTTGATGAAATCCCGCTCTTGATCGCAAACCAAAATCCCTCAGCAAAAATTTTATCACGCATAAATGCACAAATCGCCATTTTTAAAGCTCGTCTGCGCGTTTATAAAATTTCAGTGCATGCAACCTGCGCAAGCAAAGCGATAAAATTTTAAAGCGTTAAATTCTACCAACTCTCGCTCGAAATATCCGCTAAACCTATAGAATTTGCAAAGCAGCAAAACTCTAAATTTAAAGCTCATAAGGCTTTTGCAAACCCAAAGCGCTGCAAACCTAAAACGACGATGAAGCGGCAAGCGGCCCTTTAAATCAAGCCCGCTAATTCTCACGCTCAGGCGCATCTTGCGGATCGCTCGTAAAATCATCGCTTACTTGCGTAGGACTTAGTCCAAGCGAGCGCAAATAGCTCTGCGTAGCTGCTTCGCCACCCGCAAGCGCATAGTCTAGCGCATTTAGTCCCGCCTCGTCGACTGCTTTTTCGTTTGCGCCTGATTTTACGAGCAATTCAACGATCTGCTTGGTACTTTTTTGCGCCGCAAACATCAGCAGCGTCTTGCCCGCTCCTGAACGCTCACAGCCGTCGCTACGCTCGCCTAACGATGCCAGGGCCTGAGCTTCAGCGCTGCCGATCTGGCGGACATTTACGCTAGCATGCGAGTAGATTAGCAACTTTACGAGCTCATAATTTTTTGCCGCGGCAGCGAAAAATATCGGAGTTTGCCCAAGCGAGTTTTTATAGCCAACCAAGGCGCCTTTAGAGATCATAAATTTTGCGCTTTGAACGTTATTCATCGCGTAAAATAGCGAGTTTTCCTCGCCAGCATTCACCTGCGCGCCTCGTTCGATCAAAGCGCCGCTAAAGCGCTCGTCATATCCTAGCAAAAGGGCCAGATCCAGGGCATTATCAAGCTCGTAAATCGCGAAATCCTTGCTAAAAAGTAGCGTACGAAACTCATCTGCGCCTACTCTGCCTTTTAGCGCCATCTCAAGCTCACCGTAATCTCCCGCCTTGCGATCCTTTGCAGCATATGCGATAAATTCTGCTATCACGGCGCTTGCCAGCTCATCGGCGTCGTTTTTATTAAATTTGGCGGCGAAATAATCTCTTAACGCCTCCCTGGCTGCCGGGATCTCGCCCATAAAATTGCCATAAGCGATGAAATTTCCAATCTTGCGCTCGGAGTAAAATTCTAAGGCTTCAAGCGATTTTTCGCTGATTTGCGCGTAGTGTTTCTCTTTGGCATAGCTCAAAAAGCCCTCGCCATCCATCCCCGCAAATGCCAAGGTTCGCTCAAGCCTTTTTTCGTTCAGCAAGGCTTCATTACCGACGCAATCGATATTTTCGTCCCTGATCTCAGAAGCCGCGCTTTTTAAATTTTGCAAAAATTCCGCGCCAGCTAGCGAGCCTTTACAGCCAAAATCGCTTTGCAGCAGCTCTTCGTCCGCAGGCTCTTTGCTAAAAAAGCCGCGCGGATCGCTTAGCATCTGCTCGCAAGAAGCGCCAAAAAGCGTGCCGCAAAAAACAAACGAACCCATTAGAATTTTTCGCATCGCTACCTCGAATTGCATTTGAAGCGTTATTTTACCTTTAAATTTATTTATTAAAACTTAGTGCGGGCAGTGGATTTCTATGGAATTCCTTTCAGCTTTATAAAATTTTGCAGAATTTTTAAAATTTTACGGCGCAGTAATGAGCGGCGTTAAATAATGGCAGTTAGAAGCGCAGCAATGGAGGGCACTATATGAGAACACAGCGATCGGCAGGCTAAAATTTTAAAATTTACGCGCGAGCTAGCGGTAAAATAAAATTTTGCAAGCCGTACAAATCTAGCGGAATTCCGCGCCAGGTTTATCGTGAAATAAAATTTTACAAGTGGAGCCCATTCTGCAGAATTCTACACGTAATCAGTAGCGAGATAGAATTTGCGAGGTAAAATTCCTCGCAGAATAAAAGAATTTTGCAGCGAGTAGAGTTAAATTTCACCGCGCGAAATTCTACGCCTAGCGCAAAATCCGCCGCGCTAAAATTTAGCGAATTTCAATCTGATGGAATTTAGCACGACCGTTACGGAGCTAAAGCACATCGCTGCGGCGCCGTACATCGGCTTTAGAAGCACGCCGAGCGCTGGATATAGCGCGCCTGCTGCGATCGGGATACACACGGCGTTGTAAAACAGCGCCCAGAAGAGGTTTTGCTTGATCGTCCGTATGGCGGCACCCGATAAGCGGAATAGATATAGCACGCTTGCAAGGTCATTTTTTATAAAAATCACGTCGCCCGCGCCCTTGGCTACGTCGCTGCCGCCGTTCATCGCGATGCCGATACTAGCAGCTTTTAAGCTCGGTGCGTCATTGACGCCGTCGCCCACGAAAAGCACCCGCTTGCCCTCATCGGTCAGGGATTTGATGAACTCATATTTGCCGCTTGGAAGCACTCCGCTTCTTACCTCGTCGATGCCAAGGCTACGAGCGACGAAATTTGCCGTTTTGGCGTTATCGCCCGTTAGCATGACGGTTTTTACGCCTCTGTTTTGCAGCGTCTGCACGACGCCGCGCGCTTCGGCTCTGATCTCGTCGCTAAATGCGATGAAGCCCGCGTACGAGCCGCCTATCGCGCAGTAAACGACGCCGAAGCCCTTGTCTAAAAGCTCCTCCGCTTCTACTTCGACGCCCACGTCCACGCCGCGCTCGCGCAGAAAGCCCGCGCTGCCGCAAAGAATTTCGCCGGTGGGATTTTTCGCGACGATCCCCTTGCCCGCGATACTTTCAAACTCGCCGTTAAGCTTAGAAATTTCGCCGAATTTCAGCTCGGCAAATTTTACGATCGCTCTTGAGATCGGATGTTCGCTAAGCTTTTGCGCGCTTGCTAAAGCGTAGAGATCCTGGGCGCTCAGATCGCTGAAGCTTACCGAAATTTCGCCCTTGCTAAGCGTGCCGGTTTTATCGAAAACCGCGACGTCGGCGCCTTTTAAAATTTCTAAAATTTCGGGATTTTTGATTAAAATTCCAGCTTTTGCGGCGTTTGAGATCGCGCAAACGATCGCGATTGGCGTCGCAAGCCCTAGCGCGCACGGGCAGGAGATGATAAGCACGCAAATAGCGGCGGATGCGGCATATGAGAGCCGTCCGTCAAGCGCCATCCACGTTATAAAGCTAGCAAGCGCGATCAAAATCACCGCGGGCACGAAGATATTTGAAATTTTATCCGCAAAGCGCGCGATCGGCATCTTTTTGTTGCCCGCCTCGTTCAGCAGATTTTTAATCTCAGCAAGCAGCGTTTGATGCGAAAATTTCGTCACCTTCACGTAGATGACGCCGTCAGTGCTCACGCAGCCCGCATTGACCTCATCGCCTACGCTTTTATAAACCGCCAAGCTCTCGCCGCTGATGAGTGAAGCGTCGATCTGCGCGCCGCCCTCGACGATAAGCCCGTCGCATGGGATGCGCGAGCCGTTTTTTACTAGCACTTTATCGCCCGGCTTTAGCGATTCTGCGCGCACTTCGGCTATCGTGCCGTCGTCTTTGATCAAAAGCGCGGTTTTAGGGCTTAGATCGATTAGCCCCTTGATGTAGTCGTTCGCCTTCATCTTGCTGCGCTCTTCAAGGTATTTGCCGAGCGAGATAAAGGCGATTATCATCGAGGCGGAGGAAAAATAAAGATTTGTAAATTCGTTCTGCGCGCCGTGCGTATAGACCCACGCCGCGGCCGTTAGCGAATAGGCAAACGCGAAAAAGCTTCCCATCGCCACGAGCACGTTCATATCAAAGCTTCTGTTTTTCAGCGAGCCGTAAGCGTGATAAAAGAAGTTCTTGCCGCAGTAAAATAGGCTCACGCACGCCATCGCCGCGCAAAGCAGCGCCTTTGGAACGAAGCTTAAAAACCCGCTCATCTCCACCGCCATTACCGCCGCGGCTAAAATAAGAGCGAGGATCAGCCTAAATAGCGCCGCTTTGAGGTTGCGCCGCTTTTTGCGTTCCAAATCCTCATAATCCACGGCGATATCATAGCCCAGCTTTTTGATCTTGGCTTTTAGCGTCTCCTCAAGCGCCGGATCGGCAAGTACGAACTCGCCGCTGCCGTTTGCGAAATTTACGTGCGCTTCCTGCACCCCCTCGATCTTGCGGCTTACCCGCTCGATCGCATTGGAGCAGTTTACGCAGCTCATCCCGACGATATTTAGAGTGATTTTGCTTGACATCCGTTAGTTTTCGCAAGACAGTTTTTCTACGACGCTAAAGCCCAAATCGTCCATCTCCTCTTTAAATTTAGCCTCGTCGCGCGGATCTAAGCTTAAACTCACCACTCCGCTTGCTACGTCCACCTCGATCTCGCCGAAATCATCCTTGAGCGCGTTTTTGATCGTCCTCGCGCAGTTTTCGCAGTGGATATTTTGCGCTTTAAATTTTACGCTTTGTTTCAAAGCCATGGGTCTCTCCTTTAGATTAAAATTTCAAAACTTATACTACTTTTTAATAAATTTTATTTCAACGCCTGCTCCTGAAATTTAAGGGTTTTTCGTTATAATCACCCGTTTTTAAATTTAAGCTTTAAGGAATTTTATGGGACGAGCTTTTGAATACAGACGCGCTTCAAAAGAAGCTAGATGGGGGAAGATGAGCAAACTTTTCCCAAAACTGGGCAAGGCCATAACGATGGCTGCGAAAGAGGGCGGCGAAGATCCGCTGATGAACTCCAAGCTGCGCGCCGCGATCGCCACGGCAAAGGCGCAAAATATGCCCAAAGACAATATCGACGCGGCTATCAAGCGCGCTAGCGGCAAGGATAGCGCCGATATCAAAACGATCTTTTACGACGGCAAGGCGCCCCACGGCGCGCTTTTAATAATCGAATGCGCCACCGACAACCCGACCCGCACCGTCGCGAACGTAAAGTCGATTTTAAACAAAGCCAAGGGCGAGTTTTTGCCAAGCGGCAGTTTGAAATTTATGTTTTCGCACAAGGCTATTTTTGAGACCAAGCTGCCGAGCCGCGACATTGAGGAGCTGGAGCTTGAGCTCATCGACTTCGGTCTTAGCGAGCTTGAGATCAATGAGTTTGAAAACGACAAGGGAGAGCTCGAAAAGACGCTTCTAATCTACGGCGAATACGAAAGCTTCGGCACTCTAAACGAAGGTATCGAAAAGATAGGGCTTGAGATCATCAGCGCAAGCTTAAAATTCGTCGCTAACGAAAAGCACGAATTTAGCGAGGATCAGCTGAGCGACATAGACGCGCTGCTCGAGCGGCTAGAGGATGACGACGACGTGCAGGCAGTTTACACCAACATCGCATAGGAGAAAAAATGGAAAATTTAAAAATTTACGACATCGACGCAGCGGCTTTGGCGCGCGATAAATACGCCGTGATAAAAACCGAAAAGGGTGATATGAAGCTGGAGCTTTTCGCAGATGAAGCCCCGCAGACGGTTACTAATTTCGCTAGCCTTGCGCGCAGCGGGTTTTACAAGGGTCTAAATTTTCACCGCGTGATCCCAAATTTCGTGATCCAAGGCGGCTGCCCGCGCGGCACCGGCACGGGAGGCCCAGGCTGGCGCATAAAGTGCGAATGCGACCGTCAAAAGCACAAGCACGTGCGCGGTGCGCTATCGATGGCGCACGCGGGACGCGATACGGGCGGAAGCCAGTTTTTCGTCTGCCACAGCGCGCAGCCGCACCTAGACGGCGTGCACACGGTGTTCGGTCGTATCGTGGATCAGCCTAGCCTAGCGGTTTTAGACGCGATTAGGCAGGGCGATAAGATCATTGACGTCGAGATCAAAGAGAGCCTGCAATCGTGATTAAATTTAAACCGCGGGGCGTTCGTCCGTGATAAAGATCGGCACGGACATAACCGCGGTGCGCAGGATCGCGTCGCTGCGCGCAAAATACGGCGCGAAATTTCTAAAGCGCATTTTGAAAAAATCCGAGCGCTCATCCGCGCTGCGCGACGAAAGTATCGCGGGCGTCTATGCCGCCAAAGAGGCGCTTAGCAAGGCGCTAGGCACTGGCATCGGCGCGGAATTCGGCTTTAAAGACGCTAAAATTTACAAAGACGCCCTGGGCGCGCCGCATTTAAAAATCCGTAAAAAAATCCGTAAAAAATTTCATATCAAATCCGCAAGCCTTAGCATCACGCACGACGCAAACGTCGCAATCGCCGTAGTCGCACTAAAACTCAATAAACCGCGCTCGAAGTAACGAAGCGAAGCGGCGCGACAACAAGAACCCCGCGTAAATTCTGCATAAATTTTGCACGACGGAATTTATGGGGCTAGGCGCAGATTTTGTAGAGTAGTATTTCGCGGCGCGGTACGCGATGCGGCGACAAACTTTGCCTATCTCAAATTTTATATTTGCCGACTTAAAATTCTACATTCATGAATAAAATTTTAGAGCACAAAATTTACCGCAATGAAATTTTAAAATTTCATTGCACCGCAGAATTTTGCTTTAAATTTAAGACATGGAATTTTATAACAGCGCCTCGGTGCAACTCAAAATGTAAAATTTCAGCCTGGAATTTAGCGGCAAAAGTATAGACTTTCTATTAAAATTTCACGGCGAAATCGCGCTTCAAAATTTAAAGCAGGCGCAAAGCCGTTTTCGTCTGATGCATCTATCATCAAGGATTAAGCGGAAGTTCATAAGCCAATGAAACACGCGCGGCGGCGTCTATTCGTCGTGCTTATCTTAAACAAGAGCTTTTGCGCCGTACTTATGCCGAATGCCGCAGATAGCGCGGTGTTCTCTTTTGCTATGTACGAAAAACGGAGGCGAGCTTGCGTAGCTACATTTACCGCTCAGTCTGGCGCTAGCTTGAGCGACACAGATAGGCGGCACACACAGTAGCGAGCGATCAAAATTTACGCGAAGAAATTTAAAATGAAATTCCGCGAGCCATGGATTTGGCGTTAAATTTTAAAATTTCACGGCGGCGCAAATTTTAAAATTCCATGCAGAGCGTATTAAAATTTTAAGCCGCGAGCTCACGGGGCTAAATTTAGCCGCCAATAAGTTTGCAAGTCTCTGCAAAAAGAAATTTTATCACGGCGCGATGCCGCAAAAATTTTCAATTGCTCGTATTTGGGCGGCGGGCTTACGCAGCTTACTTTTTCGCGCGAGGTATAAATTTAATATATATATATTTTGACCGCTCTAAGACTGCGCCCAAAGCCGCCCCGTATTCCAAGCCGCGTAAATTTTAATCGCTCGCGCCAAGATATGATTAAATTTAAAGCACAAAAAATGCACTCATAGCGTCAGCTTACGTCAAAACGCCTAAAACTGCACTTAAATTCCAACCAGCAATAAAATTTAGAAATGAAATTCCGCGAGCCAAAAATTTGGTGATAAATTTTTAAAATTCCACGGCGATAAAATTTTAAAATTTCATGCAGAGCGCATTAAAAATTTTAAGCCGCAAAGCCTATGGGGCTAAATTTAACTCGTTAAAAGCTTCAAAGCAAATGCAAAACAAAATTTTAAATGATAAAGCAAACGAACTAAATTTGATAGCATAAAAGCTTGCAAGACCTCTGCAAAAGAGAGACCGGCAAAGCCGCATGCGGATGAAATTTAAAAAGCGGGATTAGTCCGCCTTTTTTAGATTATCGGCGAGCAAAAATGCAAGCTCCAGCGCCTGATCTGCGTTTAGGCGCGGATCGCACTGCGTTTCGTAGCGCTGTTTTAGCGTCTCTTGCGTCACGTTAAACGAGCCGCCCGTGCACTCGGTGACGTTTTGACCGGTCATCTCAAGATGGATGCCGCCCGCGTGCGTGCCCTCCGCAGCGTGAATCTCGAAAAAGCTCTGAACCTCGCTTAAAATTTTAGAAAATTCGCGCGTTTTGTAGCCGTTGGCGGTCTTGACGGTATTACCGTGCATCGGATCGATGCTGTATAGGATCGCCCTGCCCTCGCGCTTTAGCTCGCGTAAAATTTGCGGCAGCCGCGCGCCGATCTTATCCGCACCCATGCGGATGATGACGTTTAGCCTGCCTGCTTCGTTTTGCGGATTGAGCTTGTCGCAAAGGCGCAAAATTTCATCCGCAGTGCCGCTTGGGCCGATCTTGACGCCGAGGGGGTTTTTGATACCGCTTAAAAAATGCACATGCGCATCGTCCGCGCCGCGCGTGCGCTCGCCGATCCAAAGCATGTGCGCCGAGCAATCGTACCAATCGCCGCTGGTGCTGTCGATGCGCGTCAGACACTCCTCGTAGTGCAGCAGCAGCGCCTCGTGCGAGGTGTAAAGCACCGTCTCGGCAAGGCTCGGAGAGTTAGCGGCACTCAGTCCGCACGCCTCCATAAATTTAAGCGTGCGCGAAATTTCATCGCTGAGCTCGTTAAATTTAGCCTCCAACTCGCCCTTTTTCAAAAAGCCCAAATTCCACTTATGCACCTCGTGCAGGTTCGCAAGACCGCCGCGAGAAAAGGCGCGCAGCAGATTCAGCGTCGAAGCGCTTTGATGATACGCCTCAATCATGCGAGCTGGATCTGCTTTGCGCGCCGCTTCGTTAAACTCAAATCCGTTGATTATGTCGCCGCGGTAGCTAGGCAGGCTCACGCCGCCAACCTCCTCGAAATCGCTGCTGCGCGGCTTTGCAAACTGCCCTGCGATACGACCTACCTTCACGACGGGGCGCCCCGCTGCAAAAGTAAGAATTATTGCCATTTGAAGCATTACCTTAAACATATCGCGGATATTATTCGCGCTAAAATCATTAAAGCTCTCAGCGCAATCGCCGCCTTGAAGCAAAAACGACTTGCCCTCGCTGGCGCGCGCGAGCTCGGCTTTTAGGTTGCGAACCTCGCCCGCAAAAATTAACGGCGGCAGCTTGTAAAGGCGCTCTTTAGCGGCCTGCACCGCACTTTCATCCTGATAGATCGGCTGCTGTAAAATTTTATAATCTTTCCACGATGTCCTACTCCAGCTCATAGCCCCTCCTTAAATTTCGTAAATCCCGCGATTATACCCAAATAAGCTTTTATTAACCCAAAAAATCTTAAAATAGCGCCTTTAGGCAATTTGGAAGGAATTTTATGGAAGAAAACCGCACTAAAGGGCTAATGTTTGCTCTTGCCACCTTTGTTATGTGGGGCGTTTTTCCGATATTTTTCAAGCTCATAAAGGACGTGGATGCGGTGCAAATTTTAGCGCATCGCGTCGTTTGGTCCTTCCTGCTGCTGCTCGTTTTTCTCTGCTTTACACACCGCTTAAAAAATGTCGCGCGGCTTCTTAGCACCCCTAAAATCGCTCTCACGCTGCTTTGTACAGGACTACTTATCAGCACGAACTGGGGCATTTATATCTACGCGGTAAATTCCGATCAAATTTTGGCAACGAGCCTCGGATATTTTATAAATCCGCTATTTTCGGTGCTTTTGGGTGCTTTATTTCTGCGCGAGCAGCTAAGCGCGGCGGCTAAGCTTTCTCTTCTGCTAGCCTTTGCGGCGATCGGCGTGCAAATTTACGCGCTAGGCAGGCTGCCGATAATCTCGCTCGTGCTGCCGCTTAGCTTTGCATTTTACGGCCTCATACGCAAAAAAGTAAAAGTACCTAGCTTTGAGGGGCTGTTTTGCGAAACGGCGCTGATGCTGCTGCCCGCGCTTGCGTTTCTGATCTACTGCGCGCTAAAAGGAAGCGGCGCTTTCGGCTTTAACGTAAACAGCGCGCTGCTGTTTGCAAGCGGACTGATTACGATTTTGCCGCTTCTTACCTTCGCCGTAAGCACGCAGTATCTGCCGCTATCCACGATCGGCTTTATGCAGTACATCAGCCCTAGTATGAGCATGCTAATCGCGGTATTTATCTACGGCGAGGAGCTTGAGAGTTACAAAATTTTAAGCTTTTCGCTAATTTGGTTCGGGCTCGCGGTCGTGGGCTTGGATGGCTTAAGGAGAAAAAATGGCTAATTTCGCTTTGATGTTTGCAGTCGCCCTTGCGGTGGGCGCGCTCGTGTATTTTCAGGTCCAAAAGGCTTCCGCGCGTGCAGACGCCGCAGACCCCGAGCTTAGCTCGCAAAGGTATATGAAATTTTGCGATATTTTGGAGGACAAACTGCGAGATCTTGTGCGGCTAGAGCTGCGCGACGAAAGCGCTCGCGAGAGCTATCTAGACGAGCTTGAGGCTCTTAGTAAGGAGCTGGTTTACATCAAAACGATGCATCAAAGCAACCTAAACCCCGCCGTGTGGGAGGGCAAGCTATTTGAGTTTCTAAATAAAACGGACGCACTTATCGAAAAATACGCCGCTAGCGCAGAGCGCTCGCTGCAAGACTGGCGCAAGCAGCTGGAGATGGAATTTAAGAATTTGTAGCGCGAAATTTTAAGCGGCGAATTTCGCGGGTCCATATCAGGCGAGTTTTAGCGCCTAAATTTATATGATTTAATGCGCTGCAACTCTCGGAATTTTTAAAATTTACATACGTGCCGGAATTTTGCAAACCGCTTGCGTCATGGCGACAAAATTCTATGCATTTTATAAAGCAAAACGACGCAAATTTTAAATCAGCGTAATTTGTAGAATTTTGCAAGATACATAGCAACCGCGAAGCCGATAATCGCGTCTGTAAATTTTATAGAATTTACTCATTGGCGGACGCGGTATCTGCAGCCTTGGATCCCGCTTGTTCTAGCTGCTTAGAAGCATCGCGCCTTAAAATTTTATCGTACTCCTCCACTCTTATCACCTTGCCCTTATACTCTATTTTAAGATAATATTCCAATTTTTCTAATTGCAAATATCTAAAAAAATTATCCAAATCAAAGCCGCCTGCACCCTTAGGCTCATCGCCGCAGAGCGCAGAGTAGCGCTTTATAAGCGTATCGTAGATACCCAGCAGCGCCGTATTCGGCGTTACCGAGCCGCATCTATTAAGATCGGGCAGCGAGCCTTTGTTAAGCTTGATTACATCATTTTCCGAATACTTTGAGCGCTCCGTCATCATATATCTAAGCAGCTCATACGTAGAGCTGTTTAATAAAGTCCAATTTAAAATAATCTCATCGTAACAATAATTATCCATATGCTCTAGGTATATTTTCTTATACTTCCTCAACGTATCCAAATCCTTACGGCAGTCATCGTATTTTTTTTGAATACGCTCATCGTCCGGAAGCCCTGCTAAATCGTATTTAAGTAGCAGATTTAGCATACTCGCGTCATATCGCTGCGGCAGCATCTGATAGATGGAGCAGTTCGGCTGCCGCTCATCTTTGCGGTGTTTGAGCGTAAAAGCAATACAATGATCGTCCGTCCAAGCGGTAATCTCAGGTCTTACGCCGCTGCTAAGCATAAGCTCCGTCATCTGCAAAAATCCGCCTGCTACGGCGTAATAGAGTGGATCGGATACTGCACTAGTACCTTCACTTTTAGGCGTTATGGAATATGTCTTTACCTGTGCGTCGCTAGTAACAACCAAATAGGAGTCACCGTATCCAGGGTCTGTAAGCCACGGACGAACATATTTAACGCTAGAAAAGCTAGCTCCGTGCTTGAGTAGAATTTCTGCGGCAGCGGTAGAGTTATTTTCGATAGCATAGCTTAACGCCGAATGAGAAAAATCGTCCGTGCGGTTGATATCAGCTCCGTGATAGATCAGCTCCTCGATAGTGTTTGCATCGTTGTAAAAGCTAGAATACATTATCGCCGTTATGCCAAAATGCAGCGGATCGCCCGCAGTGATGCGCTGCTCTCGCATAAATGCTAAAATACGAGCAGTGTCCTTGGAGCGCAAAAGCTTGCAGAAATACTCCATTCGCTCATTGCCATGCACTACGCACTCGTCCAAATCTAACTCGGCGCCCAGCCTTTCGTACCGGTACCTTGCTATTGCGGCGCGATCCTCGTCCGTTAGCGGCCGATTGGAGGAATTGCCGGAGGTTGTGGCGCGACTCGCCGTGGAATTTTGCGCGGGCTGAGTTTTGGACCTATCCATAAACGCACTGCCTGCGATCAGACAAAATACGCCCGCCGTAACAACCAAGTACGCTATGATGAGCTTGGATTTTATCTCTTTCAAAACGACCTCCGCAAATAAAATGACGAATACTACCGAGCGTGAGCTTAGCCGAATATAAACGGGCGCTTTCGCACATAAAATTTAGCGGCGGCTTACCCATAAAATATTGAAATTTTAGTTTTAAATTTGCCGCCCGCTTCGCATATCCTCCTAGATAAAAACCGTATAGTCCTTTTTAATATAGTCTATATTTATATTTTTCTGCAAAAAATACTCTCTAACTTCGTCGTAAATTTCACTACTATACAAATAAATCAAATAGTAGTGTGCCGATACCACAACGGAATAATATAAATATCCGCCATGCCACGGCTCATCGACTTTTATAAATGGGAAAATTTTAAATCCTTTTATGCCTTTATTTATGCAACAATATACGGCGAATTTTATAAATATATTCGCCACATACACGCAAAGCAAAAAATACAAAGAAAAAACCTAACGAGCCAATACGATAAAAAATTCTGACATTTTTGACAAATCAGAAAAATATTCTTGTAACGATTTAAGACTACCTGTAATAGGTGCGCCCTTTTATCAATGCTTTCTTTGCTCGTTTATATCTCTTTTATTGGGGGATTTGACTACATAAAATAATTTACTTTATCGCCAATATCGATATTGAGTTTATTTAAAAAATATTCTCTTACCTCTTTTGTATCTTTTTTTGAAACCAAAGGAACTATCTGTTTTCCGGTTCTTGTTTTAATGCATAAATGTCCTGGATTATAAAATTCAAATTTTTTATTTTGAAGTATCGAAAATAGGAATATTGACAAAAATCTAACGACAAGTATAGAAATGACAAAAATAATTTCTTGATAGCCAAAACCTGACAATAGAGAAATCAAACACAAAATAAAACATAAAACATTTATTTTCAATTTATAGTTTTCCTTGATAAAATTATCATTGTTTATTTTAAAAATTTCCAACCCACTTGATATGTTTTTAAAATATGTTATGTGCGAATTGTTGATAATAATATCGTTTTCTTTTGCAAAATAGCAATACAGGGCAAACAGGCACAAAAATAAAATACTTAAAATAAAAGTTGAATTTTGATT
>ERZ773004.407-NODE-407-length-27647-cov-4.988801_pt1 | contig 27647 bp, 20 predicted proteins | sample MGYA00580667_ERZ773004 | MGnify/ENA primary metagenome ERZ773004 (study PRJEB29015, sample SAMEA2737963) | human oral metagenome | biome: human oral; feature: human-associated habitat; material: dental | place: China | collected 2123 ... | reverse complement strand
TTCTAACTCTCAATTTCCGATTGGTTAATTCCAAAACCATTTCTTTGTGACTATAGTATTAACCTCCTACTCGATTTTAAAGCCTTTTATATCGTCCTCGTCAATCTTCCGTTGAGCCGAAGAATGGGTGGTTGGTCTGGTCGTTGCTTGAAAAAAGAAACATCCCACCAAATAAATGGTGGGATGTTCGTAATCATTGTTAAAGGCAATGTGTTAGCCCAGATATTTCATTAAAATCTTTGCGTTGCCGCTGTCGCGCAGTTTGGCAATGCTCTTTTCACGTATTTGTCTCACACGTTCGCGTGTCAAACCTAGCTGGTCGCCAATCTCTTCCAGTCCCTTTTCGTGGCAGCCAATGCCGAAACACTCTCGGATAATGGTTATTTCCCTATCTTTAAGCACCTTTGCCAAAACACTATTCAGTTCAAGTGCCATCGACTCGTGGTCGGCTTGCTTGTCTGTTCGGCTATCATCGCCAGAAGCCATCACGTCAAGCATGCAATTGTCTTCGCCATCTTGGAAAGGCGCATCAATGCTCACGTGGTGTCCGTCTGCCATCAGGCTCTGTCCGATTTTCTCCTCGTCGATGTTTGTTGCATCCGACAATTCCGAAACGGAAGGGTGACGTTGGTTTTCTTGTTCAAACTTATTTATCTCGTGATTGATTTTGTTGAGCGAGCCAACTTGGTTAAGAGGTAGCCTCACAATACGACTTTGTTCAGCAATGGCTTGAAGGATGCTTTGGCGTATCCACCAAACGGCGTACGAGATGAACTTGAAACCGCGTGTCTCGTCGAACTTTTGTGCAGCCTTAATCAACCCAATATTACCCTCGTCTATCAAGTCGGTAAGCGTCAACCCTTGATGTTGATACTGTTTCGCAACAGACACAACAAAGCGTAGATTGGCCGTAACCAGCTTGTCTTTCGCCTTCTCGCCCTCGGGGCCACCCTTCCTTATCTTTTGGGCAAGCTCTATCTCCTCGTCAATTGAAATCAATGGAGCTCTTCCTATTTCAACAAGGTATTTGTCAAGTGCCTCACTAGAGCGATTGGTAATGCTTTTTTGAATTTTTAATTGCCTCATTTTTTAACCTCACATCAAATTTAAATGTCCGTTAACTTGTTTTTAAAACATGCCGTAAAACCTTGCAAAGTTAATGAAAAAAAACTAGATATGCAAGTTTTTGCCAATGTATTACTACCAAGAAGTGTGCCAAACCGTACATCTTGCAAAAAGAAATGCCGAAATGTTTTTGTAGGCTTAAAAAAAAACGCTAACTTTGCCTGCGGTGAAAGCTTGGAAAAATAAGCACACAGCACTTAATGAACGATAAAAACGATTTGTCATTATATGGTCTTCACCGATAAAACGATGAACAACAGGCAAGAAGCGTTATGTCTTGTTTCAAACAATTAACAATCAGCACAATACAAGGGAGCGTGCAGGCACAATAACCGCTCATCTACAAGCGTATGCCGCAAAACAAAACAAAGAATAGCCTGTTTTGCCTGTCGCCAAACCCTGCAAGGATATAAATATAACGATTTTATGAGCACGAACATTTTTAATCATCTCGTCATCATGGCAGGTGGAGTTGGCAGTAGGTTCTGGCCAATGAGCACCGAAGAGAAACCCAAGCAATTTATCGACGTGCTTGGCACGGGGCGTTCGTTGTTGCAACTCACGCTCGATAGGTTCGCAACAGTATGCCCTCCGTCGAACGTATGGATTGTAACCAACAAGAAATACCAAAGCGTGGTGGCCGAGCAGCTGCCAGAAATCGACCCAAGCCACATCTTACTCGAACCATGCAGGCGCAACACTGCCCCCTGCATCGCATACGTCAGTTGGCGAATAAAAAAAGAATGCCCCGGAGCTAATGTCATCGTCACCCCTAGCGACCATGTTGTGACTGACGTACAGGAGTTTAGACGCGTGGTTAATTCATGCCTTAAATTCACAAGCGAAACAGATGCCATACTCACATTAGGCATGAAACCCACACGCCCCGAAACGGGATACGGATACATTCAGGCCGACCTCAGTGTCAATTCGGCACGCAATACCGAGGTGTTCAGGGTCGATTCTTTCCGTGAAAAGCCCGACTTGCCCACGGCAACAGAATACATCAGCAAGAACAACTACTTCTGGAATGCAGGCATTTTCATTTGGAGCGTTCACACCATTGTTAACGCTTTCAGGGTTTATCAACCTGCAATGAGCAAGCTTTTCGAAGGATTGATGCCCTATTATGGAACCCCTGAAGAGCAAGCGAAGATTGACGAGACGTACCCACAGTGCGAAAACATCTCGGTAGACTATGCCATCATGGAGAAAGCAGAAGAGATTTTCGTTTGTCCTGCCGAGTTCGGATGGAGCGATTTGGGCACTTGGGGCAGCCTTTGGGAACAGTCTAAGCGCGACCTTTACGGTAATGCCAGCATCGGAAACAACATTAAGCTCTTCGATTCGCACAATTGCATCGTACACACCACACAAGAGCAACGTGTGGTGATACAAGGGCTTGACGATTGCATCGTGGCCGAACAAGATGGCATTTTGCTTATTTGCAAGCGAAGTGAAGAACAACGTATAAAACAATTCAGCGAATAACAAACATAATTAACATGGAAAGAAAAGTTGCGCTCATCACAGGCATCACCGGTCAAGACGGCAGTTACCTGGCTGAGCTCTTAACTGAGAAAGGCTACGACGTACATGGATTGCTCAGGCGTTCGTCGTCGTTCAACACAGGGAGGATAGAACATCTCTACCTAGACGAATGGGTTAGGGACATGAAAAAGCAGCGACCCGTCAACTTGCACTGGGCCGACATGACCGATTCGTCGTCGCTTATCCGCATCATTGGTGAAGTTCGCCCCACCGAAATATACAACTTGGCTGCACAAAGCCACGTGAAAGTGTCGTTCGAAGTACCCGAATACACCGCCGATGTTGACGCGACGGGCGTGTTGCGACTGCTTGAGGCTGTGCGTATCTGCGGACTAGAAAAGCAATGCCGCATCTACCAGGCCTCCACTTCCGAACTTTATGGCAAGGTGCAAGAGATTCCACAGAAAGAAACCACACCCTTCTACCCACGTTCGCCCTATTCGGTGGCCAAACTATACGGCTATTGGATTGTGAAAAACTATCGCGAAAGCTACGGCATGTATTGCTGCAACGGTATTTTGTTCAACCACGAGAGCGAACGAAGGGGCGAAACCTTCGTTACGCGCAAGATAACGCTCGCCGCATGCCGCATCAAACAGGGATTTCAAGATAAGCTTTATTTGGGTAACCTCGATGCCAAGCGCGATTGGGGATATGCCAAAGACTACGTGGAATGTATGTGGATGATGCTGCAACAAGAGCAACCCGAAGACTTCGTTATAGCCACGGGCGAAATGCACACCGTACGCGAATTTTGCGAATTAGCCTTTAAAGAGGTGGGAATAGACATCCGTTGGGAAGGTCAGGGCGTGAACGAGAAGGGTATCGACGTTCAAACCAACCGCGTACTCATAGAGGTAGACCCCAAATATTTCCGCCCATGTGAGGTAGACCAGCTTCTTGGCGATCCCACAAAAGCCAAAACAAAGTTGGGATGGAGTCCTACCAAAACGTCTTTCAAGCAATTGATTAAAAAGATGGTGGAACACGACATGCTGTTCGTTAAAAAACTATATATCAAGGCACAGATGCCCGAATAGGCCTCACAACCCCATTAAACCTGCGAAATGCTACATAAAGATACGAAAATATATGTGGCCGGACACCGAGGACTTGTTGGGTCGGCCATTTGGAAGAACCTCCAAACAAGGGGGTACCACAACCTTGTGGGGCGCACACACAGCGAACTAGACCTTACCAACCAAGCGCAAGTGCGCGCCTTCTTCGACGAAGAACAGCCAGAGGCCGTGGTATTGGCCGCTGCACATGTGGGAGGCATCATGGCCAATTCGCTATATCGGGCCGACTTCATCATGCTGAACATGCAGATGCAATGCAACGTAATTAGCGAATCATTTCGCCACAACGTTAAAAAGCTACTCTTTTTGGGTTCAACATGTATATATCCTAAGAACGCAACCCAGCCAATAAAGGAGGACGAGCTGCTTACTTCACCCTTGGAATACACCAACGAGGAGTATGCACTAGCCAAAATATCCGGCCTAAAAATGTGCGAGAGCTACAATTTGCAGTATGGTACGAACTATATTGCCGTGATGCCCACCAACCTATATGGGCCAAACGACAATTTTCACTTGGAAAACAGCCATGTTATGCCTGCCATGATGCGAAAGATTTACCTGGCCAAGCTTATCAACGAAGACAATTGGCAGGCTATTCGCACCGACTTAAACAAACGCCCAGTGGAAGGTGTTGACGGCACTGCCCAAGAGCAACGCATTTTAGAAGTGCTCTCTAAATATGGTATTGCCGACAATGCGGTGCAACTGTGGGGTACGGGCAAACCGTTTCGCGAATTTTTGTGGAGCGAAGACATGGCCGATGCCAGCGTACACGTACTGCTTAACGTGGATTTCAGCGACATCATCGGCATTGAGAAATACTCTTCGGTGTTCTATGGGGCTGAAACCAACGGCCAAAACGACCGAAACTCGAACGCAGGACGTGGTGGTGCCATTCCCGCATTGGGCGAAATAAGGAACTGCCACATCAATGTTGGTACGGGAAAGGAAATTACAATCAAGCAGTTGGCGCAACTCATAGCGCAAGCCGTTGACTTTAAGGGCAACATCCAGTTCGACTCCACCAAACCAGATGGCACTCCACGCAAACTCACCGATGTTACAAAGCTGAACAATCTTGGCTGGAAACACAAGGTGGAGATTACCGATGGCGTTGCGAAACTCTTCGCTTGGTATCAAAACGACCTGAAAGCATAGCGGCAACAACTCCGTTCAGTTGTGCGCAAGTGATGCGTTTTAAGACATCTACTTGTAGACATTTAAATGAAAGTTGCATTTTAACATTACGATTAATGGGTTACAATTGGACAAATCTCCCAACTGTAACCCGTTTTTTATCCCTAGCAAGGTCTCATTAGGGCATCTTTTAATCTTTCCCCAACAACCAGCCTTTATTAAATTCAGTATTTGATGTCGTCATGACTTTTATAGTCAAACAGAATTTCTTTTGGAAAAATGTTGTTGGAGAATCCAAGACGTACGTAGCATCAATAAACGCTTTCGCTGAGGAAAAGGTAAACTTTTGTTTGCTTACGATGCACCTATGGCCTTTCAAATCCAATTATGTTTGGCTAATATATTTCGATAAATTGAGAGGCGTCGAGCACAAATCAACTCATTGGCTTATAAACTCACAAAAATATAACAACTACCAAGCACATCAATTCATCAACTTTCAAACCATAAAGCTCATAAACTTATCAATTCAAAATAATACAAACTCATCAACCCATCAATATACAAAGCTTAAAAATCGTTACTTTTATTTTACAATATCGCTCTAATTTTCACTCTGTTCTAGCGAAAATATTGGATGAAAAGTAGGTAAAAAGCCACAATTTCTAGTCATTCACGTCTTTTGTTTTGTCCATTTTCAAGAGAAAAGCCTGCATTTAGCACCATTTTGCCTTTCTAGATTTGTTGCTGGCTCGTAATTTTCCAAGCCCAATTACGCACTTTTAGACCCTAAAAGCCCACATTTTAATGGGTATTTTGTACCTTTGAGCCATGTGTTTCATGGTTTGAAAAGGTTTTGTTTATGCAATTGCTGTGGATGTTTATGCTTTTCGTCTCGCATTTTGCAGCACTTTGCCTTGCGTTTAGCAGCAAAACGCACTTCATTTAGCACCAAAACGCACTGCGTTTAGCACCAAAATGCACTGCGTTTAGCACCAAAATGCACTGTGTTTAGCACCAAAATGCACTATATTTAGCAGCAAATAGCCCCAAAATGGGTGCAAATGGCGGCGTTATCAAATAAATATTCATCTTGCCAACATTTACATGCTACCCCTTTTTGCACCCAAACAAACCTTCGCAAGAATCGATTATTTGCAGCAAGGTGGACGATTGGTTGGAAAAAAGGTACTCATAATGTTAAATTTCTTGCCGAAAACTAGACAAGATAGCGATTATGCCATGTACAAGCACATGGGAATCGGTATAGTAAGCACGAACGTTTACGACCGCCAGCCCGTGTGGTTGCAGGGCATGCTGCCCACGGCCAATAATGGCTGCACCATGCAAACGCAGAAATAATCTGTCAGCTACAGCTGGTTTTCAACTAGTAGATAATACAATGTACCCCTATCGGCTGTTACACAGCTTATCAAAAAATAAAGGAGTTTTCCATAGTTTTCTGTCCAACTTTCGTGTGTTTGTCGGCGTCTTACCTGTCTTATTCTCTTGACGTAGCTCGCAAGGTCTTCATTTTCAAGACAGAGAAAATGTTCAACAACACTCAAAACCTGTTCAAGCTTTAAGGGGCAATTGGGGTTAAACTATTTCACATTCGTAGCAATCTGACAAATAGTCCAAGGTCAAAATAATTATTATCACAAGCTCCTTGTCTGAAATATAATTTGTAACGTGAAATAAGTGTATGTACAGTAATCCTACATCGAGACATTGTCTGTGGGGAATATAACTTGTAAGGAATATTAGTAAAGCTAGGTTGCAGGAAGTTAGAATATCTGTTGCACCAACTTTTAGTGATAAAACTAATCGAGCAAATGAAGTATATTGAAATTAAACTATCTGTTATTTTAGGCTAAATGTACTATTAACAGATTTTTAAAAACCAAGCTAAGGCATCGGCTGTGGTTGGCGAAAAGTGTATTAGGCCACCGCGATTACTTTCGTAAATGAAACTTTTAAGGCTTTCGCTGGGAAAGACGGAGAAGTCGCCAACGATGGCCAAACGCATCTGAAAGGTGGAGAACTTTTGCAAAATCTCGCCGGCCAACCTCGTTTTGAGGTCGAAAAAGCGTGGCGAAATTTTGTCGGCAGAGATTATCATGCCATCGAAACCTTGATAATAGGCATTTCCCAAAAGGTCGTTTGCATCTTCGGGGACAGTCAAAAGCATATCGTTGGTGGCAACTTCGGCCACCATCGCCTTGCCTATGGTATGCGATATGAAACTAAAATCAGTCATGGTCACCCATCCATGTATCACGTAATTGCGTCATTCTGTCGAACACGATGTTTGCTCCTTCTCCAGCCAAAGTAGCATTTGGCAAGGGTCCGCTATTAACGGCAATCGTAAATATCTTTGCCGCAACACTTGCGCGCACTCCCATTGGCGCATTTTCTACCACAATTCCTTGCCAGGGTTGTAAGTTTCCAGCCTTTTGCAAGCCCATCAGATAAGGGTCGGGAGCAGGTTTTCCACGCGTCACATCATAAGCCGAGACAATCTTATCGGCCGTAACAAAGCCCTTAAAATCATGCTGCAAACGCTCAATCAGCGGTAGCTGACCACTCCCGGTAACCACAACGATGCACATGCCAGCCGCCTTTATCTTCTCCATCAACTCTAAAACACCCTCCATGATGGGTGCTTTGGGTAGCAGTCCGAAGAGTCGCGCTTTCTCATCATACATCATTTGCGCCTCGTCTTCCGATATGTCACGTCCCTGTTGTGCCTTCACCATCAGCCTAATGGTTTCTACACCGCGCATTCCTTCGGTGGCATATACATCGGCAGCAGTCATTTTCAGTCCGAACTTAGCCATTGCCTCTTGCCAACAACGGGCATGATTAGGCATGGAGTCGTACAAAACGCCATCCATATCGAAGAGCACAGCTTGCGGTTGAAAGCTATCGAAACTGCGATTTTCCAAATAAGACTTCACCTCTTGCTCATGGCCAAAAGGCAGGCAAGACGAAGTGGGAGCATACATGTTGTTCATTTGCGAATATAAAAGCAAGCAAAACGCCTCTTCGTTTTTGCAGGCGAAGAGGCGTTTCGCAAATTAAGGAATTTATTTCAGTCGTTCTTTTATTGCCTTGCTCTCGGCCTCGTAGCCAGGTTTGTCTAGCAAGGCAAACATGTTTTTCTTGTAAGCCTCAACGCCCGGCTGGTTAAACGGATTTACACCAAGCACATTTCCGCTGATGCCACAACCTATTTCGAAGAAATAAATCAATTGTCCGATGCAATATTCGTTCAGTTCGGGCACGCTGATGCGGATATTTGGCACACCACCATCTACGTGAGCGAGCAGTGTTCCCAATTCGGCCATCTTGTTAACCTCGTCAACACGCTTGCCGGCAAGGAAGTTCAAACCGTCTAGATTCTCGTCATCGTTGGGGAACAACAGTTTCTTTGCTGGTTGTTCAACGCTTATTACGGTTTCGAAAATGCTACGTTCGCCTTCCTGAATCCATTGTCCCATAGAATGCAGGTCGGTTGTAAAGTCGCACGATGCGGGGAAAATACCCTTGTGTTCCTTACCCTCGCTTTCGCCGTAAAGCTGCTTCCACCACTCGGCAATGAAATGCAACTTAGGCTGATAGTTCACCATTATCTCGATTTTCTTTCCCTTTTCGGTGTACAATGCGTTGCGCACGGCAGCGTATTGGGCAGCGATGTTCTCTGCAAAGGGAACGCTGGGGGCTGTGGCTTTCTCCATATCGGCGGCACCATTAACCAAAGCCTTAATGTCGAAACCTGCGCAAGCGATGGGCAATAGGCCAACGGGTGTCAGCACAGAGAAACGTCCACCCACATTGTCGGGTATCACAAAGGTCTTATAGCCTTCTTTGTCGGCGGCAGCCCTTGCAGCTCCACGCTTGGCATCTGTTATGGCCACGATAACGTCTTTGGCCTCGGTCTTACCGCGCTGTTCTTCGCATTGCTTTTTGAGTAGACGGAATGCGAGAGCCGTTTCGGTGGTAGTACCCGACTTCGAGATGTTGATCACACCGAAGCGCTTATCTTTTAGATACTCGGAAAGTTCAAAAAGATAGTCTTCGCCGATGTTGTTTCCTGCGAAAACAATAGTGGGATTTGTCTTATCGCCCACAAGCCATGCGAACGAATTACCCAAAGCCTCGATGATAGCACGCGCACCGAGGTAGCTGCCACCGATGCCTGCCACGACGATTACTTCGCATTTCTCACGCAAGGTGTTGGCAACGGCCTGCACCTCGTCTAGAAATTGGGGTGTGATGGAGCTGGGCAAATGCAGCCAACCCAAGAAGTCGTTACCAGGACAAGTGCCATTTTCAAGAGCCTTTTGCGCCGCTTTCACTTTCGGCTCGTAGGTTTTCACTGCGCCCTCACTAAGAAATTGGGCGGCTTTGGTGATGTCTAATTGAATACGTTTCATTGTATTTATCTTTTAAATTCTACGTTTATCTTATTATTGCAACCTATTCCTTCGGTATTTCCTCAATCTTAATGGCTGGTTTATCACCATCCCAATAAGCGAAGAGGCATTCACAAGCTGTGCTATAAACATAAAACGACTTCATACCAGCAATATCTCGCCCGTAAAGAAGAAAGTTACAAATGTCTGTCGCAGTGATATAGGGGTTATCTTTAAGGTGAGAATGAATTGTGGATACTACAGTCTTACCGTTATGGTTGGTTTGTGTTGGAATTAATGAACGGTGATAACGGCGGAAAGCGACAAGACGATTGTCGTTGGTAAAGTCGAAACTGTAATCATTCCCAAAGGGAATAATGCCCGGTTTTACCGTTCCCGTCAGCAGATATAACCGCGTAATATGGTCGTTAATGCGAATGATATCAGCGTTAAACTGCCCAAACTCAGGTGAAACACCTTTGATGCTATCTGCCAATGTCCCCATTTTAGCAACCAAGACATCTTTCCGCACAACAAGTTCTTTTTCTTCTTGTGTAAGCGGACGAACAGAATCAACAGCGATAAACTTTGGGGATGACTTTTCGCATCTTAACTCATATAAGCTGTTTTTCATTGATTTGTCGCAAAAAAAGGCAATGATGGTGCCGTCTTTGGCCCTGTAAGTCATTTGCCCACCTATCTCTTCCCTTCCATGATGTGCAAGAAAGAGGTCGGTGAGTTCCCAATTCAGTTTTTCAAATAGATACAATTGATGTCCTTCCTTGATAATGCTGTCATTGATAGCAGCCAACGTTTCGGGTGAAGGAAGGCTGGTTACGTTCTTTTTTGCATCGACTATCAGGGTGCAAAGAAAGGACATCAAAATAAGAATAGTCTTTTTCATATCGTGTGGTGTTTGATTATCTAAAGCTATCGGTAAGCAACTTTATCTCCACTTGTGGCGAAATTTTCTCGTACAATATATTATATACGGCATCGAGAATGGGCATGTTCACGTGCAGATGTCTGTTAGTCTCTTTCATACACTTGGTTCCGAAATAACCTTCGGCAATCATTTCCATCTCTATTTGTGCGCTTTTCACGCTATATCCCTTGCCAATCATTGTGCCAAAGGTACGGTTTCGCGAAAAATTAGAGTAGCCTGTAACCAGCAAATCGCCGAGATAAACGCTATCGTAAACACTGCGTTCGAGGGGATGTACCGCCGAAAGGAAACGCGACATCTCTTGAACAGCGTTGGACATGAGCACAGCTTGGAAGTTGTCGCCATACTTCAAACCGCTACAAATGCCTGCGGCAATGGCGTAAACGTTTTTCAATACCGACGAATATTCAATGCCCACGACATCCTGACTGGTCTTTGTCTTGATGAAATCGCTGCTTAATATCTCGGTGAAGGCTTGTGCTTTCTCTCTGTCGGCACAGCCAACGGTGAGATAAGACAACCTTTCGAGGGCTACTTCTTCGGCATGCGACGGACCGCCGATGCAAGCAATATTGGCGTAAGGCACATCGTACACCTGATGGAAGAACTCGGAGCAAAGCAAATTGTCGTCGGATACAAGTCCCTTGATGGCCGTAACCACGAACTTATCGTGCAAACGCGTCTTCAACTTTTTGAGATGACTCTTCAAATAAGGTGAGGGCGTAACAAACACAAGCGTGTCGTAGTTCTCCACAATCTTGTTGATGTCGCTCGAAAAGTAAATCTCGTCTACGTTAAAGTGAACGCTCATCAAGTAGGCAGGGTTGTGTCCCAAGCGCTTAAAGTCGTCTATACGGTCGTCGCGGCGCATATACCAGCCGATGTGATGCGTGTGTCGCACCACAATTTTGGCAATGGCAGTAGCCCAGCTACCACCTCCCACTATTGCTATTTTACCGCAGTTGAACATGGTTAAGTAAAAGGGTTAAAGGTGAGAAGGAGCGAGGAGTGGGCAAGTATCGCCCTTTTGAACCTCAAAAAATAACAAGGCAAAAGGGCGGAAAGGAAAACAAAGGCCTGTGCCTTACGCGTTCCCTTTCACCCCTAGTCGTTATTTAGCCTTCGTTGGCCTTGTCTATCCAAGCCTGGAAGGCGTCCACCTTCGGGTTCTCATACCCTAGTTTATATTTCTTGTTTACGTTGCAAACGTCCATTTGCAGCTTTTGCGCCTTCACCTCTTTTATGTCTGAGATGAGGTTATAGCCAGCTTTATTGAACACGGGCACCCATTCGGCGGGCACTCCTAGTGCTTGCCACTCGGCCGTAGTGCTCTTAGGGATGCTCTTTTCGGGACGCATCTGTGGGAAGAGCAGCACCTCTTGAATGGCAGTTTGACCCGTCATAAGCATCACGAGGCGGTCTATACCGATGCCGATACCCGACGTTGGGGGCATGCCGTACTGCAAAGAACGAAGGAAGTCCTTATCAATTATCATTGCCTCGTCGTCACCCTTATCGGCAAGTTTCATCTGTTCAACGAAACGTTCCTCTTGATCGATGGGGTCGTTAAGCTCTGAATAGGCGTTAGCCAGCTCTTTTCCGTTCACCATCAGTTCGAAACGTTCGGTCAATCCAGGCTTAGAGCGGTGCATCTTCGTTAGCGGACTCATCTCAACTGGATAGTCGGTGATGAAGGTTGGCTGAATAAACTGCCCCTCACAGAACTCACCGAAAATCTCATCGATAAGCTTTCCTTTGCCCATCGTTTCGTCTATGTCTAGCTTCAGTTCCTTGCAAACCTGCCTAATCTCGTCTTCCGTCTTGCCATCAAGGTCATAACCCGTCTTCTCTTTTATGGCATCGAGTATGGGTAAGCGGCGATAGGGAGCCTTAAAGCTGATAACCTGCCCATCAACAACGCTTTCGGGCTTGCCATTAACGGCCACGCAGATGGTTTCGAGCAGACGTTCGGTGAACGACATCATCCAATTGTAGTCCTTATATTGCACATAAAGCTCCATCAACGTGAACTCTGGGTTGTGCGTTCTGTCCATACCCTCGTTACGGAAGTTCTTTCCTATTTCGTAAACACCCTCAAATCCACCAACGATGAGTCGTTTTAGATAAAGCTCGGTGGCGATACGCAGGAACATTTCTTGGTTCAACGCATTGAAATGTGTAACGAATGGGCGCGCCGTAGCACCGCCCGCGATACTTTGCAGCGTGGGTGTTTCAACCTCTGTGTAGCCTGCCTCGTCGAAGAATTGGCGCATAGTGCTAATTACCTTTGCGCGTTTTAAGAACGTTTCCTTAATGCCTTCGTTCACAACGAGGTCTACATAGCGTTGACGGAAACGCAATTCGGGGTCGTCGAACTTGTCGTAGGCCACTCCATCCTTATACTTCACGATGGGAAGTGGCTTGATGCTCTTGCTCAACAGCGTGAGTTCTTTGGCGTGAACCGATATTTCGCCCGTCTGTGTGCGGAACACGAATCCACGTACGCCTACAAAGTCGCCGATGTCGAGCAAGCGTTTGAACACCGTATTGTACAATTCCTTGTTTTCATCGGGGCAGATGTCGTCGCGCGTAACATACACCTGTATGCGCCCTTTCGAATCTTGCAGCTCCATAAAGCTGGCCTTTCCCATCACGCGGCGCGTCATCATCCTACCAGCAATGCACACTTCGCGTTGCTCGTCGTCCTTAAAGTTATCTCTTATGTCGGTTGAAAAAGCATCAGTGGGATACTCTGCTGCGGGATAAGGGTCTATTCCCAAGTCGCGCAACTCTTGCAGGCTCTGTCTTCTTACTATCTCCTGCTCACTTAGTTCTAATACGTTCATACTTTCTTCTATGTGCTTTATGATTGCAAAAGTACGAAAAAAAAGTGAAAGGGTGAACGTCTGTCCGCCTAAGTTTTAGACTTTGGGGCATTCGCCGTTCTATTACACGCCATTTGGCACGCGCTTTTCTATCACTTCCTTTGCGTTTATTCTTCTATCACCACCTTTACGTTTATCCCTCCATCAGGTCTTCTCCCCTGTGCGTTTTGGCCTCGCGCTCTTCCCTATCGCGTATCTCTTTGGCCTTCTTGGGATAGAAAATCATACGCAACGACTGGTTGTAGTTAAAGTAGTTCCACATCCAATTGAGCAGAACCACCATCTTGTTGCGCACGCCTAGTATCGAACGCAGGTGCACAACGAGCCACATAAACCATGCCCAAAAGCCTTTCATCTTTATTTTGGCAAACTCGGCCACGGCTTTGTTTCGACCAACGGTGGCCATTGCGCCAAGGTTTTTATAGCGGAAAGGGCTTAACGGCTTTGCCTTTGCCATGCGTTTAAGGTTCTTAGCCAGGTTTTCCCCCTGCTGAATGGCCACCTGTGCCAACTGCGGATGCCCGTTGGGATAGTCTTTATCGCCTTCAACGATACACTGGTCGCCAATGCAGAACACATCTTCTAGCCCCTCTACACGATTAAAGGCATCTACTTTGATGCGCCTTCCACGGCCTAAATGGCCGGCATCGAGGTTGCCAACGGCCTGTCCTGCCACACCGCTTACCCAAATAAACGTACGAGTAGATATCGAAGAACCATCGGCCAACATCACTTTATGGTCCTTATAGTCGGTCACCATCTTGTTAAGCAAGATGTTTACGCCCATTTCGCGCAGATACTTCCCCACTGCCGACGACGATTCGGGCGACATGGCCGACAACAATCTATTGCCAGCCTCGATGAGATAGATGTTCATCAAGCTGGGGTCTAGGTCGTGATAGTCGTGTGGAAGGATTGTATGTTTCATCTCAGAGAGCACACCTGCAATCTCAACGCCCGTTGCTCCGCCTCCAACCACCACCACATTAAGCAGCTCTTGCTGTTCTTGTTTCGTAGCACAGGTTATGGCACGTTCGATGTTCGCCAGTATGGCGTTTTGCAAACCCATTGCCTCGGCCACCGTTTTCATGGGCATGGCATGCTCTTCAACATTCTTATTGCCAAAAAAGTTGGTGGTTGTGCCAGCCGCCAGCACCAAATAATCGTACTCCACCTTCCCTATTGAGGTCTGAATTAGTTTCTTTTCGGGGAAGATGGCACGCAATTCGGCCATTCGGAAATAAAAGTTCTTGCGTTTTTGAAAGTTTCTGCGGAAAGGAAACGATATGGAACTGGCCTCCATTCCTGCCGAGGCCACCTGATAAATAAGCGGTGGAAACTGGTGATAATTGTTCTTGTCGATAAGTATCACCTGATAATCGGTGCCTTTAAGCCTGTTTGCAACCTGCAAACCACCGAATCCACCGCCAACTATCACAATCCGCTTGCGGCCGTCTTTTGCTATGTTTAGACTCATGTCTTTATTATTTTACCTAAAACAATCTTTCTTGTGGGGCTTGCCCACCATGCAAAATTACATAATTTATTGCGGAAAAGCTGTCGGTAAACCCTAAAAAATCGACATATGCTACATAGCTAAACAAATTCATCCCGCACGGATAAGCCGTACGGGATGATAAAATGGTTTACTTCTTGATGTTGAAATTACTTAACCAACTTCAAGGTGTAGTCGTTGCCACTGGCAGCTTCTTCCAATTGGTCGTTAACAACACTCAAAGTAGCATCGTCTTTAACGAGCAGATAAAGAGCGTTGTCTTTGTCCATAGGCAGCTTGTAAGCGGTTACAGCCTTGCCCTTAACGTCTTTCTTAATGGTTTCAACGGCGCCAGTGTAGGTCTTCACGTCGTCTTTGCCGTCCTTAGCTTGCAAGTAAACCTCTTCCATCTTGAAGGTCTTTGCAGAGTCGCCAGACAATGTTACAGTATACTTGATACCAGGACCGTCGGCAGCGGGGATAGTTCCGCTATAAGTCATACCTGCTGCTGCAGTTGTGTCAACAGCCATTACTGAGTCCTTAGGATTTTCTACCTTTGCGTTCTTGCCCGTTTGGTTACAAGAAGCGATAACTGCGCAAGCAGCTACCATCATAAATAACTTTTTCATGTTTCTCTTTTATGTTTGAATTAAAATCGGGTGCAAACTTAGAACAAAAAACGCATAAAACAATGATTTGTATTCATAAAAGAATTTAAAATGATGGAGAAAAGTTGTTTTATGAGTAACTTTGTGCTCAACAACATAAACTACATTTATTAAAGACAACACAATGAACAAAGTAATTATAACCAACGTTACCGACCCCGTTTGCCCTTGGTGCTGGGGAGAAGAGCCTTTTTTCAGAAAGTTAGAGACCCATTTCCCCAATCTTATCACTTGGCGAAACGTGATGGGCGGCCTTGTTGAGGACATGAATAAGAACAAACCTGCCGACATGGATGCCCAATCTTATTATAATAAGGAGAACAAGGACTTCATAACCCACTGCTTGGAAACGGCCGAAAAGCACCACATGCCCATCAAAGTGGAAGGGTTCAACCTCTTTTCGGAAACAGAAAACTCGTCGTTCCCCCTTTGCATTGCCTTTAAAGCTGCGCAAATGGCCGACACGGAAAAGGCCGACCTCTTTCTATATAACTTGCGTGCGGCAGCTATGGCAGAGGCACGGCAGGCTATAACCGAAAGCGAGCTGATAGCCATTGCCGACGAAAGTGGCATCGACATAGCCGCTTTTCTCGACCCATTGAACGATGGTTCGGCCGAAAAGGCTTTTTGGCAAGATGTAGAAGAGGCTAAAAGTCTTAAAGTAGAGGTGTTCCCCACCTTCGTTTTCGAGTATGAGGGCAAAAAGATGACTCTCAAAAGTTTCCGTGATTACAACACGATGGCTGCCATGATAAAGGCTGTTAGCGGTGGAAAGCTATTGCCACAGGCCGTTAGTTTTTCGCCAGACGCCCTGTTCGAGCTGATGGAAACCCACCCCCGACTAGCTGCCGAAGAGGTGAAAGAGGCTTTCGACTTTGCCAATTTGCAAGCCATGGAAGATGCCATCGCTCCACTTGTGGCCACAGGTGAGCTGATAAAACAATCTGCCGACAACAGCTATTTCGTAAGAAAGCCTGCCAAAGGCATGGCGTGCGACCTGACAACAGGCATTTGTAAATAGTCTGAAACGGAGAGTACTGCGCCCTTGTTTGCGCACGATAAGAACAGCGGGGGGATGTTATTGCATGAGCAAAACACCCCCCGCTTTTTTACTACTAACAAGCAGCGGCCCCCACTCCACCCCAACAACGAGGAACTGAGACTGCAAATTTCACCACTGTTACTAGTTACTTAGATATAACTCGCATCGCGCGGTCGGTCGTAAACCTAGGTATTTTCTGCGCAGTTGGCCATGCGCGTGTACGCGGTAAAATTTTTTTTGTCTAGTTTTTGGTAGAAATTTTAACATTATGAGTGCCCTTTCCGTGCACCAAGCGCACACCTTGCCGCAAAAAATCGATTCTCGCGAAGGTTCGTTTAGGTGCAAAATGAGGCTTGTTGTAAATACTGGCAAAATGAATCCACGTTGCATAAAATTGCAATTTGCACCAGACTATGTGCTATTTGCAGCAAAATGCAGTGCAATATGCTGCTAAATGCAGTGCATTTTGGTGCTAAACGCAGTGCGTTTTGGTGCTAAATGCAGTGCATTTTGGTGCTAAATGCGGTGTATTTTGATGCTAAATGCGGTGTATTTTGGTGCTAAACGCAAGGTATAATGTTGCTAAATGCAAAACGAAAAGCATAAAAATTCACTGGAATGGTATAGACAAAGTCCCTTCAAACCATTAAAAACAGGTATCAACAGGGGCAAAATGTTCATTAAAAAGTGGAGTTCTCGTTGCTAAAAGTGGGTAATTGGACTTGAAAAATCTAGCGATGACAACCAAATTAGAAAGGCGATATGGTGCTAAATGCAGGTTATGTTCTTAAAAGTAGACAGAGTAACACATCAACAGGGTTAGAAATAGATGCTTTTTACCGACTTTATAACCAATGATTTCGCTAAAACGAAGTGAATTTTAGAACGGATTTGTAAAATAAAAGTAATAGTTTTCGTTTTTAAAGTTGATAAGCTTGTGAGTTGGTAGGTTTGAGAACTCTGCCAAACTTGTCACCCTCTCAACTTTCATCTCTATTCCTTTAAAATGAACGAATCGTTTGAGACCCCTTATAATTGTAACAAGTTCATGTTAATCAGTAGTCCTAGAACGAGCGGACTATCTAGCTTTTTGCCATCATTGAATTTAGTTTTATCGAACAGGGCAGTTAAGCGAGTTCTGCCCGTTAGTGAGCTACTAGGGATTTACAACACCTCCCAGGGCGAGCGTTACTATTTCATTTCATGATGGGACGATAGCCACAAGACAATAGGTTATACAAGCATCAGCATCACAACAAACACAAGCAAGCGTTAAATAAAGCTAACAAACACGACATTTAGAAACAAGGTTCATTCTTTTGTCGTATTTTTGCGAGGTGAATAATTGCGTGCAGATTAATCACCGCGCGCAACCCTAGTCGCCAGCAGGCACAATCAAAGGTTTAACACATGAACAATAACAAACACATCAGACGTTTTCTAGCATGGATGTTTATCGTAACATTCATGTCGGTGCTTGTTATAAAAGACTTTCATGCGCACGACGACCATTCTGCCAAGGTGCAACTCGCATGCAATGGCAGCACGAAGACTTTCAAATCATCCTGTTTCATCTGCGACTTTATCATGCACGAGGCTAGTACGCCTACACTGCAAACTTACCAACCAGCAGTGTATGCCACCATACTCACGCCTTATATATTTACCCAACAAGTTGTTTACCGCCACGTTGAAGCGGTAAATAGCCACTCGCCGCCAACGCGCGCTTAATCTTACCACCACTCACCCCTATTGTATCTATTTGGCAGGACAAATGCGCCTTTTCGGATAGGTATTGTAGGTTGCATTTACATTTTTATCACAGGAGGCCGAACTAGGTTCGGTCGCTCCTCCAATCAGTAATTATACACTGTTTGCTTGTCGTGCTGAATCAACATATCACTTCGCACACAAGCCAACACACATAGACGTATGTTTAAAAGAACTTTTCTTTGCGTCGCACTCGGTGCGAGCATTGCACTATGGGTTTCAGCAAAACCCTCAACCTCTAAACACCCTATCTCGCTAAGCCAACAAACCGACACAACGACAAACATAAACAAGAAAAACGGCAAGTCGGTTCTTGGCCAAGAGCACAACATCAACGAGATTGTTGTAACAGGCGTGCGACAACAGGCCAGCATCAACAGCGTAAGCGACAGGATAGGCGAAAACCTTATCGATCGCTCTATGGGCAAATCGCTTGCATCCATTCTCGAACATGTTAGTGGAGTAAGCTCCATTCAGACAGGAACAACGGTGGCCAAGCCCGTTATCAACGGCATGTATGGCAACCGAATACTCATCGTTAACAATGGGGCGCGGCAAACTGGACAGCAATGGGGTGCCGACCATGCACCCGAAATTGACCAGAACAGCAGCGGTTCTATCGAGGTTATCAAAGGGGCAGAGTCTGTAAGGTATGGCTCTGAGGCTTTGGGCGGAATAATCGTGATGAACCAAAAGGCACTGCCTTATGGGCTAAGTGGCGTTTCAGGCCACTTACGAACGCTCTATGGCAGCAATGGCAAGCGCTATTCTGTTGTGGCACAAGCAGAAGGAACGATGCCTTTCAGCAATAGTTTGGCTTGGCGACTGCAAGGGACCTACGCCAATTCGGGCGACCAAAGCGCAGCCAAATACCTGCTTAACAACACGGGCTATCGCGAACACGACTTCTCCGCATCATTGGGCTATAAGTACAACAACCTTAAATTGGAAGGCTATTACAGCATGTACAATTTAAAGTTAGGTGTTCTGTTCAGTGCGCAAATGGGTAGCGAAGACTTGTTAAAGCAGCGCATAGAGCTGGGACAACCCGTGGAAGTATCGCCATACACCAGGCATATCGACTACCCTTTCCAGCATGTCGTTCACCATACGGCCATTGGTAAGGCCTTTTTCGATGCGGGCAAGTACGGCAACTTTCAATGGCAAACGGCCTTTCAGTACGATGACCGCAAAGAAAACCGCATCCGAAGGATGAACCTTTCGGATATTCCTGCTGTTAGCCTGTTCCTTACTTCATTTCAAAACCAACTGAAATGGAATTTGGCCTACAACAGATGGAACACCGAGGCCGGCGCATCTTACTTGCACATTCGCAACCGCAACCAAGCGGGAACGGGCGTTGTGCCCCTTATCCCGAACTACACCGAGTACGACTTAGGCATATATGCCATACAGAAGTATCGCCACGAGAATTGGACGGCAGAGGCAGGCATACGCTTTGACAACCAAGAAACGCGTGCGTCGGGCTACGACTATACGGGTAAGCTCTATGGTGGGCACCACATTTTCAGTAACCTCTCGTACAATCTTGGCACGAGCTATCGTTTGAACGAGCAGTTGAAACTAACTTCTAACTTAGGTTTGGCGTGGCGTGCACCACATGTGCACGAGCTTTACAGCAACGGAAACGAGCTGGGTTCGGGCATGTTCGTCATGGGCGACTCAACCATGCACTCGGAACAGAGCACAAAATGGGTCACTTCGCTATCCTATCGCTCTGCCTTTGCAGAGGTTAAGGTAGATGCCTACCTGCAATGGATAAACGGTTACATCTACGACGAGCCAGAAAGAGGCAAGTATGTCACGGTGATTTCAGGTTCATATCCGCTTTTCCAATACAAGCAAACCGATGCCTTCCTCCGAGGGGTAGATTTCGATGTGCGGCTAAAACCCACGCAACACTTGGAATACCACCTGCTTTCAGGCCTTATCTGGGCCAACGAAAAGCGCACAGGCAACTATCTGCCCTATATCCCATCGGCGCGTTTCGACCATGACTTGACCTGGGAAGACGTTCGCGTGGGTAAGGGCAACGCATGGTTACAATTAAAGCACAGGCTGGTTTTAAAGCAGACGCGCTTTAACCCCGCAAGCGACCTCATCGACTTTACGCCTCCCACATACAACCTCTTCGGGTTTGAGGCAGGCATCGAATGGCCGCTTAGCGATCGGAATAAGTTGCGTATGCTGTTGGCTGCCGACAACCTCTTTAATAAAGAATATAAGGAATACACCAACCGCTCGCGTTATTACGCCCACGATATGGGGCGCGACATACGGCTCTCCATCGGCTGGTTCTTCTAAAAAAACAACAAACATTGACAATTAAACAACAAAACTAATAAGGTTATGAAAAAGAATTTTTTCAAATCAATGCTGGCACTATCTTGTGCTGCATTATTCGCACTAGCATTCACCGCTTGCGACAACAAAGTGGACACACCCGTAAAAGAAATAGACCACAAACTGCACGAAGACCCTACAAAGGTTACTGTACAGCTGGTTCAAGGGCACATGCACGCCAATTGGCTTTACGTTGACACGGAGGGAGGATTCCATCAAGACTCTGAATCGAAAGCAAAATACCTGAAACGCATCCAAGAAATAACCTACGAGGTAAAGCCCGGCAAAGGTTGGACGCTGGCAGAAGGCAGTGCCGACAAGTTCTATGTGGTGAAAGCCCACGATTATAGTACAGAAAAAGGGTTCGAAAATCCCGCCCCTGTTTATCTCTTGTTCATCAAATACTATAACGCCAAAGGCGAATACATAAACGGACAATTTGTGAAAAATGGCCAGGACGCCATTCACCAGCACTTCTTTACGGTTGAAAACGTGAAAGAGCTGATGAGTGGAAAGGACGTATCCAGTAAGCCCAACACCCCAGATTACATCGCTTACAAATACACAGACACCACACCCTGGGACAAAACGGTGAAATACGACGGAGCCAAACTGACTGGCACCACCAATCCCATCGGGCTTAAAGGGGTGATGAAATTTTTGAAAGACGATGTAACGATGGACCTCCGCATTAGGCTATATCACGGATTTCAAGGAAAGAAGGACCCTCGCACGGGTAAATTCAGTCCCTATTATCGTTTCTCGCCCATGCAGTTGCAGCAGGGAACCTGGGACATAAACTTCACTGTTCCTGTGGTGGTGTATGCAGATAGGGAAGATTACATCGGAGAAGATACCTTTAAGGAGGACATGGACATTGACAATTTTCCAGAAAATGGTTTTAAAGAAGATGTAAGCAACAAACTGATTCACCGCATTATGAAGGCCCTTAACCTTTCATGGACAGAGGCCCTTCGCGATTATCACAAGTCCATCTTCACAACAGCACCACACGACTTAGGTAAAGGCATTTGGTTGTAAGGCTTTTTACAAGGGGCCATACATAACTGCCCATTATAACGAACAACGTGCGTTTCGCTTGTATCGAAACGCACGTTGTCGTTTATTGTTCTCCGCTACATCAGAACATGCAATCGGGAGAAACGTATTCTATATCTTTTTCTGCGTCTGCCTCAACGTCAGCATGTCCTTAGGTACGCTCGCTTGTATCTCTTCAACAAGCAGGCTGCGCAGTGTTTTGCGAATAAAGTTCTTGCCGGTTATCATCACAATCTCGCGTGTTGGCACAGGGATGGCAAAGGGGCGCACAAGGCGTTTGTGGGTTTCGTCTAGCTGGTGCACGGCCAATTCGGGTATGAAGGTGATGCCCTTGCCGCTTTCAACAATACGCATGAACGTTTCGATGCTGCCTAAGGTATAGGCTTTCTTGGCAGCCGATGCTGCTTTAAGGTGGCAAAACTTCACCAATTGGTCGCGAAAGCAATGCCCTTCATCAAGCAACCACAGGTATTCGCCCGTTAGGTCGGCTGTTTTTATGCTCTCTTTGCTGAACAACGGGTCGCCATCGGCCACGTATGCAAAGAACTGTTCGTAGAACAACGGCAGGCTATCAAACTCGTCCAATCCCTCTAATTGTGCCAATATGCCCGCATCTACATCGCCCCGAACCAAGGCCCGTTTCAAGTCCTCGGTCTTCATCTCCACGATACGCACATCCATATCGGGATATTTGTTCATCAGTTGAGGGAAGAAACGTGGTATAAGATAGGGCGCGATGGTGGGTAAGATGCCGATGGTGAAAGTTCCGAGCAAGGAATGTTTCTCCTCTTCCACCGTCTCTTTGAGCTTTCGCGCACGCAGCAACACTTTCCATGCCTGTTCCACAACCAATCGCCCTGTGGGTGTTGGGGCGATGGGCTGACTCTTTCTGTCGAATATTTTCAGTCCTAACTCGTCTTCTAACTTCTGCACCATCGAGCTTAATGTTGGCTGCGTAACGCCACAATATTCGGCAGCCTTGGCAAAATGGCGGAATCTAAACACCGCCATCACATATTCTAGTTGTTGTAAAGTCATTCTATCTATATTGTTTTGCGTGATACAAAGTTACAACATTAAAGCAACAACACCAAAGTTTCTTGATAATTAAGATTTGCAGATGGGCAATGGCTTAAACAAGTAAGTGACAACCATATTACATCTGGCAGTAGACAGAATGCAAACGCGAGCCTAGGCCCAGGGTCTAAGCTCGCGTAACTAATAATTTACCTAGCAAGTGGGCACTTAAAAGAATTTGTTGCACCAACAACACTTGGTAAAAAGTATGTAGGAAGAATGTAGGCTATCCTATTGACCTTTTACTTGCCTTCTGTTTTTGGGGCAACCTTCTTGGCAGTGGCACGCTTTGCTTTTGGTTTCACCTCTCCCTTATCCAGCATGGCGCGGAGCTTATCGTCTTCGGCCTCAATCTTGGCAATTTTGGTTTGCAAACGAACAATCTCCTTTTCTTTCATTTCTATTTCATCGCCTTGGTTCTTAATGGTTGTGAGTAAGCCATTCAGTTCTTCGTTGCCGATGTCTTCGGGATAAAGGCTGTTCACCCTGTTGATGAAGTCGCCAAGGATATTCATATAATTGGTGAAAGCGTCGAACGGACTGCTGTAAATGCCGCGGTCGATAGCCACTCCCGTATTCTTGGTGGTCATAAAGCGGAAGTTGTTAGAGGCTTGCAGATAGTCCCAATCTTGATTGATGCGCGAGTCGTTGGCAATTCTCACCCTATCGGCCACGCTATATAGCTTGTTGAAAGCCTCGCGTTGCATGGGATTACCTAGCCAACTGCTCACATCGCGTTCTTCGTCAATCCACGACAGGGCGTACGGAACGTCTAAAGCGGCCACGCTTTTCATCTTTGCACATATCTCGGAGGGTGTTGAGAAGTTTATTCCTGCTTGTTTGGCACAAACGGGTATGGCTTTCAGGAACTCTAAGATGTTGCTTGATAAGGGCTGCGCAATACCCAAAGCCGAAAGTTCCATAAAGATGTTGATAACTTGCTCCTCTTCGGGCAAAGCTGCTATCTTGCCAACATACCTGTCTGCGAAGAGTGGATACTCGTCCCACTCGCTGTTGTTAAAGCGCAACGACACGTCATCGCTTAAACGGATGTCGCGCAAAAGCAGTTTCAGATTGGGTGCCATGTTGCAATGGTAGAGGTAATGGGGCGACTTCCAACCCAATACGTGCTTGGCTCCCTCGGTTAACATGCCCTTAAAGCCCATGTGCGAAGCCTTCAACCCAATGTCGTCGTTATAGATGAGCGAAGAGTTTCTCAACACCTTGGGCACTTGTCCGAAATATTCCTTTATCTTTTGGCATTGTTTCTTCACTTCGGCCTCAAAACTGTCTTCGTTGATGAGTGATGCCAAACCATGCGAATAAGGCTCGGCCAAGAATTCGACACAGCCCGTATCGTTTAGTTCTTGCAGCTTATCCAGCACTTGCGGTGCGTGCATTTCTAATTGCTCGATACCTACCCCCGAAAGCGAGAAGGCAACCTTGAAGTACTTGCCGTTGGCCTTAATCATGTCGAGTAGTGCATTTAGCGCAGGCATGTAAGAGCGTTCGGCAATGTCGGTTATGGTTCGTTCGTTCTCGAAGTCATCGTAATAGTAGTGATCAGTACCGATATCGAAGAATCTGTACCGTTTGAGATGGATAATTTGGTGTATCTCAAAATATAAACATATCGTTTTCATCGTTTTATTGTTTTAAAGGCTGCATTAGTTCTTGTTAATTGTTCTCTCGTAAAGTGTGCGTATCCAAAGTCCAACTTTCTCCCAAGTAATTTGGTCTACCTCGTTTTTTCCCTCTTCTTGAAGGTAATGGAACAGGCTATCGTTGTGGCAGATGGAGTAAATGGCGTCGGCCATGGCGTGTATGTCCCAATAGTCTACTTTGATGCAATTGGTCAATATCTCTGCGCAACCGCTTTGTTTGGAAATGATTGAGGGCGTGCCGCATTGCATGGCCTCGAGAGGCGAGATGCCAAAAGGTTCGCTTACAGACGGCATCACATACACATCAGAGGCTTTGAGGCACTCGTAAACCTGCTTGCCGCGCATAAATCCAGGGAAATGGAACCGGTCGGCAATGCCGCGGTTGGCAGCCAGATAAATCATTTGGTCCATCATGTCGCCCGAACCAGCCATACAGAAACGCACGTTTCGGGTGCGGTGCAACACCATAGTGGCCGCCTCAACAAAGTATTCGGGTCCCTTTTGCATGGTGATACGTCCAAGAAAGGTTACAACCTTTTCCTTATTATCGTGATTAGGGCGTGGAATGTCTTGCAGTTCTTGCGCCAAGGGATATACGGCGTTGTGCACGGTAAAACACTTACGCGGGTCTTGATGGTACTGGTTGATAACCGTTTGGCGAGTAAGTTCAGACACGCACATAATGCAGTCGGCGTTGTCCATACCATCTTTCTCGATTGAATAAACCGTTGGGTTTACCTTTCCGCGCGAACGGTCGAAGTCGGTGGCATGTACATGGATGCAAAGCGGCTTGCCCGACACCTGCTTGGCATGAATTCCCGCGGGATAAGTGAGCCAGTCGTGTGCGTGAATGATGTCGAACGACTGCTGCCTAGCCACTACGCCTGCAACGATTGAGTAGTTGTTAATCTCTTCGTGCAGGTTGTCGGGGTAGCGTCCGGAAAACTCCACGCAACCCAGGTCGTTCAAGTTCATGTAGTTGAAGTCGGCATATATGTGGTCTCTCAATTCATAATAGTATTCGGGAGACATTACGTTGCCTAACCTTTCTTTAAGATAGTCGTAGTTTACGTCGCGCCATGCCACGGGAACGCAGTTCATGGCCACGATGTTGGCGGCGTTCTTGTCTTCGTCGCCCCAAGGTTTGGGCAGGCAGAAAGTTATTTCCATGTCGCCTTGGGCATGCAACCCTTCGGTGATGCCAAAGCTTGCCGTGCCAAGACCGCCTAAGATGTGAGGAGGATACTCCCAACCAAACATTAGTACTTTCATTATTCAGTTCCTCCGTTGTTATTGATATGAGTATTTTTCAAGTAGTTCTAAAGTTCTCAGTATTTCGCCTACGTTCATGGCGAACGATATTGCGCCACGACCATGGAAAGGAGGGTTGCCATCGAATAGTTCGGGAATGGTTCCGAGACAATGGTAGAACATTTCGTCTTCGTAGCCAACCATCTGCCTTTCGATAAAGCTTAGGCGCGTGCGCTTATAGAGTTTGAGGCACGCTTCCATGTAAAATCCGCCCAACCAAGGCCATGCGGTTCCCTGATGGTAGGCGTAATCGCGTTGTATCTGCGACCCTACGTACATGGGATTGTATCCTCCACTCTTGGGCGACAAGGTTCTAAGGCCCTTGGGGGTGAGCAACTCGCGTGTGCAGACATCAAGAACGCTCTTCTTTTGGTTCAACTCTAATGGCGAATAGTCTAACGCAACGGCGAAAATCATGTTCGGGCGCACGCTCCAATCTACCATGTTGCCATCAACATAGTCGTAAAGGTAGCCGTATTCGTTCAAGAACGTGTCCACAAAGGCTTTCTTACACCGTTCGGCCATCTCTTCCAAGTTCTCTGTTTCGTGGGGTTCGCCCATGTCGGTGGCGATGGTTGCAGCGAATTTCAGTGCATTATACCACAGGGCATTGAACTCTACGATGTATCCGGAGCGAGGAACTGCGGGCTTGCCATTGATGGTTGAGTTCATCCAAGTTACGGCTTTGTCTTTTCCGTTGGTCCTAATAAGTCCGTTATCGTCGAGTGTAAGGTTTGGATGCTTGTTACTCCTTATATATATAATGATGTCTTTAACCAGCTGTCCATACTTTTCAATGCACCGTTCTTTACCTGTTTCTCGCCCATATTGCTGTATGGCCCAAATCGCCCACAATAAGACGTCGGGCTGTTCTATCTCTGCAATCTTGACGGTTAGGGGCTTGTCGTCCATAAACTCGCGCAATCCTCTTTCCGCCGTGCGCATAACCGCCTCGAAATAACTTTCTTCTTCGATGGCTAGTGTTAAGCCAGGCAACGCTACGAAGGTGTCGCGTGCCCTGCATTTGAACCAGGGATAACCGGCTAGGATGTACTCATCGCCGTTTCCCTCACTGATATGGAACTGGTGAGCGGCATTTATCAAACAGTGGAGAAAGTTGTCGCGGGGACTTCTCTCATTCACCTCATCTTCAAACAATTGGCAGAGGCCTTTTGTTGAAAACTCTTTGATGGAGGCAGAGAACACGATGCTTTCGCCCTTTTTGATGTTCATTTCGAAGTAACCAGGCACATAGAGATCCTCGTTGGCATCGTAACCGCGTTCTTGTTCCTTAGGATATTCCAAGCCACGATACCAATTTGGTTCGAACACAAACGTATTCTTCTTACTGAACTGCATGAACAAATCGGGATAACCTGCATACATGCAAGTCTTTATGCCGTTCTCCACTTCGTGGTACTCGCGTGACGCCACGGTGTTTTCGTGCGTGTACTCTCGCACGCTCCTAAATGCGAGGAAAGGTTTGAAACGCAGAGTGGTGGCCGAGTGCGCATCTTCTAAGGTGTATCGAATAAGTATCCGGTCCTCGAAGTGCTGGAAAACCATCTCCTTTCTCAGCAGCACTCCCCCAACCCTATACAAGGTTGTGGGCACCTTGTCGCAGTTGAACTCGCGGATGTATTTGTGTCCGTTAGGACTATAAGTGTTTCCGCGGTACTTGTGCACCCCAAGATTGAATACTGCGCCATGCTGAACAACAGAGACATCTAGTGCAGAGAGCAGTACGTGATTGTCGTCGTCGATTTCAGGAATAGGCAGAACGAGGAGCCCGTGATACTTCCTCGTATTGCAATCCAGTATAGACGAACAAGCGTACGCTCCCGACCGGTTAGTCCGCAGCAACTCTTTAGGTAATGTTTCCTCAAGATTGGTCATGAGGGATTTTTCAAATCGTATATAACCCATATAGCTATACTTTAAGGTTTAATTGTTAGTCATCAAGTTCAGAAGATTGGTTAGGATGTCAACTCTTCTTCCGCCAAACTTTGTAAAAATCATAATGTACTTTGTGCATTTGCTACGCCACGGGTAG
>ERZ773004.406-NODE-406-length-27657-cov-18.596696_pt1 | contig 27657 bp, 20 predicted proteins | sample MGYA00580667_ERZ773004 | MGnify/ENA primary metagenome ERZ773004 (study PRJEB29015, sample SAMEA2737963) | human oral metagenome | biome: human oral; feature: human-associated habitat; material: dental | place: China | collected 2123 ... | reverse complement strand
TTCCTACATGAGGCACCGAAGACACTTCGCGGGCACCTTGACATGAGGCACCCCGGTCCCGGGCTGGGACGGCCCGCGGACTCAGGGCTCGGGAGAGTCGTGCTGCGGGCCGAGCAGGCGCGCCCAGGTGCCCTGAACCATCGGGTTCGTCTCCTCCGGGCTCGTCGCCGCACCGATGATCGACCCCAGGAGTCCCACGGACACCATGGCGAAGGCGGTCTCGACGTCCTCCTCCGCGGCGGCGTCGCGCCCCTTGTGACGGGCCACCTGAGCGGCCACCGCCTCGAAGGAGCGGTGCCAGCTGTCCACCAGCACCCCGCGGGAGTCCGAGCCCTCATGACGCACCGCGTACAGGCAGAACTCGAGCTGAAGAAGAACGTCCTCAATGGGGACGTCCGCCAGGTCGTACTGCCAGTCGGAGCCCTGGGACCCGCCGTCCTCCTCGGCGCCGCAGCGCAAGCGCGCCACCTCGAGGAAGACCTCCTCCTTGGAGGAGAAGGAGGCGTAGAAGGCGCCCTTGGTGAAACCGGCGGCCGCCGCGATATCGCTGACGGAGGCGCCCTCATAGCCCTTGGCGGCGAAGACGCGCCCGGCCGCCTCGAGCAACCGCTGACGGGTGGCCTCGGACCGTCCGCGGGAGTTGCCGCCCTTGGCAGTGCTCCCGCCCAGACGCTCAGCCGCCGCGCTCAGGGAGCGGGCGGCCTTGCGCATGGAACCGGCGACGGCGTCCTGACTGGTGCGAGTGGAGGTCTCGACAACCGAGCGGGTCAGGGAATTGATGGCGTCGTTGAGGGCGCGCGTGGCTGTTTGGACCTCGGCGAGGGGGTCGTCCGAGTCGCGCGGGGAGTCCTGGCGTGCCATGGCCTCATTCTAGGCGGGCGCCGCACCTTATCCCGCGGATTCTCAGACGCGGCGCCCCAGGGCCCAGGCGGCCCCCGCCATCGCCGCCGCGCCCCAGATTCCCAGCACGATCCAGGAGCGAACCGTCATGGACGCGTCCTGCGAGCACAGACCCGCGCGCACGACCTGGGCCATGGGCTCGAAGGGCAGCCACTCGTGCACGGTCCGGGCCCAGCCGGGCAACTGGGAGGCCGGGTAGGAGAAGGGCGAGAAGAGCATGATGACGAAGATGAGCACCTGCGACATGATCTGCGCCAGGGGAGGCGCCAGGAGGTTGGCGATGGCGTACCCGATGCAGGCGGCTGTCAGGGCCACCAGGACAGCCCCGGGCAGAAGCCACCAGGCGGGACTCAGAGAGATGTCGAAGCGGGCGGCGCCGACCACCACCCCGAGAACCAGGCCGGGCAGCGCCAGGAGCGTCCACAGGGTGAGGTCCGCCAGCAGGAAGGCGATCCGCGGCACGGGGAGCGTGCGCATCCAGTCCAGGCTCCCCTCGGTGCGGGACTGGGAGACCCACTGGGGAGTCATGGCCAGGCCGAGGACCACCAGGGAGATGGCGGGCGCACCGGTCGCCAGGTAAAGACTCGCCTCCGGCCCCGGGTCGCCGGCGATGAGCCCGTACCCGAGAATCGTGGAGACGGACAGGAGCGCCTGGATCACCATGAGCAACGGCATCACGGGCAGAGAGCGGCGCAGCTGCCACTGAATGAGCAGGCCGGTCTGACGCCACAGCCCGGCTGGAGTGGTTGGGGCGGTCGTGATCGCAGCGGTCATACGTGCTTCTTCTCCTTCATGATCAGGCATAGTCGGGGGTGTCGGGGCTGTCTGGGTATCGGGACTGTCGCCAGGGTCGTCAGCTCCGGGAGCCGTGGGCGGTGAGGTCGACGTAGACGTCCTCCAGCGAGACCGGCTCGAGGCTGTAGCGCTCCACGACGCCGTCCTCGCGCAGCCGGGAGGCCCAGGCGATGGCCTCGGTCGACTGCTCGGCGGGCACTCCGACGACGGTGCGAGCGCCCTCGGAGCGCTCGACGGTCAGTCCGGGAGGCGGGTCGAGGACGGTGCCGGGAGGGGCCGTGAGTTCCAGGACGACGGGGTGCGGGCGCGCGGCAATGAGATCATCGGGCGCTCCCCGGGCGATGACGCGACCGCGATCGAGGATGACGAGCCGGTCGACCGCCCGCTCCGCCTCGCGCACGTTGTGGGTGACCAGGAGGACGGCGGCGCCGTCGTCGGCGAGTGCGCGGATCTGGTCCCACAGCAGGCGGCGGCGCACGGGATCGACATCATTGGTCGGCTCGTCGAGGATGACGAGCCGCCCCGGGACGACGGCGCACATGGCGAAGGCGGTCAGCCTCGCTATTCCGCCGGAGATCTTCTGGGCCGGAGTGCGGGCCCACTGGCCGATGTCGAGGGCGTCGATGAGCTGCTCCGCCCGCCGGCGCACACGACGCCGGTCGGCCCCGCGGACGCGTCCGACGAGTTCGATGGCGCGCTGCGGCGTCAGCCCGGTGATCGGGATGTTGGCCTGGGCCTGGACGCTCGCGGCGCGCCTGGCCGCGGCGGGCCGGGCGACCGCATCGAAGCCGTCGAGTCTGATGGTCCCGGATGTGGGGCGCAGCAGGCCCACCACCTGGTTGACCAGCGTGCTCTTGCCCGCCCCGTTGTGTCCGAGCAGTCCGACGACCTGGCCGGAGGCCACGTTCATCGAGATGGAGTCGTTGGCGCGCACGGTGCGCGCACCGGAGCCGAAGTGCTTGTGGAGGTCGGTGATGGTGAGCAGATCCTCATTCATCCCCTTGTTCGTCCTCTCGTCGATGTCCTCGCTGATGGCGGCCATGCCCGATGCTCCTTAACTGACTGGTACTGGCTGGATGTCCGGATCGTCGCGGTATCGCACAATCGATATACCGATCGGTACGAACTAGGCGGTATGTAAAATACCATACGGTATGGATTAAGCAATCGACAGCCCCTCATCGCCGCGATCCCGCGAGTTGCGCGCGAAGACCCCATACGTTCTGGCGACCTTCCGACTATTCGCATCGTCAGCGCGGTAGGTTGAGGGCATGCACGCCGACGACGCCGCGCCCGAGTCCTCCGCCCTCCGCTCCACTGCTCCGAATGAACCGGACTGGGTCCGTCACGCCATCGCCTGGCACGTCTTCCCCCTGGGCGCCGTGGGCGCTCCGGCGCTGTGTCCGGAGGGCGACCCGGACGATCCCTCGTCACCGGCCGGGGCGATGGCGGCCGAGCACCGCCTGCGCCGCCTGCTGCCCTGGCTCGACCGCCTTGTCGAGCTCGGCTGCAACGTGCTCATGCTCGGCCCCGTCTTCCACTCGATGTCGCACGGATACGACACGATCGACCACATGCGGCTCGACCCCCGACTGGGCACGAATGAGGACCTGCTCGCCCTCATCGACGCCGCCCACGCCCGGGGGGTGCGGGTCATGCTCGACGGCGTCTTCAACCACGTCGGCATCGACCACCCGGCCTTCGCGGCTCTGCCCGAGGCCGGCCCCCACTCCCGCGAGGCCTCCATGTTCCACCTGACGTGGCCCGGAGGCGGCGAAGCAGGCGGCGCGACAGGCGAGGAAGCCGAAGAAGCCGGGGAGGCATGGACCCCGGGCACTGCGCCTGACTACACGCGCTTCGAGGGCCAGGACTGGCTGCCCGAGCTCAACCACTCCTGCGACGCCGTGGTGGACCTGGTCGCCGACGTCATGAACCACTGGTGCGATCGCGGCGTGGACGGCTGGAGACTGGATGCGGCCTACGCCGTGGACCCGGCCTTCTGGACGCGAGTGCTCCCCCGGGTGCGCCGCGACCATCCGGAGGTCTACATCGTGGGCGAAGTCATCCACGGGGACTACGCCGCCATCGTGACCGCCTCGGGCATGAACTCCGTGACCCAGTACGAGCTGTGGCAGGCGATCTGGCACTCCCTGGCGGAGGCGAACTTCTACGAGCTGGACTGGACCCTGGGGCGCAATGCCGACCTGCTCGCCACCTTCGTGCCGTGGACCTTCATCGGCAACCACGACACCTCCAGGATCGCCTCCCAACTGCCCGATGCGCGCCGCCTGCCACACGCACTGGCGCTGCTCATGACCCTGCCGGGGACGCCGGCGGTCTACTACGGCGACGAGGACGGCCTGCGCGCCATCAAGGAGGACCGGCTCGGCGGGGACGACGCCATCCGCTCCGAGCTGCCCGTCTCGCCGCAGGAGCGCGACGGCGGTGCAGTACGGCCCCTGCACCAGGAGCTCATCGGAGTGCGCCGCCGCCTGCCGTGGCTGCACGACGCCGAGGTCGAGGCCCTTCACCTGGACAACACGGTGCTGTCCCTGCGCATGCGGGCGCACTCGCCCGAGCACGAGAATGCTGAGCACAATGAGGCGGTGCTCGTCCTCAGCCTGGAGGAGACCGAGGCCTGGCTGCCCACGGCGGGCCACCAGCTCGTCCTGGCCTCGACGTACGACGCCCCGCCCCCGCGCCCCGAGGGCGACGGCGTCGTCCTGCCGCCGCTCGGCTGGGCGGTCCTGACCTGAGCCCCGCGCCCCCGCCCCGCCCCTTTCGCCGAGATCGGTCGAAACCCGTGCCGAGATCGGTCGCACTCCGGCTCGAGATCGGTCCACTTCCGCACCGAGATCGGTCGCACTCCGGCTCGAGATCGGTCCACTTCCGCACCGAGGCGATGGTGCCTTGTCTTGGAGCGGGGAGCGTACTGCAGGACCCGTCCACATAGACATTCTCGAACGAGGTCGACGGCGCCACCGTCGACCTCGTTCGAAAAAGTCGATCTCGCAGAGAGATGGGACGCCCCGATGTCGTGCGTCAAGCGACCACGGACACGGTTATCCGACCGATGGACACGGTTGTCTGCGGTGTCGCACATGGGAGAGCACGGCTCTTGCGGGACGAGGACTGGTTTTTGCCGGAATTACGCGCCTTTCCGATGATCACTGTCTGTGGTGGTCGGGCTCCCATGTGCAGTCAGGGGGGACTGCGCACATGGGAGCCCGACCACGGCCACAAGCAACCTTACTATTCCGCATGATTCCGCGGTTTTCGTCAACGCGGAGCACACGCGAATGTGCAACATCCATCACCCGGGCATGCGCGGGTATCGGGGAACAAACCCACCGGACCCCTGGACCTACCACCCACAGCCCCAGACATACGCGAACGTCGGGTGTGATGGCAGATCGGTGGTGCGTTCGGTGTATCCCACCCCAGACGCCCTGACACACCACAATCTCGACGCGGAACCGGACCGATCTCGAACCGGAACCCGACCGAACTCGAACCGGAACCCGACCGAACTCGAACCGGAACCCGACCGATTTCGGCACAGCTCCGGCTCACGGGGCGCGGATAAACTGAGGTCATGACGACTTACGGCTTCATCGGTGCGGGCAATATGGCGGGCGCGATAGTGGACGGCCTGATCGCCTCCGGGCATAGTGGCGACACAACTGTGTGGAGCGCGCACGACTCGGCCTCGGCGCTGGCCGCTCGCACCGGCGTGCGTCTCGCCCCCAGCGCCGAGGAGCTCGTAGGTACGAGCGACGTCGTGATCCTGGCGGTCAAGCCGCATGTCATCCCCGTCGTATTGGCACCGTTGCAGGAGATCCTGGCCGTCCGGAAGCCCCTGGTCGTCTCCATCGCGGCGGGGCTGACGACGACGCGGCTGGAGTCCCTGCTGCCGGACGGCACACGCGTGGTGCGGGCCATGCCGAATATGGCGGCGGCGGTCCGCGAATCCATGACGGCCCTGACGGCGGGCGCGGCAGCGAGCGAGGAGGACCTGGAGCTCACGGCCTCCCTCATGGGCCGGGTCGGCCGCACAATGGTCCTGGACGAGAAGGACTTCTCGGCCTTCACAGCCCTGGCCGGCTCCTCTCCGGCGTTCATCTTCACGTTCATCGAGGCACTCGCCCGGGGCGGCGTCGATGCCGGACTTCCCAAGGCGCGGGCGGTCGAGATCGTCACTCAGGCGCTGCTCGGATCGGCGTCCATGGTCCGCCGCGAGGCGGAGCGTCGAGCCGAGGACGGGACGGGCCGCACCTTGGCGGACCTGCTCGACACCGCGTGCTCCCCCGGCGGGACGACGGTGGCGGGTCTGATCGCAATGGAGGGGGCGGGCTTCTCCCCCGCAGTGATCGAGGCGGTGCGGGCGGCGATCGCCCGCGACCGCGCCCTCGGCGTCTGAGCTCAGCCCCGCGCGAGGTGCCAGCGGGAGGAGGCCGTGGACGCCTCGATGAAGTCGCGGAAAGGCCCGGGCATGGCGGCCAGCTCGTCCGGTGCGCCCCGCTGCGCCACCCGCGCACCGCCGGCGGCGGGCTGGAGGAAGACGACTTCATCCGCGCGGCGGATCGTGGACAGACGGTGGGCCACCACCATGACGGTACGCCCATGCGACAGTTCGCGGACGACCTCGGTGATCGCCGACTCGTTCTCCCCGTCCAGGGCGGAGGTGATCTCATCGAGCAGGAGGATCGGGGCGTCCTTGACGAAGGCGCGGGCGATCGAGACGCGTTGGCGCTCACCGCCGGACAGGCTCAGGCCACCGGGTCCCACCTTCGTATCCCATCCGTGCGGGAGCGCTTCGACGACCCGGTCCAGGCGGGCGCGGCGGGCCGCCTCCTCCAGCTCGGCGTCGGTGGCCTCGGGGCGGGCGATGCGCAGATTCTCCCGGATGGTCGTGTCGAAGAGATAGACGTCCTGGAAGACCATGGAGGTCATTCCCATGATCTCGGAGGTGGGCAGGGCGCGCACATCGGCGCCGCCTATGGTGACCGCCCCGGAGCCGACATCCCAGAAGCGGGCGGCCAGACGAAGAATCGTTGATTTCCCGGCGCCGGAGGGCCCCACCAGTGCGGTGACCCGTCCCTGCGGCGCGGTCAGGGACACGTCCTTCAGAACGGGACGCCCCTCGTCGTAGGAGAACGAGACGTCGGTCAGGGCGATCGTGGTGCCCTCCGGACGGGCCCGCTCCTCGGGGGCCGGCTCGGGCAGGGGCTCGGCGTCGAGGATGGAACTCATGGCGCGCAGGGCGACCCGAGCGCCGTCGGCCTCGGTGGAGAACAGGGCGGCCCTGGTCAGCGGCATGAGCATCCGCGAGGTGACGGTCATGATCGCCAGGTAGGCGACCACGTCGAGCCGGTAACCGCTGACGAAGGACAGACCCGTGGCCATGACCAGGGCGAAGGCGATGTTGACGGTCAGATTGAAGGCCTGGCCGGGGCGCCCCTTGATGCGCAGGCCGTTCAGGGTGGCCTCGGAGTCGGCATCGAGGGCTGCGCGCACGGGCTCCCAGCCCGTCTCGGTGACGCCGGTGGCGCGCAGGACCGGCTGAAGTCGGGCGAACTCGACCAGGCGCCCGGCCGCCGCCGCCGAGGCGGAGTTCTCCATCTCATTGGCGCGGGAGGTCGCCGCGGACATGAGTCGCCAGATGAGGACCAGGGGGATGATCGTGACCGCCATGATGAGGGCAAGCGGCCACTCGACGAAGGCCGTGGCGACCAGCATGACCAGGGGAACGATGAAGGCATTGCACAGATTCGGGATGACCATGGAGGTCAGGTGGGACAGGGTGTTGACCTCCTTCGAGGTCGCATTGACCACAGCGGCCTCGCGCTGGGCGTTGAACCAGCCCAGCGGCAGAGCGAGCACGTGCTCGGCCACGCGATCGATCATGGTGTCGCAGACCTCGAAGACGCTCACCCGGTAGGAGCGGTACATGGCGGTGGTGTCCACGGCGACCGTGACCACCCCGAGTACGACCACGGCGATGAGCCAGGCGACCAGGGAATCCGAGCGCCCGTAGAGGGCGCGCAGGAAGGGGATCATGAGGGCCAGGGTCGCGCCCTGGAGGATCGCCGAGACGACGAACCAGGCGAGGATCGCCCGCATCCTGCGCGCATTGACGAGCCGCAGCAGCATCGTCCACATCGTCATTCCCCTTCTGCAGCAGCGGCGGCCGGGACGCCGGCCTGATCGTCAGCACCACCGGCACCATCAGCCCTGTCAGCCCTGCCAGCACCATCAGCGGAGTCGAAGTCCTGGCTGCGCCACATGGAGGCGTAGCGGCCGTCGGCCTCCATGAGTCCCCGGTGGCGCCCGCGCTCGACAATGCGGCCGTCATCGACGACGAGGATCTGATCGGCGTCGCGCACGGTGGACAGGCGGTGGGCGATCACGATGACGGTGCGCCCGACCGCCAGGCGGGACAGGGCCAGGTGGATGTCGCGCTCGGAGGCGGGATCGGCCTGGGCGGTGGCTTCGTCCAGCACGAGGACGGGCGCGTCCTGGAGGTAGGCGCGGGCAAGAGTCACCCGCTGTCTCTCGCCGCCCGAGAGGAATCCTCCTTCCTCGCCCAGGACGGTGTCGTAGCCGTGGGGCAGGCGCGTGATGCGCTCGTGGATGCAGGCGGCGCGAGCCGCGTCCTCGATCTGCTCTCGGGTGGCCCCGGGCCGCCCCAGGGCGATGTTGTCCGCCACCGAGTCGTGGGACAGGTCCACGTCCTGCAGCACGATCGCGACGCGGGACAGCAGCCAGGAGAAGGTCGCCTCGCACACGTCGATGCCGGACACGCGGACGGCGCCGCCGTCGACGTCGTAGAAGCGCGCGATGAGGCGGGCCAGGGTGGACTTGCCGCCGCCGGAGGGGCCGACGAGAGCGGTGACTGTGCCCGGCTCGGCGGTGAAGGAGACGCCCCGCAGCACCGGTGAGCCGGCCTCGTAGGAGAAGGTGATGTCATCCGCCTCGACGCGGCCCGGGGCCGGCCCCTCCCCCTCATTGTGGGAGCCCTCGGGCATGGGCGCCTGGGACAGGAGGTCGGCGGTGCTCTGGGCCGCCATACGGGACTCGTACATCTGCTGCATCATGCCGATCAGCGTCTGCAGCCCCTCGGGCAGGCCCAGCGCGAGGAGGAAGAAGGGCAGCGTGGCGGACAGCTGCGTCCATCCCTGGGAGACGAAGAGGACGGCCAGGGGCGCAACGGTGGCGAAGACAGTGGCCGGACGCAGGAAGGCGCCCATGAGGCTGATGGTCTTCCCGGAGGCGGACACCCACTCGTAGGAGATGCTGGAGAAGTGCTTCCGGGCGTCGTTGAAGCGGGTGCGGGTCGCATCGGTGGCATGGAAGCTCTTGATCTCCTTCATGCCTTCGAGCATCTCGACGGTGGCGGACGACAGCCGGGTCTGCGCGACGGCGAAGCGGTCGGTGATGCCGCTGAGACCGCGCATGGTGGGAAGGGCGATGGCCGCCAGGACCAGGCACCACACGCCCAGCAGCGCCAAGGCGAGCCGCCAATCCGTCCACAGGAGGTAGGCCATGCCGGCCACGGCTCCGACGACAGCATTGGTGGCGTCCCCGGGCACGTGGGCGACGAGGGTGTGGATGGAGGAGGTGTCATCGGCCACCATCTTGCGGATGGCGCCGTGCGGGATGGCGGCCACGCGCCCCAGCGGCAGGTGGCCAAGGGCATCCACCACCTGCGTGCGCAGCAGGTGGCGCAGCCTCGCCTCGGCAAGGTGGGTGAGCCCCAGGCCCATGAGGTAGAGCATCTGCGCGGCGAAGAGGGAGACGACGGCGATGGCCGCCCAGGCCCACAAGCTGGCGGCCCAGCCCGTGGCCTGCGACTCCCCCAGCCAGATGGCCGCCATGTTGCGCAATGCCGCATAGGGCACGACGGACATGACGGCCCCGGCGGCCGTGAGCAGGCCGGAGACGATCATGGCCTTGCGCGCGGGACTGATGAGCGTGCCGATGGTGACAGTCATCCTCATGCCTCCTCATCAACGGGTGCGCCGGGAGAGCCCAAGAGAACTGGAGAGAGCCGGAGAGAGCTCAAGATTCGGCATCGGCGCCCGGACGCACCACACCTGGTCAGGCAAGCCTAACCCGATGCGGGCGGGGCAACCAGATGCCCGCTGAGAGCCGCTGAGGGCTGCTGCGAGCCGCTATGAGCCGCTGTTACGCGACTTGATCTCCAGATTGGTCTGACGGACCGTATTCAGCATCATCAGGAGCACGACGACGGTATAGGGCAGGGCGCCGATAATGGTGCCGGTCTGCACCGTGCCGACCACGCTCTCGCCGCCGATGCTGAGCAGCAGGAAGGCAATGGCGGCGATGCCAACGACCAGGGTGACTCGGAATACCCGAGACGGCTTGGAAGCCGACGCCACGAATCCGCTCAATGCATGCACGCCGGAGTCCAGGGACGTCAGGTAGTAGGTGCCCACCAGAATGGTGGCGGCCAGCAGGAGGGAGAAGACCACCGGCCGGTAGGGCAGCTCCTTGAGCATGGCGAACAGCCCGAGCGAGGTGTCCTGGCCCACGGCCTCGCTGACGACACCGTCCCTCGTCTCGTCGTAGAAAAGAGCCGCACCGCCGACGACGCCGATCCACACGACGCAGATCGCCGAGGGAATGCCGAGCACGCCCACAACGAATTCCCTGACCGAGCGACCGCGGGAGATGCGCGCGATGAACGAGCCCACGAACGGGGAGAAGGCCCAGCACCAGCACCAGATGAATACGGTCCAGACGCCATTCCAGCTGTCGCTCCACACATGCGGCGGCGCCATCGCGGAACCGGCGTCCGTCCAGGTTCCCATCCACCACATCGACCAGAAGTACTGACCGGCGGTCTGAGGCAGAACCGACAGCAGGTAGAGGGTCGGGCCGGCGATGAGCACCCCTACAACGAGCACGATGGACAGAATGGAGTTGACCTCACTGACCCGCTTCATCCCCTTCTCAATGCCCAGGTACACGCTGACCCCGGCGAAAACTCCGATTCCGATGATGACGACGATGCGGATGAGGCTCCCATTGCCCAATCCGAAGGTCTGCACCAAACCGGAGGAGAGCTGCATGGCCGCGAATGCGAAAGAAGTCGACAGTCCGAAAACAGTGGCCAGAATGGCAATGATCTCAACCGCCAGCCCGATCGGCCGGCGAGTATTCTCCGGGAACATCCCGACTACAGCATCCCGGAAGGTCATCGGCGCTTTGCGGTTGTGGAAAGAGAGTGCTAAGCACAGGGCGACGACGCAGTAAATGGCCCATCCGTGCACCGCCCAGTGGAAATAGCTCCAGATCAGCGCGCCGTCGAGTTTATCAACGCTCATATGAGCTTGAATCGGGTCGTCGTCCTTGACCAGAATGGGCTCGGCCACGGACCAGAAGATAAGCCCGATCCCCTGACCGCAGGCGAAGAGCATCGAATACCACGCGAAGCGGCCGTACTCCGGCTTGGCCCCCTTCCCTCCCAGCACAATGGAGCCGCGTTCGCCGATCGCCATGTATATGCAGAACATCAAAGCCATCGTGGCGAGCACGACGAAGTACCAGGTGAAGTTTCCGGTCACGAAAGTTCTGAAAGAACCGATGGCACGCGCAGCGGCCTCACCATTGAGCACCGCGAAAACGACGACGACGGCGACCAGGACGAGGCTGACGGTCTTGATAATGCGATCGTCCCATCGCCGCGGCGTCACGCCTGATGCGGACCGGACTCGCCCTGTGTCCTCCGCGTCTTCCGCGCCCTCTGCGTCGGATGTATCGGGATTCTTCGAATGCTTTTCATGATCCATGGTCGCGTGGTCCCTTCGAGAACTTCTTCGGTGGTGAGGGGTGGTCCTGCGAGCGTCGCAAGCGGTCACGGGCCCGGACGTCACGAGGACGGCGCGAGAGGTACAGCTCGATCCTATTCCTATCGGGTTCCTAGCGGGAGCCTATTGGCCATCTATCTGCTATTTATCTTCGACCGCGATTGCTCGACCGAACGCCCTGGCGTCGCCCCTCGAAGATCCCTCGAGGATCAAGGGGTCGTGGGCTTGGGGGCGGGCTGCTTCGAAGGCACCGGAGGCTTTGGCTCCAACGGGTTGAGGTCATCCTCCCGAGGCTCCTTGGGCTGCGGCTTAGGATCCTCGGATCCTCCGCCCGGAGTCCCCTCCCCGGCGGAGGATCCTTCTCCGGTCGAGGAGCCGCCCCCGCCGGAGGCCCTATCACTCCCGCCGTCGGGACTGTTGACCCCACCGGCGACGCCACCAGCACCGCCGGCACCCCCAGCGCCACCAGCACCACCGGGGGCACCGTCAGCGCCGGCGTCACTCGAGGCGTCATCGGAGCCGGCGGCAGCCGTCGCCTCGGGGGATCCGGCGTCCGGCTGATCGGAGTCGGCGACGGCGCCCTCGCCGTCGTGCCGACTCGCCTCGGCGGTGGCAGTCCTCGTCGCCTGCGGCGTGGGCGACGGCCGCTCGGATTCGGCCGTACTGGTGGCCGTGGGTGCGACGGCCTTCTCGGCGGCGCCTTCCCGACCGCCGAAACCCGGCACGAATACGGCAAGGGCCGCAACGATCGCCAGGCTCACCACCGCGGCGACACCGATCTGCGCGCGCGCCAACGAGGACAGTCGACTGACCGCCGCGGCCTTCACCGCGGGAATCGGTGCCACGGGCGTATTCGGGGGCTGCTCGTCGGAAGGCGCCGAAGCCTCGAAAGCCTCGGAGGCCTCCGAAGCCGTCATGGGGACAGCGATAGCCTCATCGATGGGCTCGATATCGCCGGTATCCTCCCGCAGGCGCCGCTGCGCCTCGAGCTCGGCAGATCCTGCGGGCGCGGCCGCTGTAGAAACTGAAGAAGCTGTAGAAGCTGCAGGGGCTGCGACGGAGGCGTCAGAGGCTTCAGAGGCTTCAGGAGCCGGCGATGACGGAGCAGGTGCGGGAGCGGGATCGGTTTCCGGGAAGGGGTCAGGGGATGTCCCGGACGGGGCCGTCTGAGGGCGCTCGTCCACGGGCTCTCCTCTCAGTGATTTCGGGACTCGGGATGGGGCGGATCGCTGGTCAGCGGATTTCTTAACAGAACGATAAACGTCTGCGGGCTTCGTTTCACCCCATCGTCATTACCGGGAACGTGGCACTCGTCCCACGCAGTCACCATGCAGCAGCCGAACCCGGCTCGTAGTCCACTTCACACGGCGGCACCGGGCTCCCGTTCGGGGCGGGCTCGCGCCCCATGACAGAATCGGGCTCATGCCCGAGACTCCAGCGACTCCAGAGACTTCAGCGACTTCAGCGATTCCAGCAGGGTCCTCACCCCGTCTCGTCCCCGCCCACTCTGCCAGCTCCGTCCACAGCCCGCGAGTGCCCGCCAGGGTCTCCACCGATGGTCTGGAGGCCACATGGGGCGGGAACTGGCAGGCCGAGGGGACCTACGCCTTCGACCGCAGCGCCGAGCGAGCCGAGGTGTTCTCCATCGACACCCCTCCGCCCACGGTCTCCGGCTCCCTGCACGTGGGCCACGTATTCTCCTACACCCACACCGATGCCGTCGCCCGCTTCCAGCGCATGCGGGGCAAGGCCGTCTTCTACCCCATGGGCTGGGACGACAACGGCCTGCCCACCGAGCGCCGGGTCCAGAACTACTTCGGAGTGCGCTGCGACCCGACCCTTCCCTACGACCCCGACTTCGAGCCGCCTTTCACCGGTGGTCAGGGCAAGTCGATCAAGGCGAGGGATCAGGTGCCCATCTCGCGGCGCAACTTCGTCGAGCTGTGCGAGCGCCTGACGGTTGAGGACGAGGCCCAGTTCGAGGCCCTGTGGCGCCGCCTGGGCCTGTCCGTGGACTGGTCGCAGACCTACCAGACCATCGGCTCACGGGCTCGCAAGGTCGCCCAGGCCGCCTTCCTGCGCAACCTGGCTCGCGGCGAGGCCTATCAGTCGGCGGCCCCGGGCCTGTGGGACGTGACGTTCCAGACGGCGGTGGCTCAGGCGGAGCTGGAGTCCCGAGAGTACCCGGGCTTCTACCACCGCATCGCCTTCCACATCGCCGATGCCGGGGCCGCGGCCGCGGCCAGGGCCGCCGGCGCTCCGATCGAGGAGGGCCCGGGCGGCACCGCCGACGTCTGCGTGGAGACCACCCGTCCCGAGCTGCTGCCGGCCTGCGTGGCCCTGGTGGCCCACCCCGACGACGAGCGCTTCAAGCCCCTGTTCGGCACCACGGTGACCTCCCCCGTCTTCGGCGTGGAGGTGCCGGTGCTGGCCCACCCCGCCGCCGAGAGGGACAAGGGCGCCGGCATCGCCATGTGCTGCACCTTCGGCGACACCACCGACATCGACTGGTGGAGGGACCTGGAGCTGCCGCTGCGCGCCATCCTGCGCAAGGATGGGCGCATTGAGGCCGAGACCCCGGACTGGATCACCTCCGAGGCGGGCCGCGAGATGTACACCGCCATGGCCGGCAAGACCGCCTACTCCGCCCGCGAGGCCCTGGTGGCCGAACTGGCCGCCACCGGCGAGATGCGAGGCGAGCCCACCAAGACGGTGCGCCAGGCCAACTTCTTCGAGAAGGGCGACAAGCCCCTGGAGATCGTCACCTCCCGGCAGTGGTACATCCGCAACGGCGGCAAGGAGTGGACCAATCCCGCCACGGGCGCGGACCTGCGCGCCGAGCTGCTCGCCCGGGGCCGCGAGCTGGTCTTCCACCCGGACTTCATGCGGGTGCGCTACGAGAACTGGGTCAAGGGCCTGAACAACGACTGGCTCATCTCCCGCCAGCGCTTCTTCGGCGTGCCGTTCCCGCTGTGGTACGAGGTCGGCGCCGACGGCGAGGTCGACTACGACGCCGTCATCACCCCCGATGAGTCCGCCCTGCCGGTGGACCCCTCCTCCGACGTCCCACCCGGTTACACCGAGGCGCAGCGCGGCGAACCCGGCGGCTTCGTGGGCGAGCTCGACATCATGGACACGTGGGCCACCTCCTCCCTGTCCCCCGAGCTGGCCTCGGGATGGCTGAGCGATGAGGATCTCTTCCGCCGCGTCTACCCCATGGACCTGCGCCCCCAGGGCCAGGACATCATCCGCACCTGGCTGTTCTCCACCGTGGTGCGCGCCGATCTGGAGTTCGGCGCACTGCCGTGGGCGCACGCCGGTCTGTCCGGGTGGATCCTGGATCCGGACCACAAGAAGATGTCCAAGTCCAAGGGCAACGTGGTCACGCCGATGGACCTGTTGGAGAAGTACGGCTCCGACGCCGTTCGCTACTGGGCGGTCTCGGCTCGCCTGGGTCTGGACGCCACCTTCGACGAGGCGCAGATCAAGGTCGGGCGGCGCCTGGCGATCAAGGTCCTCAACGCCTCCAAGTTCGCCCTGTCCATGGGGATCCCATTCGACGCCGATGAGGCGGCGCTGGCCGCCGCGCCGCCGCCGAGCCTGGACGCGAGCGCCGTCACCGAGCCCATCGACCGCGCGGTGCTGGCCGCCCTGGCCGATGTCGTCGAGTCCGCGACGGCAGCCTTCGAGGGGTACGAGCACGCCCGCGCGCTGGAGGCCACGGAGTCGCTGTTCTGGACCTTCTGCGACGACTACATCGAGCTGGTCAAGGACCGGGCCAACGACTTCGACGGCGCGCACGACGCCGCGGCGGTGCGCAGTGCCCGCACGACGCTGGCGATCGCGGTGGACACCTTCGTGCGCCTGCTGGCCCCCTTCCTGCCCTTCGTCACCGAGGAGGTGTGGAGCTGGTACCGCACCGGGAGCGTGCACCGCGCCTCCTGGCCCGAAGCGGCGGAGCTGCGAGTCGCCGCGGGCGATGCCGATCCCGAGCTGATCGCGCACGCGGGGGCCGCCCTGGCTGCGCTGCGCAAGGTGAAGTCGGAGGCCAAGACGAGCCAGAAGACGCCGATCCTGTCAGTCGCTCTGGCGGTGGCGCCCGAGGTCGCGCCCGCGGTCGAGGCCGTGCAGGGAGACCTGATCGAGGCCGCCAAGGTCACCGGCCCCTTCACGGTCGAGATCGTGGACTCCGACTCTGGCTCCGACTCCGACTCTACGTCCGTGGCCGGTCAGGCCGACGACGGCGCGGAGAAGGGCGATGAGAGCGCATCGGTGAGCGTCACCGCCGTCGAGCTCGGCCAGGCCCCTCCCAAGCGCTCCAAGAAGTGAGGCGCTGACACCCGTTCACGTGTGCAATCCATGTTGTTGTGGCCCCGACCCGGGAAAGCGGGTCGGGGCCACAACACATGCCGGTTCACAATCGGAGCAAGACCGGGGAAGGTCATCCAGTCGCGTCCACCGCGAATCTGCCGCATCCGCCGCACCCCGGAAAGACGCTGCTCCGGCTTACTCGTCGGGCTCGGGGAGCCGGGGGTCCTCATTAAGAATCAGGTACTCCACCACGATGACGGCCGTCGCGATCACCAGCGCCAAGGCGACATCGATCCGGCTGTGAGCGACGCAGCCGTGCCAGAGTCCGTCGCCGGATTCGAGTCGGGAGTCGAGCGAGGTGAGGCGCTCACGCATACAGGTCGCCCGGCTGCCGTCGAAGTCGCTGGTGGTAGAGGCGCCGCCCAGCGTGAAGAGCCATGCGAGGGCGACGGCGAGGGCCGCGGGCCCGTCCACCAGCAGGGCGGTGAGAAAGCCTGTCGGGCGTCCGGAGTCGGGGCGAGCAAGCCGGAGCCGACGCCGCACCAGCCACGGCTGGAAGGCGGCAGCCAGCATCAGCACACCGAAGGCAACCTAGATGGCCAGGCCGATGAGGTCGGCCCGCCGTTGGACCTCATCAGGAGCATCCAGCGTCCCCTTGAAGGCCGTCTCGTCGATCACCTCGTCCTGCACGACCGAGTAGCCGGTGGCGTCGCCGCCGGTCAGAGTCATCCAGTGGGGGTCGACTGCGGCCGAGTCCGGTTCTCCCCCTTCGTAGGCATAAGTGGTGGTCACCGTGACGGCGGCCAGCACGCTGCCGTCGTCCTGGAAGGTCGCCCTTTCGAGGTGAGCACTGCTCGTCGCCGAGGTCACCGGAAGCCCGTCCTGGGCCAGCCCGTCCCGCACACGGCGGATCGTCTCCTCCGCGGCCATGGGGCTCGGTGCGCCGGTGGACGCCTCGGGATCCGTCCATTCGGAATCGAGCACCGCCTGATGATCGTCGAGGGCCGTCTGGACGAGGCCGGCGTCCGGCCTGGCCCGGGTATCCGGTGCGGGTACGCGCGCCATGAGCAGGACGACCGCGACGACGGCCAGGGCAACGAGAATCCCAATCGGCAGGAGGACTCCCCTGCGCACCTTCCCCATCGCCCCTGAGACCTCCCGAACGTCCCGCCATTCCTGACTCGAGCGCCCCTGCCCCTGCCGGCGCGGGGGCCGCTCCACCAGTGTGTCACCAGCGGGGCCCGTGAGTAGGGGTCTGCTCCCCGCCTCCCGCGCACTGGGATGGCGGATGGAGTGCTGTAATGCTGTTCATGACCGCCCCATCCCCACCTGCCCCGTCCCCCTCCCCGGGCGCCTCCACCGGACACGCGCTGGAGTGGCACGCTCCTACTCTCACGCGCATTGATGAGCGGACGACCATTCCCGCCCTGCTGCAAGCCCGGGTCTCCCGCTCAGCCGACCGCCCCCTCATCGCCCGCAAGCAGGAGACGAGCGGAGTGTGGCGCACGATCACGGCCCGCGAGTTCTCCGAGGAGGTCGACGCGGTGGCCTCCGGGCTCATCGGCATGGGCCTGGAGCCCGGCGAGCGAGTCGCCATCATGTCGCGCACCCGGTATGAGTGGACGCTGCTCGACTTCGCCTGCTGGACCGCCGCGCTGGTCCCGGTCCCCATCTACGAGACGAGCTCGGCCGAGCAGATCGCCCACGTCCTCGCCGATTCCGAGGCCCGCCTCATCGTCACCGAGACGATCACCATGGCCGAGCTCGTTCGCACGGCCGCCGTCTCAGTCGGACGGGAGAGCCCGAGCGTGCTGTCCCTGGATGCCGGAGCGATCCGCACCATCACCGAGAACGGCCGCGATGTTCCGGCCTCCGTGCTCGCCGAGCGCACCGAGTCCCTGCGGACCTCCTCACTGGCGACAATCGTCTACACCTCGGGAACCACTGGCACCCCCAAGGGCACGGTCCTGTCCCACGGCAACTTCACCGACCTGTGCACCAATGCGCATCAATGGATGCCGGAGATCGCCATGGGGCTCGATTCCAGACTCCTGCTCTTCCTCCCGCTGGCCCACGTGTTCGCCCGCTTCCTGCAGGTCTTCCAGATCTCCGGTGAGGGAGTCATCGGCCATGCGCCCGACACCAAGAACCTCCTGCCGGATCTCGCCGCGTTCCGCCCGTCCTACCTGCTGGTCGTGCCGCGAGTGCTCGAGAAGATCTACAACTCCGCCGACGCCCGGGCGGCCTCCGGCAGCGCTCGTAAGGTCTTCCGCTGGGCGGCGAAGGTGGCGGTGGACTACTCCCGGTCCCTGGACGCCCCGACGGGTCCGTCCCGCGCGCTGCGTGCCCGGCGGGCGCTGGCCGACCGCCTCGTCTTCCGACGCATCCGGAGCCTCGTGGGCGGCAATGCGGACTGGATCGTCTCCGGCGGCGCACCCCTGTCGCAGCGCCTGGCCCACTTCTACCGCGGGCTCGGCATACCCGTCCTGGAGGGCTACGGTCTGACCGAGACCGTGGGCCCGATCTCGGTGAACATCCCCCGACTGACGAAGATCGGCACCGTGGGGCCTCCGCTGCCGCCCATGTCCGTGCGCATCTCCGCGGACGGCGAGATCCTGCTCAAGGGCCCCTCGGTCTTCCAGGGGTACCACGGCGACCCCGAGGCGACGGCGTCCGCCTTCACCGAGGACGGCTGGTTCCGCACCGGCGATCTCGGCTCCCTGGACCGGGACGGATACGTGAGGATCACCGGCAGGGCCAAGGACATCATCGTGACGGCTGGCGGCAAGAACGTCGCCCCGTCCGGTCTCGAGGATTCTCTGCGCGGGCACCCCCTCATCAGCCAGGTCCTCGTCGTCGGCGAGAACCGGCCCTTCATCGCCGCACTGATGACGCTCGACGCCGAGATGCTGCCCCTGTGGCTGCGCTCTCACGGACTGCCCGCTATGACCGTGTCCGAGGCCGCTTCGCACCCGCGGGTGCTGGCGGCGCTGGACCGAGCAGTGTCGCGAGCCAACACACAGGTCTCACGGGCGGAGTCGATCCGCACGTTCGCGGTCCTCAGCGACGACTTCACAGAGGCCAACGGTCTGCTGACGCCGTCGCTGAAGGTCAAGCGCCCCGTAGCGGTGGAGCGCTTCTCCGAACAGATCGATGCGATGTACTGAGTACTGAGTACTGAAATGCGGGGCCCGGTGCGTCTTCAGGGTCCGCGTCGGGGTTCATCGCCCCCGGTTATGTGAGTGCGCACGATCAGCCTGAGCCTCCTTAGCGGATCTCTCCAAGACAGAACGTCAGATCTTTTGGCCGACTCCTGCCGTTCACATCGATTGACCTGACACAATGACCCGGTGAGTCTGAGTCCTCGATCCTCTTCCGGCCACCCCACTGTGTCCGTCGCAGGCAAGCCCTCCATCATTGATGATGCGGCCACCAGCAACGTCATCAACGAACCTGACCAGTCCTGGACGGTCCCGTGGCTCCTGGCCGACCGCATCGCCCGCACCCCGGACTCACCGATCATCGAGCGCAAGGCGGCACTGGGCCATTCCTGGGCCAAGGTCACGGCCCGCGGCTTCGGCGATGACGTCGCCCGGGTCGCCTCCGGCCTGATGGGAATGGGGCTCGAGCCCGGTCAGCGCGTGAGCATCATGGCTCACACCTCCTACGAGTGGACGCTGCTCGATATGGCCGTCGCCCGGGCGGGCCTGGTCTCGGTGCCGATCTACGAGACCGATTCCGCCTCCCAGGTGCAGTGGATCCTGCAGGACGCGGATGTGCGGCTTGTGATCACCGAGTCGGCCGCGCTGGCCGAACTGGTGCGGGGCGCGGCCGCAGCGCGGGCCGCCGCGCATCCGAACGCCGCCGAGGTGCGGGTGCTGTCGCTGGACCGCGATGCCCTCACGACCATCTCGGCCGAGGGCAGGACGGTCTCCCGCGCGGACCTCGACGAGCGCTCCGACGCGCTGAACGCCGACGACCTCTACTCGATCATTTACACCTCGGGGACGACCGGCAATCCCAAGGGCGTCGAGATCACGCATCGCATGGCGGCGGGACTGGCCTGGAACGGGGTGCGCTGGATCCCCGATCTGCTCTTCTCCCCCGACACGCGCCTGCTGCTGTTCCTGCCACTGGCTCATTCCTACGCCCGTTGTCTGGAGCTGCTGTCCATCGCCGGGAACGGCGTGCTCGGGCACACCCCCGACGTGGCCACCCTGCTGCCTGACCTCAAGAGCTTCGGCCCCTCCTACGTCCTGGCGGTGCCCCGCGTCCTGGAGAAGATCTACAACGCGGCGGACGCGAAGGCCGGCGGCGGCTTCAAGCTCAAGACCTTCCGCTGGGCCGCGAAGGTCGCCATCGAGTACTCCCGCGCCCTGGACATGCCCGCAGGCCCCTCGCGCAGGCTGGCGGCCGCGCACGCCATGGCGGACAGGCTCGTCTACCGGACCATTCGCGACCTGCTGGGTCCCAACGCCCGTTACGCGATCTCCGGCGGAGGGCCGCTGGGCGAGCGCCTCGGGCACTTCTACCGCGGCCTGGGCCTGGCCATCCTCGAGGGCTACGGCCTGACCGAGACGCTCGGCCCCATCAGCGTCAACCTCGACTGGCGCAACAAGGTCGGCACCGTGGGCCCGCCGGTCTGCGGCGGCCGGGCCCGGGTCAGCGCCGACGGCGAGATCGAGGTGCGCGGGATGAGCGTCTTCTCCCACTACCACAACAATCCCGCTGCGGATGCTGAGGCCTTCACGCCGGACGGCTGGTTCCGCACCGGGGACATCGGCTCCATCGACTCGGACGGCTGGATCAGGATCACGGGCCGTAAGAAGGAGCTGATCGTGACGGCGGGCGGCAAGAACGTCGCCCCCGCCATCCTGGAGGACCGACTGCGCGGGCACCCGCTGATCAGCCAGGTGCTCGTCATCGGTGACGGCGAGCCCTTCATATCCGCTCTCATCACGCTGGACCGCGAGATGCTGCCCGGCTGGTTGCACAACCACGGCCTGCCGGAGATGGGAGTCGTGGAGGCCTCGACCAATCCCCAGGTCCTGGCCGCACTGGACCGGGCCGTGGCACGCACGAATCGCGCCGTCTCGCGGGCCGAGTCCATCCGCACCTACCGGGTGCTGACCAACGATTTCACCGAGGCCAACGGGCTGCTGACCCCGTCGTTGAAGGTCAAGCGCAACCAGGTCATGAAGGAGTACGCCGACACGATCGCCGATATCTACGCCTCCACGAGGAAGGGCCCGCAGGAGTGAGCACGAGCCGCGAGACCAGCGAGATCTCCACCCCACTGCTCACACCCGTTCATGACGACATGACGGGCCCATGGGCACTCGCCGAGCGCGTGCGCGTCAACCCCGACGGCCCGCTGATCGCCCGCAAGTCCTCCGTGGGCGGGCGCTGGCGGGACATGTCAGCCCGAGCCTTCCGCGATCAGGTCCGTCAGGTCGCGACCGGACTCATGGCCCTCGGCCTGGAGGCGGGCAGCGCGATCGGCATCATGGCGCATACGAGCTACGAGTGGACGCTGCTCGACTTCGCGGCCTGGGAGGCGGGCCTGGTCGTCGTTCCCATCTACGAGACCTCCTCGCCCGAGCAGGCGCAGTGGATCCTCACCGATGCGGACGTGCGCCTGGTCGTGGTCGAGGACGCGGCCATGGAGACGATGCTGACCTCACTCACCGCGGCCGTGCCCGAGTTGAGCGGACTGCGGGTACTGTCCCTCGCCAAGGGCGCCGTCACCGAGCTCATGGCGACGGGCGGGCAGGACGAGTCCGCCGCGTCCACTTCCACTGCGTCTACAGCGTCTACAGCGAGCGCCGACGGCTCCGGCAGCGTCAGCAGTGCCGACCTCGACGCCCGCGTCGCGAATCTGAAGAGCACGGACCTGGCCACGATCGTCTACACCTCGGGCACAACCGGCCGTCCCAAGGGCGTCGAGCTCACTCACGGCAATCTCATCCACCTGGGGGTCAACGCCGTCGCCCACGTTCCGGACGTGCTCAAGGCCCCTGAGGTTCGCGCGCTGCTGTTCCTGCCCCTGGCCCATGTGCTGGGACGATTCGTCGAGATCGCGATCATCTGCTCGCCGGCCGGGGTCCTCGGGCACGCGCCCGATGTGAAGAACCTGGTGACGGACCTGGCCTCCTTCCGCCCGACCTTCGTCGTCGCGGTACCGCGCGTATTCGAGAAGATCTACAACGCGGCCGACGCCCGCTCGACCGGCGCCAAGCAGAAGGTCTTCCGACTGGCCGCCAAGACCGCGATCGCCTACTCGCGGGCCCTGGACACCCCTGACGGGCTGAGCCGGGGCCTGCGCGCACAGCGAGCCGTCTTCGACCGGATGGTCTTCTCCACTCTGCGAGGCCTGCTGGGAGGCCGGGTCGCGCATGTCATCTCCGGCGGCGGGCCGCTGGGCGAGCGCCTGGGGCACTTCTACCGCGGGGCCGGAGTCACCGTCCTGGAGGGCTACGGCCTGACCGAGACGGCCGCTCCGTGCACGGTGAACCTGCCGGCGGCCACGCTCATCGGCTCAGTGGGACGGCCTCTGCCCGGCACGTCGGTGAGGCTGAGCGACGACGGCGAGATCCTCATCAAGGGCATCGGTCTCTTCCGCGGATACCGAAACAACCCGCAGGCGACCGCCGAGGCGCTCGACGATGGATGGCTGCGCAGCGGAGACCTCGGCTCCCTCGACTCCGAGGGCTTCTTGAGGATCACGGGCCGTAAGAAGGAGCTGATCGTGACGGCGGGCGGCAAGAACGTCGCCCCCGCCATCCTGGAGGACCGACTGCGCGGGCACCCGCTGGTCAGTCAGGTGCTCGTCGTCGGGGATGGACGGCCCTGCATCGGCGCCCTGATCACCCTGGATGCGGAAATACTGCCGATGTGGCTGTCCGGCCACGGCCTGGAGGACATGGCCCCGATCGAGGCGGCGCAGGATCCTCGTGTGCGGGCCGCCCTGGAGAAGGCGGTGGCCCGGGCGAACGAAGCGGTCTCGCGGGCCGAGTCCATCCGCACGTTCACGGTGCTGCCCGGCGACTTCACCGTCGACAACGGGCTGCTCACGCCCTCATTGAAAGTCCGTCGGGCTCAGGCCCAGGAGCGCTTCGCCAAGGAGATCGATGCGCTCTACACGCGCACCCTGAGGTGAGACGGTCAATCGCCGGGCAGGGGACTCCCTCGCCCGGCGCTCCGCTCAGTCGGTCATCTCGTCACGGATCGCCTCGTGGTGGCGGATCACCTCGGCGACGATGAAGGCGAAGAACTTCTCCGCGAAAACCGGATCGAGTCCGGAATCCTGCGCCAGGGCGCGCAAGCGCACCACCTGGCGCTCCTCCCGGCCCGGGTCCGAAGGCGGCAGGTCGAGCTCGGCCTTGAGAACGCCGACCTGCTGCGTGCAGCGAAAGCGCTCGGCCAGCAGATGCACGAGCGCGGCATCCAGGTTGTCGATGGTCGCCCGATAGGCCGCCAACTGGGGCGGAACGCCAGGCAGGCTCCGCTCCACGGATTCCGGTCCGGTCTGCGTCGTCATGGCCGTCGGACCTGGACCGCCAGGGCGCCGACGCCGCTCTGGCAGGAGGCCGGAACGAGCCTCATGCCGTTCGGCTCCGCTCCCCCTTGTAGGCAGCCGCCAGTGTCCCCGAGCCCACCTCGTACCGGGGGCGTCCCGTTCCGCGCACGGCGTCGGCGTCGATGACGACCCGGCCGACCTCCGGCATGGAGGGCACCTCGAACATGGCGTTGCCCAGGACCTCCTCGGCGATGCTGGTCAGTCCCCGGGCACCGGTCTTGCGCTCCAGGGCCAGGGAGGCGATGGCCTCGATGGCCTCATCGGTGAAGACGAGCTCGACGCCGTCGAGGCTGAAGAGGTACTCGTACTGGGACACGAGCGCGTTCTTGGGCTCGGTCATCACGCGCACCAGCTCGGGCACGCCCAGATCCTGAACGGTGGCGATCACGGGAAGGCGCCCGATGAACTCGGGGATGAGACCGAACTTGTGAAGGTCCTCCGGGCGCACCGGCGAGGCGAACACGTCCCTGGCGGAGTCCCTGGTCAGGGTCGCGCCGAACCCCACCAGCTGTGCGCCGACCTCTTTGCGCTGGCGCTGCCGGACGATGTCCTCGATGCCCGCGAAGGCCCCGGCCGCGATGAACAGGATGTTGGTGGTGTCGATCTCCAGGAACTCCTGGTGGGGGTGCTTGCGCCCGCCGCCCGGCGGAACCGAGGCGGTGGTGCCCTCGATGATCTTCAGGAGAGCCTGCTGAACGCCCTCGCCGGATACGTCGCGCGTGATCGACGGATTCTCGGCCTTGCGCCCGATCTTGTCGATCTCATCGATATAGATAATGCCCTTCTCGGCGCGCTTGACATCTCCGTCGGCGGCCTGGATGAGCTTGAGCAGAATGTTCTCCACGTCCTCGCCCACGTACCCGGCCTCGGTCAGGGCGGTCGCATCGACGATGGCGAAGGGGACGTCGAGGAGACGGGCCAGGGTGCGGGCCAGATGGGTCTTACCCGTACCGGTGGGGCCGAGCAGGAGGATGTTCGACTTGCCGAGCTCCAGGCCGTCGCCCTCGGCGACCGCGCGCTCGCGCACCTGAACGCGCTTGTAATGGTTGTAGACGGCCACGCTCATGGCGCGCTTGGCGCCCTCCTGGCCGATGACGTACTGGTTGAGGAAGTCGAAGATCTCCTGCGGCTTGGGCAGCTCCAGGGGAACACCCGCGCTGGAGTCGCCGAGCTCCTCGTCGACGATCTCGTTGCACAGCTCAATGCACTCATCGCAGATGTAGACGCCCGGACCGGCGATTAGTTTCTTGACCTGCTTTTGACTCTTGCCGCAGAAAGAGCACTTGAGAAGGTCAACACTCTCGGCGCTGCGTGCCACGTGGGGATCCTCCGTCTTGTCGAGCCGCTGCGGGCACAGGGCCCGACTCGTGCGCCAGCCTATGTTCAAGGCGTCTCGGCGCGGCCGGACCGGTCGGCGTGTCCGCATAGCAGCGGGATGGGCGTGGGGTGGGATTGTTTTTCGTAGGGTAACGCGCCAACCCCGCGCCCGTCCGCTGATTTGATCGATCTCAGGGTGAACTCAGGGCATTCTCAGGCTGAGTGGGGTGAGGGGAGTGCCTTGCGGGACGACAGGACCTGGTCGACGATGCCGTACTCCAGGGCCTGCTTGGCGGTCAGGATCTTGTCCCGCTCCAGATCGGCGTGGATGAGGTCGCGGTCCCTGCCGGTGTGGGCCGCCAGGGTGTCCTCCAGCCAGGCGCGCATGCGGTCGATCTCGTCGGCCACGATCTCGATGTCGCTGGCCTGCCCCTGAACGCCCTCCATCGCGGGCTGGTGGATGAGGACCCGCGCATTGGGCAGGGCCAGGCGCTTGCCCGGCGATCCCGCGGCCAGCAGCACCGCGGCGGCGGAGGCGGCCTGGCCCAGGCACACCGTCTGCACCTGCGGCTTGATGTACTGCATGGTGTCGTAGATGGCCGTCAGGGCGGTGAACGAGCCGCCGGGGCTGTTGATGTACATGGTGATCAGCCCGTCTGGGTCCTGGGACTCCAGGACGAGCAGCTGGGCCATGATGTCATCGGCGCTGGCGTCGTCGACCTGGACGCCCATGAAGACGATGCGGTCCTCGAAGAGCTTGGCGTAGGGGTCCTGCCGCTTGAAGCCGTAGGCCGTGCGCTCCTCGAACTGGGGCAGCACGTAGCGGGACTGCGGGAGGGATCCCGCCTGGGCCGCGGCACCGGTCTGGCGCGCGACGGCCTCGAAGTAGGGACGAGAGCTCGTCATGTCAGTTCTCTCCGTTCTGAGCGCCGATCTCACGGCTCGAGGTCACGATGTGGTCGATGAAGCCGTAGTCCAGGGCCTCGGTCGCGCTGAACCAGTGGTCGCGGTCCGAGTCGGCGATGATCTCCTCCACCGTGTGCCCGGTGTTGGAGGCGGTGATCTCGGCGAGCTCGTGCTTCATCGCGATGATGAGGTCGGCGTTGATGCGTATGTCCGTGGCGGACCCGCCCGCGCCGCCGGAGGGCTGGTGCATGAGCACGCGCGCGTGCGGGGTGATGTAGCGCTTGCCCTTCGCCCCGGCGGTCAGCAGGAACTGCCCCATGGAGGCGGCCAGGCCGGTGGCCACCGTGACGACGTCCGGCCGGACGTACTGCATGGTGTCGTAGATGGCCATCCCGGCGGTCACCGAGCCGCCGGGGCTGTTGATGTAGAGGTAGATGTCCCGCTCCGGATCCTCCGCGGCGAGCAGAAGCATCTGCGCGCAGATGGCGTTGGCGTTGTCATCGCGCACCTCGGATCCGAGCCAGATGATCCGCTCCTTCAGGAGGCGGTTGTAGATGGAGTCGGTCAGGCCCAGTCCCGCGCCGGGCCCCTCGGCCGCCGCGGGCGTCACGGGCGAAGTAAGCTCGCTCACGTCAGTCCTCTCGTGTTCGGTACCGACAACGCTAACGCCGTCGGGGCGAGCCTCATGCCCGCGATCGAGCGCTTTCGCTCACGGCACAGGCTCCCCGCCCGCAGGTCGGCGTCCCGGGCGGCACCGTGAGAGCCGTGAGCGAGGGCGCCGCCCGGCCCTCTCCCGGGATCGGCCCCATTGCGCACTGCGGGAGCCGTGAGGGAGGGCACCCATCGGGACGAAAGCGGGTGCGCTAGTGTGTTTCCGACCCATTTGAAACGGCGCCGGGAGGGCGAATGAGAGGGATCGGGAGGAGTCGGGAGGACACGAGTCGTCGTTCGCCCCGTCCGCCCCGACCCCGGACCCCGGCCTCGTCCCCGACTCGGGCTCCGGGCCCGGCGCCGCGCGAGCGATCCGACGGGCACGGAGCCCGCACCGGCCCGAGGCGCGCCGCGTCCCCAGGATCGCCCGGACTCGCGTCGTCAACAGTCACCGCACCATGAGAGCAGTCACCGAACCATGAGAACCATGAGAAAGGAACTCGTCATGCCCGCCACCGCCGTCTCGGAGTCCCTCTTCCGCCTCGGTCTGAACGAGGTTCTGCCCATCAGCGAAGAGGCCACCACATCCCGCGTGGTCGTCAACAACGACGTGCTGCGCACCGTCATCTTCACCTTCGACGCCGGGCAGATGCTCACCGAGCACGCCTCGACCAAGGCCGTCGTGGTCACCCTGCTGGAGGGCGAGATGGACTTCTCCATCGGCAACCGCAGCGAGCGTCTGAAGGCCGGCGATGTCGTCTACCTGGCCCCGAACGACCGTCACGCCCTGACCGCGGTGACCGCCTGCCGCATGCAGCTCGTCATGGTGGAGGTCGGCGCGAGGGACTGAGACAGCCCCGCCCGCCTCATCATGTCGCCGCCGCTCAGGGCGCGGCCCGGCGCAGCCCGGCCGCCATGATCGCCAGACCGACCGCCACGGACCCCAACAGCCAGGCGGGCCACCAGGATCCCGGGCCGGTCAGGTCCCAGTAGGCGCGCACCGGCCACCAGCTCGGGATCGCGGCGAGCGGCCAGTGCCACGCCCCGGCGTCGCGGGGCACGACGGCGGGCAGGACGAGGACGATCAGGGACAGCTTGACGACGGCGAATCCCTGGACCGTGTTCGCCGCCCAGGCCGCCAGACTCAGGGCGGCGGCGCCGGCCAGGGGCGCGCCGGTCGCGGCGAGAACGGCGGTGCGCGCCGCCCCCAGGTCGTCCAGGCCGGCGAGCCGCGTGCACACCCCGCCGGCGGCGGCCGCGACGATCACCGCGCCGGCGGCCCTCCAGATCAGGTAGCCGCGCAGGGACGTCGGCGTGACGGCGAGGACCGACCAGACCCCGTCCTCCTTCTCCCCCAGCAGCATG
>ERZ773004.403-NODE-403-length-27733-cov-20.432148_pt1 | contig 27733 bp, 18 predicted proteins | sample MGYA00580667_ERZ773004 | MGnify/ENA primary metagenome ERZ773004 (study PRJEB29015, sample SAMEA2737963) | human oral metagenome | biome: human oral; feature: human-associated habitat; material: dental | place: China | collected 2123 ... | reverse complement strand
CCACCGCTGGCCCAGCCGCAAGACTCCTCCCTGCGACCACCACCAAGGTAACGGGTGGAGGCGGCGCTTGCGCCGGCCCGCCTGCATACCCCCTATACATGCCCATACGCGCCCGTACGCGCGCACCCACACGTACAGTCCACATAATGAGATCGGGTGCCCTGTGTCGAGATCGGTTCATTTCCGCGTCGAAATCGGTTCGGTCGCACGCGCTCCGCCAGTTGATCGTCTCATTTGCTGGCTCGAGTTGCGTTTTTCGGTCTTGGCGGGAGGTGATCCAGCATGCGAGGCTGTGCGTGTCATCAGGAAGGTGGTGCACATGACTGACGACCCTCGTATCAGCACGAAGACCCCGGACAGTGCCGTACCCACGGTCTGGCCGATTGTTCCGGATCTGCAGCGTCACCATGAGGCTCCGGTGCGGCGCCCCATCCCCGGGGCCGGGCAGGCCCGGGCTTACTGGGTCGATGAAACGACTCTGGCATGGCCCGCCGACCTGCTTCCCAAAGGGGTCACCCCCGCTATGTGCGTGGGTCCTCACCATGGCCGCCCCCGCAGCGCCCCGCCCGTCAGCTTCGGGTTGGTCTCCTCCCCCGATGGACAGGCCCATGTTCGGGACGGACTGCTGCATCGCGGCCCCCACGGCTCCGAGGTTCCCCTCGTCCTGGTCGGCGAGGTCGGCCCCGAGGTCGTGGCCGCTCATCCACAGCTGAGCGGCTACTTGGCGCTGACCACCGTCGACGACTTCGGTGATCCCCGTTTGGGGCGCGCGGACGTCGAAGCGCTTCTGACCGGCCAACTCGCCGTCGTCCAGCGGACGGCCTCGGCCTCGGGCGGCTGGCTCACGGCTTTCACGGGTGTGCAGATCTGGCCGCTGATCGATCGCTTCTGGGGAGGCGCCGCCTCGACGCGAGACGGCTCGGCTCCACTGGGCGTCCGCTTCGTCGAACCGGAGGCACCCGGGGGCACCGAGGGCGCTCCAGACGCCGAGGGCGCTGAGACTGCTGCGACTGCCGAGACTACTGCGCTCCCGGCCTTCGCCCTGTGGGCGCCGACTGCCCTGGCCGTCACGCTCCTGGCCTGGGAGACCGGCGACCCGACGGGATCGTCGCCTCTGGTCGATGACCCGCCCATGCGCTTGCCCGCTCATCGGTGCGATGACGGCCGATGGGAGGTGGATCCGGGTCGCGTCGGCGCCGGCGCGCAGTACCTGTGGGAAGTCGAGGTGTTCGTCCCCTCGACGGGACGGGTCGAGCTCAATCAGGTCACCGATCCTTACAGCACGGCTCTGACGGTCGATTCGCGCCGGTCGGTCGCCGTCGATCTGGGGCAGCGCACTCTCAAGCCCACTGCCTGGTGCGAGAGCCTCAGCCCCGTCGTCCACTCCGACGCCGCCCGGGTCATCTACGAACTTCACGTGCGCGACTTCTCCTGCGCCGACGAGTCCGTACCGGCCGAGCTGCGCGGGACCTACGCCGCGTTCACCCTCGATTCGCTCGGCACCCGCCACCTGGGTGCGCTGGTGGGCGCGGGCGTCGACACCCTGCACCTGCTGCCGATCTTCGACACCGCCACCATCCCCGAGGACCGGGCCAACCAGAAATCCCCCGAGATTCCGGCCGATACCTCGGCCTCCTCGCGCCGTCCCCAGGCGGCGGTGGCGGCCGTGGCCGACAGCGACGCCTACAACTGGGGCTACGACCCGTATCACTGGATGGCCCCGGAGGGCTCCTACGCGCGCGAAGGCCACCAGGACGGCGGCGCCCGCACCCGCGAGGTGCGCGACATGGTGGGGGCGCTGCACGGCATGGGCCTGCAGGTCGTTCTCGACCAGGTGTACAACCACACCGCTGCGGCGGGCCAGGACCCGTGCTCCGTGCTCGACCGGATCGTGCCCGACTACTATCACCGCCTCGACGTCTACGGCGCCATCGAGATGAGCACCTGCCGCAACAACGTGGCCACCGAGCACGCCATGGCCGAACGGCTCATGATCGACGCGTGCGTGGCCTGGGTGCGCGACTACCGGGTCGACGGCTTCCGCTTCGACCTCATGGGCTACCACAGCATCGGCACGATGGCCCGCCTGCGCGAGGCGCTGGACGAGATCGCCGAGGACGCCGTCGGCCACCCCATCTACCTCTACGGCGAGGGCTGGAACATGGGGGAGGTGGCCGACAACGCCCTGTTCCGCCAGGCCTGCCAGGGGCAGGTCGGCGAGCTGGGCATCGGCACCTTCAACGATCGGGTCCGCGACGCCGTCCACGGCGGCAGCTTCAAGCAGCCCGACCCGCGGACGGATCAGGGCCTGGGCAACGGGGAGCTGACCGACCCCAACGCCGTGGAGGTGCGCAAGAAGGATGCGGCGCGCAGGGACCTCGCCTGGCGCAGTGACCTGGTGCGGCTGTCACTGGCCGGCAACCTGCGCGACTACACCCTGCTGACCTCCGACGGGCAGTGGCGCCGCGGCGACGAGATCGGATACGGGGAGTCCCCGGCGGCCTACGGCATCGAGCCCGTGGACTCCATCGCCTACGTGTCCTCCCACGGGGACGAGACCCTTTTCGACCGCCTGGCGTACAAGCTGCCGCTGCCCACCTTCATGGCGGACCGGGTGCGCATGAACACCCTGTGCCTGGCCATCGCCACGCTGGGCCAGTCGCCGGCCTTCTGGGCGGCGGGTTGCGAGCTGCTGCGCAGCAAGTCCCTGGACACCGATTCCTACAATTCCGGCGACCACTTCAACGCCATCGACTGGTCCGGGCGGGACAACGGCTGGGGGCGGGGATTGCCGCCGGCTAGCCGCAACTTCGAGTCCTGGATCATCCAGGCCGAGCTGCTCGCCCACGACGAGCTGCGCCCCACCGCCCGCGACATCGCCGCCGCTCAGGAGCAGGCTCTCGATGTGCTGCGACTGCGGCGCAGCACGCCGCTGTTCTCCCTGGGGTCCGCCGAGCTCATCCGTGAGCGCGTGAGTTTCCCGCTCAGCGGCCCGCGGGCGCAGCCCGGCCTCATCATCATGGTGATCGACGACGGCGCGGGCGAGGCGGATGTGGACCCCGCGCTGGACGGGGTCGTGGTGGTGTTCAACGCGACGCCGCACGAGATCAGCCAGCGGGTTGACGCCCTGGTGGACCGCTTCCTGGTGCTCTCCGAGGTTCAGGTCTGCGGTGTGGACCCGGTGGTGCGCGAGACCCGCTTCGACGCCACCACCGGCCTGGTGACGGTGCCCGCGCGCACGGTCGCGGTGCTCGTCGAGCCCTAGCGGGGCCGGTTCCTGCCTGCACGTCGTCGAGGTCGACTTTTTCGGACGAGATCGACGGTGGCGCCGTCTACCTCGTCCGAAAAAGTCGATCTCGACGGGGGCGGCCCTGTTCCCGCTCGGGAACTAGGGTGGGGGCATGAGCCCTGGTCGAAGCAATGCGCCCGCCGCTGACGTCGTGATCAAGGGGGTGCGGGACGAGCCCTCGCCCGACGACGGCCGGCGCGTTTTGGCCGATCGGCTGTGGCCGCGCGGGGTCAGCAAGGAGCGGGCCGCGCTGGATGAGTGGGCGAAGGACGCCACGCCGTCGACGGCGCTGCGTCGGGCCTTACACTCCGGCGACCTGACCTGGGAGCAGTTCGTTCCCGCCTACCGCGCCGAGCTGGAGGAGGAGCCGCGCGCCGTGGAGGCGGTCGAGAGGCTGCGCGCCGAGGCGCTGCAGGGGCGGGTGACCCTGCTGATCGCCGGACACGACAGGAATCGCACCCACGCCCGAGTGCTGCGCGAGGCCATTCTGGGGGAGAGTGACCCGGATCTGCCCCGCTGAGGCCGGGCCGTCCGGCCTTCGGAGCCGTTCCTCGTCTACTGTTTCCGTATGAAACTCAGGCACGCCATTCTTGGGCTGCTGTCCCATGGACCGCAGAGCGGCTACGACCTCAGTCGTGCCTTCGCCAGCTCCGTCGTCAACTTCTGGCATGCCGACCAGTCCCAGGTCTACCGCACTCTGGACCGTCTGGAGGCCGACGGCGCGATCTCGACGCGAGTCATCGCTCAGACGGGGCGACCCGATCGAAGGGTGCACAGCCTGACGCCGGAGGGCTGGGCGGAACTCGACGCCTGGCTGGCCAGTCCGCTCGAACCCCGCTTGGGCAAGGACCCGTTGCTCGCGCGGATCTTCTTCGCCGCCCGGCTGGGCCACGAGAAGGTCGACGCGCTCCTGGAGGAGGCCGCCGACGCGATCCGCCAAGAGCTGGCGGCTCTGGAGGCGATCGAGTTCGACGTCGTCGACCTCGACACCGTTCTCAAGGCCGCGACGCTCCGCCACGGACTCGAGGGGGTCAGGTTCGAACTGGAGTGGATCGAACGGGTTCGGCGCGACGTCGCCGATCATGCGGCTCAGGCCGGGGAGAGTGAGGGGCGCGACGGCGAGCGCGATGGCGGGGATGGGTGAACGGGAGCCACTTTCATACTTGTAGAATCGAATAGTCGCATTTTACAGTATGGGCATGAGTGAAACATGCCCTTCCAATGGCGTCCCCGCGGTGAGTTCCAGGGCCCGCCTCCTGGTCTTCATCGTCATCGTGCTCAGCTCCGGGTGGATCGGGGTCCTCGTCAATCGTCTCCTCGGCATTCCCGACTCCATGGACTCGGCGGGCGCCGCCATCTGGATCGCGACTCCGCTGCTGGCCGGCATCGTCATGGGGCTCACGGATCCGTCCCTGCGGCGCTCCTACATCGCCTCGTGGAAGCCGGGCCGGCTCCGGGCCTACGGTGTGGCGCTGGTCGTCTTTCCCCTGTCGTTCGCGGCGGCCATCGCCGTCGGCTGGCCGGCCGGGTGGCTCGACCCCTCCGGGCTGGGCGCCTTCACAGGCGTGATGGTCGCGGCTGCGGTGGGGACTCTGGGCAAGAACGTCTTCGAGGAAGGGGCCTGGCGCGGCTACCTGGCGCCCGCCCTCAGGGGTCGAGGGCTGCCGGATCCCTGGGTCTGGGTCATCTCGGGGACCGTGTGGGCGGTGTGGCACTACCCCTACTACCTGTTCCTCTTCGATGAGTCCCTGACGCGCGCGGTCTGGGACGTCCCCCCGGTCGTCTACGCCACGCTGGGGATCGTGATCATGAACCTGTGGGCGCCCCTGTTCACCGAGCTGCGGCTGCTCAGCGGGAGCTTCTGGCCCGGCGTTATCGCCCACAGCGTGGCCAACCTCAGTCAGCTCCCCCTGGCGTACGGCGGGCTTCCGATCGAGTCGGGCAAGCACCTGATCGTCTCCCCATTGGCGGGCCTGATCCCCAACGCCGTCGTTCTGGGCGCGGGCCTGCTGCTGTGGGCGCGTCGCACGGGCCGTCTGCGCCGGGGGCGGTAGGCGGCGGACGGCGGGTGGGCGCGTCGCACGGGCCGCCTGCGCTGGGCTCGGTGAGCGGACGGCGGGCGGGCGCGTTCCAGGTGCTCGCCCTCGGTGCTGCGCGCGACCATTTCGTCCAGCCACTTCATCCAGCCATGGCAACAGCTGGCCCGCATGATCCCCGGCCGTATAGGCGACCCGCCCCTCGGGTCCCCGCGAACAGCGCGCTCGGCCCCAGCAGCACCGCGTCACCGAGGCTGACGGGCTGTTGACCGAACTCGCTGAACACGACGGCCGTGCCATCGCGCACAACAACGAGCCGGACGACCTTGTGCGCCACAGGGCCGACAGGCCCTCCGAGTCCGAGCCGACAAAGGCGGAGAGATACGGCTAGTCACTCATCAATGAACCTCGCGATTCAGTGCCGGGTCAGTGCCGGTGCAGTGCTGGTTCGGTGCCGGTGCAGGTGCCGATGCGCCCAGTGGGGGCTGTGCATCCGTCCGAGGACGTTGCCGAACGGGTCGATGATGGAGGCCGTCGTGAATCCGCCGCCGCGTTCGGTCGTAGGAGCGTGTATCTGCGCGCCACGGGCGGGGAGCGAACGAGGCTGCCGCTATACTTGTAAAATCGAATAGTCGCATTTTACGGTATGGGCATGAGTGAAACATGCCCTTCCAATGGTGTTCCCGCGGTGAGTTCCAGGGCCCGCCTCCTGGTCTTCATCGTCATCGTGCTCAGCTCCGGGTGGATCGGGGTCCTCGTCAATCGTCTCCTCGGCATTCCCGACTCCATGGACTCGGCGGGCGCCGCCATCTGGATCGCGACTCCGCTGCTGGCCGGCATCGTCATGGGGCTCACGGATCCGTCCCTGCGGCGCTCCTACATCGCCTCGTGGAAGCCGGGCCGGCTCCGGGCCTACGGTGTGGCGCTGGTCGTCTTTCCCCTGTCGTTCGCGGCGGCCATCGCCGTTGGTTGGGCGGCCGGGTGGCTGGAGCCTTCCGGGCTGGGTGCCTTCGCGGGCGTGGTGGTTGCGGCTGCGGTGGGGACTCTGGGCAAGAACGTTTTCGAGGAAGGGGCTTGGCGCGGCTATCTGGCGCCCGCCCTCGTGGGTCGAGGGCTGCCGGATCTCTGGGTCTGGGTTATCTCGGGGACTGTGTGGGCGGTGTGGCACTGCCCCTATTACCTGTTCTTCTTGGACGAGTCCCTGGTGCGCGCGGTCTGGGATGTTCCCCCGGTCGTCTTCTTCACGCTGGGGGTCGTGATCATGAACCTGTGGGCGCCCCTGTTCACCGAGCTGCGGCTGCTCAGCGGGAGCTTCTGGCCCGGCGTCATCGCCCACAGCGTGGCCAACCTCAGCCAGCTCCCCCTGACGATGGGCGGGCTTCCGATCGCCCCGGGCAAGTACCTGATCGTCTCCCCAATGGTGGGGATGATCCCTAACGCCGTCGTCCTGGGCGCCGGCCTGCTGCTGTGGGCGCGTCGCACGGGCCGTCTGCGCCGGGGGCGGTGAGCGGACGGCGGGTGGGCGTTCCAGGTGCTCGCCCTCGGTGCTGAGCGCGACGTTGTACGCCACAGGGCCGACAGGCCCTCCGAGTCCGAGCCGACAAGGGCGGAGAGATACGGCTGATCGCTCATCAATGAACCTCGCGGGTCGGTGCCGGGTCAGTGCTGGTGCAGTGCCGGTGCGCCCAGTGAGGGCTGTGCATCAGTCCGAGGACGTTGCCGAACGGGTCGATGATGGAAGCCGTCGTGAATCCGCCGCCGCGTTCGGTCGTAGGAGCGTGTATCTGCGCGCCACGGGCGAGAAGCGCGTCCAGGGCCGACTCGACGTCGTCGACCTGCCAATAGGTGGTCGAGCCGCCCGCACCCGAAGACCCTGCCGGTGCGTAGGCGCGGTTCATGATGCCGAGCTCGTCTTCGTCGGGGCCGATGCGGAACTCGACGTATGCGGCAGGCCCGGTCTCGGGACGGCGGAAGTACGGGCCAATGCCGAGGGTGTCGGAGTACCAGTCGGCTGCTGCGTCCACATCGTCGGCGGTGAGCACCATCGTGGTGAGGCCCTGCAGGTGAGTCATCGTGCTGTCCTTGCTTCGTGAGGGATCGTTCTACTCCACTCTGGCAGGTGAAGTGCTCATCTTATGAGCACTTTGCTTGAGAAGATCGAGCCATGCGTGCTGACCGGCTCATCGCTCTCCTGCTCCTGCTGCAATCCCGGGGCCGAGTCACCGCCGCTACGGTTGCGGCTGAGTTGGAGGTGTCACTGGCGACGGCCAGACGTGACCTCGAAGCGCTGTCGGCGGCGGGCGTGCCCCTCTATGTGCAGTCGGGTCGCGGCGGAGGGTGGCAGCTCATCGGTGACGCCCGCACCAACCTGTCCGGGCTTTCGGTGTATGAGTCGCGAGCCGTGTTCTGGCTGCTGGGTACTGCTGGACTCGCCTCGCCGCAGACGCGCCTCGCCACGAAGAAACTGATTCGTGCATTGCCGGAATCGATGCGCGACGAAGCCGAACGCCTTGCCGCGTCGATTCACTACGACCACACCGCATGGGGCGAGCATCCTCGCGAATCGGCGAAAGGTCTGGAGTTGCTGCGTGATGCGATCGTGAAGCGGCAGATGGTTCGGGCCTCCTACACCACGGGCGAGGGCGCCCAGGGCGCGCGCGAGCTTCGGCCCCTGGGGCTGGTTGCCAAGGCGGGCATCTGGTATCTCATTGCGGATGGTGAGCGGGGGCCGCGGAGCTACCGAGTCGAACGACTGGCCGAACTTCATCTCACAGGTGAGCAGTTCGAGCCACCGCACGATTTCGATCTTGTCGCCTACTGGCAGGCGCATGCCGAGGAAGTCGAGACCTTGCGTTCGCAGATCGCCGCGACGCTCAGAGTTCCCATGACGGTTGTGCCGATCCTGCAACAGCAGTTCGGTCGATACTGCACAGTGCTCGACCGGCAGGGCGAGCATGCTGCGATCGAAGTCCGAGCCCACCTCTTGGCCGGCCTCGCCGAACAACTCGCCGGATGGGGTGACCGCATCGAAGTCGTGTCACCCCCGGAGCTGCGGGCTGAACTGGTTCGCCTCGGAACTGAACTCGTCGCTCACCATAACGAAGCACCATAGCGAAGCAGCTCCGTGAAAGGCGGCGTGCTCCTGCTCCGTGGCAACGGTGCTGACGCGCGCGATTGCGGGTGAGTGTGTTCGCAGTGCCTCGGCTAGGCGCCGGTCCTGTACGTACGGGCCGGGCACCCCCGTCCGGAGAGGCCGGGTGTCCGCATACTGCGGCCCTCGTTAGCATCGCGCCGGCGCCCCCCGTCCGGAGGAGCTGGGCTCGCAGTGTGCGAGCGGTCCTGCGGAGGGTGACAGGCACTGGGATGGCGGCATCGCCCTTGATGAACCTTCTCATCAAGGGGTCGGAGGTCGTGTAATCTGGCGCTTGTGGTGAGCATGTGTGTGCTTGCTGCACCGCCCTTGTCGGCGGTCGGATCCGGTTTCTTTCCAGTACGTCCTGTGACGCTGGGAAGAAACCGCAGGCCTATGGAGTTGAAGAAAGATGACGCGCGCAAAGAAGTTCGAGGCGACCACCTACCTCAGGACAGACAACCTCGAGTCGATTGCCGACCTGGCCCACGACCTGGACGTCAAGGCGCGCGAGTACGCTCGTGGGCGGGAGGGGATCGCGGTCATCGAGGTGCGCCCCGCGCCCAGCATCTCCAGTGTGGCCATCTCTTTGGAGGTCTCCAGCATGCTCCCCTCGGCGGCGGCCCAGACCGCCAGGGACTTTCTCGAACAGGTGCAGGGCCGCATGGAGGATCGGGGCAGCACCTTCAAGAGCGCCAGTCGCGAGCTCGCCTACGCCTGACCCTGACTCATGCCCGCCGCCCCGGAGAGGACCCGTGAGGAGCGCTTCCTCTCCTGGGTCGGGCGCGAGGATCGAACGACAGTGCCCGCTCGCCGGCCCCGCCGTCGTACTCAGTCGTGGGGGCGCTGGCGCTTCCGCCGCAGCGCCTCCCAGTGGGCCAGGCGCTCGCGGATGCGGCGCTCGTGACCGCGATCGGTCGGCTCGTAGAAGGGCTCGCGCTCGCCGGGCGGCGGGTAGCCGTCGGGGAAGTAGTCGGCGCCCGAGAAGCCGTCGGCGGTATCCGGGTCGTACTGGTAGCCGGCCCCGTAGCCGAGCTCCTTCATCAGGCGCGTCGGCGCATTGAGGATGTGCGCGGGCGGGGCGAGCGAGCCCGTCTGCTGCGCCGCCCTCTGCGCCCGCCCGAGACCCCGGTAGACCGCGATCGACTTGGGCGCGGTGGCCAGGTGCACGACCGCCTGGGCGATGGCGAGCTCCCCCTCCGGGGAGCCGAGTCGCTCATAGGCGTCCCAGGCGGCCAATGCCGTCTGCAGGGCCCCGGGGTCGGCCATTCCCACATCCTCGCTGGCGAAGCGCACGAGACGCCGCACCACGTACAGCGGGTCCTCGCCGCCGCCCAGCATCCGCGCCAGCCAGTACAGGGCGGCGTCCGGATCGGAGCCGCGCATCGACTTGTGGAGGGCCGAGATGAGGTTGTAGTGCTCCTCGCCGGACTTGTCGTACAGGGGAGATCGCGAGGCGACGACGGCGGTCAGATCCTCGGCGTCCAGAAGGGCCCGGCTGCCAGGGGCGGCGTCGGTCCCGGCTGTCCCGGCTCTGTCGCCGGTCTCCCGGGCGGCGTCGGCCCTGTCGGCCCCGGTGCGGTCTTCGGCCCCGTGCGGGAGGTCGGCCCCGGCTGGCAAGTCGGCCTCGGGGTTCGCGAGTGAGCGGGGTCTGGTGTGCGGGTCAGGTGTCACCGGCGCTCCGGGGCTCGCGGGTGAGCGGGGCCTTTCGGGTGTTCCCGTGTCCCCGCTGTCGTGGCCGGAGCCGTTCTCGGCTCCCCGGGCCGACCGGTCACCGGTTCCCCGGGCCGACCGGTCACCGGCTCCCCGGGCCGACCGGCCGCCGACGCCCCTGAGGCGGGCCCAGCCCACGATCTGCTCGACCATGCTCAGCAGATAGCGGCCATCGCCGTCGGCCATGATGATCAGGGCTGCGCGGGCGGCCTCGGTCAGCGGGAGCGGGCCGCCGGCCATCGCCTCGGCGCGGGCGAGCAGGACGGCCAGGGCGCGGTCGTCGAGGCGGCGCAGGACCAGGACCTGGCAGCGGGACAGTAGGGCGCCGTTGAGCTCGAAGCTCGGGTTCTCCGTGGTCGCGCCGACCAGTACGACCGTCCCGTCCTCGACGTAGGGCAGGAAGGAGTCCTGCTGCGCGCGGTTGAACCGGTGGATCTCGTCGACGAACAGCAGCGTGCCCTGCCCGAGCTCGTGGCGGCGCGCAGCGGTGGTGAAGACCTTGCGGAGATCCGCCACTCCGGAGAAGGTCGCCGAGATCTGCTCGAAAATCAGGCCGGTGCGCGCTGCCAGCAGTCGGGCGATCGTCGTCTTCCCGCAGCCCGGCGGCCCCCACAAGATGATGGAGGACAGTCGGCCCGCCTCGACCATGCGGCCCAGTGGCGCATCCGGGGCCAGCAGGTGGTCCTGGCCCACGACGTCGTCGAGTGCGCGCGGCCGCAGGCGGTCCGCAAGCGGTCGCGTCGGGTCCGTGACGGCGGGGTCGCCGCTTTCCGCCGCGGCGTCGAAGAGCGAGGGGGCGTCGGTGCTCATGCGCCCCAGGCTACGGCGGCGCGGGTGCGCCGGCGGGCATCTTGACCGGCTCCCCAAGGCGAGCCTCGAAGGGCGCGGAGCCCGGCGGGCGCTTCGAACCGATCTCGAGCCGGAGTGCGACCGATCTCGAGGCGGAACTGGACCGATCTCGAGGCGGAGTGCGACCGATCTCAGCGAAAAGAGGGGGCGGGGGTGGGCGGCTCCTGCGTCGAGGTTGACGAGATTGACATTCTCGAACGAGATCGACGGTGGCACCGTCGATCTCGTTCGAAAATGTCTATCTGGATGGGAAGGGCATAGGAGGGTGAGGGGAAATGCGGGAGGGAGGGCAGCCGGCCCTACCGGTCGGACTGCCCCCGAGTCGCCCAGGCAGCCAGTCCGGCGGGGCTCGCCACCTCGTCCAGGGCGGCTTCGATGGTGCCGACCAGTGCGGCGTCGGCCCCGAGCTCGCCGACGACGATCCTCGGCTGGTCCTCGCGCAGGCATCGCATGAGGCCGTTCGCCAGGGCCTCCTCGAATGCCTCGGGCGAATGAGCGCGCAGAAGCGGCCCGATCCCGCCGAGGGTGACGACGTCGGGGTCGGTGACATTGATCAGCCCGGCCAGGCCGCTGCCCAGGCTCGCGGACGCGGCCTCAATCGCCGGGCGATGGGCGGGGGCCCCTCGGGCGATGATCGCCCCAACACCGGCCGCCGAGTCGTCGTCGGCCCCCAGCCGCCCGGCCAGCGGCCTGGTTCCCAGGACGGTGTCCCAGCAGCCACGCGCACCGCAGTCGCAGACCGCCTTCGGGTCGCCCAGGGGGAGGTGCCCGACCTCCATCGCCAGTCCGGTCGCCCCGAACACGGGCGCGCCGTTAAGGACGAGGCCGCCGCCGACGCCTGTGAGCACGGTCAGATGCAGGGCGCTACGTGCGCCGCGCGAGGCGCCGCGGCGGGACTCCGCCAGGGCCTCGCAGGTGGCGTCGTTGGCGACGAGGAGGGCGGTGTCCGGCACGGCCAGGGGGGTGAGGCTCACCTGGTCCCAATCCAGGACGGAGGATTGGACGACGGTTCCCTCGCGGACGGTGGCGGCCACGGCGACCGATACGGCCCGCACCCGGCCCGGGCGGCCGTTCGCCTCCGCGATCACCGCTCGGCGGATCGGGGCGAGCACGTCGTCTGGGCCGCGGCCGCGATGGGGGGCGGAGACTGTGGCCGTCAGGCGGCCGTCGAGGCCGGCGGTCGCCATCCGCCAGCCGGTGGCGGTGATCTCGATGGCGACGATGAGTGGGCCCTCCGGGTGTGCGGTGAGCTCCGAGGTGGGCCGCCCCCGGCCGTGGGGGACCGGCGTCCCCTCGCCGAGGATGGCGGCCTGGCGCATGCGCGTCACCAGATCGGCGGCCGTGCCGCTGGAGATCGCGAGTTCTTGGGCGACCCGTGCCCGGGTGATGCCGGGGTGGCGGCGTACCAGGGCGCAGACATCGGCCGCCAGGGTCCAGCGGAGCCGGTCGGCGGTGCCGCGTCGTTGCGCCGGGTGCGTCGGCTGTGGCATGAGCTTCTCCGGTCCCTCGTCTAGTATTTTAATCGGCACGCGAGTTTAATAGGTGCATGAGCGCACACACCCACCATCTTGCCCCCTGTCGGGCTGTTCTCCTCGACATGGACGGCACCCTGGTGAACTCCGATGATGCCGTCGAGGCGGCCTGGGCCGCTTGGGCCCGAGCCAACGGCGTTGAGGCGGCCGACGTCCTGGCGGTCTGTCATGGTTCGGATGTCGCCACTACCGTGCGGCGCTTCCTGCCGGATATAGGCGAGGCCGAGCTCGCCGAGCACGTCGCCGCCCACCTGGAGCGCGAGTGTGCGGACACCGATGGCGTCCGGTCCGCTCCCGGCGCCCCGGAGTTGATCGCCTGGATGGATGGCCGGTCCCTGCCCTGGGCGGTCGTCACCAACGCCCATCCCCGCCTGGCTCGCGCGCGTCTGGGGGCGGCCGGGCTGGATCCGCCGGTCGTCGTCTCTCGCGACGACGTCGAGCGCGGCAAGCCCCACCCGGAGGGGTACCTGCTGGGTGCTCGGCGCCTGGGAGTAGAGCCCCGGTGCGCGGCCGCGGTGGAGGACTCCGCTCCCGGGCTGGCGGCGGCGCGGGCCGCGGGGACCGTCGTCGTGGCCGTGGGCGGAGCTCAGGATGGCGACGTTGTGTGCCGCGACCTGGATGAATTGCGCGGTCTGCTGGCCTCGGCCAGGGGGTGGGCTCCATGAGGATCACGGAGGCGCGGGCCGTCCTGTTCGAGTCGCTTGATCCGGCGGGCGACACCGTCCCCGACGGCGGCCTGGACGTCATTATCGCGCTGGACCGGCACGGCATCCCGTGGCGGGTCCTGCCCCAGCGGCCCGCGGTCCGCACGGTCCAGTGGGCGACTCGCGGCGCCGGCGCTCCGGTGCGGCGCTGCCTGGTGGTCGCCTGCACCGACGAGGGTGCGCGGGCCGCGGTGCGGGCGGGTGCGATCGTGGCGCCGGTCCCGCCCGACGGCGATATCGGCGCTTTCGTCGATCGGGTCGAGATTGGTTTCCCCTCGGCTCCGCAGTCCGAGGGTGTGGTTGGCAGGCTGATCCGCTGGTTCTACGGGAGGGGGCTTCGCGTCACCGGATCCGTCGTCCGCCAGCTGGAGCCCTGAGGGGTGGGGCTCCTGCGTCGAGGTTGACGAGATTGACATTCTCGAACGAGATCGACGGTGCCACCGTCGATCTCGTTCGAGAATGTCTGTTTGGACGGCTCCTGTGCGGGTGGTGCGGTCCTCGCTCCACACGCCGCCGTCGTCTCGCAGTTGCGCCTGGCAAAAAAATAGATATCATTTTGCTAGCCAACAAGGAGGCCCGCATGTCCACCAGCTCCACTGCTGCTAGTAATTCCAACGCGCCCGCGCTCTCGGACCCGGCGTCCAACGCGCCGGAGCGCTCTTCCGGCCGCGTCGACATCACAGAGAGGCCCGCGCGCGCCGCCGGCTCCGCAGTCGCCTTCCTCGCCCTCATCATCCTGCTGGCGGCCATAGCGGGCTCGGTCGTCCTCATCGGCACTGGCGCCCAGGCCGCCGACGCGGGCGAGCCGGGGGCGGCGGCCCGGATCATCGGCGGAGCCGCAGGAGTCGTGTTCGTGACCATACTGCTGTCCAGCTCCTTGGTGATCGTCGTCCCCGGCCAGACCAGCGTCCGCCAGTTCTTCGGCCAGTACATCGGCACCGTGCGCCGTACGGGGGTCGCTCTCGTCCCCCCGCTGACCACCGGCAAGAAGGTCTCCGTCAAGGTCCACAACTTCGAGACCAATGAGCTCAAGGTCAACGACCTGGAGGGCAACCCCGTCAATATCGCCGCCATCGTCGTGTGGCAGGTGGCCGACACCGCCCGCGCCGTCTTCGCCGTCGAGGCCTATGAGGACTTCATCAAGGCGCAGGCCGAGTCCGCGCTGCGCCACGTCGCCACCACTCACCCCTACGACGAGCCCGGCCCCGGCGAGACCTCCCTGCGCGGTGGCACCGACGTCGTCTCCGCCGAGCTGGCCGCCGAGGTCGCCGCCCGGGTCGCGCTGGCCGGCCTGGAGATCGTCGAGGTGCGCATCTCCTCGCTCGCCTACGCCCCCGAGATCGCCCAGGCCATGCTCCAGCGCCAGCAGGCCGGCGCCGTCATCGCCGCCCGCGAGCAGATCGTCGAGGGTGCCGTCACCATGGTCGATCAGGCCCTCAAACGCCTGGAGGAGGGCGACATCGTCGCCATGGATGATGAGCGCCGCGCGCAGATGGTCTCCAACCTGCTGGTCGTCCTGTGCTCCGACCAGCGCACCCAGCCCGTCGTCAACACCGGCTCCCTCTACGCCTGAGCCGAGCCTGTGGCGGGAAAAGGACGCAAGCAGGTCCTGCTGAGGCTGGACCCCGCCGTCCACGCGGCCATTGCCAAGTGGGCGGCGGATGACCTGCGCTCTGTCAACGCCCAGATCGAGGTTGTTCTGCGCCGCGCTCTCGACGACGCCGGCCGGGGCGTGCACGCGGCGCCCATGCGCGGGCGGGGGAGGCCCCGCAAGGAGGAGTCAGGGGAGTCTGAGGAGTCGGGGGACGACGGCGGGGCCGGTTGAGTGGGCCGTCCGCACCATCGCTTTACTACGCTCCTTTCCCCCTTAGTGTACGGGGGAGAGGAGCGTAGTAAGGGGTGAACAGGCGTAGTAAGGCGGTAGCGCGGCGCGTGGGCGGGCGAGCGCGCGGGTGGGCGGCTGAAAGGAAGCGCGGTGGCTCAGGCGGCCGGTTGCGATCAGGAGCTCACCGCGGCCGAACTGCTGGCGGCCAGGACTGCGATCAGGGCCCCATTCGTCGCGTCCACCGCCCGGGAGACGGCGCTGCCCGCCGGGTTGGCCCGGGCGATCTCCTTGATTCGGCGTTTGAGGGCGCTCCTGCTCAGTCCGGTCTGCGCCCGGGACAGGACGCGCGTTGCGACGCTGAGTCCCTGGAGGATGGACAGGATGGTGCCGTCGGCCTCCGAGATGATCTGCTCGCCGCGCAGCACCGCGTAAAGGTGGTTGCGCAGTTGCTGCTCGGGGACGGGGTCGACCGTGGGATACCGTGGTGAGAAAGAGCCGAGGAGACCACCGGTGTCCACCGCAATGATCCCCGCTGCGGACAGCGAGGTCACGATGTCCCTGGTGGGGTTGAGTTTGCCCCAGGGCACGAGCGAGGAGAAGCGCTTCCCGTTCTTGGCCGGGAGGATCTGCAGGGCTCGATCCAGGACCGGATGGCCGGTGGGGGCGGGGTTGACGATGTTGATTCGCGGATTGCGGTCCTCGTTCAACGCGACGCGACCGGCCAGGAGGAGGTCGACCAGCAGGGCGCCATTCAAGCCGTAGGCCGCGTCGGCCAGGCGGCTCTCGGGCGACCCGGAGTCCTTGGTCAGCAGCAGGAAGAGCTTCTCGCAGATGAGCATCTCTGTCATGCGACCAGTCAACCGCCTCGTTACCGATATGTGATCCCTCTGTGGGGCGAATTCGGATCCCCCTGGAGGAGGAGTCGGGCAAGGAATCGGACAAGGAGTCGGACGGTCGGCCGCTGGGCTCCGTATGAGGTGTCCGGCGGTTTCCCCGAGGACGCGCCTCCCTGAGTTGAGGAGCCGGACCGATATCGGATTCGGTGGTCGGGTTCATCGGTTCGGACTCCCTCGGGGGAGGAGTCGGAGCTCCATTGCCGGAGTTCTGTCTTCCGCCTTCTTCTTCGGATGCCGACTCGCGGACGCCGCCTTCGCGGGCTCTGCGGGGCGGTCGGGAGTGGTGGCTGTGAGAGGCTGAGGGGGGGTAGCAGTGCGGAAGCCGGGTGCGAGCCGGGCGCAGGATGATGGGAAGAGAAGATCGGGAAGACGGGTGACGACGTGAGCGCGCGGACAGCCAGAAGCGGGGAGCCCGCTGAGCCGGCGAGGACCGAGCCGGGTGGGCCGCCTGAGTCGTCTGGGCCGGCTGGGTCACCTGGGCTGGCTGAGCAGGCCGGGTCGTCTGGGGCGTCTGGACCGGCAAGGCCGGCTGAGTCGCCTGGGCCAGCAGGACCGGCAGGGGTTACAGGAACCGCGCTGAAGGGCTTCGCCCCCGCGACCCGAGCCTGGTTCGTCTCCGCCTTCCCGGATGGCCCGACGTCGGTCCAGGAGCGCGCCTGGGCCGCGATCCGCCGCGGCGAGAACGCACTCGTCATCGCGCCCACCGGGTCGGGCAAGACGCTGGCGGCCTTCCTGTCGGCCATCGACCGGCTCATCCAGACCCCCGCCGCCGAGCGCGCAAGGCCCCGCAACAATGCGGCACAGCGGGCACAGCATCCGGCCAAGACCGCGAACGACGGCAGGGCGCGCCCGAGGCGAGAGCGGACGGCCCCGCGCGGTGTGCGCATCCTCTACATCTCCCCGCTCAAGGCCCTGGGAGTCGACGTCGAGCGCAACCTGCGACGGCCCCTGACCGGCATTGCCGAAACTGCGGCCGGACAAGAGGAGCCGATCGCCCCGGTGAGCGTGGGCGTGCGCTCGGGCGACACCCCGGCCGCCGAGCGTCGTCGCCTGCGCACTCGCCCGCCCGACATCCTCATCACCACCCCCGAATCGCTCTACCTCATGCTCACCAGTGCGGTGCGCGAGACGCTGAGCACCGTGGAGACCGTCATCGTCGATGAGATCCACTCCTTCGCCGGCGAGAAGCGCGGCACCCACCTGGCCCTCTCCCTGGAGCGCCTGGACGACCTCCTGGAGCGTCCCGCTCAGCGCATCGGCCTGTCCGCGACCGTCGCCCCGCGCGAGGAGATCGCCCGGTTCCTCGGCGGCACCCGGCCCGTCACGGTCGTCGCCGACCAGGGGCGCACGACGCCGGCGGTGAGCGTGGCCGTGCCCGTGGCCGACATGACCCGTGTGCCCGCCGTCGCCGACCGGCGCACCCGCATGGAGCGGGCCCGGGGCGGCTCACTCCGCAGAGACAACCGAGGTGATCGGGGACGCGCCGGCCGTCCCGGGCGGGGCGATCATGCGCAGGCCTGGCGTTCCGACCGCACCCTGCGACGGGCGATGGCCGGGGAGACCGGGGTCGCCGGGCCTGCTGATCCTGCTGGGTCCGTGGGACGCAGCGGGGGCGGCCAGATGACCGCCTCGATCTGGCCTCACATCGAGAACGCGATCCTCGACCAGGTGCTCGCCCACCGCACCACGCTCGTCTTCGTCAACTCCCGCGGTGCCTGCGAGCGGCTGACCGCCCACCTCAACGAGGCCTACGCCATGCGCGTGGCCGCCTGCGGGAAGGGCGCCCCCGCTCCCGCCGCCGTCGCGCCCGAGCCCGCCCGCCACCACGAGTCCTGGGAGATGGGGGAGACCAAGCGCGCTCAGGGGCTCCCGGACGATGCCCCGGTCATCGCCAAGGCCCACCACGGGTCCGTCTCCAAGGAACAGCGCCTGGCCGTCGAGCGCGAGCTGAAATCCGGCGAGCTGCGTTGCGTGGTCGCCACCGCCTCCCTTGAGCTCGGCATCGACATGGGCGCCATCGACCTCGTCCTCCAGGTCGCGCCGCCGCCCTCGGTCGCCTCCGGCCTGCAGCGCGTGGGGCGGGCCGAGCACCGCGTCGGCGGGCGTCCGCGCGGGACCATCTACCCGATCGAGCGCACCCAGCTCATCGACGCCGCCGTCACCGCCGAGGGCATGCGCGCCAGCGCCATCGAGTCCACCGCGCTGGTCGCCAATGCCCTGGACGTCCTCGCCCAGCAGACCGTGGCGGCGGCAAGCGTCGACGACCTGGACGCCGACGCCTGGTACGCCACGGTGCGCCGTGCCGCTCCCTACCGGGGGCTGTCGCGGGCCGCCTTCGACTCGGTCCTGGAGCTGCTCGACGGCGGCTTCGCCTCCGCGGACCTGGCCGACTTCGCTCCGCGCCTGACATGGGACCGCCGGGCGGGCGCGCTGACCGCCCGCCCCGGCGCTCAGCGCTCGGCCGTCACCGCCTCGGGGACCATCCCCGACCGCGGCGCCTTCCCCGTCGTCCTGCCGGAGGGCGAGACTGGTTCCGGACGGCGGCGCGTGGGCGAGCTCGACGAGGAGATGGTCAACGAGACCGCCGTCGGCGACATCATCACCCTGGGCACCACGAGCTGGCGGGTGCGTGAGATCGGCGCCGACCGCGTCGTCGTGGATCCCGCCCCCGGCCGCAGCTCCCGCCTGCCCTTCTGGAAGGGCGACGGACCCGGCCGTCCCGCCGCCACCGGGGCCGCCCGGGGCGCCTTCCTGCGCGAGGCCGCTGCGGAGTTGACCGGAAAGGCGGGGCCGGCTGGACCGCCCGCCGGTCCCGGCGCGACACCCGCCCTCCTGGAGCGCCTGACCGCCGCCGGCCTCGACGAGAGCGCCCGGGCCAACCTCATTGCTCTGCTGCACGAGCAGAGAGCCGCCACCGGTGTCGTCCCCAGCGACACCGCCCTGGTGCTGGAGCGCTACGAGGACGAGTCCGGCAGTCAGCGGCTCATCCTCCACAGCCCCTACGGGCGGCACGTCCACGAGCCGTGGGCCATGGCGATACGCGAGCGCGTGCAGCAGCGGCTGGGCCTGGCCCCGCAGGTCGTCGTGGCCGATGACGGGATCGTCCTCCAGCTGCCGGCGGCCTCCACCGCGGCCGAAGGCGGGCAGGACGGCCTGTCCGGCGGCGCCGAGCTCGTCGTCTTCGACGCCGAGGAGCTGACCCGGCTCGTGCGCTCCCGGATCGATCAGACGGCCCTGTTCGCCGCCCGTTTCCGCGAGTGCGCCGCCCGCGCCCTGCTCATGCCGGGGGCGGCCCCCGGGAGGCGCACGCCCCTGTGGCTCCAGCGCATCAAGTCCGGTCAACTCCTGGAGGCCGCCCGCCAGTTCCGCGATTTTCCCGTCCTGGTGGAGGCGGCGCGCGAATGCCTCCAGGACGTCTACGACATGCCCGCCCTGGCCGCCCTCATGGAGCGGATCGCCGCGGGGTCGGTGCGCGTCGTCGAGGCGACCGTCTCGGAGCCCTCGCCCTTCGCCCACCCGCTTCTCTTCGGGTATACGGCCGCCCTGCTCTACCAGGAGGATCTGCCCCATGCCGAGCGTCGCGCCCACCTGCTGTCCCTGGACCCGGATGCCATTGCGGCGCTGCTCGGAGACGACGGCGCGGCCGACCTGCTCGACGAGGCGGTCCTGGCGCAGGTGGAGGCCGAACTGCAGCGGCTCGCTTCCGGACGGCGGGTGCGCCCCGACGCCGAGGGGGTCGCCGACCTGCTGCGCGAGCTCGGGCCGCTGACGGCCGCGGAGGTGGCGCAGCGACTGGCATGGCCCGACGGCGAGGGCGATGACCCGGACCCGTGCGGCGCGGCGGCCTCTACGGCTGTCTCCTGGAGTTCCCCGAGCCCGTGCGGCGAGGCGGGAGGAGCCGAGTCGGCGGTCCGTGCGGCGCGGGGCTTCCTCGACTCGCTCGTGGAGGCTCGCCGGGCGGTGCCCCTGCGGATCGCGGGTCGTGAGTTGTGGGCGGATGCGGCCGACGCCGTCGGCCTCCGGAGCGTTCTCGGCGTCGAGGTTCCGGACTGGGCCGGAGGCGTGGCCTCGGATGCCGGAGCCCCGGGAGTCCGACGCGCCGAGGGCGCTCGCGGCCCGCTGGCCGAACTCGTCCTGCGCTGGGCGCGCTCGCGCAGCGCAGTCACCGCGGCGGGGCTCGCGGAGCGCTTCGGAATGGGCGCGGGGCTCCTGGAGGAGGCGCTGGAGGAATTGCGGGCGCGGGACGAGGTTCTGCGCCTCGGTGACGCGCCGGCGGACTCGATGGATCCGGAGGACCCGGCTCACGCCATCTGGATGGCGACGGTCGTCTTCCGCCGTGTGCGCCGTCGTTCACTCGATGCCGCCCGCCAGGCCGTCCGACCAGTGTCCGGTGATGCCCTTCAGCGTCTCGTGCTGGAACGGGCGGGGCTGGTAGGCGCGCAGGCGAATCGTGCTGAGCAGGATCCGCTCGGCGCCCTGGCCGAGGCCCTCGCCGTACTGGAGGGTGTACCCCTGCCGGCTGCCGCCTGGGAGGGGTATGTTCTGCCCGCCCGGGTGCCCGGGTACCGGCCGGGCATGCTCGACGAGCTCCTCGCCGATGGGGATGTTCTGTGGCGGGTCGTGCCCGAGAGGGCGGGGGAGCAGGTCGGTTCCGCGAACGGTGCGGGTGCTGAGGATAGGGCGGGCGGTGAGGCGATGGACCGCGGGCCGTCATATGGCGGCGCTCCGGCTCGAACGACGGCGGGCGGTGGTGCCTCGGGTCGGGGTGCTGCGGCTCGTGGCGCTTCGGGAAGTGGGGCGGCGCCCGTCGGCCTCATCGCCTTCTACCCCTCGGATTCGCCGCTGGCCCCCGTGGTCGGTCCGGTCCTCGCCGATGGGGATATCGGGTATGCCGACACGGGGACCGCCGGTACTGAGAGCACTGGAGTCGCCGGCGACGGGGGCGCGGAGCACCTGCCCGCACACCTACCCACAGCGGTCTTGCGGGGTCTGGCCACCGCCCCGACCTTCGCGCCGGTGCGTGCGGCCCTCCGGGCGGAGACTCCCGTACGAGCCCGCCGTGTCTCCAGCAGGCGCCGCCGCGGGCGCACGACCGGCCTGGCGCGAACCGCAGCGTTCCCCGTGAAAGCGGCGGCGTCGGGCGCCGGGCGGGGGAGCGCGGTGGGCGCGGTGGGCGCGATGGGCGCGCCCAAAACCGCCTGGTTCCGCCTCGACCCGCCCGAGATCGGTGACGAGGAGCGGGCCCTGGCTGAGGTCGACTCCCTCCTGGACCGGTACGGCGTGCTGAGCCGTGACGTTGCCCTCGCCGCGGGACTGCCCGGCGGGCTGGCGCCGTTGTCGCCCGTACTGCGGCGCATGGAGGACGTCGGGGCGCTGCTGCGCGGGTCCTTCGTCGAGGGTCTCGGTCCCGCTCAGTTCGCGGCAGCGGACGTCGTGGACCGTTTGCGCGCTCTCGCCGTCTCCGGGAGCGGCCCCGATGCGTCGAGGTCGACATTTTCGAACGAGACCGACGGTGGCACCGCCAACCTCGTTCGAGAATGTCTATCTCGACGCATGACAGTCGGGGCCGAGTCCGCACCGGACGCCCTCGGTCCCGGGCGGGAGGGCGCGGTTCGACGTCCGGGCGCTGGGACCGATGTTGTCGTCCTCGACGTCAAGGACCCGGCCTGCCTCATCGGAGGCCTCCTGCCCTGGCCCGGGGCCGCACTCCCGCCCGGTCTGACGCGCGGGGCGCCCGGCGAGATCGAACGGCCCGTCCGGCGGGCCGGTGCCAGCGTTGTCCTCATCGAGGGACGGCCCGTGCTCCATGCCGTCGAGAACTGGCGGACACTGACCTCTTTCACGGCGGACACCGCCGAGTTGGAGCAGGCGCTTTCGGCACTCGCCGAGGCCGAGCACGCTGCTGCGGCACGGGGGACCGGCCGGATGCCGCGCCGCGTCGTCGAGCGCCTCAACGGGATCTCGGCACTGGACCCGGATGTGAGCAGGTTCCTGGGACGCGCCGGCCTCGTGCTGGACCCGCATGGTATGCATCTGCGCCTCGACCCCTACGGACGGGGCTGAGGCGCAGCATCGGCCGGTGGAGTGGATCTCACCGGGGTCGGGCGTCCGGGCAGGAGCGGGTGCTGTTGTCACCGGCCGGTTCGCCGCATTCGCTGCGGGGCGGGTGTGTTATCGCCCCGCAGCGAGTGCGGCGAAAGATGCGCCTTCCGGCCTCGCTGCCGGGCGGGGGCCAGCGCCGTCGGGCGGACGGGGAGAAGATGTTCGCCTGGTCTTGTCCCTTCTGGCGCGTGACCGAGGCGCTGCCGGGACGGAGAGGAAGACGGGTTCTGACCGGCGGCCCGCCTGTGGTCGAGGCGCTGTCGGGGCCGCGCAGGAAGGGCCCGCGCCGCGCGATTTGTTGCAAGCATTGCATTGTGCGGGCGCTGTCAGGGGCGCGCAGGCGCGCAGGAAGGGCACTGCACATGGGAGAGCGGGGTCCAGACAGAGTGGGTGCGAGTTTTCCCTGTCATGACAGGGTTCTTGAGTTTCCGTAGAAATGTGTTGATGTGCTCCCATGTGCACCGACCCCCCTCGGTGCACATGGGAGCACATCAGTATGTCGTGACGGTGTAAGTGAATTACTGGAATAACAACGAAAAATGGCAATCCGCTCGCCGGTCCCCCATCCTCCCATGTGCGTATCACCTCCACAGGGCTGCTTCGCGTCGGCGGCCGGGGGTTTCGGATTCGACCTGGCCCCATTGCGGGGCTTGTCCCCGGCCGGGACCCGGCTCGCGCCTGAGGTCAAGGCTGAGCCCCGCGCCGTGCCCGCCCCAGCCCTACGGGACCCGGCTCGCGCCCGAGGTCAAGGGACGAGGTCGGCGCGCGAGCGAGACTCAGCATCGCCTACATCGAGAGAACCGCGGGCAAATGCTGAAGGGTGGTGTGGTGGTGCGGGGAGCCGGAAGTGCGTGGGCCCCACCTTTTTCGGATGGGCTCGGATGGGCTCGATGGGCTCGGATGGGAGTAGGAGCGGATGGAAGCGGATTCGAACGGGGCGGGAGGGCGCCGGGTCCGCCTGCGATCGGCGCGCGATAATTGGGGCGATGACAGAAGCGACAGGGGCGACCGATCCGCACCCGCTCACCGGAACGGGCTTTATCTCGCCCGTCCCGCCCGGAATCGGTTGGCCCGGTGACCCGGCCGATACCACCACCCCCGTGGCGCACTCGGCCGACGGCGTGGCGCGCCTGGCCCGCTCCGCAACCGATATTCCCGCCCTTGACGCCCGGGTCAGCGTGTGTCGGGCCTGTCCGCGCCTGGTGGCGTGGCGAGAGCGGGTGGCCACGATCGGCCGCCGCGCCTCCTTCGCGCATGAGCCCTATTGGGGGCGCCCGGTGCCGAGTATCGGGCCGGCCGATGCGCGCATCTACGTCGTCGGGCTGGCTCCCGCGGCCAATGGCGCCAACCGCACCGGTCGCATGTTCACGGGGGACAGGTCCGGCGACTGGCTGTGGGCCGCCTTCCACCGTGCGGGCATGGCCACTCGTGACACTTCGCGGCACGCCGGCGATGGGCAGGCGCCGATCGGCCTGCGCATGGGCGCGGCGGTGCGCTGCGCCCCGCCCGCCAACAAGCCGACGACGGCGGAGAAGGCCGCTTGCCTGCCCTGGATCGCCCGCGAACTCGCCCTCATGCCGCAGGTGCGCGTGCTGGTGGCGCTCGGTGGGATCGCCTGGGACACGGCACTGAGAGTTGTCCGACAGGCGGGCTGGAGCGCGCCGAGACCCAAACCGCGCTTCGGGCACGGCGCCGAGGCGGTGCTTGCGCGCCCCGACGGTGATGAGGCCACTCTGCTGGGCAGCTACCACCCGAGTCAGCAGAACACCTTCACCGGCCGGCTCACCGCGGACATGCTCGACGACGTGCTCGCGCGGGCCGCCGAGCTGGCCGGGCGGCGAGTTCACGGCGTCTCCTCAATCTCCACGTGAATAAGTCAGCACTGAAATATGAGGGCGATTCGCGCAACCGACGCCGGTGGGGTGACTGTGATCGTGATTCCGACAATCGGGGGCGGTCAGCGCGCAACCGACGTCCGGGCCCGGCCGGGGGCGGACTGCGAGCCGGTGCGGTCGGCCGTCCTGGAGTCCGGAATGTGAGGTGCCCTTGGTCAACCGGAGACGCTCTGGAACGATAATGGGACATTCGTCCCTCCATCAGGAAGAAACGAGACGCCATGTCCCTCTACCTCTTCGAGATCGTCCCTGCAGCATCCGATCGCGCCTCCGCCCGGGCCCTCATCGCCGCCGTGGATGAGGCCGCCTCCTCCGTATCCGCCGCCGTCCTGGAATCCCAGGTGACCTCAGGCCATGGGCGCGTGTTCACCGTCGTCGAGCACGACGGCGACCCGGACGCCCTGGGCGCCGCCGTCCGCGAGGGCCTCAAGGCCGTCGAGACCTCCGAGATCACCGGCCCCGACGAGGTGCGCCTGGTGGGCGCCGAGATCGAGGACATCCGCGGCCTGCGCGGATCGGCCGACTATCTCGTGGAGTGGGACATCCCCGCCGAGATCGACATGGAGACCTACCTGACGCGCAAGAAGGCGAATTCGCCCAAGTACGCCCAGGTGCCCGAGGTCAGCTTCCTGCGCACCTACGTGCGCGAGGACACGGTCAAGTGCCTGTGCTTCTACGACGCCCCCGACGAGGAGACCGTGGTGAAGGCGCGCGAGGCGGTCTCCACTCCGATCGACCGCCTGCACAAGCTGTCCGACTGACGGGCCGACGGGGCCGACTCACTCGCTCACTCGCAGACCCGCCCGAGGTGGGACACGGCCGCGACGAGTGAGGGGCTAGCGCAGTGACCTGAAGCAGCTCACCGGGGCGGACCGACGCGGCCGCGACGAGGACGGACGGGTGAGGGGCTAGTTCTTGCCCGATTTCCCCGGCCTCGGCGCTCCCGGCCGCTTCTTCGCCGCTTGGTCCTGAACCAGAACCGCCACGGTGCGCGCGGGCACGCTCACCGTCCCCGTGGAGCGGTCGAAGCCGGTCTGCCGCACGACGTCGTCGGTCCCCTCGGCCTGGATCGGGGAGAGGTGGAAGTCCCGCCCCGCCAGCTCGGTCAGGGATTGGGTGAGCGTCTGCCCGGAGGCGTTGAAGATCACGAGCACACCGTCCAGGGACGGGTCCACGTCCCGCGTCCCGGCGGTGTCATCGATGAGCATGACGATGATGCCCGGCGGGGCCGCGAAGCCCGAGCCCGGGAAGCTCAGCTTGTCCCGGATGAGGCCGGCGTCCCCCAGGCTGAACAAGGGCGTGGAGGAGCGCAGTCGCAGCAGGTCCAGGGCCTGCGCCCGGGCCATCGCGATCTCGTCGGGCGAGGGGCGCAGCCACGCATCCGCCAACAATGGCCCCTGAATGTGCCAGACCCCCTCGTTCTGCCTCGCCGGGGGCAGCCCTCGGCCGAATCCGTTGCGCTGTCCCGAGAAGTCGATGGCGTTGAACCAGTCCCCGGAGTTGTAGGAGTCCCGGTCCAGGGACTTGCTGCGCAGCAGTTCGGTGCCGGCGCACCAGAAGGACGGCGACTGCCCCAACGTCACCGTGGCCAGGCAGACGGTGTTCATCCGCACCCGTTCGGACACGGGCATCCCCCGCGGCAGCTTGTAGGCCAGCAGGTCGTACAGGGTCTCGTTGTCGTGGGCGTCGACGTAGTTGACGTTCTCCTGCGGACTGGAGGTGTAGGCGGCCGGTGCGCCGTTGTGGATGAGGTCGGCGCCCCGGCGCACTGAGCCGTCCGAGACCGTCATGACGTAGTCGGTCAGATTGCCCACCAGCCCCAGTCTCACCAGGTCGGTGCGGTGAGCCAGATCCGCCGACTGGTAGTCCCAGCTGCGCTTGTCGAGCCCGCTGGGCTGGGTGAGCAGGCCCGTGCCGAAGCCCTGGAAGATGCGGTGGTCGGCGTCGAAGGGCGCCCCGCCGTGGACGGCATCGCGCAGGCGGTCGTTGAAGACGCCGATGCCGGTGCCGTTCAGCTGCCCCTGGGTCGCCTGGACGAACAGGGCGTTGTTCGCCACCTCCCCGAAGTTCCAGCCCTCCCCGTACAGGTAGATCGAGGAGCCGTCGACGCCGTCGGCCTCCACGGTGAGCCGGTCCAGGGCGGTGCGCAGGCGCTCCATGACGGCGCGCGGGTGATGCCCCATGAGGTCGAAGCGGAAGCCGTCCACCCGGTAGCACCTGGCCCAGCGCACCACTGAGTCGATCATGAGGCGCTCGCACATGGCGTGCTCGGTGGCGGTGTTGGCGCAGCAGGTCGAGTTCGTCACCTTCCCGACGGCGTCGAGCCGGTGGTAGTAGCCGGGAACCACCTTGTCCAGAACGCTGAGACGGTCCTGCCCGCAGGCCGCCATGTGGTTGTAGACCTGGTCGAGCACCACCTGGTAGCCCAGGGCGTGCAGGGCGCCGACCATCTGTCGGAACTCGACGACGCGCGCCCCGCCGTCCTGGTGGCCGTCGGTGGCGTAGGAGCCCTCGGGGGCGCCCCAGTGGAAGGGGTCGTAGCCCCAGTTGTAGGCGTCGCGGTCGGCCACGGCCGACACCGCCGCCTGCTGCTCGGTCGAGGCCGGACCCAGCCCCTTGGGGATCTCCGGGGAGTGCTGTCCGGCCCGGTCCTCCGGGATCGTGGCGATGTCGAAGGTGGGCAGCAGGTGGATGGTGTTCATCCCGGCACCCGCCAATTCCGCCAGGTGGCGCACACCGGTGGAGTCCTCCATGGTGAAGGCCCGGTAGGTGCCGCGCAGCTCGGCCGGGACGGTCTCGTCAGCGGCGGAGAAGTCGCGCACGTGCAGCTCGTAGATGCTGCGGGCGGAGTCGTTGCGCACCGGCGGGGCGGGGACGGCGGCCCACTGGTCGGGCGCCAGCCGCGCATCGGCGAGGTCGACGGCGACCGAGCGGGTGGAGTCGGTCGTCAGCGCCGTCGAGTAGGGGTCGGTGACGATGTTGGTCTCCACCCGGCGGGTGGAGGGCACGTACACCTTCACCTCCCACAGGTACTGGCATCCGACGCCGATCCGGCCGTCGGCGTTGGGCACGCACCAGCGGCCGTCGTCGCCCTGGATGGCGGGGGTGCGCGTGGCGGGGCCGGGCACTTCGGGCACGGAGCCGAGGGGATCGCCGGTCTGCCAGGTCAGCAGCGTGACGGTCTTGGCGGTGGGCGCCCACAGGGCGAAGGAGGGGCGGCCGGCATCGGCGTTGTCGGAACTGCCGTCGCTGAAGGTGACGCCCAGGTCGGCGCGGGAGGCGGCCTCGGCGTAGAGGCGGTCCAGGACGATGGCGGTCTGCACGCCGGTGAAGGCGTCCAGGCGCCCCCCGTTGCCGTCCGTGTTGGCGTCCACGTGCTGGGCCACCGCGACCTGGCCGGTCAGGGCGGCGGCGATGGCGTCGCCGTCGAGCAGGGGCGTGCCCGCGGAGTCGGTCGGGCTCAGGGCGATGTAGCCCTCCAGGTTGGGGTGGGCGGCGCGAACGCTCTCGGGCAGATTGCCGACGACGCGCAGGGGCGTGAGCGTGGGGGCGGCCAGGCCGTCCGCGCCCACGATGCGTCCGTGGACGGCGGCTGCGCCGCCCTCGGGGGCCGTGACCAGCTGGAAGGCCAGGCCGGTGCCGGGGACGGGCCGACCCGAATCGGTGACGACTTTCTCGCGGTTCATTCCCCTGGGCAGCAGGGACATCGGCCAGGCCAGGAGGTCGGGGGCGACCCAGTAGGCGCGCTGCTCCTCGCTGCCG
>ERZ773004.396-NODE-396-length-28022-cov-6.594415_pt1 | contig 28022 bp, 28 predicted proteins | sample MGYA00580667_ERZ773004 | MGnify/ENA primary metagenome ERZ773004 (study PRJEB29015, sample SAMEA2737963) | human oral metagenome | biome: human oral; feature: human-associated habitat; material: dental | place: China | collected 2123 ... | reverse complement strand
CGCCGTCGGACCACATTCACGAACTGGTGGTGCCGTGGCTGAAGGGCTACCTGCCGCTGAAGCTGGAGGTGGACGAGCTCCGCTCCCGCCCGACCGTACTCTCGCTCGGTAAGCATGAGGCTGTCCCGGCTGGGACGAAGCCTGGAACGATCATCGTCAGGAAGGATGCCTAATGGCGGATAGTGTCCTGCCCCCGTTTGGGGAGTGGTGGCGCAGTAATGGCGTGCGGGACGGCGACGGCGCGCTCATTCGGGCGGGCTCATCGTCGACCTTGTTCGACAGCTACGCCATGCCTCGCGACGACGGTAAGTGGACGATCGAGTACGAGTACTCGGCCGACGATGAGGCGATTGTGTGGATCGTAATCAACCGGTACAGCGACGCGAACGTGAAGCTGGGGGATGGGGCGATATTCGATCGGCGCCTCCAGGCGGCCCAGAACAGTCGCATCGTCCTGGACATGGAGTTTCCTGCCAAGGTTGACGCCAAGTGGCTCCCGTCTGTGGTCGTCCGTTCCGGCGGTGCGGACGTGAAGTTCAACTATGTGAAGGTATACAAGACCACGCCGCCCCCTCCTGCGGGCCCGACGGCGGCCGTGTGGGACGGCGACACCGAGAGACCTTGCGCCGTGACCGTCTGGGACGGCACGAGGGAACTGCCCGCAACCGTAGAGATCCAGTCTTGAGAGGAAGAGATGACCGAGGAGAAACCCTGCCTGCCGTCGCAGGTCACGATCAATATTGGCGCCAGCGGCGTCAAGATCAACGACGAGGGGAAGCCGGCGGCCCCGCCTGTTGACCTGTCGAAGTACGTCACCAAGGAGGCGGCAGACAAGTCCTATGCGCCACTCGCGCAGGTGGCTGGGATCGCTGAGAGCGTCCGGGCCGCTAAGGCCGACGCCACCAGCGCTAAGGCCACCGCGAACGACGCACTCGCCAAGGCCACCGAGAAGGGCATCTCGAAGGCTGACGCCGATGCCGCCTACGCCCCGCGGGCTATGGTCGAGTACGCGGCGGAGGAGGCCCGCAAGGCCGCTGCCGTCGCGGCTGAGGCCAAGAGCAAGGTGCTGGTGATCGACCCGGGCTTCCAGGTCCCGAAGGACACCCCGCGCGGCGCCCTCGTGGTCCGCCCGAACCGGATCATGGAGGTGGACCACCAGCACTTCGCCCCGATCTCGGCGTGGCCCCGCTTCGCCGGAGTGACGCTGGAGAACGACGGTCTGCACGTCCCCGGAGCGATCGGGTTCCAGCCGAGTCTGGAGCAGATGCTCCCGTCGGTCGGCATCTGGCAGATCGACATCTCCTACACGTGGAAGCCGAACTTCGACGAGAAGGAGGAGAAGATCCCGGTCTACAACGTCCGCACCTGGGACGAGTTCGGTGACGGGAACGTCAAGCAGGACGAGGGCGCGAAGATCGGCGAGATCACCCTGAAGGCCGGCGAGCACCAGGCGTCTACGCTCCGCGTCCGCCCCTCGGAGATGGACCCGAAGGCGACCGGCCTGTGGGCTCCGCGGGTACAGGCGCCGGCCGCTGGATTCGTCGTACACGGCATGTCGGTGGGCTACATCTCACAGCAGGAGTGACCCCGCCCCTGCCCTAATATCGGATAAACCCTCGGGATACCGGGGGTTTATCCATTTCCCCAATGCCCTAAAATGTGCTACTATTGGGGTATCCACTCAGAAAGGAGCAGTGATGAGTGACAGTAACAGGGAGACGCCCTGCGGCCCGATCTCGTGGGTCTTCGACAAGCCGGCGCTGCGGCAACTGGTCGCCGCCGTCCAGTCGTCGTCCGAGGTGGTCATGGACCTGGAGACGACGGGCCTCGACGAGCACGCCCGCCGCGGCGGGCCGACGAACGGCGGCGTGCCGGCGCGCATCGTCCTCGCCAGCCTGACGCTCCCCCAGGAGGGGGAGTTGTACGACTGGCGCGTGACGACCGGCCCGCAGCCCCGCACGTGGCTGGTGCCGCTGTCCCACCCTGACAGCCCGTTCCTCGGTGTCTGGCGGAAGGTGATGGCCCTCGTGGCCCGCGAGATCAACCACTCGCGGCGGCCGTTCACGAACGCGAACATCAAGTTCGACAGCCGGTGGGTCTACGCCCAGGCCGGTGTGGACCTGTCGGACCGTATCGAGTGGGACACGCAGGTGTCCTCCCAACTCGTGGACACCGAGGCCCGCACCCGCCTGAAGGTCCGCGCCGCACGCGACTTCGGCATCGAGGAGTGGGACGACTTCGACCTGTCCCGCCCTGGCGCCGCCGAGGTGGTGGACCTGTTCCGCCTCGGGGAGTACGCCGCCCGCGACACGTACTGGACGTGGAAACTGGAGCAGCAGCACCGGGAGATGATGTTCCTCAACGACGACGGCGAGGAGCCTCTCGATCCCGAGGAGGTCCAGATGGCCCGCCTCGGGAAGGTCGCCAAGTGGGTGTCGATGCCCACCGTCGCCACCATGACGAAGGTGGAGCAGCGCGGGTTCACGCTCGACGTCGAGTGGGTGCGGGAACGGATCGCCGCGGAGCGGGCCAAGCGCGCCGAGGCGGCCAAGCGTCTGCTGGACCGCTACAGCCTCGACCCCACGTCATCCTCGGAGACCGGCGTGACGACGGCGGCGACGTCGAAGTGGTTCAAGGAACTGGCCGACAGGGCCGTGGACGCCGGGCACCTGCACGTGGCGGCCATGACGGCGAACGGCAACGCCCAGTGGTCGAAGGCGGTCCTGCTGCGCCAGGCCCGCGAGGGCTCCGCAACCGCGCAGGACATCCTGGATCACCGCGCCGCGACGAAACTGCTGGAGTACCTGCACTCGTGGCTGGACTTCCGCGACCGCGACGACGTCGTGCACGCGACGTACAACGTCGGCCGCGTGGTCTCCGGGCGACTGTCCTCCTCGAACCCGAACATGCAGCAGGTGACGAAGGCGCTGAAGCCGGCGTTCGTCCCGCGCCCAGGCCACGTCATCGTGGACCTGGACTACTCGCAGGTCGAGTTGCGGGTGGCGGCGTTCATCTCCCGCTCGGCCCCGATGATCGAGGCGTTCCAGCGTGGCGACGACCTGCACCGTCTGCTGGCGGCGAGGATGGCCCGCAAGGCGCCGGAGGACGTGACCTCGATGGAGCGTAAGCGGGCGAAGGCCGGCAACTTCGGTCTGCTGTACGGCATGTCGGCCGCGGGCTTCCAGACGTACGCGGCCACAGCCTACGACGTCGCCATGTCGCTCGATGAGGCCCAGCGGGTGCACGACTCGTTCTTCGAGATGTGGGACGGGATGCTTCAGTGGCACGAGAACGCCAAACGCCGGGCTCACGAGCGGGGCTTCGTGACGTCCCCCATCGGCCGTGTCCGGTGGCTCAGCGACCTGTACTCGAACAACCCGTCCCTGGTCTCCCACGCCGAGCGGAACGCGCTGAACAGCCCCGTCCAAGGCTTCGGCTCGGACCTCATGCAGATGGCTGCCGCGTCGATCATGGGCACGCTGCCCGGCCACACGGCCGTCCCCGGCGCGCACGTCGTCGTCACGGTTCACGACGAGATCGGCATCGAGGCGCCGGAGGACCGCTGGCAGGAGGTCCTGCTGGAGTGCAAGGCCCGCATGGAGGACGTGAACTCCCTGCTGCGGCCGCTGGACTGCCAGATGGACGTCCCGATCGTCGCCAGCCCGTCGGTAGGCACCCGCTGGGGCGTTGACGACATCCTGACCGAGGACGACCCGCTGCCGGTCCTCGGCGACTGACCCCCAACCCATCGAACGAAGGAGCAGATACATGGCAGAGACGAAGAAGCGCCGGCGCCGTCGGACGACGAACTACGGACCACGCAAGCAGGTCCGGTACATCACCGAGCAGGACCTGACGGTCACGAAGGCGATGATGGACGGCTCGCCCGCCGTCCGCATCCACGACGAGGTGCACGGAATCACCTACATCGTGGACGTGGACGCGACCCCGGAGTCTGACGATCAGTTGGCGAGCGAGCGGATCCGAAGGCTGGTCATCATCCCCGACTCGGGCGTCCCTATCCCGAGGGCCGCGCCGCTGACCCTCCTCGGGACGGCAGCCATCCGCCTGCTGCGCGGCATGGCCGTCGCTGGCGACCGGCCGATCACGAGGTACGGGACGCTTGCGACCGGTCGGGGCAGGCCCTCGAACTGTCCGCCGCCGCAGGTGCTGGCGGCGCACGTCGAGGACGGGATCGACATCGACGACATCGCTGCGATGTACGGGGTCAAGCGCAAGACGGCCCAGAACTGGGTCTACATCGCTCGAAGGAACTACTCGTGGTTCCCGTCGGTCGGGACGGCCCGGATCGCTCGGAACCGCCGGCTGAAGGAGCAGGTGGCATGATGTGATCTCGGTCCCAAAACGCAGGGGGTGGGAATAACCCCTCATTGATTAGACATGTAATTTCGACCCATAGGAAGTGGTGAATAGTAAATGAGGAACCGAAAAAGGCCGTCTCGGTTTGGTATTTCGGATTCCATTTCGCCTAGGACCTTGGTCCTGGGCGAATAAATAGAGACCGCCCCAAAACCGAAACGCTCCTTTTCGCACCCCATTTCACTATTCACCAAACCAAATCAACCAAAATTGCTCGATAGGAGAGAACAATGAGCACAGAGCCCTACGACGGCTACTCGATCCACCCAACGACCGCCCGGCAGTTCCGCGACCAGATCCTCCGCGGGGTCGAGCCCGCCGTCACCGCCTTCGTCAGCGGCGGCTTCGCAACCCGCCAGAACCTCGGCTGGGGCCGCGGGAAGATCGTCGTCACCAACGACGAGCACGTCAGCGTCGCATTCACCCGCCAGGACACGTTCAAGGCCATGGTGCGGGGCCTGAACGAGTTGAACTACACGGTTCGCACCAACCCTTGCTCCATCGGCTACGCGCTGGCGGTCCTGGACGACGGCGAGGGACGGCAGCAGCGGGCCTTCGTGTGGATCACATCGAAGATCGCACGATGGCTGGACGAGGCCGCGAAGGAGTCGTTCATGGCCCGTAGCCGCATCTCGGAGGTAGGCCGGGGTCACCGGCGCTGACGCCCGCCCCAGAGAGAACGCCCCGCCGCCACGGCGGGGCGTTCTCGTGCGTCTAAGGCCCGTAGACGGCCTCTAGGCGCTCAGCCACCCCATCACACCGTCAGAGCGCCACAGGCCCGCTACGGGGCTCCTGTGCCCCTTCCCGAGTGGCTCAGGCCCCGGCACGCCCGCAGGCCCCAGGCTCGGGTCGCTGAGGGCCTTGACTGTGACGGACATCTCTTGACAGGCCCCGCCGGGCCGAGTATCACGCGCGCGCGCGGTCTTACGTTTTCATTTAGTTATTTCGATTTCTATTCTCCTCCCCCTCCCTATAGGGAGGGGGAGGAGGAGAATAGAAATCGAAATAACTCTCGAATGACGAGAAATCGTTGCGATAGCAACGATTTCTCTGCAACGCACTCGGGCGTGTCGTCTCACAGAGTGAGACGGCAGCCCGGTCCGAGCCCGCCCCGAGCCCGCACCTGGACCGACTTGACACTGCATGTTAGACTCAAGCCACTTCGTGGCTTGCGGCCCGCTGCTCCGCAGGCCGACCGGCTGGGCGACCTTATTCGGCCCGTCATTTCGATTCCTTCCCCTCCGCTGGCGCTCCGGTCGGAATCGAAATGGTGGGCCGAATAGCGTCGCTACGCCGGGCGCCACTCAGTGAACTAGGTTATGAATGACTACGGAAGTCATCGCCAGACAACCTGTTTGACATACGACGACACTCACTACATAATTGGGGCATACGGGCAAGACGCCTACGAACCCGCGAGCCAGCGATGCGATTAGTGACTGGCCGGGTGGGGCAATCGCCGGACGGGTACCGAGCACCGCACGCTCGGGAGGGTGCGCCCTCATACGGACCTGCGCGAGGTCTCAACAGCGCCACGAGGAGCAGACGGCCGGCCAGCCGATGCGGCCTCAGGGAAAGTCAGTGACGGAAGCACGCCGAACCGGACGGCGCGCAGAAGGGCTGGCAGAGCGCCCACCCAGGACTCGGACAACCAGGAGCACGGCGGCGACGGCCGCCGGCGTTTCTGTCTTCAACCGCAGACCCGCCCGGCCGCTGGCCGGGCCAGAGCAGGACACCGAGATGCTTTCACACGACATGACACAACGACTCTTCGACAACCTGGCGCCAGAGCAGAAGCACGACGCCTGGCTAGCCGCCCAGGCCGTCGGGGCCATCTCACCGAGCACGCCGGACCCGGCCACCCTCGACGAGAACGGGGACCTGTACGTGGACCCCGACTCGGAGGTGATCGAGGACCCCGACGACTACGCCGACCCGCTCGACGAGGACGCTGACGACGAGCCGGCCCCGGCCGACGACGAGGGCGAGCCCACCGTAAGCGGCAAGGGCACACCTCGTGTCGTGAGGTTCCGCAACCGCCGCCCCGCCGGCGGCGAGCCCGCCAAGCCGCACTCGTTCCGAATCGAGGACTCGCTGTGGGAGCGGGCCACGCGCCGCGCCCACAAGCGCGGGTTCACGATGAACTACGTCACCCGCGCCCTGATCGCGGCGTACGCTCGCGGCCGGATCCGCGTCGGCGAGGCCCAGCCCGCCGTTGACGTCGTCCCGACCGAGCGCCAGCGCGCGGCCGAGGCGGAGCAGGACGGGCAGGTGGAGAACTGACGGTGCGGTGGTAGCGTCGGTGGCCCGGCCGGACGCCGACACCCGCAGCCCGTCAGTCTCGCCAAGAGCACGAGAAACCCCGCCGGGAGCAGTAACCGGCGGGGTTTCGTGAAAGGACAACCAATGAGCAAGGAATCCCTCTCCCCCAATGATAGGGCACGCAGGTCGGGCGTTGTCAACGCCGCCGTGGACGCCTACCTCAACGGGTTCACGCCGCTGCCGGTCCTCGCGGGCGCCAAGCGCCCCTCGATCAGCACGTGGCAACGGGTCCGCTGGCAGGAGCCCCCGACCGAGGCCGGGGCCAAGGAGGTCCGCCAGCGGTTCGAGGAGTACGCCGCCGGCGGCGCGACGAACCTGGGGGTGTCCCTCGGGGAGCCGTCAGGCGACCTGATCGACGTGGACATCGACCACCCCGCGGCCACGCGGCTGCGCCACTACTTCCTCCCTCGGACCGCGGCCAGGCACGGCCGGGCCACGAACCCCGACAGCCACTACTGGTACATAGCGACGGAGGGGACCCTGCCGGGCACGCGCCGGTTCAAGATCCCAGACGCCGACGACCCGGCGCGGACCACGGTCTCCGTCGAACTCCGTACGACCGGCGCGCAGACCGTCGTGCCGCCGTCGATTCACCCGGACACGGCCGAGCAGTACGAGTGGGTGGACCAGCCGTGGGGCGGTGACGAGGGGCCCGCGCTCATCGACGGGAAGGTCCTCACCGTCCAGGTGGCCCTCCTCGCGCTCGGAGCCGCCCTCATCGACAAATGGCCCAGGCAGGGCGGCCGCCACGACGCCTACGTGGCGCTCGCCGGTGGTCTGCTGCGCTACGGCGACGGGGTACACCCGTTCTGGGAGAGGAACGCCGAGGTCCTGATCCGCGCGCTGGCGCAGGCCACGCACGACGAGGACGGGCCGGACACGCGGGTGAACGAGTCCATCGGGACGACGCTGAGGAAGTTGCGGGAGGGCGCCCCGGTCCAGGGGTTCCCCACCCTCGCGACGATCATCGGTGAGCCGCACGCCGAGATGGCCCGGCGCCTGGCCGGAGAGGTCGAGTCGGCGGCGGGCTTCCGCCCCGACCTTCCCGTCGTGTCAGACAAGGTGCCGCAGACGCCGGCGCCCAGTCGTCCCGAGAACGGCGTCATGGACGCCCCTCGCGCCGAGGACGCCCCGCCAGGGGCCCTCATCGCGCCCGGCGTCCAGGTCGCCGACGAGGACCGGGACCCGCTGGAGGAGCGCCTGGCGACGTGGGAACCGGTGGATCTGGAGCCGTACCTGGCGGGCCAGGTGCGCCCCGCGGCGCCGGAGGTGCTGTCACGCTCGGACGGCCAGTGCCTGATGTACAAGGGGCGCGTGAACATGCTGTACGGATCCTCGGAGTCGGCGAAGTCTTGGATCGCGCTGAACACCGCCATGCAGGAGATGGCTAAGGGAGAACGGGTCCTGTACCTCGACTTCGAGGACGAGCCGGTCCAGACGTTGAATCGCCTGCGGCTCATGGGCGCCGCCGACGACGACCTGAGGCTGCAGTTCTCGTACATCCGCCCCGAGGAGCCGCTGGCCCCGATGCAGCGGAACCGGTGGGGGTCGTCGTCCCCGACCGACATCGGCACGCTGAACCAGTCGCTGTTCAGCAAGGCGCTGGAGGCCCTGGACCCGTCCCTCATCGTGGCGGACGGTATGACCAGCCTGTACGGGCTGCACGGGCTGGACTCGAACGACGCGGTGTCAACGGACGTCATCACGTCGTGGCTGAAGCGTCTGACTCGCAACGGTCGATCGACGGTCATCATCATCGACCACATGGCGAAGAGCGGCGAGAAGGGCACGATGCCCCTCGGGTCGCAGCACAAGGTCGCGATGGTCCAGGGCACGTTGCTGCAAGTCTGGCCGGTGCGCCAGCCAATGCCGGGCGCTGTCGGCGAGGTGGAACTCGTGGTCCTGAAGGACCGCCCCGGGGCCGTACGCGCCGCGTCCCAGGCTGGTAGTGGCGTCGGCAAGGCGCAGGTGGCCGGCGTCGTCACCATCGACTCCTCGAAGCCGGGGCAGACGGACCTGAGCATCGCCCCGCCTCGCAAGGTGGTGCCGACGAAGGCCGCCGTCGATGTGGACCTGTCCAACGTCCAGGCCGCCAAGAAGGCCGAGGAGAACGCCCGCTGGGAGGACGTCATCATGACGGTCTTCCAGGGCGAGGTCGGCAAGTCGCTGACCCGTCGGGAGATACTGGAGGACCCGAACTGTCTCGCGTCGCCCCGCCAAGCCGAGAAGGCCGTGGAGAGACTGACGGCCTGCGGGGTGCTGGAGAGGTCCGGCAAGACGCGAGGGGTGAGGTACACGCTGATGGTGGGAGTTCCCGGCTTCAGCGAGGCCCCGCCGGACGCGGGCTTCGACATCGAGATCATCGACGATGACCAGTCCGAGGAGATGATGTCGGAGGGCTCAGCCCCCTCGGACCTGCTGAGCGAGCCGGATTCGCCCGAAAACGGCCCGGATGACGTCGCTAAGCGGGTCGAGGCCTCGCCAGCGCCCGATGAGGGGCTGGGCGATACCGACGACGTCGGCGAGGCGGAGATCGACCTGGAGGACTTCGACGAGGACGGGCCGGATGAGTACGACTCGCACGACTGGACGGGCGGGATAACAGGCGAGTTGGACGTGTGGGACATCGTTGAGCGCGAGGCCCTAACCGAGTGGTAGTGTGACCGTCCTCACGTAGGTTCTATTGATCCAGGTATGCCAACCTCATATACTTAATGCATCACCGGGGGACAAACGGTCCCCCAGATACCGCCGGATGAGACGGATAACCGCCCGGCAGATTGGAGCAGATGATGCAGTACGGAATGAGCGAGCAGAAGCGGATCGGGATCGCCGAGGCCTACGTGAGGATGTTCGCCGGTCTCCTGACGCTGGCCGTTGCCAGCGGCACCGCCGCCATCGCCACGGTCGTGACCGGACAGTCGATCCTGTGGTTCCCGGTGACCGCGATCTTCGTCTACTTCGCGGTGCGGATGACCGAGCACCTGCGGTACTGGCTCCGCCCCACCGACGAGATCAAGGTCGGCAACCCGCTGAAGCGCGAGCCGCTGGTCACCGTCGTCCCTAAGGACCGCTGAGCGGCACGCAGAGAGCAGGAGCAGGGCATGAGCAACTACGAGTACGACGAGCGCGACGGCTACGTCCAGGAGGTCCTGGAGGCCGCCGAGGATGCCGCCCTCGACAAGGCCACGGAGGCCGCCATCAGCCGGGCCGTCCACCACTACTACGAGACCGGGGTCTACGAGGACCCGCAGGACCCGGAGAGCACCCCGTGCTTCACCTGCTGCCAGGTCGAGTGCGTGTGCGACCCGGCCGAGTTCGACGTCGAGGACGGGAGGGCCGAGTGATGGCAGGGACACTGTTCTTCGCGATCGACGGCCTGCTGGACGCGGTCCACAGCCTGGAGGACGGCGTCCAGTGGCGTCGGGCCGCCCACAACGTCATCGCCTCCGCCGCCGTCGAGCAGGGCTGGGAGTGGGAGCACACCGGCCACGTCATCGTCTCGGTGACGGTCTACATGGACTACACCGACCGGCGGCCGCACGGCCCGGCCGGGCGCGGCGCCCTCGCCATCGCCAGGGACGTCGAGGACCTGCTGGTCAGCGGCAGGGCCGGCTACAAGAAGAGCGGCGCCATCGCCGATGTCCGCGACATCGTCTACATCGAGGTCTGCACCGAGTCGTGCGGCGAGGGCTGCGAGCCCGGAGTCTCGGTCGCCATCTCAGAGACAGTTCAGCAGTAGCAACGGAACAGAGCAGGAGCAGGAAATGACATTCGAGTACATCCGACCGAGCCAGGTCTCGGCGGGAGACATCGTCCAACTGGGCGACGGGCTGTGGGAGATCCTGGACGAGCCGACCCGCGGGGGCTTCGGGTACTCGCCCGAAGCGGCGTTCTCCGCCTCGGCCAGGCGGTTCTCCAACGGAGCGTGGGGCCCCGAGCGAAACATCAAGACGGTAACGATCCGAACCGACATGGCGCCGCTGCGAATCAGCCGCGACGAGTTCGAGGACCTGTCGGTCTGCTACGGCTACGCGATGAACTTCAACGCGGCCGGTGAGGGGAGGGGAATCTGATGAGTGACGACAAGTACGCAGACGACATCCGGCTAATCGACCTGAGCAAGCACATCTTCCTGAAGCGCGGCAGCGACATCATCGCCGACGCGATCATCTACCACGGCGACTGCTGGTGGAAGGTTCTCGGGAACGGGACCACGATGGAGAGCGAGGTCCTGTACGCCGAGAAGGCCGGTGGCGCAGAGTACGACGCCGAGGAGGTAAAGATCCCCATCGACGACGACAAGACGTACCTGACCATCCTGGAGGGCGCCCCGCTGCAGTTCCGCGACGGAGACCTCATCTCGACCGAGTGGCCCGACAAGGACCTCATCTACGTGGACAAGGCGCTACGTAAGGCCGCGTCGAAGCGCGACGGGCTCTACGAGAAGGACGAGGTTCACGGGCTGTTCTCCCGACGGTATGACACCGACGGAGACTGCTACTACGCGCCAGTAGAGCCCGAGGACCAGGGCATCGACAGCAACTGGATGCTGATGGAGCACCTGGACCTCATCCTGGAGTGGCGCCCGGTGAACATCGCCGCGGTGCTGAAGGAGGCGATCTGAGGTGGTCAGGTTCCAGTTCGGCGGCCCTGAGCGATTCGCCCACCAGAAGGCCGGCCTGAAGAAGATCATCCAGAACAAGGGCACGGCGGCGCTGCTGTTCGAGCCCGGTCTCGGCAAGGGCCACCCGCTCAGCGAGAAGGTCCTGACACCGACCGGTTGGCGCCGCGTCGGAGACCTGAAGATCGGCTCGGCCGTCATCGGCTGCCGGGGCCGCGCCATCGAGGTCACCGGCGTCTACGACCGCGGCGTCCTCGACGTCTACAGGGTGACCCTGCGCGACGGCGGCACCGTCCTCGTGGACGGTGACCACCTGTGGAAGGTGGGCCGGAAACAGCGCGACGGGATGATCCTGTGGACCGTCAAGGACACCCGCACCCTCATGGCCGAAGCCCGCGAGGACGACGGGCGCCTGACGGTCCAGTACTGCATCCCGGTGGCCGAGAACATCCGGTCCGCCGTCCCGACGGAGTCGCTCCCCATCGAGCCGTACCTGCTGGGGCACATGCTCAGCCGGGGCTCCGACGAGGCTCAGCGCATCCCCGAGAAGATGCTCGTGGCGTCGCTGGCCGACCGCCGGGCGCTGCTGTCGGGGGCGGTGGAGACGTCCGACCTGGAGACCCGTCGCGGGGCCGTCTTCGTCACCAAGTACCGGGAGGCCGCTGAGGGCGTCCGCCGGCTGGCGTGGTCGCTCGGGCTGGCCGTCCAGTTGTTTGACCGCTCGTGGGACGGGCACCCGCAGTTCCGGGTGGTCATGCACAAGGACCGCCAGCCGCTGCGCTGGATCAAGTCCATCGTGCCGGCAGGCCGGGAGCACGTCCGCTGCATCTCGGTGGACGCTAAGGACCGGCTGTACGTGGCGAACGACTGGATCGTTACGCACAACACGGCGACCGTCGTGGACTACGCCTCGCTGCTGGCCCTTCAGGAGCAGGTGGCCCGCGTCCTCGTGATCGCCCCGCTGGCGGCCGTGGACCAGTGGGCGCTTCAGGCGCCCCGCTGGGCCAGCCCGCAGGTGAACGTCTGGGCCGAGGCGCTGGGCGGGTCGGTGACGCAGAAACTGGAGGCGCTACAGGCTCGCGGAGGGCTGCCTCCGGCGTCGCCAACGGGCGGCTACGGGCCTAAGAAGGCGTTCACCAACCACAACATGCACGGGCACCGTTCCATCGCCGTAGGGGCCCGTCTGGACGGCCGAGAGATACCCTCCGACGAGGTGTGGCCGGTCGGGCTGAGCCGGTTCAACGAGGGCGACCTGCCGCTGTTGCAGATCGAGGCCCTGAACATCGACGTCCTCAGCCAGCGTCGCGCCGAGGGGTCACGGACGACGGCGGACCGGACGCTGGACGCGATCCGCAAGTTCGGCCCGCACCTCGTAGTGATCGACGAGTCGCACCTCATCAAGTCCGTGTCGTCGAACGTCTCGCGGCTGGCGGCCCGCATCGGCCGGCAGTCCCAGCGTCGGATCATCCTGACCGGGACGGTCATGCCGAAGAACCCGCTGGACGTCTTCGCCCAGTGGCGCTTCCTCGACCCGAAGGCGTTCGGGCGCAACGGCAAGGACGCGACGTTCACCGAGTTCAAGAACGAGTACGCCGTCATGGGCGGGTTCATGGGGTACGAGGTCAAGGGCTTCCGCAACCTCGACCACATGCAGAAGATCATGGGCCAGCGCGCCGCGGTCGCCCTGAAGGCCGAGGCGCTGGACCTGCCCAAGACCACCGACGTCGTCGTGCCGGTTCACCTGTCCACGGCCGAGGAGAGGGCCTACGAGGCGATGAAGAAGCGCTTGCAGGCCATCCTGCTGTCGGGGCGCAGTTCGACCGCCATGGGCCGTCTGGCGCAGATGATGAGGCTCCGCCAGATCACCGCAGGGCACCTGCCCGACGACGACGGGAACGTGGAGGTGATCGGCAAGAGCAAGGCGAAGACCGTGGCGTCCATCGTGAACGACACGCTCGACGGCGAGAACCGCATCGTGGTCTTCGCGGTGTTCCGCCGGGAGATCGAGCAGATCCGCCAGGAGATCGCCCGCAAGGACACCGTCGTGCTGACGATCACCGGGGACACGGATCCCGAGGACCGGCTGACGATGCGACGCCGGTTCGGCTCGGACGACCCGCAGCGTATCGTGCTCGTGGCCCAGATCCAGACGCTCAGCCTGGCGGTGAACGAACTCGTGACGGCGTCGAACGCGGTCTTCGCCAGCCTGTCCACGAAGCGTGACGAGTGGGTGCAGGCCCGTGACCGTCTGAACAGGTTGGGCCAGACCCGGCCCTGTACGTTCTGGTACGCGCTGGCGCCGGGCACGGTGGACGAGGTCCAGTACAAGGTCTACGAGGACCGCTCGAACCTGGAGCGCTCGGTGCTGACCCACGTGCTGGACGGCAACCCGGAACTGGTCGGCAAGGTGATCTCGGCCGACGGCGCTGAGGAGGTGGACGGGGAGTAGGGGCGCCGGAGGGATTCGGGGGTCGATTCGGTTTTTCGCTATTCGATTCCCCTACCCCTCCCTATAGGGAGGGGTAGGGGGTAAATGAAATTGGAAATAGGGGCTTGAAATGCTTGACAGATCTGGTAGACTCGCTAGCGAGTCTAAAGGACAAGAAACCGTCTCACAGAGTGAGACAGCCGGAGACGACGAGGTCATCCTGGCGACGTACTCTTCCATGACTACGCACCGGAAGTGCCCTCAGATGTGGAAGTACCGCTACCTCGACAGGCTCGGTCGGGCGGGCGAGGATGCTGCCCCGGCGCTGGAGTTCGGGTCGTGGTTCCATGCCGTGCGCGCCGCCGACAGGCTCGCCAAGGGCCGCCGCGAGGGGACGTTGGTCTCCGTCCCCGAGTCCATCGGGACGGTGGACGGAGGGCCGGAGTTCTCACCCGAGACGAGCCCGGAGGAGATCATGGCCGCCGCCGATGAGTGGTGGAAGGCTCTCCCCGAACCCAAGCGCGAGCAGTGGGTGGACTTCCTCGGGCAGGAGATGCCGAAGCGTCTCAGCGACGCCTACGCCGGCTGGCTGGACGAGTGGGGATCCGCGTCGGAGGGCGAGGCCGTCCTCGCCGTCGAGCACCGCTGGGAGCGGGCCCTGCCGATGCCGAAGGGCTATGACGGGCCGCCGGTGCACCTGTTCGGGTTCATCGACGAGGTGTACGAGGACCGACGCCGTGGCCTCGTGGTGGTCCGTGACTGCAAGACCTCGAAGTCGATCGGCCAGATGTCGGCGATGGACGAACTCATGGACAGCCAGGTCCAGTTGTACGCCTGGGGGATCGCTCAGGACTGCAAGGCGTGGGGGATCAACTCCCCTCGGGCCGTGTCCTTCGACCGCGTCAGGACCGTGGCGCCGAAGACGCCCAGTCTGACGAAGTCCGGCCGTCTGTCGAAGTCGGTGACGGACTACGACCTGCGGACCTACGTCGAGTGGGTCGGCGACGGTATCCCCTTCGAGGGGCTGAAGAAGGACGGGTCCGGCGCAGGGGTCTACAAGGCCGAGCAGGCCGAGATCGACCGGCTGTCCTCGGACGACGTTCGTCGGAACTGGTACCGGCGCAGTATGACTCCGCTGTCGGTGAACATCGTCAAGACGCACCTGAGGGCCGCAGTCGATACCGTCAGCGACATCGACCGGACGAAGGCCCGCGCCGAGCGGTCGGGCGAGGCCCCTCGGAACCTGGTCAGCATGATCTGCAAGTGGTGCGACTTCGCTGAGTTGTGCCGGGCGCAGGCCGTGGGCGGGCCCGACGGCGACTTCGATCCGGCGGAGTACGGTCTCGAAGTCCGTAAGTCGCATGGCTCACGGTAATTGACAGACACGGCACAACGAACTACACTTTAAGTACCTAGCCAGGAAGGAGCAGGAAATGGCAGGCTTTGCAGGCATCGACATTGTCGATGTGAACGAGGAGCAGCCCGACTTCGGTCGGTGGCTGATCCTGGGGCCCCAGGGCGGCGGCAAGACGACGCTGGCCTCGACGATCGGTGAACTGGGCAAGACGCTGTTCATCGACCTCATGGGTGAGAAGGGCACAAAGTCGTTCCGCAACGCGCCCTACGCCAAGAACATCGACGTCATCCGACCCGAGTCGATCACGGCACTGGACGACGTTTTCTGGGCCCTCGACAAGGGAGGCCACCCGTACAAGGCGGTGGTGATCGACTCGCTCACCGCAGCCCAGAAGATGACGATGAGGTTCCTCACCGGCGCCTCGGAGACCGCTGTCCGTGAGATCCGTCAGGGCACCGCCCCGGCCGACCAGCGCACGTGGGGCCAGTCGCTCGACATCATGACCGACATGGCGGTGTTCTGGTACGGGCTCGCCGACGGCAACCGGTCTCACCCGATGCACGTCGTCATGACGGCGCAGGTGAAAATGATCGAGGACGAGATCAACGGCGGCGTTCGCCGCCAGCCCGACGTCCAGAAGGGTGCGCTCAGCATCGTCAGGGCAACGCCCGACTACATCGTGTACGCAGACGTGGAGGAGAACATCGACGCCATCAGCGACGAGTCCCAGCCGTCCACGAACCATATCGTCCGTTTCGGGACCAATCCCGACTACGGTACGAAGGCCCGGCTGCCCTACGACCTTCGGGGTAAGATCCCCGAGGTCCTGGGGCGCAAGAAGCCGGTGACCCTCGGAAGCCTGAGCAAGGTGCTCGGGGTAGGCGGAGTCTCGGCCAAGAAGCCCGCCAGCAAGACAGCCACCACCAACAAGAAGGAGCAGTGACATGGCTGACAACGTGAACTCGAACATCGTTATCGACCTGAGCAACTACAAGGACAGCGGCAACGTCCGCATCCCCGAGGGCCGCTACCGCGCCATCGTGGACGACGTTGACCTCGACAAGTCCCGCGCCGGGAACACCATGATTAAGGTCTGGATGCGCGTCCTCGGCGGCGAGCACGACGGGGCCGTCATCCTCGACCGCCTGACCCTGACCGACAAGGCGATGTTCCGAGTCGTCGGCTTCATGCAGGGGATCGGGATCAAGACTCCCAAGAAGAAGTTGCAGATCAACCTGAAGACCTTCCTGAAGCGCCAGGCGGACATCGAGGTCGTGGACGGCGAGCCGTACAACGGTCGAATCAAGTCCGAGATCGCCCAGTACATCCGCGTCGCCCAGCCGAAGGCCGAGGAGGGCGCAGAGGACGACCTGGACGCGCTGGAGGCCGCTGCGGAGGACGAGGCGCCCGCCAAGCCCTCCTCGGACGCCAAGAAGGCCGAGGCCGCCGCCATCGTTCAGGACGTGGACACCGAGGACATGGAGCCGGAGAACCCCTGGGACGCCGGCGACGACTCTGATAGCGTGGACGTGGACGACCTGTCCATCGACGACCTGGACCTGTGATCCGCCAGGTCTAGAATCCGAAGGGGCCCTACGGGGCCCCTTCGGCGTATCTGGAAGGAGTCAGCATGGCGAACGAGTGGGGCAACGAGACGCAGGTGGTGGCTGCGATCAAGCGACGCATCCTGAAGGTGTGGCCGGGCTCGTGGGTGCTGAAGGTGGCCGGCGGGCCCTACCAGGAGCCGGGAGTGCCGGACCTCCTCGTATGCGTACAGGGCCAGTTCATCGGGCTGGAGGTAAAGCACCAGAAGCCGGGGGAGTCCCGCCAGCACGCGCTCGGGCGGGCCTCGGTCCAGCAGCACGAGCAGATCCGCCGGATCTGGAAGGCCGGGGGGACGGCCGACGTCGTCCTGGACCCGGACGAGGCTGAGCAGGTGGTTCGCGTGGCGTTGCTCAGGGCCGCCCCTCGTTTGACTTAGGACCGTACATTAACTACAATGTACATACAACCAATGGACAGGGACTAGGAGCAGACATGGAAAAGCCGATGGTGAGCAGCATCGTGCGGCTCTACGCGGCCGCCGTCAGGCCGACGCTGGTGCTGAGGCTCAGCCGGATCAACCTGACGTGGCGACAGTCATGGGCGCTGGCAAGCGCGGTGGTCTGCCACAGGCTCCGCCTCGTGGAGATCCGGCGAGTGCTGGCGTTCAGGCGCTGGACCTCCCGGGCGACGTTCGCAAACGACGACGTCGAGGTGACGGTCACCCGTACCAACGACGGGCTGTTCGTCTACCGATACGCTGACGGCTTCGATCCCCGGTCGGTGCACACCGACGACCTTCGCAAGGTCATCGAGTTCGTCAATGAGGCCGTGTCCGAGGTACCCAGGTCCGAGGCCGGCTGGTGGAAGATCCGCTGACCTACACCCACACAGAGCAAACAAGGAGCAGGAAATGAAAGCATGGTGGCCGGACAGCCAGACGAAGACGCTGGCGGCCATGAGTCCCGAGGAGCCCTCGGAGAGCCAGGAGACGGCGCTGCGGGCGTGTTTCGAGGCGCGGAAGTTCGAGGTGGACGACCTGGACCCGTCGATGTGGCACGTCGAGGGGCGCCAGGGCGACATCTACGACGTTCACGTCATCTACATGCCGAACGGGGCACCGTCGGTGACCTGCACGTGCCAGCACGGACGTCATCACGGCGGGAAGGTCTGGTGCTGGCACTCGCTGCTGGTCCTGCGCATCCTGCGGGCCGCGGCCAGGAAGAAGTCAGGGTTCATCGAGGAGAAGGACGTGGAGAGCAAGGTGATCGAGGACGTGCTGGTGAACCGGGCCAACCCGATCGACGGGGCCGCTCGCTCGGACGAGGAGGTCGGCTACCGGCTGTTCACCTCGAACTACAAGAAGTTCACGCCGGACATGGGCGTGCCGGTCAAGATAAGCAACGGACGGCCGAAGTTCGCTCTGTCGTACGACCTGCGGCTACAGGCGCCGCTGCTGTACCCCGACTGGGCGTGGATGAAGTGGCCGGTGGCGAAGTTCCGCGAGGCGTACTGGAAGCGTCTCGACGGCTTCGGGCTGTACGCCATCGAGGACCTGTTCCGAGACATCGTGGCCGAGAACGCCCGATTTACGGGCATCCCGGATGACCGGCTGGTCCTCATGTGTTTTGAGAACAAAACCAAGGACTGCCACCGAGGCGACTTCGCCATGTGGTACGAGAAGGTGACCGGTGAACTGATCCCCGAGTTGCCTGAGGGCATCGCTTCGGCGTAACCTTCAGGCATCGCCCCGGCGACGGGGCATACCGCTGGTACCTCAGTGGATAGAGGACCCGTTCTCGCAGCGGGAAGTCGGTTGTTCGAATCAACCCCAGCGGTCGATGGCCCGTCAGGTCAGCCAAATGCCTCCGGCTGGCCCTTCGGGCCTCTTTCTGTATCTAGTGCGAGGAGATTCAGATGGCCGGGTTCATGTCCCCGTCGATCCTGTTCCTGTCTACGTGGGACACCCCGGAGCGGGGTTACCTGTCGGCGCTGCTCCCGAAGTTGAGGGCCGCCGGCTACAAGAACTACCACGAGCCCGCCGTCGGCGGATTCGCCATGCCCCTAGTGGCGCTGGACGCTGGCTACGACCCGCGGTCGATGACGACGTCGGACGTCCACCTGTTCACCGGCATCCTCGGGACCCTGTTGTCGGGCGGAGACTTCGAGGACCTGGAGGTCCGGTACGACGACCGTCCGATCGACTTCAGCGAGTGCTCGACCGAGACCGACAAGGCCGCTCTCCTGCTGTACACGCAGTACCTGGCCCGGATCCAGACGAAGCCCGAGGGCGAGTACTGGAAGAGTCTCTGCGAGGACCTGGAGCGCAACTCGGACTACCACAAGGCGTCGTTCCGAGACCAACTCGCGAGGATGGCGGGCCGGATCGGCGGGCTCGCCTACCGCTCGGAGTCGGTGTGGGAGCACATGGACCGCATCGCCGATGACCCGCACGCGGTAATCGTCAGCAACCCGCCGACCTACCCCGGCGCATACGAGAAGTTCTTCGACACGAAGGGCCTGCTGACCTGGAGGACGCCCGACTACGACATCTTCGAGGCGCCGACGGACATCCCCGAGATGGTCCGGCTCATGGAGGGGCGAAAGGCCCTCCTCGTGGTCCAGCAGCAGCAGACGCCACGCAACTCGGCGTCGCCAAACCCGCCGTACGCCCGGCAGTTGTCCGAGGGTCAGTTGGTGTACATCAACTCGAACCGCTGCGACGAGGTGGTGGAACTGGCTGGCGGGAAGACCGCCGTCCCTCGGAAGATGTCTCCCCGCGCTCCCCGGCCGTGGCCGATGCTCCCTGAGGACTATGAGGTCCGCCCGGACTCAGAGATCCGGCTGGCCTGTGTCGAGTCGAAGTACGCCGACGCCTACCGGGCCGAGTGGATGCACCGGCTGAGCCCCGTGCCGGGCTCGAACAACGTCCTGGTGTTCATCGACGGCTATGCCGCTGGGGTCATCGGATATAGCCTCGCGTCTATATCGTCCTCGTACTCGGACAAGTGGTCCAAGCACGCGATCCTGCGGTTCGCCTTCGGCGCGACCCACAACACGCTCCGCATGACTCGCCTCGCGACCATGCTGTCGCTTCAGCACGACACCCTGTGGCTGACGAAGACCCCGCTCAGCACCATGCAGATCGCGGCCGCTCAGGGGCTGGTCACCGTGGAGATGACTAGGCACCCGGAGGCGAAGGGCCTCCGAGGGCTTATGACGCTGGACAACCGCCAGAAGCACCCGGACGGGTTCAAACTGGTCTATGCCAGCGACTGGAAGAAGGCCATGACGCCGCAGGAGGTTCTTGCGGAGTTCTTGCGAAAGGAGCAGCAGTGGCGCAAGTCAACGAAGAGGGCATGAAGGTCGGCGAGGGCCTGTACATCCGCGTCGTTCAGGGCTCGGCCCTGAAGGAGCAGGACATCAACGCCCAGCAGATGGAGCCGACCAAGTTCGAGCGGCTGGTCGAGAACATCCGCCAGCGGGGAGCGCTGGAGTCGATCCCGTACTGCTCGAGGCCGAACGATGAGGGGCCGATCTCCATCGTGTCTGGTCACCACCGGGCGAAGGCGGCCCGCATGGCGGGGCTGACGTCCTTCCCGGTGCTGATCGACACGAACCCGATGCCGCGGTCGCTCATCCGCGCGAAGCAGATCGCCCACAACGAGTTGTCCGGGTCCCCCGACGAGGAGATCCTTCGGAAGATGATCGAGCAGATCGACGACGTCGAGGACATGCTCGTGTCGGGCCTGGGCGAGGAGTACCTGACCCCGCTTGCGCAGTCCACGACGACGCTGGACCTGCCGAAGGCGGACTTCGACTGGCGCATGACGACGCTCATGTTCCTTCCCGAGCAGATGGAGCGCTTCAACGACCTGCTGGGCCTGATCGACAAGCACTCGGACATGATCGGCGTGGCCCGAGTGGACCAGTTCGACGAGTTCAGCCGGGCTCTCGTGGAGTACGGCCACGTTCGGAACATCAAGAACATGGCCGCCGTCGTGGACAGCCTGACGTCGATCGCCCTGCGGGAGATCGCGGCCGCCGCCGAGAGCAAGGCCGACGACGTGGAGTAACCTGGTAGACGCCTGCAAGGCGTCGATGAAGGGAGCAGGACAGTGTCGGAGGAGACTTCCGGTAAGCGAAAGCGGGTCAACAAGGCCGTTCCGCTGGACTACACGAGGCCGATCTGGCACCGGCAGGAGGGGGAGTCCGAGACCGCGTTCGCCCAGTTCGAGGCGTACCGGGACTCGGACCCTCGCCGTGTCCGGGACCACCCGAGCGGGTTCCACAACTCAGTCCGCTGGTCGTGGCGCGAGCGCTGCCACGCCTGGGACCTGCACCTTCAAGAGCAGGAGACCGAGCGACTGATCCGCTACCGCGTGGACATGAACGAGCGCCATCGGGCGGTCGCCCGTCTCGCTATGTCTCGCGCCGCGCAGTGGTTGCAGGGCCTCGACGAGATGCGAATCTCGAAGATGAGGGCGAGCGAGGTCATGAAGATGCTGGAGGTGGCCGCCAACCTGGAGCGAAACGCCTCGCGTGGCAACCTGCCCGATGTCACCGTGGGCGTGACGACGAACCTCGTGGACATGACGGCCAAGGCGACCGACGCCCGCCTCGACGAACTCATGCGCGAGGTACAGCGCCGCCGGGAGGCGGCCGCGGCGCCTCCGGCGCCTGGCCGCAAGGAGATAGAGGGCCCCGAACTGGCTCAGGGGCCCGATGACGACGGCGAGTTCGTCGTGGACGTCGTTGACGTCGGCGAGGACGGGAAGGTCGTGGCCGAGGAGCGGGAAGATGCCTAAGTTGGAGCAGCCCCCGTCTCCGTGGGAGATGTCCGAGGAGGAGATCGAGCAGGAACTCCGCACCCTGCTGAAGCATCAGGAGTGGCTGGACAGCCAGCCGGTCTGCACCCTCGAACGGTGCTCGGGAGAGCCGCACTCCGGCGTCCCGTACAAGCACGACCCGCACTACCCGAAGGCAGCCGACCCGCTGGAGGCGGCCATGCAGACCGACGACGGGTACCGCAGCCGACCGCACCTGGAGTACCTTGCCGGCCGCCTGGCGAAGGCCATGCACGATGTCGAGAACGGCGAGAGCCGGTTCATCACGGTCTCGATGCCGCCGCGCATGGGCAAGTCGGCGCTGACGTCGGTCACCCTGCCGATCTGGTTGCTGCGCCAGCACCCGGACTGGAAGATCGGCCTGGTATCGCACTCGCCGACGCTGGCCGTGTCCTGGGGACGGCAGGTGCGCCGAATGGTGGAGGAGCACGGGCTGGAGTTCGGCCTGAAGATCGCCCACGACGCCGGGTCGGTCTCCGACTGGCAGACGACCGACGGCGGCGGCGTCGCGTCCCGCTCGGCACCGGGCCAGTCGATCACGGGTATGGGCTTCAAGGTCATGCTCGTGGACGACCTTGTCAAGGACTTCGCCACGGCCCACTCGGCCGCTGAGCGTGAGTCGCTGTGGAACTGGTGGATCGCCAACGCGCAGACCCGTCTGGAGCCGCCGTCGCTCGTGGTGGTCATCGGTACCCGCTGGCACGAGGACGACTTCATCGGCCGTCTGCTGAGCCCCGAGTACAGCCCCGACCGCGACAAGTGGGAGGTGATCTCCTTCCCGGCCATCGCCGAGCAGGACGACGTCCTGGGGCGCGCTGAGGGCGACCCGCTGTTCAGCCCGCTGCTGGAGGAGACCCGCGAGGAGGCCATCGAGCGGTGGGCGCAGATGAAGACCTCGATGGGCTCGTACTCGTGGGCGGCTCTGTACCAGCAGCGGCCGTCCCCGGCGCAGGGCGCCGTGTTCGACGTCGGCTGGTGGCGGTACTGGACCCGAGACCCGGCGAAGGTCACCGGCGACGGTCGTGTCGTGCTGGCGCCGGACGCCGCGTGGCGGGCCGGGCAGTGGGTGGACTCGTGGGACCTCACCTTCAAGGGCTCCGAGAACTCGGACTTCGTCGTCGGCCAGCGGTGGGTCCGCGCCGGCCCCGACCGCTACCTCGTGGCTCAGCAACGCGGCCGGTGGTCGTTCACGGAGACGCTGGACCACATGGAGCGGTGGGTCCGTACGGACGACCACGACGTCTCGCCGTACGGCGAGTGCGTCCACCAGCGCCTGATCGAGGACGCTGCGAACGGCTCCGCTGCCATCGACGTGCTGAAGAAGCGGGTGGCCGGCGTCAAGCCGGTTCAGGCTCGCACCTCGAAGGAGATCCGCGCTAGGGCGATCACGCCGGAGATCGAGTCCGGGAACGTCTACCTGCCGTACCCGTCGGATCCCGGCAACGAGTGGGTGGAGGACCTGCTGTCGGAACTGCGGGAGTTCCCGAACGGCAAGCACGACGACCAGGTGGACGCACTGACGCAGGCTCTGAACGGGCTGCGCGACGGCGGCCGCGGGTCAGTCGCTGTCCCGACGGGCAGGCTGCCCGGCCGGTCGGTGATGTCCGGGAACCGGATCCGCCGTCGTCGTTAATGTGAGAGACACCACGTAGTACCCCTTGCCCCGTAGGGTAGGGGGTACTACTATTTAACTACAGGCCAAGAAAGACACAGACAGGGCCTGGAAGGGAGCAGAACCGATGAGCAGTAACGAGGAGCAGATGTACCCGGCCGACCGCCCGGTGAGGGCGTGGCGCAGGGTCAGGGACGAGAACGGCGACTTCGTCAGCGACGTCGCCTTCGCCGTCGGCCAGACGTGGGAGGACGAGGTCCCCCGCTGGTTCAACGTCAGCATGGTCAACGTGGACGGCCGCACCACCGTCGAGTCGTCGAAACTCCTGCCCGAGGGGACGTCGGAGGACGACCTGCGGGCGAATGGCTACTACCGCGAGACCGTGGGAGGGATGCTGAACTTCGTCCAGACGCTCGCCCGGTGGGTCGAGGAGGCCGAGGACCGGGCCGCTGACAACTACACGATGGCGTTCGGCGCCAAGGCCCGCCTGAACGAGTTCCGCAAGTCGTTCAACGAGACCTATCAGGAGTTGCTGGACCTGAAGAAGGAGTTGTCGGGACTGAAAAAGGAGTCGGAGCAGGTCGGCGCGCTGAAGAACGCGCTCAACGACGCCATCGGGACCCTCGTGGGGGAGTTCTGCATGATGAGCAACCAGGTTGACGGGGACGGCGTCCGCCGCAAGGTGTTCTACGTACCGGCCACCGAGGTCGAGGTCTACAGGCTCGCCGAGGGTAACGAGGGAGACACCTTCACCTGGGACAAGCACGAGTTCGAGTACGACACCCGAGTCGGGACGTGGGTCTTCAAGGACGTCACTGTCGTGGAGGGTAAGACCCGCGACGACCTGAGGGCCCTTGGGGCCCGCGAGACGTCGATGACCGACTGGCTGGTACAGGGCTACCACACAGCCAAGGACCTGAAGTCCGCCCACGTGGAGATCAAGGACCTCCGCGAGAAGATTCAGCGCCTGCTGGACGCCGACAGCCGGAAGGCCGGCGAGCGGGCCGTCAAGGCGATGCAGGAATTCGTCTGGGTCAACTACTGGACCTCGGACGAGGGGACCGACGACGCCACGGAGTTTCAGGACGTCTACTGGTCCCGTACGGACTTCGAGGCCGAGATGATCGCCGCGGGTAGCCGCGACAAGCCGCTCTCGTGGTTCCGAGTCGGTATGCAGCGTCCGCACCGTCCCGGCGCCCAGTGGAAGGTCATGGGCTCTGAGGCCGTGAACCTCCTCAGCGTCGAGAAGTTGGAGGAGTACGGCGCCAAGGCGTTCCCGGCGTCCCAGGCGCGGGTCTGGATGCGCATGTGGTCGCAGGAGGTCCTGGACGAGCGAAGCAAGGCCAGCCACCCGTCGCAGGGACCGGCCGACGTCTACCTCCGGGCCGAGAAGGCTGAGGCCGACGTCGCGTACTGGAAGGCCAAGGCCGAGGAGGCCGAGGCCCGCGAGAAGGCGCTGGAGGCCAAGCACAAGAACGACATGGAGGCGCTGGTGGCCGACGCCCACCAGTGGGCCGACGAGAACGAGTTGTGCTCGGCCTTCGACGAGTTCATGGAGGAGCACGGCCTGCCGGCCCGTCTGAGGGACTGGACCGTCAAGGTCGAGGTGCCGATCACGCTGGAGTTCACGGTCGAGGACATGTCGAACGCCGATGACGCCAGGGCGGAGGCCGAGCGCTACGTCGAGCAGGAGATTCGTAGCCTCAACGACATCGCCGGCATGGACGACACGGCCCGCGGACCGCGGACCGCGGGCCGCGGGCCGACGTGGTCAACGCAGGGAAGCAGGAGCCGGACCCCTCCTGGACGCCCGACGAGGTCAACGACTGGTGAACGGCCCTGAGTCCCGAGTACGCCGCCCTGCTCCAGAGGCAGAAGGACATTCACGCGCTGTCCGCCATGTTCAATGAGAAATCAACCACGGCGACGGGCCGTTCACTGCTGGTGCTGGACAACTCCGGGGACCATCTCCGGGCGGCGGTCGGCTCGGGCGACGTGGATAGCGCAGATCACGTCCTCGTCTACACGCCCGGCATGACGACCACCGTCGCCGGCGGCCTCGTCAAGGATGACGGACAGCCGGGCGGGAGCGTCGACAGCACCGAGAACATTATGGAAAAAGTCGATCCGAACTGGGTGGATTCTGACGGCCGCTGCTCCGAGACGGTGGCGGGCGTGCTGCTGGTGGTCGCCTTCGCCTACGCCACGATCTACGGCTGCGGCACCTTCCTCATCGAGGGGATCGACCCCAACACCAAGCCCGAGAGGTTCACCGGCCCCCGCTCCGACATCCCCATCACCCAGGCCCGCGCCGACACCCTCAACCTCCTCCTGACCATCTACGACACCCTCACCCGCGACCACATCGTCGACGCCTGGGTCCCACCAGCACCAGGACCCGGCGGAGGCGGATACCAAGCCCGCATCGGCGGCGAATACGACCAGCCCGTCTGCCCCGAAGGAACCACCAACGAGATATACGCACTCGCCGAAGCCACCGAAACCACCCTGGGGAGCCTGCACTCCGAGCATGCGGTCATCCTGATCGGGCAAGCGGCGACCTCGCACGGCTTCACCAAGGACGCTGGCTACGGGGACTACCGCAGACTCACCGACGGAGCACAGATCGACTTCTCCAACTCCCAGGCAGTAAGGATCACCACCGGCTGCCACCCCGGCACACCATTCCAGGACTGGCCCACCGGCACCGAAGCCGTCCCCGACTACCTGCGCACCACCGGCCGCGCCCCGCAGGCCGGCGGCAACGGGACCTGGGACGACTGAGAGCGGGCCGCCGGGCCGCTGCCGCAGTCCGGGCCCGAACCGCCCAGGCGCCCCGACGCCCGTGACGGTCCTCCCGACGGCGCCCATGGGCCGTCGGGGCGTGCGACCCGTTCGGGCTTCGGCCCCGCGCCCGCTTCCGGATCGTCCTCCTCCGCGTGGGCGTGCGACCTGTTCGGGCCGACCAGGGAAGAGTCAGGGGCCTCCCGGATACCGATCGAATTCGGAGAACGGCACGCTTGAGTCATGACACAGCACTACCCGTCCGACCCGTCCCTGTCCGCCCGCACCGAGAGCTGGCGATCCACGCTCCCCCGCCGCTCGCACCACCGACTGATCGCCGGAGTCTGCGGCGGGCTGGCCGAGTACTGGGGCGTGAGCCCCACGCTCGTGCGCCTCGCCTGCCTCGCCCTGGCCCTGCTGCCGGGGCCCATGTGGGTCGTCTACGTCGTCGCCTGGATCCTCATGCCCGAGCCCGAGTAAGCGGCGGGCGGACGGCCGCCGAGGACGACGGCGTCTCCTCTGGGCCCCGTTCCCGTTAGACGGACATAGATGTAGGTGATCATGAGGTCGGCCAGCGGCCACAGCACGATCCATCCGAGCAGGCTGACGCAGCCGACGACGGCGAGCGCAGCGGCGGCCAGGACGGGCCCGCCGGCCCCCGGCCGCCGCATGAGGGCGAAGGACTCGGCGAAGGCCCCTTTTCGCCGCGGCGCGGTGGACATGGCACAACGCGTGGCGAATATCCAGAAGTAGACGAGGACGAACCACAGCCCTCCGGCGAGGGATGCGAGGCCGATGATCCCGCACGCGAGCATCGTGGGCAGGGCCCGATGCGCGTTGGGCAGCGTGACCAGGTGCCGTGGTCGCAGATGCTCGCCGGCGGCCACCGCGAGCGAGGCCCGGGTCTGGGAAAGCATACCCATCCAGATCATGCACACCGTGGTCAGCAGCGACGGTATCGTCCACGGGTCGCTGAGGTTGGGCGCGAGGTGGAGCACGTCGAAAATGAGATAGGAGAACCCGATCCCGGACCCCACCCACAGGACACCGGGCAGGATCAGCACCGGCTGGCGCCGTAACTGGGTCATGGCCCAGCGCAGTGACGCACGAACCGTCAGCGAGGCGGGCACCATGCTGGGAGGCGTCCCGTCACTCGTGCGGCCAGGAGGGCGGCGTGCGCATCATCATCTCGGGAAGCGGCAGGTCGGAGCCGGGTATGACCGCCTCGTACACGCCCGCCTCAATGCGTGTCATGCCGCGCTCCTCCGCCGCGTAGGCGTTCAACGCCAGTGACAGGAGCCGGAACTGGCCCTGACCGGCCCGCCCGGCCAGCAGGCAGGGGAGTCCCTTCCATGTGACGCGCGTCTGCATGAAACCGACCTCGGCGATCTCACCGGGTTCCAGTGGCGCGGCGTCAGTCCCGGACGCGAGGTTGTAGACCTCGACCAGCGCGTCGTCGTCGGAGACGACCAGGTCCGCGGGGTCCGAGGTCTGCTCGCCGCGCCTGCGAACCTGCGGCCCCAGAAAGGGGTTGACCGGCGCCAACGGGGGCGGCGCCTTCAGCGGGGTGCCCTCGGGAAGGACCCACCCGATACGCGCCCCGCCATAGGTGGCGATCAGGCTCTCGGGCGAGCCGTCGGCCTCATGCTTGATCAACTGGGCCCCGGCCCTCAGACGAGTCGGCTCCACATAGGACAGGGCCGCGATGGGATCGCCGGGCAGCTTGACCATCCCCCGCCCGTCGAACGGGGGATGCTCCAGGATGGGGCCCTTGGTGATCGCCTGCTCGGCCGACGTCGTCCCGCCCATGGCAGCGATGGCCCGATCAGTGGGCCACAGGGGGAAGCGCAGAGTGGCGATACCCGCCACCCGCGTCTGCTCAGTGACCGGCCACTCCAGGAAGAGCGCCTCGAACAGCTCACGGGAGGTATCCGTGGGACGAATGGCCCTCGCATCCACGGCATAACCGTGGACCTGGTCCTCACCGTGACCGATGTACCGGTCGAACATCTCCTTGTTCACGAATTTCTCAAGCCAACGAGCCACCGGAACTCCTTCACGTCAGGTCGCATCAGGACAATCTATTGTGTCATGTCTCATGTCATGCCTGTTCGGCATCCACTGCT